>ERZ761609.275-NODE-275-length-66299-cov-85.331698_pt1 | contig 66299 bp, 70 predicted proteins | sample MGYA00511163_ERZ761609 | MGnify/ENA primary metagenome ERZ761609 (study PRJEB28899, sample SAMN02445070) | bioreactor sludge metagenome | biome: EBPR sludge | place: Australia: Brisbane, Thorneside Wastewater Treatment Plant | collected 2011-12-16 ... | reverse complement strand
CGAGCGGCGTTGCCGCTCGCGCCCCGGGCTTTCTTGGGCCTGGGACCGGTGGGCGAGCGAGTAAACTGGAGCGGCGCCCGCCCCCGTAGCTCAGTGGATAGAGCAGCGGCCTTCTAAGCCGTAGGTCGGAGGTTCGATCCCTCTCGGGGGCGCCATTCGAAGTCTCTCTTCGCGGCTTGGCCCCCGCCGCTCACAGCGTCCCGCAGTTCGCTCTTGGTTTTTTGCCAAGCGAATCGCCTGAGGAGGTCTTTTTAGAGAATCTCGTATCGAGACTTTCCTCTTTGCTTATTGCCTAAGATTCACAAACCTGGCAAAAGTCGGCTGAAATCCGAGCGTCACCGTTGTGGTGGGTCCGTTGCGATGTTTCGCAATAATGATCTCCGATTCTTCGACACGAAAATCATCCTGAATCTCTTCGACTTGGACCTCTTTATCCGCATAGTACGAGTCTCGATAAATGAGCATGACAAGGTCAGCTTCGGCCTCAATCGATCCCGACTCTCGAAGGTCACTCAGCATGGGCCGCTTGCTCTCTCGGCCTTCAACTCCTCGGTTCAATTGCGAGAGCGCCACCACCGGCACATCGAACTCTTTGCTCATCGCTTTGAGCCCGCGAGCGATCTCTGAAATCTCTTGTTGTCGGCTCTCGGTTTTGCGCGAGGCCCGCATCAATTGCAAGTAGTCCACGACGACCAACGAGAGGCCTCCATCGGCCTTGAGGCGTCGGCATTTTCCTCGCATCTCCATCGTCGAAATGTCGCTCGTATCGTCGATATAGATCGGTAAAGAGTAGAGGGTTTCGCATGCATCGGCCAGCGAGTGATACTCTTCATCCGACAGTCTCGATTTCTTCAATGCGCCCATGCCCACTCCACTCAGCATCGAGAGCATCCGGCGAATGAGCTGAGTCCCCGACATTTCCAAAGAAAAGACAGCCACGTTGCCTTTTTGGGGAGAGTGCTTTGCCACATTCAGCGCAAAGTTCAAGACGAGCGAAGTCTTGCCCATGCCCGGACGCGCAGCCACGATGGTCATCTCGCCACCATACATGCCGCCGGTCACCTTGTCGAGATCAACAAACTTGGTCGGAGTCCCCAGCATCGGCGTTCCGGTCTCTTGCAAGAGATCGACGTCTTTGAAGAACTCTTTCGCCAGCGCCCGGACCGGCTCGAGGTCTTTTCCGAGCCTCTGTCGACCGACTTCAAAAACCTTCGCTTCGGCAAGCTGAACTTTTTCATCGGTCCCCAACTGGGTGCTGTGGACCGTCTGGATGATCTCTTGGCCCGCGCGCTCCAGCTTTCGAAGCGCCGATTTATCGCTGACGATGCCCGCGTAATGCGACGCGTTCGACGGGGTCACCACACTCTCGATGAGGTGGATCAAATAGTCTGACCCGCCCACATTTTCGAGGCTCCCTCGCTCTTGGAGCTCGTTTTTCACCGTCACCAGATCGACGCTGCGCCGCCCCAACTGAAGTTGCCGAATCGCCAAAAAGATGTCTCGGTGTGCGGGTCGATAGAAATCGTCCTCGGAAAGCACGAGGCTGACTTCGTCGGCCGCCCGCTCCGAGAGAATCATGCTCCCGAGGACGTTCATCTCGGCTTCGAGACTGTGAGGAGGAACGTAGTCGTCAAATCTGGGTTGAACTAGCGCCATGAGAAACCTCATTCAAGATATCTGAGGAGCGCTCTGGACAGGACCCTCTTTTTAGATTTTTTTTCCCCAGCGAATACACGGTGACCCCCGCTTAGACACAAGTGCGCCTGGCAATCTCCCGCCCGAGGCGGCCACACTGAAGCCTCGCATGGTCCATCAGAAGGTCTTTGTCATCGACTTTGGCGGTCAGTATTCCCAGCTGATCGTTCGCCGTGTCCGCGAACTCGGAGTCTACAGCGAAATGATCGCTTGGACCGAAGCCGAGGCCAAACTCGCGACGTGTGAACGCCCCTCTGCGATCATCCTCAGCGGCGGACCCCGCAGCGTTCTCGAAGGTCAAGCACCTTCCCTGCCGATGGAGTGCCTAAAAGGAATCCCGACGCTCGGCATCTGCTACGGGATGCAGCTTCTCGCCCACTCTCTGGGCGGCCAAGTCGAAAAGGCCGACGACCGAGAATACGGCAAGCGCGAACTCAACGTCACCAAGCCTGGGAGCCTGGTCGGCGGTCTGACGCAAGCCCAAGTCTGGATGAGCCACGGCGACCAAGTTCTCCAGGCTCCGCCTGGATTTGACACCATCGCCAGCACCGAATCGTGCCCGGTCGCTGCCATCGAGAATCGCGCTCAAAACACCTATGGCGTCCAGTTCCACCCCGAAGTCAGCCACACCCCGGAAGGCAAAACGATCCTCCGGCGATTCCTTTTTGATCGCTGCGGGCTCCACGGCGACTGGACTAGCGAGAGCTTCATCGAAGACTCGATCGAGCTGATCCGGCAAGAAGTCGGCGACAAGCGAGTCCTGTGCGCGGTGAGCGGCGGCGTCGATAGTTCCGTGATGGCCGCTCTCATGAGCCGAGCGCTGGGCGATCAGGTGACCTGCGTCTTCGTCAATCATGGGCTCCTCCGAAAAAACGAGGCCGAGCAAGTCATCGAGGCGTTCAGCTCGTATTTCCAGCCGAGGCTGGTGGTGATCGACGCCCGCAACGAATTCTTCGCCGCCCTGAAGGGAGTGACCGACCCTGAAGCGAAGCGCAAGATCATCGGCGCAGAATTTGTCCGCGCTTTCGAGGCTCATGCCGACGACCTCAAGGGCTGCGACTTTCTAGCTCAGGGGACGCTCTACCCCGACGTGATCGAAAGCGGATCGGCCACTGCCGCCAAAATCAAGACCCACCACAATGTCGGCGGCTTGCCCGATTGGATGCGACTCCGAGTCATCGAGCCGCTCCGCTGGCTCTTTAAGGACGAAGTCCGCTCCGTCGGAAAAAACTTGGGCTTGCCCGAGGAGATGGTGGAGCGCGAGCCATTCCCGGGCCCTGGCTTGGCGGTGCGGATTCTCGGGGAGGTCACGCCCGAGCGAGTGGCGATTGTTCAAGACGCCGACTGGATCTTCCGCTCTGAACTTCGATCTCGGGGCCTCCATCGAGGCATCTGGCAGTCATATGCGGCCCTGCTGGATGTAAAAAGCGTCGGGGTCATGGGCGATGAGCGCACCTACCAGCAGCCGATCGTGCTCCGAGCGGTCCAAAGCGAAGACGCAATGACGGCTCAGGCAGTCGCCCTGCCTTTTCCCGCCCTTGAGGAGATCGCCCATCGCATCGTCAACGAGGTCCAAGGGGTCAACCGAGTCCTGTATGACCTGACGAGCAAGCCCCCAGCGACGATCGAATGGGAGTGAGCTAGCTCGCTCGACTCCGAGCTGCATTCTGAAGCTCAGCCAGCATCGCCGTATCTGTCCAGTCCAGGCTGATCGGAGTCACCGCCACAAACTGTTCTCGAATCGCTTCGACGTCGGAGCCTGGGTCGGCCTGATTGAGCGCCGCCACCCCGCCCTGCCACGCGTAGGGTCGGCCCCAAGGGTCACTTCGAAGCTCCATTCGATCCTCATAAACTCGCCGCCCCATCCGGGCAAATCGCACCCCTCGAAGCTCCGACTCGGCCACTGCCGGGATATTCAGATTGTAAAAGCCGCACTCCAATCGCGGCCAACCCAGCATCTCGTCCCAGTGAGAATCGAGCCAGTCCGCCCCCGTCTCGAAGTGTGGAGGTGCTTCCTCAACAAACAAGGCCATCGAAATGGCGAACGAAGCGATGCCATTGATCGCCCCTTCCATCGCGCCTCCCGCCGTTCCTGAATAGGTGATGTCGAAGCCCAAGTTGGGGCCGCGATTGATGCCGCTCAAAACGAGGTCCACTTGGCCCTCCAGCAAGATCGATCGTCCATAGTTCACGCAGTCCACCGGCAACCCATTCAGCTCGAATGCGCGTACGCCGAGTTCGTCGACCGGCTTGGCTCGAAGCGGGTCGCGCATCGTCATCGCATGACCACACGCGCTCCGCTCACGATCCGGAGCAACGACCCAAACCTCCCCCTTTTTGCAAGCCACCGAAACGAGCGCGGCTAAGCCCGGCGCCCGGATGCCGTCGTCATTGGTCAGAAGGATGCGCATCGATGCGGTCTACCCCGAAGCCGCCCACCCGTGCCAAAGCTGGGCCTCGATCCGCTGGCCGGGGTAACTTCTGCTCGAATCCATGGAGTTCCTGAAAAAGAGGTGGCCCGAGATCGTCCTGTGGCTTGCGCCACTTCTTGTTCTTTGGCCCGCCGTCTTCTTGGGTCAAGTTCCGGGCCCTTGGGCCAATCTCGCGCCGATGGCGCTTCCTTCGGCTCCGAACCCAGCTCAGCCCTGGGATGTGCTCCAAGCCGACGCCGTTCTCCAGTTCTACCCCTGGCGCGACCTCGTGTTTGAGTCGTGGAGTCGATTCGAACTGCCGCTCTGGAACCCCTATGTTCTGAGCGGGACACCCCTGCTGGCGAACTCCCAAAGTGCCGGGCTGTATCCGCCGCATCTCTTGGTCGGGGTGCTTCCCATCCCGACGGGCTTGGGCATCACGCTCTTAGCGTGGTTTCACCTGACTTGGGCGGCGTGGGGGACATTTCGACTCGTCCGGGCACTCGGACGTTCGCGCGAGGCCGGAGTCGTGGCCGGGCTCGGCTTTGGGCTCTCCTCGTTCTTGATCTCTTGGGTCGGACTGAGCAGCGTGATCTCGACCTGCGCGTGGATCCCCTGGGTCTTAGCGGCGGTGGTTGGGGCGTTCGAATCCGAGACGCCGGGGCCTCGACGCCTCTTGAGCCTGGGCCTCCCGACGGGGATGATGCTTTTGGCAGGGCACTTGCAGTTCGCCGCCTATGGACTCATGGCGGCGGTGATTTTGGCTGTGGGGACCGCAATTCAGGCCCGGCGTGCTCGCCCGCTTGCTCTCATTTTAGGCGGACTGGTCCTGGGTGCAACCTTGTCGAGCGCTCAGGTTCTGCCCGTGTTGGAGTACTCCAAATTTTCGCATCGAGCTGGCACCCCTACCGCCGAAGGCTATGCAGCCTATCAAGCGAGCGCCGTCCGGCCGGTGGATGCGGTCCGAGTTGCCTACGCCAACAGTCAAGGCCGACCTTCTCAATTTGATTCTGCCGAAGGAGCCGTCCCGATTTCCGAGTGGAGCGCGAACCGGCTCCGCGAGCCCAGCCCAGAAAAATTCCCCAGTAATTTTGCGGAAAGAGCATTTTCTTGGGGTCCGGTACTGTTGGTCTTGGTCCTGGCCGGAGTCGCATTGATTCCAAGGAAGTTGTTCCCCGGCCCATGGGTTGCGCTCCTCGGAATTGCGATTTTGGTGGCGATCGGAACTCCACTGGCTCAGCTCCTTTACTTCTGGGTGCCGGGGTGGAGTAGTACCGGCTCGCCGGGCCGCATTCTGGTTCTTGGGGTGCTGGTGGCGTCCGTCTTGGCTGGACTCGGCTACGATGCTTCCTGCCAGCGAATCGCCGAGGCTAAGTCGGAACCTCGACTTCGGGGTCCTCTCGTCGTCGGTCTCGCTCTGGCCCTCTTGCTGTTGCTGATGCAAGCATCCGGCCCGATCATGGCCCTCGCCGGAGTGGCGAGTTTGGCCTTGGTTCTTTGGGCCGTGCTTCGTCAGCGAGTAGTCGTCATCCTAGCCGGGATTGCCGCCACGACCTTGCTGAGCGACCACGGCCTGCGAATGGGCCGACCTTTTGATCTTCCCCCCGAAGTGAAGGTAGGGCCCGGTGAGCGGCTCGCTGTTCGCGCGACCGACTGGCATCTTCTCCGCCAGCCCGAGGCCACGTTCCCCCCGAATTTGCTGACCCTCGGTCGGCAACTCGACTGGGGAGGCTACGACTCGCTCCTTCACCGCGACAGCGTCGCCTTGCTTCGAGAGACCCAAGGCCGCGATCCCGCGCCGATGGAAAATGGCAACATGATGCTCCTCAAGACGATCAACCCTGAGGTCCTGGCCCGGCTCGGCGAAGCGGGCGTCAGCGCGGTCATCTTGCGAGAGGGCTCCAATTTTCGCAAACTCGAGGTTCCCACCCAAGGTCGAGCCTTTACGCCCCCAGGCCGAGCAACCGTTGTGCAAGAGACGCTTCGCCAGCTAACGATCCGGGCTGAAGGCCCAGGGCCGTTGCGGCTACGCGACCGCTGGATGCCGGGATGGACGGCGACGGTGAATGGCCAGCCCGTCGAGGTCGAAGCGGAGGGACCCTGGCGCATCGTCCGCAATCTGCCCGCGGGCCCTCAAACCATTGTCTTTTCGTATTGGGCCCCGGGACTCACTCGGGGGCTCACGCTGACCGGGCTGGGCATCCTGGCCTGTTTGGGGCTGGGAGTCTGGGGTCGGCGAAGTCGGCGGCTCGAGGCCGAGCGCTGATGCCACAACGTCTGCAACTTCTGCTCCTCGGCTTGACCCTAGGAATCTGGACTTGGGCCGCCGGACAAGCGTCCCTCGCGGGCGCATCCATTGCTTGGATCTTCGTGCTCATCGCCGGGCTTTGCGTCGCTCTCCTCGGGTTTCGACACGTGCCGATCCGGGTCTATCTGCTCGGAGCGTACGTTCCCTTGTTCAGCTTCTTTTGGCTCAACTCCCTAGAGTCCTCGCCCGCGATGGTCCGGGCGATTCAGCTCATGGGGGTTGCCGCCGGAGTCGGGATCGTGACCGCGCTCATCGCCTGGCTCCCACAACCCGAAAGCCGCAAAGCCCTCCCTTGGTTCGCAGTTCTTTTTGCCGGCGGCATGTTGGTCGCCGAATTCAGTGGTGGCTCAGGTGGGCCGGGCCGCTGGGTCAAGTTCTTTACTGAAACGCTCGGGTTCTCCCTCGAAGCCGCCGAAAACGCGACCTACGCGATTCGCAAGACCCTTCACTTCACGTTTTATGGACTGCTCGGGGTGCTCTGTAGCCGCGCCGTGCGCGCCAGTGGAACCACCGAACGAGAAGCCTGCCTCTGGGCCATGGCTTGGCCGATCACCCACGGTGCATTCGACGAGCTTCGTCAGGCATTTACGCCAGGTCGTCAAGGGACGGTGTCGGACCTCCTCCTCGACACAGCTGGCGCGGCCACTCTGCTTTATCTGACCTATCGCTTCCAGACCCGACGTCGCCCGGAGAAAGCCGGATGAATCGGTGCTTTCTTTGGCTGCCCGATCTTTTGGGTTCCCCCGAATCCCTGTCGTGGCTCCGAGAGGCAGGCGGATTTCCGGCCCCTCTTCTGGAGCGGGCCGAGGTTGTCCGAATCGAACCTCTGGACCCTGCCACCATCTCCTTGCTCAGTCTGTGGGGTCTGCCCCCCGAAGCCCACCCGATGGCGTCGGGTCCGCTGGCAGTGGCCAGCTTGGGTCAACGCCCCCCAGAAGACTCGGTTCACTTTCAGCTCGACGCGATGACGCTGGACCCCGAGACTCAAACGATCAGGCCGCTCGTGGGGGCGGTCACCGCTGATGAGCATGATGCCCTCAGCCGCCTCGCCGACCGCCTCCAGACTCGGCAACTCGTGCCTCTGCTGAGCCGGGACGCATTGAGTGCGCTGGTCTGGCTTGAAGGCAGCACCGAACTCCGGACCGTGCCACCGAACTCAGCAGAGCCGCTCAACTATGCCGAATCGCTCCCCGACGGTGACGGGGAGAAGCTCCTGCGAAGGTTCATCGACGATTCGGCGAACCTCCTCCTTGACCACGAGGTCAACCAACGTCGGCTGGATGAAGACCGACCAGCGATCAGTCTTTTTTGGCCGTGGGGCCCCGGACGACGACCTCAACTCCCGTTTGTTCCCATTCGCCGAGGCGAACCGGCGGCGGTGTTCTCCGATCATCCTCACGGTCTAGCACTCGCAAGTCTAACCGGAGATCGCCCCGTCCGGACTTCGGCGTGGGGGCGAGCGCTCGAAATCCAGCTTGAGCAGTTGTTCACCGAGATCGCCTCGCATCCTTTGTCGTTGGTGTTAACCCACCGATTCCAGCGGCTGCGACAAGCCCGGCGGGACGAGGAAGGGGTCTGGATGGTTCACCAGATTCTCAGCCGGTTCTTGTCGAATCCTCGATTTGCCGACCCTGGCGACTTTTTGCAGTGCGGCGTCATTTTGCCGCGAACCGACGGGCCGGGTCTCGCTTTTCTCACTCACCCCAAGCCCTTGCCGAGTGCTCTCCGAGAACTCGACGAGCGTTGGCTAGACGAAAAGAGCCTGAAGCGATACAATGCTTGGGAATGGGCTCTCGAACACATTGGCTAAAAGCGACCGTCGGAATCGGCTTCTTCTGCAGCATGAGTTGGTGCTGGGGCCAATTGACGGCCGACGAGAAGCGTGGGCTCGAAGAAGCGCTCTACCTGGGCAACATGACCCTCAAGGACCTTGAGTTTGAGCGAAAAGCGTTCAGCGATCCTTTTCGGATGCCGCTCGTCAATCTGAGCCTCGACAAGCCGATTGAGACTTCGGCGGTTTTGATGGGTCTGCATCAAGACTCGATGGGGCAATCGCTCAGCAAGCTCTTGATGGCCGCATCTGAGAAAGGGTTCGGTGAAAGCCAGCGGATTCCGCTCGCAACCTCACCCATCCCGCCCGCAGACGACGTACCTGCCGAGCTCCGAAGTTCAGTAGGCCTTCTTGTGGCGGACATGCTTTTTGCTTCGTCCGAAATTCGGGCCGCGACCGAAAAGCTCACCCCCGAGGAGCGACGCCAACTCATCGAGAGTCTGCCCGCCTGGGCGGTTGAAGAGCCTCGGGTCAAATTCGACTTCGTCCGGTCAACTCCGTTGCCACAACGCTCCATCTTGGCACTGTTAAACCGGGTGAACTTGCCGAGGATTCGCCGGGCTGCCGTCTATTTGGCCGAGGCCGTCGAGCGGACGATCCCGGCGCTCAACCGAACCCCGACGACGCTGCAAGGCCGAATCAAGACCCGAATGGGCGGCATGACCGTCGTCGTCGCCGGCAAAGGAAACGACACGCACCCCGATTCAGACGCCGCCTTAGTCATCGACCTCGGAGGAGACGACACGTACACCGGCCGGGCCGGAGCTGGGATCGGCTACGCCTCGGTGTTGATCGATCTGGGCGGGCAAGACCGCTATCAAGTGCCGGACGGCAGCATCGGCGCCGGAATTCTAGGCGTTGGACTTGCTTATGACTTTGGGGGCGATGAGACGTTCCGAGGCGGGGCCTTGACCTTTGGTGCCGGACTCGCCGGCGTTGGAGCGTTCATCAAGACCGGCGGCAACAACTGGTACGAATCGAGCGTCTTGACCCAGGGATTTGGCCAGTTGGGGATCGGCATCCTGCTAGACCAATCGGGGCGAGATCGCTATGACTGCCAACTCTTCGGCCAAGGGGCGGCGCGAACCCAAGGCGTCGGCTGGCTCATCGACCGCGGCGGATCGGACAGCTATCGGGCGGGTGGACTCTCGCTGAACTCACCCCTCTTCACCGGGGTCCATTACTCGTTCGCTCAAGGCTTTGCCAGCGGCTATCGAGAAGACACCGGCGGGCTCAGCGGTGGCATCGGCTTACTCACCGACCATTCGGGGGACGACTTTTATCTGAGCGAGACCTATGCGCAGGCCGCCAGCTACTGGTTCAGTTGCGGCTCGTTGTGGGACGCCAGCGGAAACGATGCTTACGTGGGCCACCACTATGTTCAGTCGAGCGCCATGCACCTCTGCTCGACGTACCTCTTCGACCTGGCGGGCGACGATGGATACATGACCAAAGTCGGGGCATCTCACGCGATCGGCCACGACTATGGGGTCGCGATGTTTTTAGATCGGCAAGGCAACGACCTCTATTTTTCCAAGGACAGCACCCCGGGAGTGGGCAACGCCAACGGGCTCGCGATCTTTTTGGATGCCCAAGGCGAGGACCGCTATCAAGGGCCGCCCGGCAAAGGGAATGCTGCTCGGGGCTCAGGCTCGCTCGGAGTCTTTGTCGATCTCGGGGGCCAAGATGTTTACCGGGTGGGATTGGCGGATGGCCAGGGAGCCGTCACCGACTCTTGGGGCGTGGCGCTCGATCAACCGGACGCCTTAGATCGACTGATTTCCGGCCCGCAGCCCCCCGAGGTCAAGCCTGTCCCGGGTTCGAAGCCCCGGCCAAGCGACGCCGAACTCGAGCAGATCTATCGCCGAGCCACTCAGTGGGGCGTTGGGTCGGCCCAAAACGAGGTCGCGGAGCAGACTCGCCTTCTGATCGAGATCGGGATGCCAGCCTGGGAGTGGATGTTGCGGACGCACCTGCGCACCTCCAATCGACTCCAGCAGAGAGCTTTTGTGGCCGTGATTCAAGGCATTGGTGAGCCCGCACGTCGAGCCCTCTTGCCCTTCTTGCTGAGCGACCAAGATGATGAGGCCCGCAACGCCCTGGGGGTCGCCTCAGACGCGGCGGTGTTCGAGGCGGCCCCGGCGGTGGCAACACTCTTGCAACGCCCGACTCTTCAAAGGTCCGCAGCCCGAGCGGCGGGGGTTTTGCGAGCTCGGGAATGCGTGAACCCACTTCAGCCCCTCGTAGCCTCCTCTGATCGCCTGCTTGCTTTGACCGCCATGATCAGCCTCGCCCAGATTGGCGACGAAGCCGCATACGGCACCGCCGAAGCCGTCCTAAGGCAAGGCGAACTCCCCATGCGCAAGGCTGCCCTCGACCTCATCGTCAAGTTCCCCGCTCGGGCTCAGCAGTCCGCCACCCTGCTTGCGCTGGAAGATAGCGAACGCCTGGTTCGGCTGGGCCTTGAGATTTGGGCTCGGGTAGGGAACTCTGAATCCCTGCAAGAGCTCGGCAAACGCTTGCTTGATCCTCGCCCGGGAGTCCGAATTCAGGCTCTGCTCGGGCTGAACGGACGGTGTCCCGCCGAATATCGAGCCACTTTGCTCGGGCTTCGTCAAGATCCGGTGCCAGCGGTCCAAGCCGTCGCCCAAAGGGTCGATCCTGGACGATAACAGCGGTAGGCTTGCATTGCTCGCCGCCCCGCGGGTATCTTGAGAGTCTTGGACGGGGTGACCGTCCGAAGAAGGACCGACCTCATGGCGAAAGTTTGTCAAGTCAGCGGCAAGAAGCAGAATTCAGCAAAGCACATCCGGCACCGACACTCGGGCGCATGGAAATTTCGAGCCCCGAAGAAGAACCGGGTGCAACGACCGAACCTGCAGGTCGTGACCATCAAGACGCCCACCGGATCCGTTCGACTCACCGTCGCCGCCAGCGTCCTGAAGAGCCAAGAGATGGCCTCCGTCATCTGCGGCCTCAAGCCAATCCCCAAGGCCTGGCTGAAGAAACCAGACTACAACGTCTAAGCTAGGACTTCGACAAGTCCCCAGCGACCCTTTTGGTCGCTGGGGACTTTTTTGTTCTCATCCCCTGTTGGCGACGGCCTTTGTTTCAATTTCGAGCCCTATTTTGAAATAAGCCACTTCTTGTTTCAGAAACTGAAACACGCTGTCGTGCCCGATGGCGTGATTGCTCCCTGGATTCCGGCTCAAATGCAAAAAGGCCGCCCAAAGGCGACCTGAAAACTGGGTGCGGGGAAAGGATTTGAACCTTTGACCTCCGGGTTATGAGCCCGACGAGCTACCAGACTGCTCCACCCCGCGGAATAGTTCCAGTATGGCAGGCTGGGGGGCCGAAAATCAACTGGCCGGGCTGGTTGCTGAACTCACGGAGTGATCGAGGACACTCCGATAAATCTCTTCGAGCTGGGCAAGGTTTCGCTCGGCGGTATAGTGCGCCTCGTATTCAGCCCGACACTCGGCCCGCATCCGTCTATTTTGTTCAGGCTGACCCATGAATTCCTCAACACAGCGAACCAACGATTGAGCATTGGCGGGCTCGAACTGATGCCCGGTCCGGCCCGGGTGGACCAGGCTCTTCATCGCCCCGTGACCGCTCGCTAAGACTGGCGTTCCGCAGGCATACGCCTCCAAGATCGTGAGCGGCATCCCTTCGTAGCACGTCGAAGGAAAGATCAGACACTCAGCTGACTGGATCGCCTGCAACGCTTCGGCCCGAGGCTGAGCCCCGAGCCATTCGCATCCTGGAATCTGCGACGCCAGCGCCGAAACTTCGGTCGAGAGTGGCCCGCTCCCGATGATCTTGAGCGGAAGCCTCCGTCCGATCTGCTTCCAAGCCTCCAGCATGACGTCGACGCCTTTTTCCTTCGACAGCCGACCGACAAAGACCGCGCCCGCGCGTGAATCGCCGCCTTGACTCGGCGCATTGAGGACAAAATTTGGCTTCAGGGTGAGACGCTCTGCCGGCAGTCCGCCCTGAATGCACTTTTCCCGAGCGAATTCGGACAGAACGATATAGCGGTCCACTAGATTTGCATAGGTGCCTTTCGCGTGGTGGTGCTTGAGCATCGCCGCGACCGTGCAGGAGCCCAAAAAGTCGCCTCGATAGCACCGGTGCTGCACTCCGGGCCAGGTACTTTTTCGCTCCAAACAGAGCTCACACGGCTGACCATCCCGAAAGAACAGCCCGTTCAGGCACAACAAGCGATAGTTGTGGAGCGTTTGGACCACCGGCACCCCCGCTTCTCGACAAGCCGAATAGGCCGACGGCGAAATTCGCGGAAAAGTGTTGTGAAAGTGAACAACGTCTGGCTGAAAAGACTTTAAGAGACGGCTCAGGTTTTCAAACGAGGTCGGATTCCAAAGGGTCTCTTTTGCGACGACCGGCAAACTCCAAAAGCGAATACTCTTGTTGTGGGCCGTGAACCGTTCGACTTGGTGTCCCGCCTGCTCCAAGAGCTCGGCTTCCGCTTCGAAGACACCTTCTTCGCCGCCGCGGATCTGATAAAAATTATGCGCAAGAACAATCTTCATTCCAGCCCAAGCCTTGCTTCAAACCTCACATTCCCAACCAGAATCGCGAGATGGAATCCCCGCCCTCTGCGCATATTTAGCGGAGTATACACAAGGTTTCGGCCATTTGTTCAAGAAAAAATAATCAGTGATGAATAATTTAATGCCATCAGCTTGCTAGAATGCAATCCAGCCTGACGCAAGCCCCAGAACCAGGCCGAATCCTCGAACCACCGACTCATAAATCCCTACCAGAGCCTTGAGGTTCTTTTCCGAAGTGTACTTCGCTTCGTATTCTTGGCGCGCTCCGGCCCGCATCTCACGCTGAAGATCGGGATTTGAGGCAAGAAGGTCGACTTGACGAGCCAGGTCGTGCGAGCTGCCTGCCTCAAAATGGAGCCCAGTTTTTTCGTGCTGGATCAGCGACGACATCCCGCCCAGATTCGACGCTACCACTGGCAACCCGGCGGCATAGGCTTCAATGATCACCATCGGCAACCCTTCGTACCAGACCGACGGGAAGATCAAGCAACACGCATTCTGCATGAGGCTCAACACCTCTTCAGGCTTTTGGAGCCCCAAGAACTCGATGAGGGGGTTGCGGGCGGCGGCCTCTCGGACCAACTCTTCTTCGGGGCCAGCGCCCGCGATTTTGAGCGGCATTGTCCGACCCGGCAGATTCCAGGCATCGAGCATCACCCCAAGGCCCTTCTCCTGAGAGAGTCGGCCGGCAAAAAAGGCGTAGCCCCCTTCGCCCCGACCCGCCTCGATCTTGCGCTGAACAAAGTTCGGCTTGACGATCAGCTTGTCGGCGGGCAGTCCGCCCTGGATAAACTTGTGACGGGCGAACTCGGTAAGGACGATATATCGATCGACTTCTTGGGTCCAAGTTTCGCGAAAACGATGATACGTGATCATCGATGCCACGACGGCCGATGCCATCCGGCTCCCTCGGTAGCACCGATGCCGAACCCCAGGAAGCGGCACCGATTTGCCCAAGCAATCCTCGCAAACTTGTCCATTTCGAAAGAACAGAGCGTTCGGACAAAGGAGCCGGTAGTTGTGCAACGTCTGGACCACCGGCACTCCGGCATCTCGCACCGCATAGTAGGCGGCCGGCGAAATCAGGGGAAAAGTGTTGTGAAAATGCACCACATCCGGCCGAAATTTTCGGACTTCGGCCTCGGTCTTGGCGGCAAATTCGGAGTTCCAAAGGGTCTTTCCCGCCAAATCCAACCGACTCATCTGTTGAATCGACTTGTTGTCCTCGGTCAAGGTGCGAACTTCGTGCCCATGGTCTTGCAACAGCTGGACCTCGGCACGGAGGACCGACTCCTCGCCACCGGTGATCTGATAGAAGTTATGGACAAAGAGGATCTTCAAGACGATAAAACAGAATCAACGTCGCGGATGATTCGATCCGCTACCTGAGCGCAGGTTTTCAGGCGGCCCGGAGGGCTCATAGGTATCTTACCAAGAACTGCCCGTTCGAGCGCCTCGGCAAATTCGCTCGGGTTGAGGGGATCAAAGATCGCCTCGGGCTCCAGGAGCTCCGTCGCACAGCCCGCGTATTTCGACGCCAAGACCGGCAGACCGCTCAAAATCGCCTCGTTGGCCACCAATCCCCAGACGTCATTGAGCGTCGGAAAGACAAGCATGTCCATGCTCTGATAGACCGCGGGCATCTCTTCGGGCTTGCGAGCCGCGAGAAATTCGACGTTCTTCAGTCCCAATTGCTCGATTTTTTGCTTCAAGTTCTCCTTCTCTGGCCCATCGCCGATGAAAAACACCGAGAAGGCATGGCCCCGACCTTGAACCGCAGCGCAAGCATCCAGCATCTCGTAAACCCCTTTCAGCCCGACCAGGTGCCCGACGACGAGCAGAGCCGGACGAACTTCAGGCTGGCATAGGGGTTGGACGCGATCCAGGAACAACTGTTCATCGACACAGTTCTGAATTTGCAAAATTTTTGAATCTGGCACTCCCAGGGTCCGGATGTACTCGCTCGAAGAAGCCCCATAGGCAATCCACCGAAACGTCAGTCGGGCCAAAAACCGGCGCACCCAGGCGTTGAGCTTGCGAATCTTGGCGCTGCTGTGGAGCGTCCCGCCCCACCACACCCACACGGGCACCTGATACAAGAACCCATAAAGGAGCGCCACCATCGTCCGAAATCCCAGCTCATAGGTGAGAATCGCGTGGGGCTTGAGCCGCACCAGGTCGGCGAAGTACCCCGGCGTGATGTGCTTGTACCGATGATCAAACACCCCATCTTTGCCCCGCTTGCGAAGCGTGATCGTGAACCCCCAGGACCGCCGCGCGATGCAATGCTTCAACTTTTCGAGGGTGCCGCCCCAGGTGGTCCGGTTCGACTCGATGTTCGAGTAGAGGACCGTTGTTTCGAAGGCTTGACCGATTCGGTCGTACACGGGGACCCGATAGGGCGCGACCATGTTCACCATGATCACCAATCGATACTGCCGAGACGCGACCTCTGGATGGGGGGTGGGATTCGAACTCGGCATGATTCCTACGTTATCATCGGCAAACGGCGTCCCTCGCCGGAGAGGCGTGGCCTTCGAACCTGCACTGAACTCATTTTGACAGATCAATTCGGCTAAACTCCTTCGAGACCTATGCATGACCTTGCTCGGATGCCCTTTTGCGTCGCGACTTCCACCACCGGGGCGCTGAGCGAAACCTTCATTCGGCGGCATTGCAACGAGCTACTGCCCGGAAAAACGGTCGTCATTGCCGGTCGATCCACCCCCCCGGACAACCACAGCTGGGACCCGACCGGCCCCGCCCTCTATCTTGAACCTGACGAGAGCAAGCTCGTTCGGGGTGCCAAGCGAGTTCTTCGACGCGCTTTCGCCCCCCAGGCCGAACGAAAGGCGATCACCCAATTCTTGCGGAAGCACCAGGTCGAAGTGATGCTGGCCGAATGGCTTGATTTGGCCTGGCCCTACATCCCGATTTGTCAGGAGCTCGGCATCCGGCTCTTCGCGCGGGGGCTCGGTTACGACACCGCCACCCGGCTGCTGGAGCCTGAATGGGTTCAGAGGTATCAAGATTTCAACTCGACCGGCGGGATCATCACCGTCCACACGCTGGGAAAAACTCGGCTCGAAAAGATCGGGCTCACCTGTCCGATCTGGGTCGTTCCTTGTGGCGGTGAGGTCCGAACGGAGCTCCCGCAGAGAGCCGAGTCCGGCCCGCCGAAACTAATCGCCGTCGGTCGATTGACCGCCAAAAAAGCTCCTCACCTGCTCCTGGATGCGTTCGCTCGGGCTCGCCAGACGATTCCTGACCTCAGCCTGGAGATGATCGGACGGGGCGAACTCGAACAAGCCACCCGGCAGAGCGTCCAAGACCGCGGCCTAGCCGATGCCGTCACCGTCCATGGAGGGAAGCCTGCCGAGTTTGTCTTGGAATCCCTTCTTCGAGCCGATCTCTTTGTCCAGCACAGCGTCGTCGACCCGGTGACCAAAGACGAAGAAGGACTCCCAGTGTCGATCTTGGAGGCGATGGGGGCGGGGCTGGCCGTCGTTTCGACCCGGCATGCCGGAATTCCGGACGCGGTGGTCCATGGCGAAACGGGCCTGCTCGTCGAAGAGCGCGATACCGAGGCGATGGCCCAAGCGATCGTCGAGCTGATTCAAGATCGTGGTCGCCGCATCGAGATGGGTCAGCGAGGATTTGAGCGTGCCCGAACCCGCTTTTCGTGGGAATACGAGCGCGACCAGCTTCATCAGATCATGGGCCTCAACTCGTTGTGATTTCGTCCGAACATCTTGCCGCGATCGAAATTGCCTTGGCCGAGTTAAACCCAGGCGCCCGTCTGCGGCAAGCCTCTCGCCTGGAAGGCGGCATGTCGGCGGACCTCTACCTCTTGGAACTCACCTCTCCGGACGGCGAAGCCTTTCGCCGAGTCGCTCGATTTCCGAGTGCGTACGTGCGAACCCTGTTTGCTAACGCACCTCGCCACGAAGAAAAAGTGCTCGATTGGGTTTCTCGGGCAGGCCTGCCTGCCCCTCGGCCCTTCGGATCGACAGACGAACTCCTCTTGATGGAGTGGATGCCTGGAGTCGCCACCGCTCGCCCCGCCGACCCCGCCTCCTTCCTCCAACAAATGGCCACATGGCTCGCCCGCATCCATCAGGTGCCCCTGACGCCCGAGGCATGCGAGACTTTGCCCGAGGCGTCTCGGAAATTTGTCTCGACGGGCGAAGCGAACATCGCTCTTCGAGAGCCCGAGATTCGGGCGGAGGTCGCGAAAGAGGGTGGGACTCCTTGGCCTTCGACATGTCTTCGACATGTCTTCGACATGGCGACTTTTGGCCCGGAAACCTGCTCTGGGAGCAGGGACAATGCACTGCCATCGTCGATTGGGAAAACGCCCTGACGGGCCCCCCGACGGCCGATCTCGCCATCAGTCGGCTCGATGTGGCATGGATCTTGGGATGGGAGGCCATGACCGAATTCACAGCTCGATACGAGGAGGCCCTGGGAGCACCGGCTCAGCATCTTGCCTATTGGGACCTCCGGGCTGCGCTTCGCCCGATGAAAAACTTACCTGAATGGGTAGCTCCTTATGCGGCGCTCCATCGTGAAGACATCACCGCTTCGCACCTCGAAAAAATCTTGCTCGAATTCATCGACCAGGCACTTCGGGCCGCGGCCTCCTAGGCCGAGGATCTTGGCGTCCGGCAACGAGAACTCGGCAAAAAGTGCCAAGTTTCTCGATCGACCAGCGTATGAGTCTCGGCCCAAAACCCATGAGGAAGACGGTCAACACTCCGAGGATCAGACCGACCAGTCCCAAGATGACCCGAAAGAGAGCCCCCATGCGATTGAGAACTTCGCAAAGAAGAGCCGAGAAGAGTCCGTGATGGATGAAAAAGTAAAGAGTTTTTCCAAAGTTATAGCGAGCAACGGATCGCCATCGCATTCGCGCGCTACTCGCCCCCAAATCATGGTGAAATCTCGCCTCAGGAACGTAAAGAATCTTGCCTTGTCGGCGAAGCCGATAGCAAAGCTCGGTGTCTTCGCAATAAAGGAAGAACCGTTCGTCGAACCGAGCCTCCGGTCGTACCATCAGACATGCTCCCATCACTTGTTCGACTTCAAAGGGCCCCATGCTGCCTTGCTGAATCAAGCGCGGCGTCAGCCAATACGGCGAAAGCCGCGGCGAATGCGGAAAGGCCTTCTCCAGCATGGTCTGCTCGCAAAGAACCGCCCACAAAGTCAGCTCACTTGAGCACGAGTTCTGAGTGCTGCCGTCTGAAGAGAGGAGCCGCCCGCCGGCGGCCGCGACCCCTGGATCGTCCAGTGCCTGAGCCAAAGTTTCAATCGCCCCCGGCTCCGCCCTGGCGTCGGGATTCAAAAGCAAGACCCGATCATGAGTCGCTTGAGCGAGACCCTGGTTGTTCGCGCTCCCAAAGCCTCGATTGTCTGAATTTGCAATCAGTTCAACGAGCGGAAACTCCTCCCGCACCATCTTGGGCGAGCCGTCCTGGGAGGCATTATCGACAACGATCACTTGATGGGCCGCCCCTAGCGAGGCCAGGCACTCTCTCAAAAGAGACTTCGTGTTAAACGAGACAACAACGATCGTCACCGGACGAGACGCATCCGGCAACCTCAATCACGCTCTTCGGCCGGGGACATGGCGTTGAACACAATGGCACCGAGAACGCCCCCGAGCGTCGGCCCAACCAGATAGAGCCACAAATGGCTCCACGTCCCGCCGTCCTTGAGGGCGTTGACGAGCGTGGCGCCGATCGCGACCGCCGGGTTGTAGGCACCGCCCGAAATCGCACCGCCCGCACCCGCCGCAGCAACAATCACGAGGCCAATGGCCAGTCCATAGAAGCTGTTTCCTGCCGTTTTCTTGTGGGTGGCGACGTTCAAAACTGTCAGCACCAGCATCATGGTGAAGACCACTTCGACGATGAGCGCACGCATGATGTCCACGCCTTCGCCGGGCGCAATCGCGACCGAGCGACCGGTGATGTAGGAGGCAAGGCCGAACGCTGCCACCGAACCGACAATCTGCGCGAGAATGTAGGGCAACACTTCTTGCGACTTCATCTTGCCGCGCATCAAAACCGCGACGGTCACGGCAGGGTTGAATTGGGCCCCGCTGATGTGGCCAGCCATATACACCATGGCCGCCAGGGCGAGACCGATGTAGAGAGGCACAAAGGCTGGGTCACCCGACACGGCCACCAGCCCGATCACGAACATAAAGAGGAACGACCCCACAGCTTCGGCAAGTAGTTTCATCGCTAGTCCACCAACAGTCACTCTTCAAGACGGTCCAACCCGTCATTCTGGAGCTATCGTTCGAGCCGTCCGGTCAGCGAAGTTTTGAGGAGTTCGTCAAAGGCCTTTGCAGGAATCGGCTTCGGATCGCCAAGAAGGCGTGCCGTCAGAACGATTCGAGCAATGCGTTCCAGGGTTTCCATCCGGTTGTAGGCGTCCTCAAGATCGAGCCCCATCACGACCGCGCCGTGATGGCTGAGCAAAATCGTCTTGTGGTCCTCGACGAGCGGATCGATCGAGTCAGGCACTTCTTGGGTTCCCGGCATCGCAAAGGGTGCCGTGGCGACCGAGCCCAAAACCATCGCCGCCTCGGGAAGAAGATTGTCCGGAATCTCTTCGCCTGCCAGGGCGAACCCCGTCGCCGTCGGCGGATGTGCATGAATCACGGCGACGCAGTCGGGGCGTTTGGCATAGATTTTCAGGTGAAGCTTGATCTCAGAGCTCGGCATCCGGCTCTCTTCGCGCGAGGGTTGCCCCTGAAGGTCGATCACAACGAGATCGTTCGGTTTGAGGTGCCCTTTGCTCATCCCGGTTGGAGTGCAAAGCAGACTCCTCGGACCCAGTCGGACACTCAAATTGCCCTCTGCGGCTCCAACCAAGCCGCGCTGCCAAAGACGCCTCCCGATCTCGCACATCTGGGCCCGAAGCTGCAGCTCGGTCGTCGCCATCTTCAGTCGATCTCCAGCGACCGGAACCGCTTCTCGGTCGGGTCGAGGTCTTCCTTCAGCACGCGAAAGGCTTGGTCGATCCGCTCGCGCAGCTGCTCGGCGATCTTTCGCTCGTCGCTGCCCTCGGCAAACCGGCTGGGTTCGGCCCGCTTACAAAGTCGCTCATACGCCCTCTGAATCTCGTCAAGCCCTGCACTCGGCTCGACCCCCAAGACCTTGCGGGCGACCGATTGGGGAGTCTCGGGGATTGCCGGGGCCGCCGGCTCGGCGGGAGCTTGAGGAGAAGACGGGATGGTCGGAGCATCCAGCTCGTTTCGGGCCCGAATCTCATCGAGGTCGCGCAATCGATCCCACTCTCGATTCACATAGCTCCGCAAGATGTCGTAGGCTCTTCGTCCGCTGCTCATAAGGTTCTGTTCGATTCGGGCATCTGCTGCTCTAAGGACGCATTCGCTTCCTCAAAGCTCGTTCCCAGAGATTTTAGCCGCCGCGCGAGCTCGGCGAGTGTGTCGGGCTCAGAATGTTGCATCCGAAGCGAAGCTGCCCCCGACGCGAGGGTCGCTTTCAGGCTGGCGAGCGCTGCTTCGGCTTCGCTGAGCTTGCTTTCGAGGGAGGCAAGGGCCGACTCGACCTGCGAATAACTTTGAATCTCGAGTTGCCGAGATCGAATCGCTTGATCGAGAGACTCGATCACCTGCGGGTCGCTGGCTTCGGACCGCTGATGTTCGAGGTCGGCCAAGCTCCGGGCCGCGCTCGCCTTGCCAAAGAGCATCTTTTTCAACTTCGATCGATTCGTCAGCAGCCGAATCGCTTGCTCGATCATGCCCTCGGCGTCGGCAAGCGCCTCTTTCCCGATCACCTTCACCGCCGGGATGTCGTCGTTTTGGCGAACGAGCTCTTCGATCTGCCGCCGAAGATCTTCCATCGGCTTGATCTCAAGCCGAACTTCGTGGCTCAACTCGTACCGGAGCCTCGGATTCGCGCTTTCCTGCGCCTTTTGGGCCGAGCCAAACAGCAGAGCCACCACGCCCGCCGCCCCTCCGAGCACCGCTAAAGGAATGCTCTTCAGAACCAACCCCAAGACGACCACCCCCAACCCCACCAAGGCGGCCCAACCCCAATTCTTGCTCATAGTCGAATCCTGGTCGTCAGGCTCAAGCCTTGCCAGCTCCCGCGAACAAACTTCAGGATCGGGACCAGACTGACCTGAGGCGCAACCGCCCACTCACCTTCGATGCGATAGTGGTCTTCTCGGATTCGCCAGGAACGAGCCCACCCGAACGTCACTCGAAAGCGTCGTTCGGGGTCTCGGTACACCGTGCGGAGATCGGAGACCCACTCTTCCCGGTCCAGGGTCGATTCCGGTTCTCGAAGCCAAATCGCTTCGCCGATCAACTGCCAAGGGCCCCGGATATCGATATAGTCAATGCCATAAACCTGCTGAAATCCTCGGCCTGCGCCGGGCGACTGCTCGGGCAATCGGACAGGGCTGAGGGACCCACTGGCCAGGGTCCAATGATTCCCGAGCGCGAGGCTCACTCCGAGGCGCGAACCGATCCGAGCCGTCACTCCGCGCTGGCGACGCTTGCCTGCGTCTGCCACGGCAATCGAAATCGGCAGTTGATCGACCACGAGCCGGGTGTTGATTCGGGCCGCCATCACGTTTTCTTTCAGCAGATCGCGCCCAAAGGGCATGAGCTGTTTGCCGACTCGCCAGGTCCCAGGGTCTTCGAGATAAGCCTCATGCAGCAGACTCGCATCCGACTCTCCGCGCACGCCTTGGAGCCGCTCGCTGACGACAAGCCGCCAGCCGGTCTCGAGGTCAAGACGAAGGGTTACAAGGCTCGGTCGCCCCATGCCGTCGTACCAGCGAAACCGCGTGTTGCCGCCTCGCTCGGTGAGGAGGGTCGGCCCGAGATCGACGCCCAGCGAGATGTCTGGGCTCTGTGCCCAGGCTCCTGAAGCCGTCCCCAGAAAGAAGACGCTCATTCCCAGCAGGCGACGCTTCAGAGAGGTCATGTCTCGGCTCGCGGACGACGGGATTGAAGCCATGACACGACTTGTTCGCGAGGAATCTCATCCTGGCGACTCTCGGCCATCGTCTTGATTTTGAAAACTCCGGTCGAAATTTCTTCGGGACCCACGAGGATCACAAACGTCGCTCGGGCTCGGTCGGCCATTTTGAGTTGGCGCTTGAGGTCACGCAAATCGAAATCGTAGGTTGCAGAGAGCCCGGATTGGCGGAGTAAACGCACCCAGGCTTCGGTCTCCGACTCCGTCAAAGGCTCACCGGCGACGAAAACGTCGACGCTCAGCTCTTCCAAGGGGAATCCGGCGGCTTCGCGAGCGATTCGGGCTCGTTCTAAACCCGCCCCAAACCCGACCGCCGGGGTGGTCGGTCCCCCGAGCTGCTGGATGAGCCCGTCGTAACGCCCCCCTCCGCACAGCGAACTTTGCGCGCCCAAGGCACTACTTTGAATCTCAAAAACGGTGTCGTTGTAGTAGTCCAAACCCCGGACAATTGTCGGGTCTTGGACGTACGAAATCCCTGCCCGCTCAAGCAAACGCTCAACCTTTCGATAATGCGCCAACGACTCCGGCTCCAAAGACTCAAAAATCGACGGCAATCCGACCAACTCGGCTTGAATCGAAGGGTCCTTAGAATCAAGAAGTCGGAGCGGATTTTTCTCAGCTCGTTGCTGAGATTCGAGCGGCTGACCCGGGAGCCAAGAAGATAATTTGTCTAAGATCAGCTGACAATACTTGATTCTTGCTTCAGCTCGACCAATGGAGTTGAGCAGGACGGTGAGGTCTTTCAGCCCAATCGCTTCATAAAACCGGACAGCCGCTTCGATCACTTCGACATCAGCGGCGGGGCTCGAAGACCCGATCAGTTCAATTCCTGCCTGGTGAGCCTGTCGATATCGTCCCTTTTGGGGTCGCTCATAGCGAAAAATCGGGGTGAAGTACCAAAGACGCGTGATTTGCCCAGGTTGAGCCAAAGAATGCTCCAAATAAGCTCGGATCGCGGGTGCGGTCCCTTCGGGCTTCAGGGCCAGATGTCGATCCCCTTTGTCGTGGAAATCATACATCTGCTTCGAAACGACTTCGCTCGTCTCCCCGCTCGACCGTCGGAACAGCTCAATCTCTTCGAACATCGGGGTTCGAATCTCGCCGTAGCCCATCCCGCCCATGACATGCTCGAACGCACGTTCGATTTGACGCCATTGCATGGCCTCGGATGGCAAGACATCGTTGGTTCCCCGCGGGGCTTGGAACTTCATGAACCCCCAGTTTACGCCCAAGCGCGGCATCGGTTCGCGCGTTTTTGGGCCTTGTGTCACAATGAAGGACTTGTTATGGGACAAGAAACATTGCTGACGCGGGCGGGCTTCGAGAAGCTGGAGAAGGAGCTTCAAGAGCTCAAAGGGCCGATCCGATCTCAGGTCGCTGAGGCCATCAAAGAGGCGAAAAGTCATGGAGACCTTCGCGAAAATGCGGCTTATCACGAAGCGAAGCTCAACCAAACTCGCTTGGAGGGCCGGATCGCCGACTTGGAAAAAGTCCTCCAGACCGCGAAGATCGTGGATCGTCCCGAAGGGGCCGGAGAGACCGCTCATCTGGGAAGCAAGGTCAAGGTGCACGACGCCAAGTGGGGCGACGAACTCACGATCACGTTGGTCGGGTCTTTTGAGAATGATCCTCTGAACGACTTGATCTCCATCACTTCCCCTCTCGGGAGCGCCCTGCTCGGCGCTTCGGCTGGCGACGAAGTCTCTGTGGTGACTCCTGATGGCGAACAAAAGTACAAGATTCTTTCGGTGGAGTAGCAGTTTTCTTGCGGCTACCCTCGCACTTGCGGTGCTCGGGTGCGGACAGGGCTCTGATACGGGCAACACCGCTCCGCCGAGTGGGTCGGAAACTGCTTCGCCCTCCGCCGCCCTCAATCCTTACGGAGAAACTCCTGCTCGGTCGGTTCAAATGAACCTGCCGGAGCTGGACCGGGTGGGTCGATTGGGACTCCTAGGGGCCGATCGGACCCTGATGGTGGGCGATCCCGAAGCACGGGCGTTCGACATTTTCCCGAAGCCGCCCAAAAATTCGGTCGAGCTCAAGACCCTGCCTCCGATGCTGACCAAGCCGCTCGTCGGGCGAGGTTGGGAGTCGGGCGACGTCCGGTTCGGGGTGATTTTGCAAGATGGGATCGTCGCGGGCGCGGTCTGGAATCAAGAAAAAGTCGACCGCGAGCAGGTGAACGATCTCGTGGAGCGCTATCGCAAGACCTTTTCTGAAGCCGAGCCTGAGCTCATTGTCAATCGATTCGCCAGCTACTGGTTTTGGCAAGATTCTGACCGAATCTTGATGATTTGCTTAGCCCAAAACCGAGATCAGACTTTGGGACTCATGATCGGGATCGGGCATGCCGACCTGATGAGACTCCTCCGGATGGACCCCGCTTCGGCGGCGAACGATGCGCGCCAAGCCGAGCTCATTTTGGGACCTCCCCCGAAAAAGTAGCTTCATTTGAGGGCTTTTGAAACGATTGGCCGGCTGGCGTTGTCTATATTCAATGAGACGGTCATTCGCGCCGCGAGCGGCCTTCTTAATCTCACGATCAGGAGGTGGTGCCACAAAATGAGTAGTAACTGTACGCACCAGGGAGGTCGGGGGTTTTAACTACCCTTGACCAGTGAAATCAGGGTCAGCGATGAATCGCCGAACTCCCTGAGTCAAAAGAACGGGCTGTTCGCTCACTGGGCGAGCGGCCCTTCGTCTTGATCAGATTCAGCGAAAATCTTAAACATTTCTCCGTACCGGCACTTTTGACGGTCGGCTTCGGTATCCTAACGGGTGCTTATGGAAAAGCAGATTTCCCTCGGAACAAGGATGGTCGCGAGGGGCGTGATCTGGGCAGTGATGGCTTGGGGTGCATTGGGCTCCTCAGCCCAGGCTCAAGATCAAGCTTCTTCTTGGGGAGCCATGCGTTACACTCACGGCGAGTCGATCGCTCAGGGCGTTCACCGCTCGGGATCGGACACTTTGGCTTCGCCTCAGACCCTTGAACAACTGGGCTGGCAGGTCCGGGTCGTCGAAGACGAGGCCGACCTCATGGCCGAAGGGCGACGCATTCGAGTTCCGGTAAAGCCAGGACCCGATCAAAAGCCATGGGTCGTTCTTGGGCCCGCCCTCGATCAGCTCGGAGCGATCGGGGAATGGGATGATGCGGAGAAAGTCTTTTCGGTCTTTGGCGTGGTCCGCCAGATCGAGGTCTTTGCCGGACGCCTTCGGGTGGATTCCACGCTCGGGGTTCGCCCGGTTGTGTTTCAGGTTTCAAACCCCAACCGTTGGATTGTCGATCTCCAAGGCGCCAAGCTACGCCCGAATGCCAAATTTCCGTTGCCGCCCGGCGTTCGCTTCGGCCAGTTTCGACCGGACACCGTCCGGGTGGTGCTCGAAAATCCAGATCTCAAGGGGCTCAAAGGCGAAGTCCCGGCCACGATCCGCTCGATGACGCTGAGCCTGGACGGCTGGATCCCCGAGGACAAGTCATCGCTGACCGCCGCCATCGTCAACCCGCCGCGGCCCCAAGTCGGACCGGTGACGATTGTCCCGCTCGATCCAGCCCAACAACCCCCGCCCCCTGATCCCGCGTCCGGCCTCGGTTCGGAGCCCACCCCAGTCGCGCCACGTGCGATCTCGCCACCCGCCGACTCGTCGGTACCGATCGTGCGGGTGTCATCGCCGGTTCTTTCGGCATCGACCTCGACCGGAGCGACGGTCACTTTGGCCACTTCGGGCCAAGTCAGTGCTCGACCCGCCGGGTCCTATCGCGATCCGCTCACCATTGACGTCTTGCTCTTTGGCGTGCTCTCCCCCGACCCGATTCAGGGCCTCGGCGCCTCAGAGCACCTCGAAAAGGCCGAGTTCGTGCCGGACCAAGGCGGCCTTCGGCTGACGCTGAAACTGAAACGTCCGATGGGGTTCGAGCTTGCCTCGACCAACCGCCAGATTACAGTCCAGCTCGTCCTGCCTAAGATCGCGAACGGCAAGCTCGCCGGCAAGGTCATCGTCGTCGATGCGGGGCATGGAGGCAGTGACCCGGGTGCGGTCTCGCGGGACCGAAAGGTCCAAGAAAAGACCCTCGCCCTGGCGGTGGCTCGGCAGCTCAGCAAGCAGTTGACCGAAGAGGGAGCCGCCGTCATCATGACTCGAACGGACGACACGCGTCTTGCTCTGTCGGAGCGGTCGGCAGTGGCCAATCGCAGTCGAGCCGACCTGTTCATCAGCGTTCACTTCAATTCGAACCGCCTGGCGAACTCGGCCAGCGGGACAAAGATCTTTTTTCACAAACAAGACCCGCTCGGACGCCTTTTGGCCAAGTGCATTAGCGCTGAGGTCGCCAAGGTCAGTCAACTTCCCAATCTTGGGATTTGGAGCGACACTCGGATTTACGACAGCGGGTTCGCTGTCTTAAGAAATTCCCGGATGACGGCCGTTTTGCTCGAGCTCGGGTTCATCAACAACGATCGGGACGTCCGTCGAATGACGCAGCCCGACTTTCATGCGGATTCGGCCGCAGCCGTGGTCCGCGCGCTCAAGGTGTATGTCGGAGATGCCTCAACGAAAACCAGCCCCCCCAACCCCTAAGACCGGCTCTTTGTGGCTCATGCTCCTCTGCGGAGCCATGGTCGTCGGCGTCTTGGGGTATTACGTCAAGTTTTCGCCCGCCAACCGGGTGCCCGAGGATCAAAAGCGAGCCTCGCGAACTTCGCCGCCCGTGCCCCGGGACGATCCGACACAGGCCAAAACCGTTCAGTCGATGCGGCCCGAATACCAAGGAGATCGGCTTCAGTTCCAGTCGAAAACGAAGCCCGTTCCACCCGGGACCAACGCCATCGTTTTTGCTGTCAACGAGTTCCTCGGCTCAAGTCAGGTGGCTCCGGCCGATGCGAAACTGGTGACGGCCCAAGTCAAAGACAAGACCGTTACGCTGGACTTCAACGCCGCCTTTGATACGACCTACGGCACCGAGGACGAACACACCATCCTGGACGGCATTTTGCTGGCGGTGGGGCAGTTCCCAAGCATCGACTTCGTCGTCTTTCAGGTCGAAGGTCGGCCTTTGGAAACGCTCGGCAACATCGATCTCACGACGCCTCAGAAGGTGATTCGGAAGCCGCACTCGCACTCTTCCGCTCCCGATTTGCCGTAGCCACCCGGACCCCAGCTTCGACCGTGTGGAACGCAATAAAGGCGGCCAAAGCCCCCAAAGTCCACCCGAAGAGGACTTGAGACGGGTAGTGGGCCGCAACATAGATCCGGCTCAGCCCAACTGCCAGGGCCAAGAGGATCGCCGGGGCTCCGCGCCACCCGAAGGAGAGAGTCAAGGCGACCCCGATGAACATCATGTTCGCGCTGTGGGCACTCGCGGTCCCCATCGACTGACTCATGCCGACTCGGATGATCGCGTCGGGGACTTCGTTCCCGGGCCTCCCAAAAGGGATCGAAGCTTTGGCAACATCGGTCATCAGGTTGGCGAGCGGCCACATGAGGAAGGCTACCAAAGCCCCCCGCCGCGTCGTGGGCCGCAGGACGAGAGCAAGAAAGAGCCCGAGAAGCGGCACCCGCACCCACCAGCTATCGATGCCTTTGCTCAGAAAGAGCATGAGCGGTTCGAGACCGTCGGGCCAGCGATTGATCCAACGAAAAACGGAAAGATCAATGGAGTTCAACGGACCCAGAGTACCTGCTGGATTTGCGGTTAAAATCGGGGGGATGAGCCAACGGACTCGACCTGCTTTTCAAGGAGCACTCATCGGGGCGACCCTGGGAGCCCCGTTCCAAGGAGCCACCGCCACCAAGAGAATCTCGTTCTATGAGCCCGTCCCGGCGAGAATGACTCCAAGTAGCGCTCTGGAAGCTTGGTTGGTGTGGGCCCGCCAAGTGGACTCCGGCGGGACGCCCGAAGGACTCGCCGATGCGTTCTTTCAAAACACGTGGCATTCCCACTCGGAGACCGGCTTTGCCCGGAGAGCCTCTCGCATCGGGCTGCGCGCACCCCTCACGGGATCTTGGCAAAACCCGCTGGGCATGGGGAGCGAGGCTTTGGGGCGCTCGCTTTATTGGGGGCTTCGATTCCACGGCGATCCGGATGAGGCGGTGCGCTGGGCGTGGTTTGATGCGTCGATCGACCACCACCCCGAAGCCGCCCGAATCAGTGCGGCCCTAGCCCGGATCACTTCACTCATGGAGACCGATGTCCCCTTGGCCGAGGTCATTCGAGTCTTGATGGGGCTGTTGCCCGTCGGATCGATCGGCCATTCGGCCGTCCATTCGACCCTCCAGCTCGTCAACCAAGACCTGGAGCTGGACGCGATGAAGCCCGCTTTGGCCCAAGCGCTCAAGATATCCGATGGCCAACACATCGCGTTGAGTCTTGGGGCTGCGCTCTTTGCGATGCTGAAGTCCCGGGGCGACTTTGAGTCGGCGATGGCCCTCGCCGCGGGCTGGGGTGGCGCGGCGACTGCGATTGCGCTGACGACGGGCGTCTGGGCAGGACTCCGCTCAGGTTCGGTCCCACCCGATTGGCTTCGGCCTCTAGGCACTGAGTTTGTTGCTGGGATCGGGCTTCGTCTCGACGAGGTTCCGGCCACCCTCGACGACTGGATCGTCGCCGTCCAAGGGCCCGAACCCACATCAGGTGCGGCGAGTTCGATCCTGGCCCATGCGCCCGCCGTTGTCGAGGAAGAGATGGCGGCTGGAGTCGGCGAAGCGATGCCCACCCTGCCGACCGCCCTCCTCATCCACCCTCCTTTGCCCGACTCGATCCGACAACTGATGAACGCCTCGGGGGCCCAGGCGATCTCTCGAGTCGGCGAGATTCAGGTGACGGTCGAATATCCGGACGGCCCCCAAGCACTGCCCGACCAAGGGACTGGGCTCGTCCTGAGGTTCTCCAACGTCGGCACCGAAGAGGCCCTTGTGGATCCCCAATTAGAGCCGGCCAGCGGGTGGTCCGCCCGCCATAAACTGACGAACTTCCGGCTCAAACCCGGCGAATCAAATGCTTTCCCCGCGGTGCTGAAGGCCCCGAAGCGCATCGAGCGCCCGGGTGCGGCGATGCTCCGGCTGGACGACGAGCTGATCGAGATCGCGATGATCCCTGGCCAGAAGTGGTTTCAGGTCGGGCCTTTTCCAAATGCCGAAGGGCAAGGATGGGAGAAAGCCTACCGGTGTGAGTTGATCCTCAACCAAACCGAAGTGTTCAACGGTCGATCAAACCTCGCGGTTCGTTGGACCGAGAAGACCTATCCAGGAACCGTGAACGATCTGGAGCCAAGCTTTACAAGTGGTGAAGGGGTTGTTTACTTGTGGAATCGATTGCGGTTCCCCGACCAACCGGCGGTCAAGGTCGTCTGCGCTGCCAGTAGCGGGTGTCAGGTTTGGATTCAACGAACCAAGGTTCTTCACTACTACGACGTGCATTCGATCGTCCCGAGGCCGATTCTGCCGTACTGCGCCGACATCGCTCCTGCCTCCGAGGTGGAGATTATGATCAAGGTCATGCGGGCTCGTGAGCCGCTCCAGCCGTTGGTCTTGTGCTTCTTGGCCGAGGATGGATCGGTGTTATCTCCAGAAGCGATCGGCCAAATGGACCGATGAGTCCGCTGGCGGAGTGGCTGGCGAGACGCCTTTGGTGGCTGATGCTCAAGCTCATGCGGACTCGCGGGATGCGCCGGGCCCAGACTTACTTGATCCGCCGGGCGCCCCCAGAAAGAGCCGCGAAGATGCTCGCGAACTTGCATCGACAGAATCGACTCGCTCGAAAAATCGGCCTCAAACTCTTGACCATTGCGATGCAACTCCTTTTGGCGAGCGTGATCATCACTCTCGTCGTGATGGGCGTGCTTTACTTGGCCGAAATCGGAGCGCTCAAGCCACCCCGCGAGCTCAAGAGCTGAATCAGGCCGACTCGCCGAGCGCGTCGAGCGTCTTCGAATGTCGAAGGATGATCTCGCGGGAAAACGAAAAAACTTCCGACGTCAAATCGGTCCAAAGGTGATAAATGTCGGGAAGTTCATCGACTGAGACGAGCTTGCGACCTCTCGACTCGCCGACGGCGGTGATTTCAACTAGCTCATCAACTTCGGCCACATAGCAATCGGCCCAGCGAACTTCGGACCGGTCAGTGATTCGATAACAGCCGATGTATTGAATTTGGCGGAGCAATGCCCCCGCTTCTTCACGCGCTTCGCGGGCCGCCGCGGCCATCGACTCTTCGAACGGCTCGACCCGACCACTCGGGATGCACCAGCCCCGATCTTCGATGTCACAGATCAAGACCTGCTCGCCTTTCCAAGGGAAAACCAGCGCCGCAAACGCCCGAAGCGGCGCCCGAAAAGGCGCCGGGAAGAACTCCAAGCGTTGCCGCCCGTAACTTCCGATCGGGAATTTTCTCATGGAATGACCTTGCCCATGACATCCTCCATTCGGATCGGTCCGAAATCGCGGCTGTCACTGCTCTCGTTAAGATTATCCCCTATCACGAACACGTGGCCGGGCGGCACTCGGTATTTCCCCGAGGTGATCGACCAATTTTTGGGAACATTGACCCAGTCCACCTCCTCTCCGGCGAGATACTGGGCGCGTTTAAACATGATCTCCCCAGGGGCTGGACCCCGAATGACAACGATGTCGTCCCGGCGGACTGGGCCCACGAGCCAGTACCAATTGGTCATGATGACTTTTTGGCCGTCTCGATAAACCGGGTCCATCGAGTGGCCGCTGACCCGAACCATCTTGAATCCTGAGCTCGCCGCGATCGCAAAAACCAAAACGACCAGAAGCCCGATGCCAAAACTCGTGATCCACGGCTTGCGCGGGCGACGACTGGCCACCTCCTCTGCAGGAGGAGGCGTTTCGCCTGGCGGACACTCGACGGGCTCTTGAACCACCTCTGAATCTGGTGAAATCACGGGCTATACTCTTGATCTTCGTCGATTTTGCACGAAGACCTCAGTCTGTTAGAGGCCGAAATGCCAGAAGTTGTTCAAATCAGCCTGCCGATTTTGAGTGTGATCGCGGCTGCCAGCGGAATCTCTTTGCTGGGGCTGATCCTGCTTGCGGTCCGTCAGAGTCGGCAGCAAAAAATCTGGCAAGGGATCGTGGGCGGTGAGTCGCGAGCCGAACTCGAAGCGATGCTCACCCGACATGCAGAGGCACAGACGACCATCTTGAGCGAACTGGATGAGGTCCGAACCCGACTCGACCTGCAAGAGCGCAAAATGCAGTCAGCCAAGCGATACGTCGGGCTCGTCCGATTCAACGCCTTCGACGAAGTCGGCGGGGAGCAGAGCTTTGCACTCGCGGTGTTTGACGAAGAAGGCGATGGATGGGTGCTGAGTAGCTTGGTCGGCCGGGAATCGACTCGGACCTATTGCAAAGCACTCGTCAAGGGTCAGGCCGAACAGAATTTGAGCCGCGAGGAACAAGAAGCCATCGAGCGGGGATCGAGATCGACGGGGGCGCGACGTTGAGCTCCGACAACGGGCAACAAGATGCCCTGTGGATCGCCCGAGCTCAAAAAGGGGATCGGTCGGGACTCGATAATCTGATTCGCAAATACGAACGGCGAGCCTATCAATACGCTTATCGGCTCACCCGGGATCAAGATCTCGCCTCAGACTTGGTCGCGAGCGCCTTTGTCCGGGTCTACTCCGCGATCCCGAACTTCAAAGGCAACTCCGCCTTCACCACCTGGCTCTATCGCATCTTGACAAACTGCTACCTGGACATCAAAAAGACCGAGCGCAGCCGACCCACAGTCAGCCTGGAGCAGACCCTGAGCACCGACTCAGGAACCGAAGTCACCCGCCAATTCGAAGACAAAGGGCCGAGCCCCAGCGACGTCACCGAGCAGTCAGCTCGCGAAGATCGAATGCAAGAAGCAGTCGCCTCCCTCCCGGAGTATCAACAAGCCATGCTCATCATGTTCCACGTCGAGAATCTGAGCTACGAAGAGATCGCCGCCGCGCTGGACCTGCCTTTAGGCACGGTCAAGAGTCGACTCAACCGGGCTCGACTCTCGCTTCGCGAAGCGTTGGTCTCCGATCAGGAACTTTTCCAACGCTAGGTCGTCCAAAGAAACCGACACGCACAAATCTCAACGAGGAAACCCATGAACGCCGACAAGGCCCGAGAACTCTTTTCTGCCTATCACGAAGGAACGCTGGAACTCCATTTGCGGGAGGTTCTCAGCCGAGAGCTGGCCCAAGATGCCACGCTCCAGGCAGAATACGCTGCGTTCGTCCGGGCGATTGAGCAGCTCTCTGCATGGCAAAACGCCGAGGTGCCCTACCCCGACGACCTGCATGAGAAGATCGCCGCGAAGCTCGATCGGCACATCTGGGAATCCAAACAGACGGCCCGTCCGGGACTCTTTGCTTGGTGGAAAACGCTCGCCCTGACCGGCGCCGCCGCAGCGACCGTCCTGGCCGTGGTCATGGCGTTGCAACGCTCTCAGCCGGTCTCAACGGCGGACCTCACCGGCACGCTGGGCTCGCCGAGCACCCCGTCCGTTTCGTTCGTCAACGGACAGCTGAATCTCGACACCCCGGCAGGCCGAAGCAAGGTCCAGCTTCACGAGGGATGGAGCAATGACGCCTTTGAGACCATCGAAGCCGACCCGGCTCGCGAGATCCGCAGCCCCCTGCAAAACATCGACCCGCAAGCTAAGCTGATCGTCATCCGGGCGAACACCACCTCCCAGCCGATCCTTCTGGCGGTGCCGGGAGTCCAGGCGGTGCGAAATTCGTCCGGGACCGGGACGCTGGAAAAGCTGGCGTTGGCCGTCGCAGATTTCTACCGAACTCCGGTGACGATCTCCGAGCAAGACCTGAGTTGGTCGGGAAGCTGGACCCTGAAAGGATCAGACGCTTCGGAGCTCCAACTCACCGCGAACGGCACGCTGCAGGTTCGGGTCACCACGCTCAAGAACGGCCTTCTCCGAATCGGCCGCTAGCCAGATTCGCCTCAGCGCGCAGCCACAACTCGCGGCTCGAAATCGCGCCGAGCCAGCGTTTGTTGGGGGTCCAGTCGGTCCAAAAGGGCCCGAGTGGACTGGAATCGGATTCTTTCGGCATGAACGGCGATCCGGGCTTGGCTGAGCGTCGCCGCAATGGGTGCCCGAGTCGAGCCCAATCGGTGCGCTTCTTTCACGAGGTCGCGGCTTGAGACCTGAGCCGAGACCACATGCTCTTTCAGCCGGCTTAGCTCCTTTCGCTCTGCTGGCTTCAGGGGCAGATTCACCCGAGCCAAGGTCTGTTCGGTCAGCCGAATCTGTTCGTTCAATAATCCCTGGACTCGATCCAGGCTCGGCTGAATCTGAGCGAGGAGCGTACGGAGTCGGTCTTGGTCACGCGGGCCCATCTCGTCCCACAGCTTCAGGAGCGCGAGGAGGGCTCGATCTTGGCGCACCGAACTGGCGTGCAGCGAGTTCAGGTCCGAAAACTTCGCAACTTCGCAAAGCTCCAGCAGGGTGACGAAGGACTGAATCGCCTCGGCCGATTGTCCTCGCGCCGCCCGCTCCATGCCGCAGACCAATAGTCGGTCCGCCATCAAATTTCGAACTCGAAAGATCTGCCTTTTCGCACCCAGGTCAGACGAATCGTACGCAAAAACAGGGGTGAGATCGACCAGGCTTTGCTCGCGCCGGCCCTGAATCCAGACGTCGGCGACCGAGATTAACTCCTTGAGTTGCGGGGTGCCGCCTTCCCCAAGCTTGAGCGCTTGGGCGGCACGGGTCACCTCTCGATATGCGTCGATTCTTGCTTCGCCCCGCGGGGTCGAATACAAAGGCGGCGGCGTTTGCGGTCCTAGCCTTCCCGAGAATCCTACCAGAGCCACCAAGGAGACCGGAATCATGGCGGTCAGGAGGCCCGTAATCCGTTCGAGCCGTATCATGACAAAGTTATCGGCAGTTCCCGAGAAATCTTTGCCCGTACGTTGGCGGGATCTGGATGCACGAAGACGCGCCTGAGAAAGACGATCTTTCTGCGGCCTAGCCAGGCATAAGCTGGAGCTTACTTGTAGATCTTCGAGGCGATGAGGTCGAGCCCGAGCATCAGCACGCCGAACAAGATGCCGCAGATCAGGGTCACCTTGGAAACTTGATCATCAAAGGTCGCTCGGCCTTTGTAGGTTGTTCGAATCGACGAGGTTCCGCCCGACATCGCGTCGCCCTTACCCGTGAAATAGACCATCAGGCAAAAACCGATCGCAATAATAATGGCGATCACCAGCAAAACGCGATAAACCGTCTCGTTCATGAGAATTGATCAAGGAGCCCCTGGGGGCCTAGACCGAGGAGTATACCAGACGTACCCACGGAGCTAGCACCGGGATCAGGCTGAGGAGATGGAGAATCGCCACCAAAAGCATCGACCCGAGCATGATTTGGGGCATCCCACTGTTCCAAAGTCGAGCCCCCACTCCGGGGAACATGTAGCGAGCCGCAGCCGCTCGTTGCAAAAGATCTTCGCCCGCTTCGATGCCGGCTTGGATTTGCTTGTCGTTGGGGGGCCGAGTGGTGATCCAGTACTGGGTGAGAGAGCCGAGCAACCGCCAAAAGGAGACCGTGACCAACAACGCCAGAAGGAGCCTGAGCTCCAGATCGGCGATCCATTCGACCGACATGATCGACAAGAAGAGGATCGATCCCACCGCGATGTTCGTGCCACACCGAGGATGGATGCGAGGCATCCGCCGAACGACCTCGGGCACCAGAGGCTCACCGCGCTCAATGGCATGAACAACCATGTGCTCGGCCGCGTGATAACCCGCAATCGGTGAAAATCGCATGAGCACCGCAAAGCAAAGGAACGCGAGAACACCACTCGCCAGGCCATTCCAAGGCGCGGCCAGGCCCAGCGGCGGGATCGCAAGAGTCCCGGCCAGCTGGGCGATCATAAAAAAGACCAAGAGGATCGCCCCGGTTACACTCAGCATCCAAGGCCGGGCTCCCGCCCGAACACTGCCGTTGGTCAGATAGACTCCAAACGGAGTCGCCATCCCCCCGACCAGCCGAGGACGAAATCGAGGCGGCTCTAACCCCGCCAGGTCGCTCGGTGCAAGCACCCCCAGAACCAGGCCCGAACCATCGACGACCGGCAAAGCCCCTTCTCCCGAGGCTTCGAGCGCTCGCAGGGCTTCTGCGCCTCGGATCGAAGGCATCAGAGGTGCTGGCGAGCTTCGAACAAATCCCACGACGGGGTTCGTCATCGGCTCCCCGGCACCGATCGCTTCGACCAGATCTTGCGGCCGCAAAACCCCTCGATACACTCCGTTTTGGTGGACTGGAACCACCGCCATCGGTTGAGAACGCATGACCAGCGCCGCCTGCAGCAGGCTCGATTCGGCGGGGAGCCCTTCATAGGGCCGCATGAGCGCACCCACCGGGGCATCCAGTGGGTTGAAGTGAAGGCGCTCGGAGTTCGACGACATCCTTTCTTCAGAATAGCTTTTCACCCCGACGCATTGCTCAGGCCGGGGTATGGTCCCAAGTAGCAGAATGCGTCGTCCAATCTCACGAAAAGTTGTCATCGCTGGCGTCGTGGCGGCAATCGCCGCCGTCGGAGGGTTGTTCTTTTGGGCAACTCGCGAGCGGCTACCCGAGTTCATTCATGAACAAGCAAGTCAGCTGCCAGCGTGGGAGAGGCAAGCCCAAGCCCAAGGTTGGCTCAAGACCACGGAGACGATCCAGACCCGTGGCCCCAACGCCGCTCCTCTCTACCGGCAATGGATGAAAGACTGGAATCGAATCTCCATATCAGATCGCCAAGAGCTTTGGCGAGCCTGTGAGCGGTTTGCCACCAGCGAAAATCCCAACCCACGCAGCCTCCTGGCGGCGCTCCGCAAAGTCCCCGATCCGATGCTGAGCCTACGCGAGGCGCTCGATTCACCCACATGCGACTTTGAATATCAGCTCGACGGGCGAGAGATGGTCTTGACACCCGAGCTGCTCATGCTGGAACGGCTCGCAACCCTCGAATGGGCTCGGGCGAAGATCGCTTTGAGCGAAGGGCGGTGGGACGTCGCCCGGGAGCATCTGAGCAACGCTCAGCTGCTGTTGCTCCATGGCGGACAGTCGCCGTTCTTCTTCTCCGCGCTTCGGGTTCGGCAAATGGAATTCAAGGTTTGGTCCTTGGCGGTGGACTTGATTCGAGCCCGCCAAAACGACCCGTCGGCTCGTGCGGCCGTGCGCCAAATCATCGAGCGTTGGGAAGCCCGCTTGCGACCTCGTGACGCCTTTCTTTGGGAGGCAAGACGTCAATTTCAGGAGGCTTCTCAAATCTCGCTCGTGATCCCGTCGCTGAGTTCGGGTAACCGGAAGATCAAAGAGCGAGCCCTTTTGGCCGCCATCGTCCGTCGCTGGAACCAGGCGATGAAGATTGTAGAGGACCCAAAGATCTCTTCGTTCCAGGCTCCACCCAAGCTCGCCGCGGTCGACAAAGAGTTTCGAGAGCGGACCCTCAGCCTCGTGGTCGATCGATCTTTGCTTGGGCCGAATCTCACGAATGCATACATCCGAATTCGCTCCATGGACGCCTACATCCAGATGCTCCTGGCTGCCCTCGATGTGATGGACGAGCGAGATCGATCCGGGCAATATCCCCCTCAATTCCGAACCGGACGCCCGGACGCCTTGGGGCGAGGAGAAATTCAGTATCGACGGACCGAGCTCGGCTTCAAAGTCTATTCGGTCGGGCTAGATGGAGTGGATGAAGGCGGCAAACCGGTCTATGGCGATGATATTGGGCTCGGAGACATCGCATTGCAAGATTCTCCCGAGCCAGATGACCGAGAGCCCGCCGGGTTTCGACGGGTCTTGGGCAAGCCGCTTGGCGTAGGACTTCGTCGGTAACCGAACTCCGCTCCGGTAAACTGTCGGCTTCGCCATGACCGCCCGTGAACTGCGCCAGAAGTACCTCGATTTCTTTGAGAGCAAAGGGCACTCCAAGCACCCGAGTGGATCGCTGGTGCCGATCGATGTCACCGGTCGTCTCGACGAGTCCCTGCTCTTCAACGGAGCCGGGATGGTGCAATTCAAGCCGTATTTCCGAGGCTCGGCGACTCCCCCGAATCGACGCCTGACGACAAGCCAAAAGTGCGTCCGGACCGGAGATATCGAAGAAGTCGGCGATCTGAGCCACCTGACCTTCTTTGAGATGCTCGGAAACTTCAGTTTTGGCGACTATTTCAAGGCCGAAGCGATTGCGTTTAGCTGGGAGTTTCTCACGTCCCAGGAGTGGCTGGGCCTCGACCCCCGACGTCTCGCTCTCACGGTTTTTGAGGAAGACGACGAAGCGTTCAGCTTCTGGGCGAACTACCTTCGCGCCGCCGGCATCGATCCGAATCACCGCATCTTTCGATTGGGCGAAGAGACGAACTACTGGCCCGCGGGCTCGTTCAGTTCGGGCCCGCCGGGACCTTGCGGCCCGAATAGCGAGATGTTCTATTGGGTCTCCAACGAGGAGCCTCCACCCAGTGGGGCGTATTCGAAAGAGGACTATCTCCGCGACGAAGCCGAAGGGAAATGGCTGGAGATTTGGAACGATGTCTTCATCCAGTTCGAGTGGCAAGGCGAGCTGAAGAACCCCGAGAGACCTGCGGACGGGTTTCAAAAGACCGGGATGCCGCCGTTGCCGTTCCAAAGTATCGACACTGGCATGGGGCTGGAGCGCACCGCTGCAGTTTTGGGCGGATTTCGGAGCGTCTACGACACCGATGTTTTTGCGCCGATCCTTTGGAAAATCCAAGACCTCGCCCATACCCAGGCGAACTTGAGCGGATACGCCTATGGAAAAGATGAGCGGCTCGACGTCGCAGTCCGCATCATCGCCGACCACATCCGAACCGCCTGTTTCTGCATTGCCGATGGGATCTTGCCGAGCAATGCTGGGCGCGGTTACGTCTTGCGCCGCTTGATTCGTCGGGCTGTGCTCAAAGGGCAACGCACGCTCGGATTCCAACAGCCGTTCTTTCATGAGGTGTTTGAGGGCGTCCAAGAGGCGATGGGGGGGCATTACACCGAGCTGATTGAACGCCGCGATGTGATCATCGAAACGCTTCGCTACGAAGAAGCGCTCTTTCGTCGCACGGTCTCGCAAGGGGCTGAGCTCCTCACCGAAGCGCTCGGGACCTTAGAGGCCCGCGTTCTGCCCGGCGCCACCGCCTTTAAGCTGTACGATACGTTCGGTTTTCCGCTCGAAGTCACTCGCGAAATCTGTGCCGAGCAGGGCATCTTGGTGGACGAGGAAGGATATCAAGCGGCGATGCAAGAAGCCCAAGAGCGAAGCCGAGCCAGCAGCGAGATGGACTCTGTTTACGGCGGGGTTGGCGACCGGCTGATGCTCATCGTATCGCCCAACGCGACGGACCAAAACCTCTTTGTCGGCTACGATTACTGGAATTCTGAAAGCAACATCGTCCAGGTCAGCCCGGTCTTTGACAAGAACGATCGGTCCACAGGCGTTTTTCAGATCGTCCTGGATGCGACCCCGTTTTATGCCGAAAGTGGCGGACAGGTGGGGGACACTGGAGTCCTCCAGTCCGACGAATTCGAGATGCAAGTTCGTCGGACTTGGAAAGAGATGGGACTGAGTTTTTGCGACGTCGAGCTGACCCAGAGCCCGTGGGGCTCGCTCCAAGGAAAAACCCCCGAGGAGATGGAGGCTTTGCTGAAATCCGAGGTCTTTTTCCGCCCCGTTCGGGCGCGAATCGACGGCCCTCGACGAGCCCGGATCCAACGCCACCACACCGCGACTCACTTGCTTCATGCCGCCCTCCGGCACGTGGTCGGAAAGCACGTGACGCAAGCGGGTTCGCTCGTCGCGCCAGATCATCTCCGCTTTGACTTCACTCATGGCAAAGCGCTCACCCCCGAGGAGCTTCAGACGGTCGAAGACCTCGTGAACGAGCAGGCCCTGCGCGGTCTTGCTGTGGAGACCTATGCGAATGTGCCGATCGAAGAGGCCAAAGCGGCGGGCGCGATGGCGCTTTTTGGAGAAAAATATGGCGATTTTGTCCGCATGGTCCGGATCGGAGACTTCAGCTTGGAGCTCTGTGGAGGGTGCCACACTCGTCATTCGAGCGATGTCGGATTGGTCAAGATCATCCACGAAGGCTCGGTTGCGAGTGGAGTTCGGCGAATCGAGGCCGTCGCAGGCGAGAATTCGCTCGAATGGGCCCAAGGGCAGATGGCAAAGCTCCGGCAGGCCGCAAACCTCCTCAAGTCGAATCCCGACGATCTGGTGGCCGCCCTTGAGCGGACCTTGGAACAGTTGAAAGACGAGCGGAAAAAGGTCCAGAAGCTGCAAAGCCAGATCGCCAGCGGGAATGCCGCCGCCCAAGAGCCGATCGCAGTCGGTCCGTTGGAACTCCTCGTGATCGAGATGGCCGGAGAAGACGCCAAGGAAGCGACCTTGGTGGCGGAGCGGAGCGTTGAAGCCCACCCGAAACGAGTGGCCGTCGTCGGAATTCGGCTCCCCGACAAGGCGTCGATTGTAGTGAAATGCGGGGCCGAAGCGGTCGCGGCCCAAGCTCACGCCGGAAACTTGGTGCGCGAGCTTGCCCGGATTGCGGGCGGCGGCGGAGGAGGCCAACCAGGCTTCGCTACGGCAGGGACGAAGGACCCTCAGCTTCTGGGGGCGGCGCTCGGCGAGTCGGCCCGCCTTTTGAAGGAGCAGATCGGAGGCTAGGTCTGAGCCTGAGCGCCTCGCGAGTGGCTTGGGTATCGCTGGTCGCGACCATTGTCGTGGTCGCGTTCAAGCTGGTCGCCGCTCATCTCAGCCAAAGCGTCAGCGTTCTTGCCGAAGGCATCCAGTCGCTGGCGGACATCATGATGTCCGGGCTCGCAATCGTCGCCTTAAAGGTCGCCTCGCGCCCGCCCGACGAGGACCATCCTTATGGCCATGGCAAAGCCGAGCTGCTGGCGAGCCTCGTTCAAGTCTTCGTCGTTTTGAGCTCTTCCCTTTTCATCCTTGGGATGGCTTGGCGAAGGCTGATGAACCCCAGCGATCTCCAATGGGACTGGGGGGCGGCGGCGATGGCCTACGCAGTGGTCTCCAATCTGATCGTCATGAGGATCGTGGCCCGGGCGGCTGACCAGCACCGCTCGGCTACCCTTCGATCCGAAGCGCTTCACCTGAAAGGGGATCTCTTCGCATCAACCGGCGTCCTGTTGGGGATGCTGCTCGTTGGGGCGACCGGCATCACCTTGCTCGATCCGATTTTGGCCGCCGTTTTTGTCATCTTTGCCGTTTGGGCGGCGATCAAGCCGCTCAGCAAGGTGATCCACAGCTTGATGGACGGCTCCATCGAACGCGAGGACCTCGCGGAGCTTGCGGGAGTTTTGGCTCACCATCCCGAAGTTCGAGGCTATCACGACCTCCGATCTCGCTGGATCGGGTCCCTTCGGCATGTGGAGCTCCATGTGCTCTTGGACGACGATCTGAGCTTCGTGGCAGCGCATGAGATCGCCGAGCAGATCGAATCGGAGCTCAGCCAGGCGATCGGCGGGGCCCGAGTCACAATCCACTACGAACCGTTCCAGGCCGAACTCGCCCACCGCGAGCAGGCCCACCGCGAGGGCATGTAAGTCCACCCCCAGTTTGCGTCTACCGATCAGACGACGAACCTCGAGGGTTGGCCTCGTGTCCTTCGCTCTATGACCTGCTCTTTCGTTCGCAGGACTAGCTTAAGGTCACACGACCGCCATCTCGAATGTCGATCGTAAGCGTGCATCCACTCATGGCTTGCATCCCTATCAGGGGGTCATCGGCCCCTCGAATTGCGATGCCTTCCACAGGCTCAGATTCAGTCACCTTGAACTCACACCACCAACCTTCCATGACCTCTCTTCTGCCATCTCCGACGACTACCGAGGGAACGGTCACTGGAATCAGGCGCTCGGCAGTTGATTCGTCGAGTTCGGTCATCGCGAGTGGAAGTGTTGCCCCGAAATCCATTCCGGTATCCACTCGAAAGCTCACTACTTGAAAGTCCAAATTGAGTCCACTTCGAACCGCAAGTCGTACCCGTACGGGGAGAATGGGGGACAGATACTTCATCGGAAGAAGCTGTCCGTCTTGAAGTACGAAGGAATCCTTCTCTTGGACAGATCCTTGGATCACGACGAGGACCTTCCTTCGGTCGATCTGACTCTCATCGGCGAGCCGTTGGCTTGCTCCGTATACAGGACGGACGCTGAGAAATTGTCAAACAATTCTCTGGCAGTTTTGATGTACGTGCCCTGTGACGCATACCTCACGTTCTGAGTCACGATATCAATGATGAGATCGGTCCCGGACACCTCATTATTGAAACCTCGGAAGATCTGAGCGAGAACCGCACCGCGCCGACCAATCACTTCGTTGGTAAGGCCTGCTCGAAGATTGGTGTCCGAGATGGCCCGAGCCAATCCCTGGGGCACGGATGCCGCATCGGTGATCTTCTTGATTGAAACGGTTCCCTTGATCTCGGGATTTCCTTTGTGAACAAATGTCCCTTTCATGGTATCAGGGAGGTACTCCAGCCGATCTTCGGATCGCCCAAACTCGTCTCGATGATCGATCGTATAGGAAAGGATCAAGGTCCCCGAATCTTCCTGAAACATCCCTTCTGCCTTCCAAGGAACATGGACATCGAGCAAATGAGGGGCCTCAAGACGCCCGGTTGCGACCCGGGAAGCCGTAACCTTCACTCGATATTGATCTGCTACTGAGGTGGGCTCGATTTCCAAAAACATCCAACCCACTCGGGATTTTTCGCCCGAATGGTACAGGTGCGGCTCATCGACGGTGCACTGGTAAACGTACAAGCCTCCGACTAGCCAAACCACTCGGTCAGCGGCAGGTGCTTCCTTCAGCGCCATAGGGCGATTCTCGGCACCATCAACCAGCATCTGCATGGTAAACATCTGGCGAAAGAGAGTACCTGAATGCGTCAAGACCGAGATTGGTCTAGGGTTGCGCGGAACTGGGACCAAAGTCCACTTGCTTCAAGTGATTGAAGGACGTCTTACAGCAAGCTAATGTTCAATGATGCACTGATGGTTGCGCAAACCAGACCAGGTGATCAACTCGGGCTGGGTAGAATCCAAGCCCGGTGAGCCGTCCCCATCTTGCGGTGATTATTCCCGCCTATAACGAAGAAGACCGGATGCGGCCCACACTCGAACGGGTCGCCGAGTATTTCGGGGGCCAACCCTACACCTGGAGCGTCACCGTCGTGAGTGACGGCAGCACCGACTCCACCTGCACCATCGTCCGAGAATTCGCCGCCACCCACCCCGCTTTTGCGCTCATCGATGCCGCGCCGAACCGAGGGAAAGGACACGCTGTGCGCCAGGGCATGCTCCAAGTCGAAGGCGACTACCTGCTGTTTTCGGACGCCGATTTGGCGACGCCGATAGAGGAGATCGAAAAGCTCCTCCCCCAAGTGGTTGCCGGGCGGTTTGACCTCGCCATCGGGAGTCGCCCCCTCAAAGAGAGCAACTTGGAAATCCGGCAGCCGTTCTATCGCGAGTTCGCCGGCCGAGCCTTCAATGCCGCGGTCCAATTGATGGCGATCCGCGGGATCAAAGATACCCAGTGCGGTTTCAAAGTTTTTCGTCGAGACGTCGCCCGCGACATCTTTTCGCGCTGCAAGCTCAACGGCTTTGGGTTCGATTTTGAGTCCCTGATGATCGCCTGCGACTTAGGATATTCCATTGACGAAGTCCCGATCCGCTGGCGTCACCAAGAGGGTTCGAAAGTCCGACTGGTTCGAGATGGCCTTCGAATGCTCCGCGACCTGGTTGGACTGCGATGCGCGGGGAAGCGCCGCCGACTCGAGGTCCGTGAACGCTGAGGAGTACTCCCGGCTGTACGCGCTGGAGGACCGCTATTGGTGGTTCGTGGGGCGTCGCCGAGTCGCCAGCCGGCTTTTGGAGGCCACTCAAGCCACGGGACCGGTCTTAGATTTCGGTTGTGGAGCCGGAGTCGTCCTCCAGAGCCTCCAGCAAAGCGGTCACGAGGCGGTGGGCTTGGATTCGAGCGACCTCGCGCTCGCTTTTTGCCAAAAGCGCGGGCTCGGCCCGCTCGTTCGGGGAGATGGTGAGCGGATTCCCCTTCGATCGAATACCTTCGGCGCGGCGCTCGCCCTCGACGTTTTTGAGCACATTGAAGACGACGCCCGGGCTTATGCCGAGGTCTATCGGGTCTTGCGGCCGGGGGGAGTGTTGGTCCTGAGCGTGCCGGCCTTTGCCAGTTTGTGGGGGCCGCATGATGTGGCGCTCCACCATTTTCGCCGCTATCGCCGGGCGGAGCTCGTCCAAAGGCTCCAGCAAGCCGGGTTCCAAATCGACAAAGTGAGCTACTCGGTGTTCTGTCTGTTTCCCGTCGTCGTTCTCACCCGATTCATTGAGAAGCTCCGCTCGGGTCCACCCCGAGCCTCGTTGCCCACGGTCCCGCCCTGGCTGAATCGAGCCCTGATCGCACTCCAAGAGTTCGAAGGGAGGTTGATCGCTCGGATCAACCTCCCTTGGGGGAGCAGTTTGGTGGCGGTGGCCCGCAAACCCTCTTCGCCCGAAGGCGAAGCTTAGGTGGCTGGCGCAATCACCACTCGGCGTTGAGGCTCTTCGCCTTCGCTATACGTGGTGATTCCTTCCATCTCTTGCAGGGCCTTATGGATCACCCGGCGCTCGAACGCGGGGAGTGCATCCAAAACCGCTTCTTCGCCGCGGTCGCGAACCTGCTCGGCGATCTGCTCGGCCAGCCGGGTCAGGGCCTCTTCGCGTCGGTTTCGATACGAATTGCCGTCCAAGCTGGCTCGGACGCCCGATCCGTGCTGCCGAGTGGAGATCACGTTCACCAGATACTGAAGCGCGTTGAGCACCTCACCGTGCTTGCCCACCAAGAAAGCGACGTCTCGGCCGTACAGTTCGAGATTCACGTATCGCTCGTTCAGGCTCTTGAGTTGGACTTCGGCTTCCAAATCACCGAGCTCAAGAATCTCGTCGATGATGGCAATCATGGCGTCGGCGTCGGCTTGCGTGGCAACGACCGCCTCTCGCGGTTCGTCCTCTTCGGGCTCTTCGGACGCTGCAACCGGCTCAGCCGGAGCTGATTTGGCAGGTTTGGCCTTGGCCTTTTCGGCCCTGGGTGCTTTTTTGGTCTCTGGAGCGGGTTCGGGTTGAGCCTCGACCGCGGGCTCTGATTCGGCAGCTTTGCTCGACCGAGCGGGCTTCTTGCCTTTGGCGGGCGGCTCCGGCTTCAAGGTCGCTTGGACCTTCACAGAGGCCTTGCCGAAGAGTCCTTTGACCTCTTCGATCACTTGGACGTCGACTCGGTCGCTCGCGACCCCCCATTGTTCGGCCGCAGCTTGGCGGGCTTCTTCCAGGGACTTTGATGTCAGTTCTAGAGTTTCCATAGTTGATGCACTCGAATCGGATTTATCGCTTCTTTTTTCCTTTGGGCTTCTGGACCTTGGGGGCACCGGTCTTCTCGAAAGTACCGTTCATCGTTGCGGCGCCGCCAGACTGCGGGTAGACCCCGCCTCCGGGCGCGTTGACCTTTTGGAGCGGAGGCAACGGCATCCGGTAAGCCCGAAGCGACTGGATGGTGGAGAGGACGTTCGTAAAGATCCAGTAGAGGACGAACGCACTCGGGAGCGGCCAGAAGAACATCATGACCGTCACCAGGATCGCCACGGCGACACCGATGATTCGCTGTTGCTTCACCGCATTCGGATCGGTCACCGGCTGCAAGAGCGTCGCAACGACCATCGAGACGCCATAAATGCAGAGCAGAATGTAGTCCATGTCCCCAAGACTCGGGGCAAAAAAGCCATTCGAGTTGGCGCTCGCCGCCGGGTTAATCCACAGGAACACCCCGTTTTTGAACTCGAACCGGTAGTGCAGCATGCACTGATACACGATCAAGAAGAGAGGGATTTGAAGGAGCATCGGCAAGCAGCCCGCGGCCGGGTTGATCCCGTACTCCTTGTAGACGCCCATCATCTTCGCCTGAAGCTCTTGCTGCTGGCTAGGGGCTTTATATTTCTCGCGCAGCTCCTTCATGATCGGCTGCAGCTGACTCATCTGACGGCTCCACATCAATTGGCGCTGGGCCAGCGGCCAAACGATGCCCCGGACGATACAGGCCAAAAGAAGCGCGGCGAACATGTAACTGAACCCCGGAACCTTGCCCGTCGCTTTGACCAAGGCGTCGATCAGGTCGTACCCAGGAATAAACCCGATCACCATATCGTCCTTGTAGAGCGCGTTCAGCTTGTCTTCGACGTCTTTGTAGAGCTGCTCGGGCGTGACTTGGGTTCGTGGTTCGAGCCGGAAGGGTGCCACTGCGAACGGCGTGGTCCAGAGCGGATCGCGGCCAAACTGCTTCTTGAGATTGACCATCGAGACGTACGCAGCATTCAATTTGACGGTGCTTTCCCGAGCCAAGCCCCCCTTAAACTGAGTGTCGACGACCAGGAGTTGGCCGTGCAGTCGCGCCTTTCGGCCCTCTTCTTCGGTCATCCGCTTGGCGTTGACTTCGGTGGTGATCTTGGAACTGTAGGCCGTGCCTTGCTGGGCGATGGAGACGTCCCGGATTTCGGAATTGAGCTTCTGCATCGCCGAGAACACTTCGGTCGGGGTTCGGGCATCGGCGGCGGGCTTTTGGCTATTACAAACTAGCTGGAGCCCCAAGAAGATCGCGATCATCAGGAGCGCGGTCTGCAGGAACTGTTGCTTGGGCGTTTGAGTCGGTTGGCTCATAATTCTTGAGATTTTTCGGGTCGATTCGGATCGGAAGGAACGGGGTCATGACCGCCAGGGTGGAACGGATGGCATCGCAAAATTCGCTTGAGTCCCATCCAAGACCCTTTGATGAGGCCGAACCGCTCGATGGCGGTGTAAGTGTACGCCGAGCAAGTCGGAGTGTAGCGGCAGCTCGGCGGCAGCCAGGCTGTGGACTTTTGGTAGAGCCGAATCAAGAGCATTCCCGCCCGTCTTCCCACTGCTTCTGAATCTCCTGGGCTAGCTGGGCCACTTCGGTCCGCAACTCAGCAAACGAGGTGGTTCGGATTTCAGATTTCGCCATCACAACCCAGTCGAGATACGGGGCCGATCCCGGGCGCGTTTCGACTTCGAGCCTGAAAGCCTCCTTTAGCCGCCTCTTTTGGCGATTGCGCCGGGCGGCACATCCAAGGGCTCGGCTGGTCGCAAATCCAGCACGACCCATTCCGAGATCAGCGATCATGCGGACGCCGGGCGAAGACCTGCGCTTGCCATTCTGAAAAACCGATTCAAAGCGAGCTTTTGGGAGGCCGTTTATGCCGGAGTCAACCTCTTGCGACCTTTGGTGCGACGTCGCTTCAGGACGTTGCGACCGTCGTTGTTTCGCATCCGGACCCGAAATCCGTGGGTCGTATGCTTATGCCGGTTGTTCGGTTGATAGGTTCGTTTCATGGCTTCCGGTCCAAATTTGGTTCAATTCTTCCTCGTGTCCGGGCGCGATCAAAGGCGATCATCGGAGCACCCGCACCGATAAAGGACCAGGATACCCGCCGGCTTGGCCCGGGATCAAGGCCCCCGGGGGTTCGGGGGTTCGGGGCCGATGATCGTCGGGCAAACACGACATGATGTCGGACCGGTGAGGTCAGCAATACTGCGAATCGATGGCCAAGATCGCCGAGGCTTGGGCGATTGGGCGCATTGAGGCAAGGCAGGCGGTTCGCTGGGCCTTCGCCCAAGCTTACGAGAAATCCAAATGGGAGATCGCTGCGAGGAATGCAGAGGTCGCTCTCACAGCTCAAGGGCCGATCAAAGAAAAGCCCACCGCTAGACACTCATCGGGTCTTCGACACGCTCGCCGACTCTATTCGGAAACGGTTGACCCGTGCCGCAGGGAAACCGGACTCATTGCGATCATGGCAAGCTCCTCCTCAAACGGAGTGATTCGGAGTTGCCAGAAGACACGACCTGCCTCAACTATGATCGGTACTTTTACATTATTTGTGAAGGTCTCAATCGATCCTCCACTGCTGAAATCAGGGATTCGATAGGTAGTTCGGCCCGGAAATCGATGACAACGATGGTGTGCCTCAAAAATGGATTCCGTTGCAGGGTAGTACTTGTTGAGAAACTCTACAGATTCTGCATATTTCTGGACTCCACCATGGCGTCCATAGAAATAGCCCGAGGCTCCACATTCTGCGTTCCGTTTTGCGACGGGAACGTTCCAATCTGCCTTTGGATTGTAACTGTAAAGTTGGTACATAATCACAGGCTCTTTGTCCTCGTGGTCGGCGCGATACATTTGGTAAGCGTTAAACCACCCCCGCAGGCCCGCGATGGCCTCGGTATCGTAGGCCTTCCGCATCATGGAGGGCCGGATCGCGACCCAGTAAGTTCCGAGGAGGATCATTACGACCGCGATCGCGACGAGCACCTCGATCAGCGTGACGCCCTTTTGTTTCGGATATCCTTTGGTCTTCATCTTTCCGTAAGGTACTTTGAGTTGCTCACAAATTGCTTGGGGCAGAAGTCACAGACTTCTGCCCCGAGCGATGTCTATCTTCGAGGCCAAGGGACATCAAAAGACGCATTTGGATCCTGATTGGGAGGAATCACATCGTCAGGATAGTCAACACCGTTCGTGTCACAAGGCTGCCGGTTACAAGCAGTATCAGTCGCGGTCTCATTTGTCAGCCCCGTACCTGGCTGAAGACAGAAAGTGGTTTCATCCGTTCCGCTACAGTAAAGCGTATACGCGAGTACATCGTAGCGATAAATCACGTTGCAATCTCCATCTGCTCCAGGGCAATCCGATAAGTGCCCTCGACACGCGTAGAGATAACCATTTACGGGACCGGAGATATCATAGTTAAAGTTACCCGAACATGGGATTTGCGGCACGGAAGGATACGTGCTAAAGTCTCCGACACACTCTCGATAGCTTTCATCACAACCTGGACCAGTCCCTTGCGCAAGGACAAGGATTGGCCAGAGTGATACAAACATAACAGTCGATAGGATTGTTTTGAATTTCATTTTCGTCACCTCTTTATTGACATAATTTGACTTGCAAATTCGCCTTCGAACGGCGTCACCATGAGCTTCTGAATGATCCTCCCGGAGCCAACGATTCCCGGCGACTTCAAGTTATAGGTCCAAGATTGGACGATTTTCCCCTTTCGACTACTGTAGACATCAAAATACGTCTTTCCCGGGAACAGTCTGCAACGATGATCTGCCGAAAAGACAGGTTCCTTTTCCGGATCATATTTATTGATTAAGTTGACCTTTTCGGCATATTTCTGTATGAGTTCGTGTCGACCATAAAAGAACCCCGTGCGTTTACACTCGGGATTCCTCTTCGCGACGGGAACGTTCCAATCTGCACCCTTGTTATAGGCGAGAATCATTCCAAAGTGAGCAGGCTCTTTGTCTTCGTGGTCGGCGCGATACATTTGGTACGCGTTAAACCACCCCCGCAGGCCCGCAATGGCCTCGGTATCGTAGGCCTTCCGCATCATGGAGGGCCGAATCGCGACCCAGTAAGTTCCGAGGAGGATCATCACGACCGCGATCGCGACGAGCACCTCGATCAGCGTGACGCCCTTTTGTTTCAGATATTTTTTGGTCATTTAATCTCCCTCGACTCCACGATACGGTAGCCCTGAGTTTTGAGTAATACAGGGCGCGAAGGTGGAGTCCATTCTTTTTCGAGTTGTTGCTTGTTGAGCACAAGAGTTCGGTGAGGCGCCAACTTCCTTTGCAAGTTCGAAGTTTCATGCGAGAGGACAAAGGTCAGAACCTCTCCACGGCTCTGGGCTTCTCGGGCGAACTTGATCAACGAGGCCTGATGACACGCGGAGCAGGATGCCGCCAAAACGAACTCCTGATTCTTCAGGCCCGGAAGGACCTTTTCGATGGATCGACCGACCAGATTCACGGCCGAAGGCCGGGCAACGATCGGAAGTTCGCGCAAGATTGTGCTTGCATGCGGTGATTGAATCAAGAGTCCAGACGCAATGACAAGTGTCACCAAGTAGTATGGGGCCACTTTCACCCAGGAGGGCTCCCGTCGTGCAAGCCTCCAAACGAGAATGAACTGGACCAGCCAGAACACTCCACACGCCCAGCAACGAGGAACTCCCAATTTGAGCGCCAACAGATAGAGGATAGCGCCACCACTGAGGATAAGCAGTGTCAGGACGTTTAGCACGTTGAGAGCCTGAGCCGACCTGCGCCGGTTGAGAGACGCCCAAAGCCCCGCTTGAGCAGCCAAGGCTGCGAGCCCCACGCCCATAAGTCCTTGACTCAGTCGAGGATCGAGAAAGTTCACGTCGTGGAACTGGCACGACGAGCAAAAAGCCCAGATCAGTCCCACCGAGACTCCTCCCACCAGACTTAAGCCAGGCTCGAACCACATAGGGCTTGACCAGCCTAATGTTCTGCGTTCAATCGTTGCTCCGGGGGGGGGCAACTGGTTCTCCCTAACCATACAATCACTATACAACACACTTTCGGAAATTTGTCAAGGAATTTTCGAAAAATTTCCCGACGTTTCCGCCCCAAGAACCACAGGCCCCTAGGTCGCTTGAGCGGTGAGCTCGGAGAACTCAAGCTCAAGAACTGCGACTTCTTCATCGCTCGGCCACATTTCGAACGGGCCTGTGTTCACTTCATTGAACGACTCATACCAAGTGCCGGTGATCATTTGGCCATCCCAGATACCTTCGTACTGGAAGCTGACTAAGCTGGGGTCAAACTCCAAGTGCCGGGTCGTTCGGGTGTAGCGACGTGCGATCTCGACGCGTCGCGTCGCCGGGTCGTAGACACCGTCCAACAGGAAGTCGCCGTCGACATCTTCGCCCGTGCCCACCAATTGGGTACCACAGATATGGAGGTCGATCCGCTCCATCACCCGACGGGGCATCTGGACCGACATCCCCGTCCACAATCCTGATCTCTGACTCAAGTCTCGCACCGTTGCGCTCCTTCAAGCCGCCTCATGGGCTGAGGCCTGCTCTTCACTGTAACACGAATTGGGCCGTTTGCGCCCAAGAATTTTATCGGATTGCAACAAATCGGTAGAATTGAGCTCAGAGATGGACTATCGGCGCACCTATTTGAAGGACCTTTTGGCAGGAACCGCGGGCACTCGGGCGGATGCCTACGGCTGGGTCAAGACTCGACGCGACAGCAAGGAAGTCAGTTTTGTCCAGATGAACGACGGCTCTTGCTTTGCCGATCTGCAGGTGGTGATTCCCCATGGGACGCTGCCCGATGAGACCTTGAAGAAGGTCACGACCGGAGCGTGCGTCCGGTTTTCGGGCGAGCTTGTGGCGAGCCAAGGCGGCGGACAGTCGATCGAGCTCCGCGCCGATGAGGTCGAAATTTTTGGGCCCGCCGACGCCCAGACCTATCCGCTGCAAAAGAAAGGGGCTAGTTGGGAATTCCTGCGCGAGATCGCCCACCTTCGAGCCCGGGGCAACACCTTTGGGGCGGTGTTTCGGGTTCGGGCGCGCGCTTCGTATGCGATCCACAAGTTCTTTAACGACCGCGGATTCCACAACATCCACACGCCGATCATCACCGCGAGCGACTGCGAGGGCGCGGGCTCGATGTTCGGGGTGAGCACCCTGATCGATGCGACGTCGCCCCACAACCCGAGCGCCACTCTGAAAAGTAAAGACTTCAAGGACGACTTTTTTGGCAAGCCAGCTTTTTTGACCGTGTCGGGTCAGCTGGAGGCTGAAACCTTGGCTCTGGCGCTCACCAACGTCTATACGTTCGGTCCGACTTTTCGCGCGGAGAACAGCAACACCAGCCGCCACCTCTCTGAGTTCTGGATGATCGAGCCGGAGATGGCGTTTTGCGATCTGGAAGGCGACATGAATCTGGCGGAGGAGTTCCTAAAGGAGGTCATTCAAGATGTCATGGACCATTGCCGGCCTGATCTAGAGTTCTTCAATCAGCGCATCGAGCCCGAGCTTCTTCAGACCTTGGACCATGTCGTCTCATCGCCGTTCGAGCGCGTGACTTACACCCAAGCCATCGACTGGCTACTCCAAAGCGGCGAGAGTTTTGAGAATGCGGTGGAGTGGGGCATGGACCTCCAGAGCGAGCACGAGCGATGGCTGACCGAAAAGAAAGTTGGGCGACCCGTCATCCTGACCGACTACCCGAAGGACATCAAGGCGTTTTACATGCGGCTCAACGATGACAACAAGACGGTGCGAGCCATGGACGTCCTCGCGCCGCGCATCGGTGAGATCATCGGCGGCTCTCAGCGGGAAGAGCGCCTCGACGTTCTCGAACGCCGGATCGTCGAAATGGGCCTGCCTAAGGAAGCCTACTGGTGGTATCTCGATCTGCGAAAGTTTGGCTCAGCCCCTCACTCGGGCTTTGGCCTCGGCTTTGAGCGACTGCTCATGTACGTGACGGGGATGAAGAACATCCGAGATGTCATCCCGTATTTCCGCGCTCCGCAGCAGGCCGACTTCTGATGCGCCGAGCGATCCTTGTCGTTCTGGATGGATGCGGCGCGGGGGCGGCTCCCGATGCCGCTGAATTTGGCGACCCGTTGGGACCCTCGACCTTGAAGCATGTCTGGGAGTCGGTCGGTGGATTTTCGGCCCCGAACTTGGCGGCGTGCGGATTCTTGGCGGCCGCGGGAATCGACATTCCTGCCACCCGGCCCCGAGAGGGCTGGGGGACCCACTTCGGCCGATTGCAACCCGTCGGCCAAGGAAAAGACTCCGTGACGGGGCATTGGGAGATGATGGGGATTGTCGTCTCGGAGCGGTTTCCGACCTATCCAGACGGATTCCCGATCCCGCTCGTGAAGGCGTTCGAATCCAAAATTGGAAAACAGACGCTGGGCAATCGAGCAGCTAGCGGCACGGCGATCATTCAAGACCTCGGGGCGCTGCATTGCGAGACTGGCTTTCCGATCCTTTACACCAGCGCAGACTCGGTCTTCCAGATCGCGTGCCATGAGGACGTGGTGCCGATCGAACAACTCTATGACTATTGTCGCGCCGCTCGAGAGATCTGCGTGCCGCCGCATCATGTGCAACGCGTGATCGCTCGACCGTTTGTGGGCGACTCCGAATCCGGATTTGTTCGGACAGAGCGCAGGAAAGACTTCCCTCTCGATCCGCCTCGCAATTTCTGCGATGACTTGGGAGAAGTTTGGGGCATCGGCGTCGTGCCCGAGTTGTTTGGCGGACGAGGATTTAGGCCAGGATCGCGCACCCAGAGCAATCCGCAGCATGCAACTCGCCTTCGCGAGGCATTGGACTCCGAAACGTCCTTGATCTTTGCCAATTTTGAGGATTTTGATATGCTGTATGGACATCGCAATGATGCGGCCGGTTTTGCTCGGTGCCTGGAAGAGTTTGATCCGATCTTGGGCGAGGTCTTGACCCGGCTCCGGCCGGACGATTTGCTGATTCTGACCGCCGACCACGGGAACGATCCCACCGATGAAAGCACCGACCACTCGCGTGAATTTGTCCCGGTCAGCGTGGTGAGGTGCGGTCTGGAGACCCAATTCCTCGGGGATCTGCGCGGACTGATGTCGATCGGGGCCACCATCGCCGAGCATTTGGGAGTCGCGTGGAATTTTGGCGACGGCGTTCGCTCTCTACTCACCCCCTAGCGATCTATGGCGCCTCGTCTGGGCGAACTGCGGGACGCTGTGAGTCCAGTGGGTCTCCCAGCTGATTCAATCGGGATCGAATCGCGGTCGCCTGTCTGCCCAAAAGCCGTGCCAAATGCGCGACTCCTTGGCCCTGAGCCCGCTCTTGCAAGAGTTTCGCGTCCTCCTCGGGACTCCAAGGCTGATAAGCATGCGGATGGCGAGTACGAATGAGCTCCTCGCCAGCACTTGAAAATTGTGCTGGAAACTCGGGCTCGGCGGCTTGTCCGCTCACAGCTTCCAGCAGTTCGCGAACAAGCACGCCGTGCTGATCTTTCGAAACGATCCACTCGCACCACCTTCCGTCTGACTCAGTCACCCGGAGAACCATCTCCCTCTTTCCCTGGGTCTCCATCAGCCGGAAGTGGATTTGCGCTCCGAACCGAGGAATCCCCATCGCTTCCCAGCCTCGCTCCATCCTCTTTCATGCTGAAGAAAGCAACAAAAACCTGTCAAGCCCCTCCAGATTTTGCGCACCTTGCCGAAAACAACCATGGGCCATGCTCGAAGCAAAAACCCCTCTTGCCAAGGATCGGCAAGGGTGTAGCGAAAGGATGCGCGACCGGAGGACCGGCGTGCAGATTCTGAATAACCTGTTTCAACCCTATACTGGAAATCTCTCGCGGGCCATGGGTCGCGCCTCGGAGCGTCAGTCTTTGCTGACCGAAAACCTGGCGAACGTCAACACGCCTGGATACAAGCGACGCGACATCTCGCTGGACATCACCATCGAGCGCGAAGGCGAGCCGTTCGAGATCTTTCTCGATCGGCAAAGTCTGCGCAGCGGACGCACCGACATGCTCTCTTCCGGGTCACTTCGTAGCGACGGAAATAACGTCGATCTGGAGCGCGAATCGATGGCGATTGCTGAAACCGAGATTCGATACCAGATGCTCGGCGAATTCGCTAATCGCTACTTCAGTGGCCTCAAAAATGTCATTCGGGAGGGACGATAATCCATGACTTTGAGCGGCGCCATGCGCATGAGCTCGAGCGGCATGACCGCCGAGCGTTTTCGAATGGACGTCATTTCGACGAACCTCGCCAACGCAAATTCGGTCAGCATCAATGGTCAAGAGCCGTATCGCCGAAGAGAAGTCCGACTCGAAACAACTCAAGACGGCGTCCGAGTCGCGGCGATTGTGCCCGATCAGCGGCCGTTTCGAGTGGTTTACGAACCCAACAACCCCAACGCCAATCGGGACGGGTTTGTGTCTTATTCAAACATCGAACCTTTGCAAGAAATGGTCAGCATGATCAGCGCGGCCCGGAGCTATGAAGCGAACATCTCCGCGTTCAACTCCGCTCGAGGAATGATTCGAGCCGCTATGACCATCGGAAGAATGTAACCTCATGCGAATCGAAGGTTCAATTCCCAATCTATCGCCGAGCATCAGCTCGACTCAAAAGCCTCAATTAGAGCTCCAAGATGGCCCTGATTTTGGCGAAATGTTGATGGACGTCTTGAAGGAAGTGAATGCAAACCAGCAACAAGCTCGGGGAATGCAAAATGACTTCATGACGGGTCAACCAGTCGAGATTCACGACTTGATGATTGCGATGGAAAAGGCCAGCGTGAGCATGCAGCTTACGATGACAGTGAGAAACAAACTGCTGGAAGCATATCAGGAAGTTTCTCGAATGCAAGTCTAGTCCTTTCTAAACATTGATCGAGTTCAGTTCGACTGGAGAAACTCATAGGATTCTCCAGAATGGGATCGCTCTTACTAAGGCTTCGAACATGGTGGGAGACCGCAGACCGCACGCAAAAAGTGGTCACGGTTTTCGGCAGTATCTTTTTGGTCGCCCTGATCTTCGGCACGATCATCTTTGCCGGTCGGCCCAAGATGGACATGCTCTTTGGCGGGCTCACTCCGGCCGAGCAAGGCAGCGTCAATGAAGAGCTCCAGAAGCTCGGCATCCCGTCGACAATCGACGCGCGAGGCAACATCTTTGTCCCTGGAGACAAAGTCGCCGAAGCACGCAGTCGGCTCGCGACTTCGGGCAAACTCCCACAGAGCGGTCACAGCGGCATCGCCGATCTGGAAAAGCTCAACATGATGACGACGCCGACGGTCGAGCGCGAGCGGCTCAAAACCGTCGCCGAGGGCGAGCTGGCCAAATCGATCGAAGGCATCCAAGGCGTCGCCGCCGCTCGTGTCCACCTTTCTTTGGCCCAGAGGGGCCCGTTCATGGAAAACGACCGCCCGGCCACAGCGAGCGTCTTGATCTCCGAAGTGGCGGGAGACGGCGTCAGCCCGGATGAAGCGCGTGCGATCTCTCGGATGATCTCGAATGCGGTCTCTGATCTGAAGCCCGAAAACGTCACGATCATGAACAACAACGGCCAATTGCTTTGGGACGGGGCGACCGAAACCGGTGTCGCCGGACGAGCCGAGCAGAAAGTCCAAGCCGAAATTGTTGAAGCCCGGCGCCGCCGAGCCGAAATTCAAGCCGCGCTCGATTCGGCTTTCGGCCCGGGGACAACCGTCGTCACCGTCAACGTGATGATGGACTACGACAAGCAGTTCATCAACCAGGTCGAGAACACACCCAGCGAATCGCCGATCCAAGTCCAAAAGCAAGAAGAGACTCTGGCGAATGCAAATAATGGGGCGCTCGGGGCGGGCGCGCCGATCGGTGCCCCGGCGACTCCTGATCCTTCGACCGAGGGCCAAGGGTACCGGGGCTCCACCACCAATCAGCAGTTCCTCTCCAATCAAAAAGAATCTCGCATCGAAAAGGCCGCCGGCACCCTGACGAGCATGTCGATCAACGTGTTAGTCAACAGTAAGAAGATCGAAGACCCTGCCCCGGTCGACACGTTTGTTCAAGGCTATCTGCAGCCGTGGGCCGGGGATGCGAAGTTCGTCGGCACTGTCACTTCGGTCGAATTTGACACCACTCAACAAGCCGAGAGTCAGAAGGCGGCCGCGGCGGCCGCGAGCCGCGACCGAATGCAACAGATGGTGAGCTTGCTCCCGATCGTCGCCCTCTTCCTCGTCGGCTTCATCGTCATCAAGGCGGTCCAAAAGTCGGTCAAGTCCAGCAATGTGATGGTCGCGGCTCTGCCGGGCGGTCAGATGATGGCGGTCGGCATGGGCCCGATGGGCGTCGAATCCGGACCCACCAGCAACAGCCTCGCCCTTTCCCTCCCCGAAGGAGTCACTCCAGAGACTGCGACTCCTGAGCAACTGCAAAAGGCGATCAAGGCGCAAGAGATTCAGATTGACGACATTCCCGACGTCATCAACGTGCCGCTCGAACAGATCCGAAAAATGTCGATGGATCGCCCCCAAGCGGTGGCCATGCTGATGAAGTCTTGGCTGCTTGAGGAGAAGAAGTAATGAAGCGACAAGGCGAAATCCCGGGCCGAAGAAAAGCGGCCATTCTTCTGACCATTCTCGGTCCCGATGCAGCCGGCGAAGTCGTGAAACACTTCGACGATGTTGAAGTTGAACAATTAACGATTGAGCTCGCTCGCTTAGGCAAAGTAAAAGCCGAACATCGTGATCAAATCATTAACGATTTTCATGAGATGGCCACCGCCCAAGACTTTATCTCCGAAGGCGGCGTCGATAATGCAAAGAAAGTTCTTGAAGCTGCGTACGGACGAGAACGCGCGGACGATATGATTCGAAAGGTCTTGAACGCGATGCAAGTTCAACCTTTTGAGTTCCTCAAAAGAGCCGATCCCCAGCAGCTCTTGAGCTTTATTCAAGATGAGCATCCGCAAACCATTGCCCTGATCTTGTCCTATCTCCCGATTGGTCAGTCTGCTTCGGTGCTGACCAAACTCCCGACCGAACTGCGGGCCGAAGTGGCCGAGCGAGTGGCGATGATGGACCAAACTCCGCCCGAGGTCATCCGCCGAGTCGAGCAGGTCTTGGAGAAGAAGGTCTCCAGTCTTTTGAACCAAGAAATGACCAAGGCGGGCGGGCCGAAGCAGCTCGTCGACCTGCTGAACCGAGTCGATCGAGCCACCGAGCGGCTGATCATGGAGTCGCTCGGCGAAAACAATCCCGAACTCGCCGAATCGGTCAAGAACATGATGTTTGTTTTTGAAGACATTGTCCAACTCGATGACCGCGCCATTCAAGCAGTTTTGAAAGAGACGGATGTCAAGGACTTAGGCATGGCCCTCAAAGGAGTGAATGCCGAAGTTCAAGATAAGATCTTCCGAAATATGTCCGAAAGAGCCGTGACGATGTTGAAAGAAGATATGGAGTTTATGGGGCCGGTCAAGTTGCGCTCAGTCGAAGAAGCTCAACAAAAAGTCGTGGCGGCGATCCGTCGATTGGAAGAAGCCGGAGAGATCACCATCGGACGAGGCGAGGAGGACGTGCTTGTCTAAGAAAGTCTTTCGCGCTTCGGCAGCTCCCATCACAGGCTCTTTTTCAGAAAATCTGCAAAAGGTGCCCGAACAAGCGGGTCGCAAAGGGCCGGGAATGATCAAACTCGAAGACCCGACCGAGCGTCGACGTCGAGAGGCGTATGAAGAAGGCTTCCAGCGCGGGCTGGCCGAAGGCCGAGAAGTAGGCGAACAAGAGGGCTATCGCCAGATGGTCCAGCTCCAATCGGAGAGAGTCGGCCAAGAGATTGAGGCGTTTCGAAGCGACCTCCAGACCGCTCTCCAGGGCGTCGAAGCGGCGGCCTCTGAGTGGATTTCACAAGCCGAAGAGATCTTGGCCGGATTGGCCCTCAAGATCGCGGAGCAGATTCTCGCGGATCAGGTGAGGCACCCCGAATCGGCCCTCCCGCTGGCTCGCCAGGCCCTGAGTGAAATCCAGCTGGTCGAAACGGTCAAACTCCGGGTTCACCCGTTCCACGCCGAAAGTGTTCGCGCCCATGCGGAAGAGCTTCTTCGCGCGGCCCAAGGGCTCGAACGAATTGAGATCGTCGAGGATCCCACCCTCACCGGCGGATGCATCGTCGAAAGCGACCTGGGACGCATCGATGCCACGGTCCAAACCCAACTTCGGCAGATTGCCGAAGAGTTCATGGGGCCGGGCCAGCCGGAGCAATCCATCCTTCGGGAGGCGGCCTAACCGATGTCTGGAATCACCCTGCCTCCGGCAAAGTTTCGCCGCGCTTTCGACCGCGTGCAACAGGTGGCCCGATTCGAACGGCTCGGGATCGTCCAAAAGGTCGTCGGCCTGGTGCTGGAATCGAGCGGTCCGCATGCCCGAATTGGTGACGTCTGCTGGATTGAGTCCCCCGAAGCTCAACGCCGCGTGAAGGCCGAAGTGGTCGGTTTTCGCGGCGAACGACTTCTTCTGATGCCCTTAGGCGAAGTGGACGGAATTCGAGCAGGGTGCTGGGTGCGAGCCACCGGCGCGGGACTCCTCGCCCCGGCCGGACCCAAGCTCTGCGGTCGGGTTCTGAACGGTCTCGGCGAGCCGATGGACGGACGCGGACCATTAGAGAATTCTGGATGGTGTCCGGTCAACGCCGCTCCACCCCAAGCGCTCCAACGGCAACTGATCGAGAAGCCTTTTGTGACCGGAGTGCGCTCGATCGATGGCATGTTGACCATGGGCGTCGGCCAGAGGATGGGCATTTTCGCCGGTTCCGGAGTCGGCAAAAGCACGCTCTTGGGCATGATCGCGCGCCAATGCGGCGCGGATGTCAACGTCATCGCCCTCGTCGGCGAGCGTGGTCGAGAGGTCCGCGAATTCATGGAGAACGATCTCGGCCCCGAAGGCATGGCCCGAAGCGTGGTGGTCTGCGCAACGAGCGACGAACCCGCACTCGTTCGGATCAAGGCGGCGCTGACCGCAACTGCCATCGCGGAGTCGTTTCGAGACCAAGGACTCAACGTTCTTCTCATGATGGACTCCGTGACCCGCTTTGCGATGGCCCAGCGCGAAGTCGGGCTCGCCGTCGGCGAGCCACCCAGCACCAAAGGCTACACTCCAAGCGTCTTTGCCCTCTTGCCCAAGCTGATGGAGCGCGCAGGGTGCGGACCAAAGGGCGCGATCACCGCCATCTACACGGTCTTGGTCGAGGGAGACGACACCAATGAGCCGATTGCAGATGCGGCCCGATCCATCCTGGATGGCCACATCGTCCTGAAGCGCAGCCTGACGAGTCGGGGCCACTATCCGCCCATCGACGTTCAAGAAAGCCTCAGCCGGACGATGCCGATGGTCACCAGCCTCGAGCATCGGACTCAAGCGAACTCCGTGCGTGAGCTCATGGCGGCCTACGCCGACATCGAAGACTTGGTCAGCATCGGCGCCTACAAGCGGGGGACCCGACCACTGAGCGATCGTGCGCTCGACCGCTGGGAAGATATCAACCGGTTTCTGCGCCAAGCCAAAGACGATTCCAGCCCTTACGAAACCACCCTCACCGAGCTCGGAAAACTGACTCATGAAGAAGTTTGAATTTAAGCTCCAAAAAGTCTTAGACTACCGACGAACCCTCGAAGAGTGGGCCAAAGACGCCTATCTGGATTGCCGCGTGCGTCGCTTGGAGTGCGAAAGCGACCTGGCTCAGGTCCAAGCTCGTCGAAAGGCGATGCTTGAGTCCGAAGCTCCGACGACCGTCTCGGCAATGCTCGACCTGGAGAGGTTTTTGCAGCGCCTCGATGACGAAGAGCACGAAAATGAGGCGATCCTGGCGATCTTGATCGACGAAGAAGCCCAGGCCCTTTCGGCCTGGCAAGAAAAACGACAAGAGTCGGAGGCCCTGCAAAAACTTCGCGATCAATCGTGGGCCGACTGGCAACAGGCGGCCGCCCGCGAGGAGCAAGCGGCTCTGGATGAGTGGTCCGTCATGCGGAGGGTGCCATGACCTCGAATGTCACCAACGCGCCTCAGCCCGGGAACCTTGGGCCTTCGGGGGTCCAAAGCCGCATCCGAGAACTTCAAGGCCGAATTGCCCGTTTGAGTCCGCCCAGATCTCCGGCCGAATCGTTTGAGTCGTCGTTGGGCAGCGGCTTGACCGGTGATCTGAATTCCGGAGCCGCAGGATTTCGACCGATGAATCCGATGTCGCCCGGACTCGAAGTTTCGATCGTCGGGGCCCCCGACTCTTTGCAGACCATGATCGCCCAGGTAGCCGAGCGGCATGGCCTCGATCCGGCAGTTTTGGAGGCCCTCGTCTGGGCCGAAAGCTCGTTCAATCCGGCGGCTCGCTCGCCGAAAGGGGCGATGGGCTTGACTCAGCTCATGCCGGCAACGGCCCGATCTTTGGGCGTCACGGACCCGTTTGATCCGGCCCAAAATTTAGAAGGAGGGGCCAAGTATTTGGCTCAGATGTTGAAACAGTTTAAGGGCGACATTCGCCTGGCGCTGGCCGGATATAACGCCGGGCCCGGCAAAGTTCGACAACACGGCGGGGTGCCGCCCTACCGGGAGACCCAAGCCTATATTGACAAGATTCTCACCCGCGCCGGAGTTCAGCCATGAAAAAGGCGCTTCTGATTGGACTCCCGGTCTTGCTGATCGGGGCGGTGATCGGGCTCGGCGTTCTAGGCATCGTGCCGATCCCCGGCCTCAGCCCGAAAAAAAAGCCGGGGGCGAACCTTTATGCCGCTAACAAGATGTACGGCGAGGCGAAGGAGGCACTCCCCGAAAAGCCGAAAGCGATCGCCCGAGCGGCGCCCCCCAAGCCCAAACCGGCCCCCCCGGTCAAAGAGAAACCCCAACCGGACCCCGTGCGGGGCGCGAAAAGGCTCGCGAAGCTTTGGAATCCAATGCAACCCAGCGAAGTCGTCGCCATCACCAAGGACTGGCGAGAGTCCGATCTTGCCCTGGTCTTGAGTCAGATGGAGTCCGAAGCCGCGAGCGCCATCCTCGCTGCCCTTGAGCCAGCCCGGGCCTCGCGACTGAGTCGAGAGATTCAAAGGCTCGCTGCCCAACCCCCCGCCGAAACAAACTAATCCGCCGATCCGAAGAATGCAACGGGTATCTTTACCCTTGCGCACCATGGCAGGACGAGAAAACAATTTCTGGCACAAGCTCCACTCGATCACGGGCATCATCCCGATCGGCTACTACTTGATCCAGCACCTCGCGCTGAACTCCTTTACGATTGCGGGTGAAGACAAGTTCAACGGCGTCATCGCCTTTTTCGAGGGCTTGCCCTTCCACGTGTTGCTCGTGCTTCAGATCTTTGTCTTGCTGATCCCGATCTTGTTCCACTCGATCTATGGGCTCTTCATCACGAGCCGGGCGGAGATGAATTACTCCGGAAAGTATCGCTGGAGCGAGAACCTGATGTTCAATTGGCAACGATGGACCGGCATTATTTTGTTCATCGGGATCATCGTCCACGTCGCAACGACGTCGATCAACTCCAAGATCAACGGCGTCGAGGTCATCCAGTACGCCGCTTGGCAAGAGAAATTGACCAGCTACTTTTATCTGCCGTTGGTTCTCTACATGATCTTTGTGGCCGCGGCCTGCTACCACCTCAGCTACGGTATTTGGAATTTCTGCATCCGATGGGGCATCACCGTGAGCGACAAAGCGCAAGCGGGCATCAAAAAGTTCTCCGCCGGCACGTTCGTTCTCTTGGTCCTGATGGGCTGGGGGGCCCTATTTGGCTTCTTGATTCACAAGCCCAAGGGTGCCGCCCCCGAGGTCGCGCCGCCCGCGGTCTCGGCCTCTTACGCCCCTGAGTCTCGCTAAGCTCGGACGGCGAGTTTGTCTCGCACCCGCTGCAGTGCGGCGAGCGCTTCGCTCAGATCCTCGGTCGAATGCGCCGCCGAAGGCATCGTCCGCAGGCGAGCTTTGCCCCGGGCGACGGTCGGATAGACAATCGCCAACGCATAGACGCCCTCGTCCCACAACATCTTCTCCATCTGCTGAGCGGCAGCCTCGTCTCCGACGTAGATCGGCGTGATCGGGGTCTCGCTCCCCATCGTGTCAAATCCGGCCTCGGCCAGGGACTGCTTCCACCAGCGGGTGTTCGCCCAGAGTCGATTCATCGGCTCCGGGTCATTCTCCATCACGTCGAGAGCGGCGATGAGCGCGGCGGCCACGACCGGAGGATGCGCCGTCGAAAAGAGGTACGGGCGACCTCGTTGGATCAGCCAATCTTTCAGCAGCGCCGAGCCGGCGATGTAGCCGCCGACGACCCCAAGAGCTTTGCTCAACGTGCCGAGCTGAATATCCACCCGACCGTAGAGGTCAAAGTGCGACGTCGTCCCGGCGCCGTTCTTGCCCAAAACCCCCGAGGCATGTGCGTCGTCAACCATCACAAAGGCGTTGTACTTTTCGGCAAGCTCCACAATCTGAGGCAACGGAGCGATGTCTCCGTCCATGCTAAAGACCCCGTCGGTGATGATCATTCGCTTCTGGAACGACTGCGTCTTCTGGAGAATCTCTTCCAAATGGCCCATGTCTTTGTGGCCAAACACAAACCCTTCGGACTTCTTGTACTTCGCGGGCGAAAGGCGGACTCCGTCGATGATCGACGCATGATTCAGCTCGTCACTGATGACGACATCTTGATCGGTCAAGACGGCCGGAATACAGCCCGAATTCGCAGTGAAGCCCCCGGTGAAAACGAGCACCGCCTCGGTGTGTTTGAACTTCGCCAAGCGGGCTTCTAGCTCATCATGGACCTCCATCGTCCCCCCGATCCATCGAACGGCCCCAGCACCCACCCCCCATCGATCCAACGCCTCATGAGCCGCTTGTCGAACCTGAGGATGGTTCGCCAGACCCAGATAATTGTTGCTGCTGAGGTTGATGACCTCGCGGCCGCTCATGCGAACGCGGCCCGCGGCAGGAGTCTGCAAAATTTTCGGGGTCTTGTAGAGATGCTGAGCTTTGAGGGTGTCGATCTGGGCGCCGAGCCACGACTGCAAGCCGTCGTTCATAGCCTCATTGTGCACCAAGCTCAGGGGAAAATGAATCGCTCCCGAGCCGGCCCGGTCGTGAAGCGGCTGGTGACCTCAACCATCTTGCCATCGGGGGATTTGAAGCTCACCTGGGCGATGTACTCCGTTCTCGGCTGGAGCGGCTCGCGAGGAATCAGAAAAGTCGCGTTGCGAAGCTCGGGATCGTTGCTCGGATGATTGCGAAACACCGCCACCTGCTCACCGCTCGCTGTGGTCAAGCTACTCTTCTCCAACTCGATCTTGCCAGGCCCGCGGCCAAAGAAAGCGACTACAACCGGGAATCCGACTTCCCCACTCACCCCATGAAGCCGCAGTGGATTCGGCGTCTCGATTCCGTCCCAAGTCAAGGGGACGCCCGTTTGGCCATCGGCCGGACTGATGATTGTTCCTGGCTCGCCCTTGACCCCAAAATTCAGGCAAGAGTAGTCCCCGGCGAATCCGGCTCCAAAGTCGATCGCCCCCGGGCGGATCAGAGGAAGCCGGTGGTAGGGCGCGGCGTAATACTGATCCACGATCTCAACGGGCGTGCGCTGACTCTTGCCGACGCATTCCGCCACCGGTCCCGAGTACCCGAACGCCTGAGCCCGAGCCGTCGGATCGATCCCAAAGAAACCCGGCTTGCCTTCGGATTGGAGGTGCGTCGGTTGACGATTGAGCTCCATGTAGCGGGCGTGAGCCTGCGCCGAGCTCATCAAGGCCGTGTCGGCGCGAGCGGCTTCGAGCCCGAGCTCTTTGCGGAGCAGATTCAACCGATCCAGGGCCTGGTCCGCAGCGGGGCTAGGACGAAACGGGGCCTCCGCTTGGCCCAGGCAGGCCAAACCGAGGACACACGCCGCCGCCGCCCCCCACGAGATCGACATTCTTGACCTATTTTACTTACGAAAATCCGATCTGTTGGGATTTTGGACGACGAGCTAGCAATCCTCCGGGTCTAATCGGACACTTTTTCGACCTGCGCTTGGCCCAACAGACTCTCAATCACCGGTCGCCGCCCGATTTCCGATCCGTCGGTCGTGGCGGTCCCGGCTCCAGCCGCCAGTCCCCACTGGAGCGCTTGGTCGGGCGAGGCTCCAAGATCCAGTTGCAAGAGCATGCCCCCGATCAAAGAGTCGCCACTTCCGATGGTGCTGCGGGCTTCGACCTGAGGCGAGCGCCCCCGATAGACCCCTTCGGCGCAGGCCATCACCGCCCCGCCTCGCCCTAGGCTGATAATGGCGTAGCGATCCTCACCGCCCATCTGGTCATAAAGTTCACGAGCTGCGTCCAAGGCCGATTCAGGACGGCCGATCGGGTGACCCAAAAGCCGCTCGGCCTCCTTGAGATTCGGCTTAATGAAGTGCGGACGGGCTTTCAAGCCCTCGACTTGGGATGGGCCATCGGCATCGAGTACCCACTTCTTCCCCGCAGACTGCGCCATTTCACCAAGGACGCGAAAGGCGTCCGGAGGAACCCCGGGTGGGAGTGAACCTCCCATCGCGACCCAGGTGCATCGCGGCAAAAAGGTCGAAATCCGGTGCAAAAGAGCCTCCCATTCCGCGGCCGAAATCGTCGGCCCGGCGGCATTAAAGGTCGTGGGCGGCCCCCCGGCCAGACTCTCGACGTTGAAATTCGTTCGGGTGTCTTCGGCGATATCCACAAAACCATGCGCCACGCCTTGGAGGTCCAAGACCTTGCGCACGAACGCCCCCGGGCCGCCGCCCAAAAACCCCGAGGCGAGCGATTGGCCGCCCAGCTCGACCGCAATTCGAGAGAGGTTCACCCCTTTTCCGCCGGCATCGGTTTCAGTCCGAAGTACCCGGTTGGTGTCCCCGAGTTCCAGGGACTGGACAAAGACTGTATGATCCACACACGGGTTCAGAGTGATGCTCAGGATCAATGCGCCATGACCTCCACGAGCAGGAGCTTTTCGGGATCGACCATGCGGCGCTGGCTGAGCACGAAGCTGAGCGGGTGGCTCACCAAATGCCCGCCGTCGACCCCAACCATCTCGCCGCGAAAGCCCGAAAGCAGCCGATTCGCCGCATGAGCCCCGAGCCGAAGGGCCAAGACCCGGTCAAACGCGGTCGGGCTCCCACCCCGCTGCATGTGCCCCAAAACGAGATATCGAGCCTCGAAGCCAGTGTTCTTTTGGATGAAGTCTTTCACATCGAGGGCCCGGGCCGCCCCTTCGGCGACGACGATGATGCAACTTCGCTTCCCTTTTTCGCTCATGGCAACGATGCCTTCGCAAAGATCGAGCAACGAATAAGGCACCTCGGGGATCAACACCCCCTCGGCGCCCCCAGCCAGCCCAACTTCGAGAGCGATGAACCCATTGCGACGCCCCATGACCTCGATCACAAAGACTCGCTCGTGCGAGTAGGCCGTGTCTCGGACGCGGTCGATCGCCCCGAGCGCGGTCATCACCGCCGTGTCAAAGCCGATCGAGAAATCGGTGCCTGGAATGTCGTTGTCGATGGATCCCGGGATGCCCATCACTGGAAAGTCGAACTCTTGATGCAAAACTCGAGCCCCGGCCAGCGACCCATCGCCGCCAATGACCACCAATCCATCGACCCGTTGAGACTCCAAGACGGCTCTGGCTCGTTGACGGCCTTCCGGGGTCATGAATTCAGCGCTCCGCGCGGTCCGCAACTTGGTGCCGCCCAACGTGATGATCCCCCCGACGTCTTGGCTGGTCAGGGGGACGGTCTCGCCCTGGATCAGGCCCACATAGCCATGCAAGAACCCGACCACCTCGACTCCGCGTCCGAGAGCGGCTCGGACGACCCCCCGGATCGCCGCATTCATCCCTGGGGCATCCCCCCCGCTCGTCAAAACGCCAATTCGCTTCATCATGCTGGGTTCAATGCCCTAGAAAATGACGGGCGAGGGACGCTTTTTGCCCCGGTAACCCCTTGAGCCCGGGCCAAAACGGGCTAGAATATGAGGAGAGGCTGAATCCAGCCGAGCCACGGAGGGCGCGGTCCATGCTAGTACTCACCCGAAAACTCAACCAGAGCATTGTGATTGGCGACAACGTGGAAGTTGTCGTTCTTGAGGTGCGTGGGGAGCAGGTCCGCTTGGGCATTCGCGCCCCGAAAGACGTCGCCGTCCATCGAAAAGAGATCTACGACCAGATTCAAGAAGAGAACCGCGCCGCCGCTGACATCAGTCCCGACGACGTGCCGGACTAGCTTTTGCCGTCCTTTAGGATCTTCATCCCGAAGTTCTTCGTGGTGTCGTCCTTGCGGTCCACGCCAGCATCGATTTCGTTCTTCACGCTGAAGCCTTGGAGCTTCTTCTCTTTGCGAAAGATCCCCATCACCTCGACGCGGTCGCCCTTCTTGGGTTCCGGATCCATCTTGCCGCGCACATAGACGTTGGCCGTGGACTTTTGCCCCTTGATGACGGCGGTGACGTAGTCATTCCCCGCTCGCGACTTGCGCTGGCGAAACTGCTCGATCGTCCCGCGCACCACCACGACTTTGCCGTCGTAGCGGTCAGCTCCTTGGATCAGGGCGTCGACATTGAGTGGGGCCTGGGCAAAAGCCGCGGTGGCCAAAAATAAGAAAGGAAGTACCAACCTTCTTGTCATCGAATTCTTGCTCCCAGTGAAGTTGCAAGTACCTTACCCGAGAACCTCGATCCCAGATACCCCCGGAAATGAAGGAACGACTCCACGCTGGGTTTTTCAAGCTCGGTTGGCTTGGGAAAGCAGGTGGGTCCGAACCCCCCAAACCCCCGAAGACTCCACAAGGCGGCATGAGGGGACAAAGGGGAGTCCATTTGGCAGCCACGCCGCTCACAGCGTCCCGCAGTTCGCTCTGGATGTAGCCAAGGTCGTCGGAATCTTCTTCACCAGCGATCTCGAACTCTCAGACCGCCGCCCCGAGGCGGAGCCGGGAAGCCCGACATTCGGAGGGCGACGGCGAGGGC
>ERZ761609.274-NODE-274-length-66705-cov-35.553293_pt1 | contig 66705 bp, 65 predicted proteins | sample MGYA00511163_ERZ761609 | MGnify/ENA primary metagenome ERZ761609 (study PRJEB28899, sample SAMN02445070) | bioreactor sludge metagenome | biome: EBPR sludge | place: Australia: Brisbane, Thorneside Wastewater Treatment Plant | collected 2011-12-16 ... | reverse complement strand
GAGCACTGCCTTCACACGGCAGGGGTCGCAGGTTCGAACCCTGCACCGCCCACCAAAATTTGTGTGACGAATCAAGGACTTGACGGAAACGTCAGGTCCTTTTTTGTTGGTGTACCGGTTTCGGTGTTGATTTTTGTGTGCAGGGTGTCGAGTGGCAGCGGGGCGTCATGTCTACGCCCATCGGGCGAAAGTCTCCATTGCATTCGTCGCAGAATACGCGGGTCTTTGCGATCGATTTCCAAAGGTTTTGCCCACATGTCATACCGTACATCCGAATTGCTATCCAGAACGCAGTTGTTCGAGGGCTTGTCCATTGCCCTGTTTGAAGACCTTCTGGCAAATTGTTCAGGCTTGGTTTTGCCTCCTCGTAGCGTTTTGCTGGAGCCCGGTGAGCTCAACCAGCACCTGTATGTGTTGCTCGACGGCACACTGAACATTTGTGTGACGCGGGGTGATACCGAACCCATCGGTGAGGTCATTGCAGGTGACTGCGTCGGCGAAGTTTCGCTGATCGACCGCCGTCCTCCGTCTGCTTTTGTGCTGGCGGCAACCAACGCGACGGTGCTTGCGGTGCCCGAGCCTGTGCTGATGCAGTTGATGCAGCGCAGTCATTTGCTGAGTCTGAATCTGATGCGCATCCAGGCTGACCATTTCCGGCGCAATCTCGATAGTTTGCGGTCTGCTCAGCGAACAGAGCGACGCTACCGGGACTTGGCCCAAACGGATGCCCTCACGGGTCTTTGCAACCGTGCATGGTGCAATCAGATGATGCCCACGCAGTTGGTGCAGTGCGAACAACTGAACCAACCTGTGTCTCTGGCCATGCTGGATGTGGATCATTTCAAACAGGTGAACGACTGCCATGGGCACCCCGTGGGTGACGAGGTGCTGAAGTCGGTCGCAAAGTTGCTGCGTGAGCGCTTGCGGGCAACAGATGCACTGGCCCGTTTTGGAGGCGAGGAATTCATCGTATTGATGCCTGACACGCGGTTGGAGCAGGCACAGGAGGTGCTGGACAGGCTGCGTCAGGCGCTCCAGGATCTTCCGATTCCGCTGGACAGTGGAGCAACTTTGCGGTGCACAATTTCCATAGGTTTGGCCCAGCATCTGCCGGGTCAGACGCTCAACGAGACGATCAGTCTGGCAGATCAGATGCTCTACAGGGCGAAGCAGTCGGGGCGCAATCGTGTGATGGCTCGGCCCCTGCTTTCAGGGCACGCAGCGTCAGATGAGTTTCGATGCGTTTGAGCACCAACGGTGGAGAAATGGGCTTGGCGATGTAGTCCTGGGCCCCCAGCTGCAGGCCGTACTCCATGTCCTCGATCTGATTCTTCGCCGTCAGGAACAAGATCGGGCATGCGGTCATCGTCGGTAACGCTTGCAACCGCTTGCAAACCTCGTAGCCGTCCATGACCGGCATCATCACATCCAACAGCACGAGATCGATGTGCTGGGTCTGGGCAATGTGAAGCGCGCGCTGGCCTGAGCTGGCAGCCCGCACGTTGTAGTGTGGTGTCAGCAAATCAACCATCAGCGTGATGTTGACGGGGTTGTCATCCACGGTCAGCACTGTAAGGGGGTGGATCTGAGGTGCGGCATCGGATTTTTCGGGCATGCAACCCTGTTCGGCCAGCAAATTTTCTGCCGCATCCCAATCGAACTGGCGAATAGCTGCGTCGATCCCCGCAAATGCATGTGGCCATAGCGCGCGCAACAGATCAGCATGCTGACCCAGCTTGGACAGGGCTGCAGGGTCGCTGGCCGCTACCAAGCGAGACAACTCCGCTGCTGCCTGTCTGGCAACGGCCAGGTCTGCATCAGACAGGGCAGGGGCGGACTGTGCCGCTTTGAAGGGTGGGTGGGTGGTCAGCAGAATGGCAGCAGTCTCCTCTGACTTTTCTGGAGTGTCTGTGGTCGGCAGGTCAAACTGTGCCGTGAACCAGAACGTTGAACCTTGACCGGGCGCGCTGATCACGCCCACTGCGCCGTTCATCATTTCGGCGAGGTTTTTGGCAATCGCCAGCCCCAGTCCTGTCCCCCCGTACTCTCGAGTGGTGGAGGCGTCTGCCTGTTGGAAGCTGTCGAAAACGTAGCCGATCTGTTTGGCATCCAAGCCGATGCCGGTGTCTTTCACGTCGAATTTCAGCTCTACGCCCGCGTTTGTTCGGTTCTTCAAACTGACGTGTACGTCGATGCTGCCGGACGGCGTGAACTTGATGGCATTGCTGACGTAGTTGGTCAGGATTTCGCGCAATCGAAGGGCGTCGCCCACCACGATGGGAGGCACGTCTCCATCGACGGCCAAACTCAGAGTCAGGTTTTTTGCATGTGCTAGTGCGCCGTGCTGGGCATGTACTTGCTCGAGCATTTGCTTCAGACTGAAGGGATCACGGTCCAACGTGAGCATGCTCGCCTCGATCTTAGAAAAATCGAGCACTTGATTGAGCAGTTTGCTCAGGTGTTCACTGCTCTGAAGCACGATTTGAACGTAATGGCGCTGCTTGGCGGTCAGTTCTGTCTTCAGAGTCAGATAACACATACCCAAAATGGCACTGACCGGGGTCCGGATTTCATGACTGACGTTGGCGAGAAAACGTGACTTGAAAGCGGTGGCTTCTTCAGCCACACGTTTTTCCTCGGCCAGGCGCTTGAGGAGCTCGTTGTTCTCGAACCGCATGCGCAACGAATCTTTGAAGCCCTCCGCCATGTTCTTTGACATTTTGGACATCACGAAAGCTGCGCCCAGCAAGGCCAGTCCAACTGGCCAACGGTGGGTTTCCAGTAGAAACCAGTAGGCCATGGCAGCGCCGAGATTGACCCATGTGCCGATGATGAATGTCCGTACATTCACGGCACCGTTGGCCATGGCTGCACCGGTGTAGATCAGTTGGAGCGCTGTGCCCACCAAAGCGAGTTCAAACTCGTGTTGCAAGCCGAACCACCAAACGGTCGTGCCCATGAGCGCCTGATGCGTCACCGTTGTACGCAGCATGCGGCCATGCAACTGGCGCAGTTCTTCGGCATCGGCGGAGTCAACCCGCTCCAGGATGAATAAGCATTGGACGTGGATGTACTGCGCGACGGCCAGCATCGGCAGGCCCCAGCCAAGCGCCCGCCAGGCTGGGATGGCCTGGTGCACGGCCACCATGATCAGGCTGAACAGCACCCAGATCGACACGCGCGAGCCCGATGCCTGTCTGGCGTGCAATCGCAGTGATTCGCGGGCCGTTTCGGTGTCGAGATTTGGATGGGGGGCAGGTTGTGTGGACATGATGCGGCCAGATGGGATGCGTGGAAAATAGCACAGCGGTGTTGTAGGCAGGTATCTGCCGAGCACGGTGATTGACATGAATTGAATGAAAGCAGCCCCTGAAATGGAAGAACTCGATGTGGTGGTGATCGGTGCAGGCGTGGTGGGTCTGGCTGTTGGCAGAGCATTGGCCCAGGCAGGGCGCGAAGTGGTGGTGCTCGAAAAAGAGCGCACCATCGGTTCAGGCGTGAGTGCACGCAACAGCGAGGTGATTCACGCCGGGCTGTACTACCCCACGGGCTCGCTGAAGGCAGAGCTCTGCGTGCGAGGAAAAGCCCTGCTGTATGAACTGTGCGCCAGCCACGGGGTGGCAGTGAACATGTGCGGCAAACTGGTGGTGGCGACAGATGATGCCCAATTGCACGCTTTGCATGCGCTGCAAGCCAGGGCGCAGGCAAATGGTGTGCCCATTGAATGGCTCACCCGTACCCAGGCGCAGGCCATGGAGCCCGCGCTGGCGTGTCTGGCAGCACTGCATTCCCCCACCACAGGCATCGTGGACAGCCATGGACTGATGCTGGCCATGCAGGGTGACCTGGAGCGGGCAGGCGGTTGTGTGGCGCTCGACTCGGCGGTGGTGGCCGGGCGTGTGCAGGCTGATGGCATCGAACTGACCGTGCACAGCCCCGGCGCCGAGCCCACCCGGTTGCTGGCCTGTACCGTGGTCAACGCTGCCGCTTTGCATGCCACGGCCGTGGCGCAGGCCATCCAGGGCCTGTCGCCCCGGCACATTCCGCAGGCCCACTTCGCCAAGGGCAGCTACTACACGCTGGACGGACATGCACCGTTCAGCCGTTTGCTCTACCCCGCGCCGCAGGATGCCTGGCTGGGCGTGCACCTCACGCTTGACCTGGGTGGGCAGGCCAAGTTCGGTCCCGATCTGGAGTGGTTGAATGTGGCCGAGCCCGATGGCATCGACTACGCAGTGGACCCGGCTCGGGCAGAAAGCTTCTATGCCGAGGTGCGGCGCTACTGGCCTGATCTGCCCGATGGCGCACTGGTACCTGGTTACAGCGGCGTGCGGCCCAAAATCTACGGGCCGGGTCAGTCTGCGCCCGACTTCCGCATCGACGGCCCTGCCGTGCACGGTGTGCCGGGGCTGGTCAACCTGTTTGGCATTGAATCGCCGGGCTTGACCAGTTCACTGGCCATTGGCGAGCATGTGGCACGCCTGCTCGGTCATGAATAAACGATAGCAAATAGTGACGCCAATCAATCTCTGGAGGCCTTTTTGATGCTCAATGCGGCCTCTTGCACCAACGCCGGGCCTTTGTAGATGAGTCCGGTGTAGATCTGCACCAGATCGGCCCCGGCCTGGAGCTTGGCCACGGCGTCTGCCCCGCTCATCACGCCCCCCACGCCAATGATGGGGAAGCCCTTGCCCAGCGCTGTGCGCAGCTGGCGGATGACGGCATTGCTTTTCTCGAACACAGGTTTGCCCGACAGGCCGCCGGTTTCCTCGGCATGCGCCAGCCCGGCCACGGCCTGGCGATCCAGTGTGGTGTTGGTGGCAATCAGTCCCCATTGCTGGTTGGGCGTGCCTGAGGCGTCCATGCCGTATTTGCGCAAGGTGACGGCCACGCTGGCAATTTGCGCCTCGTCCAGGTCGGGGGCAATTTTCACGAACAGCGGAATGTGTTTGCCGTGTTGCTGCGCCAGGGTGTGGCGCCGGGCGGACAGGGCATCTAGCAGGTTGTCCAGCGCCTCGTCACTCTGCAAGGCACGCAGGTTCTTGGTGTTGGGGCTGGAGATGTTGACGGTCACATAGTCGGCATGGGGGTACACGCCGTCCAGGCAGGTGAGGTAGTCGGTGGTCGCGGACTCAATGGGCGTGGTGGCGTTTTTACCGATGTTCAGGCCCAGCCGCATGGCGCTGTGCGCACCGGGCCGGCGGCATTTGGCCTGTTGCACGTTGCGCACAAACGCGTCCAGCCCGTCGTTGTTGAACCCCAGGCGGTTGATGAGTGCATTGGCTTGTGGCAGCCGGAACATGCGCGGTTTGGGGTTGCCGGGCTGGCCCAGTGGGGTAACGGTACCGACTTCCACAAACCCGAAGCCCATGGCCCCCAGGCCGTCGATGCAGTGTGCGTTTTTGTCCAGCCCGGCGGCCAGGCCCACGCGGTTGGGAAAGCGGATGCCCGCGACGGTGACCGGGTCGTCCACCATGCCCGTGCACCAGGCCCATTGCAGTGGCGTGTTCTGCGCCACGGCCAGGCTCTTGAGGGTGAGTTCGTGTGCCGCCTCGGGGTCCAAACCAAACAGGAAGGGGCGGGCGAGGGCGTAGGGCAGCAGGGGCATTGGATAATCCGGATGTTTTTTGGAACAACCCCGTATTTTCCCTGATCGCCCACCATGACCTCTCCGACCTCCACTGGCAACGCTGCGCTGACGCAAGATGAACTCAAAACCCTGGTGGGGCAGGCCGCGCTGCAATACGTGACGCCCGGCACCATCGTGGGCGTGGGCACGGGCTCGACGGTGAACAAGTTCATCGACGCGCTGGCCAGCATGAGGGGCCAGATCAAGGGCGCTGTCTCCAGTTCGGAGGCTTCGACGGCCAGGCTCAAGGCGCTGGGCATCGAAGTGTTCGATGCCAACAGTGTGGCCGAGCTGGGTGTGTACATCGACGGCGCCGATGAAATCGATGGCCGGGGCCACATGGTCAAAGGCGGTGGCGCGGCGCTGACGCGTGAAAAAATTGTGGCGGCGCAGTCCAAACAGTTTGTGTGCATCGTGGACGACAGCAAGCTGGTCGAGGCCCTGGGCAACTTCCCGCTGCCGGTGGAAGTGATTCCCATGGCCGCACAGCGCATCAGCGCCCAGTTTGCCGCCATGGGTGGCCAGGCCACACTGCGCCTGAAAGACGGCCAACCGCTGGTGACCGACAACGGCCAGCACATTCTGGACGTGCGCGGCCTGCGCATCACCGACCCGCTGGCGTTCGAGTCTCAGGTCAACCAGTGGCCCGGCGTGGTGACGGTGGGCGTGTTCGCGCACCAGAAGGCCACGGTGTGCCTGATGGGCACGGCTGCTGGCGTGAAAACGTTGACGTATTGAATGCTTTTTGTCTGCGCCGCTTGACTTGTATAGCTTGCTTGCTATTGAATTTAAATGATAGCAAGCAGGTAAATGCAGTCAAGCGTTGGCGATGCTTTTGGCGACCTGTTTGCAGGCGTCAGCCGCCGGGCAGCATGGTGGGTTGACTGACCGTCAGAACCGGATGCCTGCAGGATTGTTCGGGTTGTTGGCAGGTGGCGCTGGCGGTCGGGGGCGCTGGGGTGCGGCAGGTTTGCCATCGTTGGCCGAAGCGGTGGCACCCGTCGGGTTGGCTGTTTCGGTGCCGGCGGGCGAGGGGGCCTGGGCCGCAGTTTTCAGCGGGGACAGCGGTTCTGCCGCTGCCGGGCGGTACGACGGGGGCAGCGCAGACTGTTTGGGGTAGCCCGCCGCGTCGAGGTAGGAGGTCCATTCGCTGTCCGAATAGCCTTTGATGGACTGGCCGCCAATGGTCAGCAACGGCAAGGCTCCTTCGGTGCTGACGCGCTTGAACGCCACCAGGTCTTCATTGGTGTTGACGGTCTTTTCAGTGAACGGCACACCACGTTTGGTCAGCAGGGCGCGTCCCTGGTCGCACGGGCTGCAGCCACTGGCGCTGTAGAGCGTGACGGGGTACTTGCTGGCCAGTTGCTGCAGTTCGTAGGGCAGGCTGGGGCGTGCTTCTGCAGACCTGGCGGTGGTGGCGGGCGCTGCGGGGGTTTTGGCGTCCTGCGGCGGCTTGTCCGAGAAGGTGACTTTGCCATCCGGGCCGACGATACGGTACACGGGCTGTGCCTGCACGTTGGCCGCAGCACAGCCCAGCAGAACGAAGCCGCAGAGGATGCTGCTGACGCGGGCCTGAGTGAACGTGGGTGCCATGGAATGGGTCTCCGTTTCGTTGTGCGTGAAGGTCTGCTCCCGGCAGACGATGCGCCCGAGGGCGCACCCCGCCAGTATCGGTCAGGTTCAGGCAGGCTGCGCAGCCATGCCCTGGTGGCGCAGCAGCGCGGACAGGTCGGGCTCGCGGCCGCGGAAGGCTTTGAACGAGTCCATCGCGGGTCGGCTGCCACCGGCTTCCAGGATGGCTTCGCGGAAGCGCTTGCCGGTGGGCACGTCGAGCGTGCTGCCCGTTTGCTGGGCCGCTTCTTCAAAGGCGGCGTAGGCATCGGCGGACAGCACTTCGGCCCATTTGTAGCTGTAGTAGCCGGCCGAGTAGCCTCCGGAAAAAATGTGGCCAAAGGTGTTGGGCGTGCGGGTGTAGGCAGGGGGTGTCAACACCGCCACTTCCTGGCGCACACGGTTCAGCAGGGCCATCACGTCGGGCTTGCCGTCAACCAGCGGTGCCTGACCCATGTGCAACAGCATGTCGAACAGCGCGAACTCCACTTGCCTCAGCGTTTGCAGGCCACTCTGGAAGTTCTTGGCGGCCAGCATCTTGTCGTACAGGCTGCGGGGCAGGGGCTCGCCCGTGTCCACATGGGCGGTCATGTGTTTCAGCACATCCCATTCCCAGCAGAAGTTTTCCATGAACTGGCTGGGCAGTTCCACCGCATCCCATTCCACGCCACTGATGCCCGACACATCGCGCTCGTTGACCTGTGTTAGCAGGTGGTGCAGGCCGTGGCCGAATTCGTGGAACAGGGTGATGACGTCGTCATGCGTCAGCAGCGCAGGCTTGCCACCCACGCCTTCGGCAAAGTTGCACACCAGGTGGGCCACGGGGGTTTGGAGGGTGCCGGTGTCGGGCCGCAGCCAGCGGGTGCGGACATCGTCCATCCAGGCACCGCCACGTTTGCCGGTGCGGGCGCCCATGTCGAGGTAGAACTGGCCCACCAGTTGGGTACCACGCTCGATGCGGAAGAACTCGACCTTCGGGTGCCACACCGGGGCAGTGTCGGGGCGGATGCTGACTTCGAACAGCGTTTCAACGATGTTGAACAGCCCTTGCAGCACCTTGGGTGCTGTGAAGTAGGTTTTGACCTCCTGTTCGCTGAAAGCGTAGCGCGTTTCCTTCAGCTTTTCGCCAATGTAGGGCCAGTCCCAGGCTTGCGGGTCGGACAGCCCCAGGTGTTCCGCCGCGAATGCCCGCATGTCAGCCAGGTCTTGTTCGGCGTAGGGGCGAGCCTTGGCGGCCAGGTCGCGCAGGAAGCTGGCGACCTGCTCGGGCGACTGGGCCATTTTGGGCACCAGCGACACCTGCGCAAAGTTGGCATAGCCCAGCAGGTCGGCTTCTTCCTGCCGCAAGGCGAGCAGGCTTTGCATGATGGCGCTGTTGTCGAACTTGACATGCTCGGGCGCAGCCTGGTCGCTGGCGCGGGTGGTGTACGCACGGTGCAAGGTTTGGCGCAGGGCGGCACTGTGGGCAAACTGCATCACCGGCAGGTAGCACGGCATCTTCAGGGTGAGTTTGCAACCTGACTGGCCGCTGGACTGCGCCAGCGCGCGGGCCGCTTCCACCACGTCAGTGGGCACACCGGCCAGTTCTTCCTCGGTCACCAGCAGGCTGAAAGCGTCGGTGGCATCCAGTGAGTTTTCGCTGAACTTCTGTGCCAGTTCGGCATGCTGCTCCTGGATTGCCGCGAAGCGGCTCTTGGCTTCGCCCTGCAATTCGGCACCGCCCAGCACGAACCCACGCATGGCGTTCCGGTGGGCCTGGGCCTGTTCGCTGGTCAGGCTGCCCACCGGCATGGCTTTGTACTTGGCATACAGGCGCTCGTCCGCGCCCAGGCGGGTCCAGAAGTCGGTCACGCGGGGCAGGGCCTCGTTGTAAGCAGCACGCAGGGTGGGTGTGTCAGCCACGCTGTTCAGGTGGTTGACCGTTCCCCATGCACGCCCCAAACGCTCGGTGGCCACGTCCAGCACCGAGGCCATCTGTTTCCAGTCTGCCGGAAAGTCGGGAGCCGTCACGGCTTCCAGTGCGGCATCGGCTTGCGTCAACAGTGCGTCGATGGCTGGGCCAATCTGCTCGGGCAGTACCTGGTCGAACAGCGGCAAATCCTGAAAATTCAGCAAGGGGAGGGGGGCTGAGACGCTCATGTGTCAGAGGATGGAGAGGGGTAGAAAAAGCAACGCTGCCTCGTGGGCAGCGTCTTCAGGGGTAGGGATTTGGGGTCAGTCTGCCTGATTGGACTTCTTGACGCTCTTTTGCAAGACTTTGGCACGTTTCACGGTGCCACCGGCTGTGAGCCGCTGGTTGCCCAGCACGCGAACCGTTTTGACCTGTGGGCGTTGCCCGCCGCGGCTGCTGAACTTCAACACCTTGACGTCGCGAGGCGCCGCGCCTCGGTCTTCATCCAGCGCCTTCTCCTTGTCAGGAAGGGGGCGCCACAACACCAGCAGTTTGCCAATGTGCTGGATGGGGGCGGCATCCAGTCGGTCACTCAGTGTTTGCAAACAGTCCTCTCGGGCAGCCCGGTCATCCGAGAACACCCTGACCTTGATGAGGCCATGTGCCTTGAGCGCCTGGTCGGTTTCCTTGATCACGGCCTCGGTCAGGCCGTCATTGCCGATGAACACCACCGGGGTGAGGTGGTGGGCAAGGGCTCGGTGTTCCTTGCGTTGTGCGGGGGTGAGTTGTATCTGAGGCATGGGACAATTATCGGCCATCCCCCGTCGGGGCATTCAGCTATCCCCCAGTCGCCCCATGAAAGTCGATACCAAAAGCAAAAAAGTCAACAAGGCCTGGCTGAACGACCATGTCAATGATCCATGGGTCAAACTCGCCCAGCGCGAGGGGTTTCGGGCACGCGCGGCCTACAAATTGAAGGAAATTGACGAAACGCTTCGGCTGGTCAAACCGGGACAAACCGTGGTGGACTTGGGCTCCGCACCTGGCGCATGGAGCCAGTATCTGCGCCGTCGACTTTCGCCCCAAGGAGCAGCCGTGGGGGAGCTGAATGGCACCATCGTGGCCATGGATATCCTGGAGATGGCACCGATCGAAGGCGTGTCGTTCATCCAGGGCGACTTCAGGGAGGAGTCCACCCTCGACGCGCTTCATCAGGCGCTGGGTAGCAAAGCCAGCGGGGGGCAGTTGGACCTGGTGGTCTCAGACATGGCACCCAACCTCTCGGGCATTGAAGGGGTGGACGCGGCCCGCATTTCTCATCTGGTGGAACTGGCGGTTGACTTTGCACGCCAGCACCTGAAGGCTGAGGGTGCCTTGGTCGCCAAGGTGTTTCACGGCAGTGGATACAGCGAATTGGTGCAGTTGTTTCGAACACACTTCAAAGTGGTGAAGCCCATCAAGCCGAAGGCATCACGGGACAAATCGTCAGAAACCTTTCTTGTGGGGCTGGGCCTCAAACGTCAGTAAGCGTGCCTTCGCATCGCAATCTGTGGTTGCAGGCTGATTGCTCCCGGCACCACCTGTCGTTCGAACCGGATTGGATCGACAAACCGCCCCGTGGAACGATTGCCCGACAAGCAGATCAAGAAAATAAATGATGTTGTTAGTGAGGCTTTCGTCGCTTGTCAAGTCCTTTGGGGCTTGAAAAGCCTAAAATGCCCCCAACTGCACTCGACCCTCAACTCAGGAGCCGCACTTGAACAATCAGTGGTTTTCAAAAATCGCCGTCTGGATGGTGATTGCCATGGTACTTTTTACCGTCTTCAAGCAATTTGACGGACGGACGACTGCTGGCGCAGGGTACATGGGTTACTCTGATTTTCTCGTTGAGGTGAAGGCTCAGCGGATCAAGAGCGCTACCATTTCCGAAGGCCCTGGCGGCACTGAAATTTCGGCCGTGACGGTGGACGATCGCCGTGTGCGCACCACCGCCACGTTTTTGGACCGTGGCCTGATCGGCGATTTGCTGGCCAACGACGTGAAGTTCGACGTCAAGCCGCGTGAAGAAGGTTCGCTGCTGATGACGCTGCTGGTCAGTTGGGGCCCGATGCTGCTGTTGATTGGGGTGTGGATCTATTTCATGCGCCAAATGCAGGGTGGCGGTAAAGGTGGGGCATTCAGCTTTGGCAAGAGCAAAGCCCGCATGCTGGATGAAAACAACAACTCTGTGACGTTCGCAGACGTGGCAGGGTGCGACGAAGCCAAAGAAGAAGTGAAGGAAGTGGTTGACTTCCTGAAAGACCCGGCCAAGTTTCAGAAGCTTGGTGGCCGCATTCCGCGTGGTTTGCTGTTGGTCGGTCCCCCCGGTACGGGTAAAACGCTGCTGGCCAAGGGCATTGCAGGGGAAGCTAAAGTGCCGTTTTTCAGCATCTCAGGCTCAGACTTTGTCGAAATGTTTGTGGGTGTGGGCGCTGCCCGCGTCCGCGACATGTTTGAGAACGCCAAGAAAAATGCACCTTGCATCATCTTCATCGATGAAATCGATGCAGTCGGTCGCCAGCGGGGTGCAGGCTTGGGCGGTGGCAACGATGAGCGCGAGCAGACCCTGAACCAGATGCTGGTCGAAATGGATGGTTTCGAAACCAATCTGGGTGTGATCGTGGTGGCCGCGACCAACCGCCCCGACATTCTGGATGCCGCGTTGCTGCGCCCCGGCCGATTCGACCGGCAGGTGTATGTGACCCTGCCTGACATCCGTGGTCGCGAGCAGATTTTGAATGTCCACATGCGCAAGGTCCCACTGGGACAAGATGTGAACGCGAGCATCATCGCCCGTGGTACTCCCGGCATGAGCGGGGCTGACCTGGCCAACCTGTGCAATGAAGCAGCCTTGATGGCTGCCCGTCGCAACGCTCGCACCGTTGAGATGCAGGACTTTGAAAAAGCCAAAGACAAAATTTTCATGGGTCCCGAGCGCAAGAGCATGGTCATGCCAGAGGAGGAGCGCCGCAACACGGCCTATCACGAGGCAGGGCATGCGCTGATTGGCAAACTGTTGCCCAAGTGCGACCCGGTTCACAAGGTCACCATCATCCCCCGTGGTCGGGCATTGGGTGTGACCATGAGCCTGCCGTCACAGGACCGTTACAGCTACGACAAGGATTACATGCTGAACCAGATCAGCATGCTCTTTGGTGGCCGCATCGCGGAAGAGGTGTTCATGCACCAGATGACCACTGGCGCAAGCAACGACTTCGAGCGAGCCACTTCTATCGCGCGTGACATGGTGATGCGCTACGGCATGACCGACGCGTTGGGGCCGATGGTGTACGCCGAGAACGAGGGCGAGGTGTTTTTGGGTCGTTCCGTGACCAAAACCACGAACATGAGCGAACAGACCATGCAAAAGGTTGACGCTGAAGTGCGCCGCATCATTGACCAGCAGTACAAGCTGGCCCGGGACCTGATCGAAGAGCACACTGACAAAATGCACGCCATGGCCAAGGCCTTGCTGGAGTGGGAAACCATCGACAGCGATCAGCTGGACGACATCATGGCTGGCAAGCCTCCTCGTCCACCGAAAGACTGGACACCTCGCACCCCCACTTCGGGCGGAACAGGTGGTGGGGCATCGGGCTTGCGGCCCGACGCGGCTGCCACCGCCAATGCGGTCTGATAACCGCGTGTGAGGCGCACCAGCAACCGGGGCACAAGCCCCGGTTTTCTTTTTGGCTTGTAACGTTCGAGTTGCGTTGAGTATGTTCTGGCAAACCACCCGTTTCAACATTGACCTGGCTCGGCCCAAAGTCATGGGAATTGTGAACCTCACACCCGATTCATTTTCGGATGGTGGTCGCTTTGAAAATGTGCGGGCAGCACTTGAGCATTGCGAGGCCCTGTTGTCAGACGGGGCAGATATTCTGGATTTGGGGGCCGAGTCCACCCGGCCAGGTGCCGTACCCCTGCCACTCCAACAGGAACTGGCCAGGCTGATGCCTGTGCTGACAGAGGCGGTGAAGCTCGGCGTACCCATTTCGGTAGACACCTACAAGCCGGAAGTGATGCAGGCCGCTTTGGATCAGGGGGCTGACATCATCAACGATGTGTGGGCATTGCGCCACCCGGCCGCTTTACCTGACGGTTTGACCGGTTTGCAGGTGGTGTCCAGGCACCCGGCTTGCGGTGTCTGTCTGATGCACATGCATCGTGAGCCAGCGTCCATGCAAGTGCAGCCTATGTCCGGTGATGTGGTTGCCGAGGTACTTGAATTTTTGAAGCAATCCGTTCAAGTTATGCAAGCGTCGGGTGTCAAAAAAGATCGCATTGTGCTCGACCCTGGCATCGGGTTTGGCAAAACACCCGAGCAGAATTTCACCTTACTGGCACACCAGCACGAATTGCTGCAGGCCCAATGTGGCCTGTTGGTGGGCTGGTCCAGAAAACGGTCATTGGGCTGGGCGCTGAACGACGGTGCTCAGCACGCACAACGAGATGTGGTGGCAAGCCGGCGTGTCAGCGCCAGTGTGACGGCTGCGTTGCTGGGTCTTCAGAACGGTGCTCATGTGGTGCGTGTGCACGATGTGAGGGACACAGTGGATGCCATCCGGGTCTGGCAAGCCATGCTTTCCCGATCGTGAGGTTTGGACTTGCGACGAGAGATAATCGAAGTTTTTTCTGTCGCACGTCTACAGCATCATGACTAGAAAGTATTTCGGCACGGACGGTATTAGAGGGACCGTCGGACAGTCTCCCATTACCCCTGATTTCGTGTTGCGTCTTGCACACGCCGTTGGCAGGGTGCTCAAACAAGCGGAAGACCATCCCACCGTACTCATTGGCAAGGACACGCGCATATCAGGTTACATGCTTGAAAGTGCGCTGGAGTCAGGTTTCAACTCCGCTGGTGTGGATGTGGTGTTGCTCGGGCCCGTGCCAACACCTGCCGTGGCTTACCTCACACGGGCCCAGCGTGCGAGCCTGGGTGTGGTCATCAGTGCCAGCCACAACCCATTTCAGGACAATGGCATCAAGTTTTTCAGTGCGCAAGGCACCAAGCTGCCGGATGCCTGGGAACATCAAGTTGAGGCAGCACTTGAAGAACCTCCTGCTTGGGCCAGTTCGGCATCTCTGGGGAAGGCGCGGCGGTTAGACGATGCTGCCGGGCGGTACATTGAGTTTTGCAAAAGCACCTTTCCACACGATCTGACCCTCAAAGGGTTGAAAATTGTTGTTGACGGCGCGCATGGTGCGGCCTATCAGATAGCCCCCAAAGTTTTCCACGAACTGGGCGCTGAAGTGTTCGCCATCGGTTGTGCACCCGATGGGCTCAACATCAACCACGGGTTCGGCGCAACCCATCCACAGGCATTGATGGATACCGTCAAAGCCCAGGGTGCAGATTTTGGTGTTGCACTGGATGGCGACGCTGACAGACTGCTTCTGGTGGATGCTTCGGGGCGTCTGTTTAATGGCGATGAATTGCTCTACGTCATTGCTGATGAGCGCCTGCATCGCATGCACAGCAGAGGTTTGTCACCTGGACCCGAGTTGTCAGGGGTGGTGGGTACTTTGATGACCAACATGGCTGTCGAGTTGGCGCTGAAACGGCGTGGATTCCAGTTCATTCGGGCCAAAGTGGGTGACCGATACGTCCTTGAAGAACTGGAATCTCGTGGCTGGATTTTGGGGGGCGAGGGATCGGGTCACCTGCTGACTTTGGATCGGCACACCACAGGAGATGGGCTGATTTCTGCGTTGCAGGTGCTCCAGTCCTGTGTGCGAACGGGGCGAAACCTGGCGGATTTGCTGGCTGGCGTTGACTTGTTCCCGCAGACGATGGTGAATGTCAAGTTGAAACCTGGGCAGGATTGGAAGTCCAATGTGGCCTTGGCGAACGAAACTGAAGCCGTTCAGCGTGTGTTGGGAGATGGAGGCCGTGTGCTGGTCAGACCCAGCGGAACCGAACCACTGCTGCGTTTGATGGTGGAGGCACAGGATGCAAAAATTGCGGCCGAAATGGCTGCAAGGCTTGCGCATACACTGGCTTGAGCGCCTGCTGTGGCCCGGAGTTTTTGGGCTGTGTCATCGATTGGATTTGAGGGGTAGAAATCTCGTAATCTAGGTCCGAAGATACGTTTGGACCTCTCGATTTCAGGCTATAATTTGAGGCTTGTCGGGGCGTAGCGCAGCCTGGTAGCGCATCTGCTTTGGGAGCAGAGGGTCGTGAGTTCGAATCCCACCGCCCCGACCATCAATTTGCAAAATTGGCCCCATGCCTCCGGTGTGTCGGCCTTTTTTTTCGCCCGTTTTGCCTGCCCGTAGCTCAGTTGGATAGAGCACCGGCCTTCTAAGCCGTAGGTCACTGGTTCGAATCCAGTCGGGTAGGCCACCCAAGCACACACGCCAGACCATCTGTTATTCAGACGGCTGGGTGTAAGAACTGATAGCTAAATCATCAATCAAATTAAGCGGTACAGCCACTTCTTTGATTGAATTCAACCATGAGGCTTTCAACAGCCTCTGGTGATGGGCATGTCCACTGGCTTGGCCGAGTTCAGGTACTTGGCCAGTTCCAGTTTGGCAATCGCATTGCGGTGGACTTCGTCGGGCCCATCGGCGAGTCGAAGCGTTCGTTGCAGGGCGTACGCGTAGGCCAGAGGGAAGTCATCCGATACGCCCGCACCGCCGTGCGCCTGGATGGCCCAGTCAATCACTTTGGCTGCCACGTTGGGTGCCACCACTTTGATCATTGCAATCTCGGTCCTGGCGACTTTGTTGCCGACGGTGTCCATCATGTAGGCCGCCTTCAGGGTGAGCAACCGCGCCTGATCGATCAAACACCGTGATTCGGCGATGCGCTCGTGCCACACAGATTGGGCCGCAATGGGTTTGCCAAAAGCGATGCGGCTGTTCAGCCGTTTGCACATCAATTCCAGTGCACGTTCCGCCGCGCCAATGGATCGCATGCAGTGGTGGATGCGCCCGGGGCCCAAGCGCCCCTGGGCGATCTCAAAGCCACGACCTTCGCCGAGCAGCAGGTTGGTGACGGGCACGCGGACATTGGTCAGCACCACTTCCATGTGCCCGTGAGGTGCATCGTCGTAGCCGAACACATTCAGTGCCCGAACCACTTCGATGCCGGGTGTGTTGGATGGGACGAGGATCATCGATTGCTGCTGGTGTCTGCCTGCGTCCGGGTCGGTTTTACCCATCACGATGTACACCGCGCACCGTGGGTCACCGGCCCCGGACGACCACCATTTCCTTCCGTTGATGACGTAATCGTCGCCGTCACTTTCTATCCGGCACTGGATGTTCGTGGCATCAGAAGAGGCCACTTCAGGTTCCGTCATCAGGAAAGCTGAGCGTATGTCTCCCCTGAGGAGGGGCTCCAGCCATTGGTCCTTTTGGGCTTCTGTGCCATAGCGCTCGATGGTTTCCATGTTCCCGGTGTCGGGCGCGGAGCAGTTGAATACTTCAGCGGCGAACGGGACTCGTCCCATGATTTCACACATGGGGGCGTACTCGAGGTTGGTAAGTCCTTCTGGTGCACGGGCTGACGATGGCAAAAACAGGTTCCACAACCCTGCTGCCTTGGCCAGGGGTTTGAGTTCTTCAATGAGCTGTGTGGGTACCCAGGCGTTTCCTTTGGCGCGGTTGGCTGCGATCTCGGCAAAGAACCTCGCTTCGTTGGGGTAAACGTGTTCGTCCATGAAGGCCAGCAGCTGGGCCTGCATTTGCTTGACTTTGGGTGTGTAGTCGAATTGCATGGTTGTCTTTCTGTGTGTAGTGATGGTGAATCGCGGGGCTGATCGTCAGGCGCGTCTTTGCTGTGCGAGTTGCCAGGCTTTGCGTGCCATGGGGACAGCACCTGCAGCCGATTGAAGCGCCTGAGCACTGGACGCAGTCCCCGCTTCGACTCGCTTGGCGATGCCTTGCAAAATGGCAGCCAGTCGGAACATGTTGTAGGCCAGATAGAAGTTCCAGTCGGCTTTCAACTGATCAGGTTGAATGAATCCCGTGCGCTCGCAATACAGACGGATGTACTCTTCTTCAGACGGAATGCCCAGTGCGTCCAGATCGAGGCCCGCAATGCCGCGAAAGGCTCCCGGCTCGATGTGCCAGGACATGCAGTGGTAGCTGAAATCTGCCAGCGGGTGTCCGATGGTCGAAAGCTCCCAGTCCAGAACCGCCCATGCAGTGGACTGATCGGGGGCAAACATCAGGTTGTCCATCCGGTAGTCGCCGTGGACGATGGCGGGCCGGGTGTCGGCCAGTGCGCTGGCGGGTATGTTTGCCGGCAGCCATTCGATCAAGGCATCCATTTCACGGATGGGCTGGGTCACCGACGACAGGTATTGCTTGGACCAGCGGCCAATCTGTCGTTCAAAGTAGTTGCCCGGTTTGCCGTAATCTGCCAATCCAACGGCCACATGGTCAACTTGGTGGAGAGCCGCCAGAACGCGGTTCATCTCCAGATAGATGCCGCGGCGCTGAGCTTGGGACATGCCGGGCAGAGACTGATCCCAATACACGGTACCGGGCACGAACGCCATCACATAGAACGCCCTGCCGATGACAGACTCGTCTTCGCACAGCACATGCATGTCGGCCACTGGAACGTCAGTCTGGCGCAAAGCCGACATGACTCGAAACTCACGTTCGATCGCATGGGCCGAGGGAAGCAGCTTGGCTGCTGGCCCAGGCTTGGCCCGCATGACGTATGACCGGGACGGCGTGGTCAGCTTGTAGGTGGGGTTGGACTGCCCGCCTTTGAACATGTCAACCTGCAGGGGGCCCTTGAAGTCGGGCAGCCGTTGGGTCAACCAGGTTTCAAGCGCCTGGGTATCGAACACATGTGCAGGCGAGACGGGCCTGGTACCGTCGAAGGTGTGGGTGTTATCCATTGACTGGCTTCGGTTTTCAATGATGATGAATTGAGATCGAAGCCAGACGGGGGAGTTGGATGGCCGTCAGGACTCCGATTCGGTGATACGCATGAGCTTTTCGCGCTGCCGGACCACCAGGCCGCCTGGTTCGATCCTGATGGCACCTTCGCGCTCCATGGCTTTGAGCTCCTGATTGACTCGCTGACGGGAGGCCCCCAGCAGTTGGGCGAGCTCCTCCTGAGCCAGTTGCAGACTGATGCGTGTCTCGTTGCCATCTGCCAGGCAGGGTACGCCATAGCTGCGCGCAAGGTGAAGCAGTTGCTTGGCCAGTCGCGCCCTGAGCGGCAAGGTGTTGAGGTCTTCCACCAGTCCGAACAGTTGCCGAATGCGCCGAGCCTGCAGGCGCATCAGCGCTTCGTAGAGTTCGACATGCTGGGTCAAGATTTTCTGAAAATCGTTTCTCGCGACACACAGCAGCGTGGTCGCACCATGCGCATAGGCATCGTGCGTCCGTCGGTCTCCGTCGAACATCGCCACATCGCCAAACCAGACCCCGGGTTCGACGTAGGTCAGCGTGATCAGCTTGCCGGACAGCGAGGTGGAGCTCACCCGGACGGCACCTTTTGCCACGGCTGTCCACTCGGTAGGCGGATCGCCCCGTGCGGTGATCAGATCGCTGTCTTTGAATCGCTTGACGTAGGCGCATCGGAGAATGTCGTGTCGGAGCGAAGGTGATAAGGTGGAGAACCAACGGCCACCGTTGATGGCTTCGCGTTCTTCCATTGTCAGAATGGGTTCGTCCATGGTCTGTCTTTTCAGTGACTCGTATGAGCAAAATTGTCGCGATGGGGACGTGTGCGGCATGCGTTCAACACGTTGATGCAGTCGCACAGGTGTCAGGTTTCGGCGCAGAGCGTGAGATGGCTTGTTTGTGTCAAATCTCTTGCTGTGCAAGGCTCAGCCCCAGTGCGCCACGCCGACGCAGCCATGGAGAGGGGCGGTAACGTGGGTCACCGTAAACTGTTTGCAAGTTGAAGAGCACTTCCAGGACATTGCCGGGCCCCAGCAGGTCGCCCAGAGCCAGTGGGCCGTGAGGGTATCCGAGGCCAAGTCGCACAGCGGTGTCCAGATCGCTGGGTGAGCAGATGCCTTGCTGGCACATGTCTGCAGCGATGTTGACGATGTGCGCCAACACGCGCTGTGTCACAAATCCGCCGCTGTCACGGATGATGCTGACGGGCTTGCCGTCCTGTGCGAACAATGCCCACGCCGCATCCCGCATGTCGGCGCGCGTGGCCGGATTCGTGGCCAGCACCCGTCGCCGGGTCGAGGCATCGTCCAGCAGCATGTCTATGCCGACGGTTCGGGTTGGGTCCAGTCTTTCGACGGCCGCAACGGTGGTGACGTCAAACCCCAGCGGTGCAACCAGTATCAGTGCCTGGGCTGATGGAGCCGCAGCTGTCTCAATGCGCGCGTTGAAGCCCTTGAGCAATTGGTAGAGTTCTTGTCGCCGGGCTGCTTTCGGCGACACCCAAACTGGAGGAAGTTCAGTGATGGCAGGCGGCTTTGCATCCGCAACTTTTTCTGCAGCACCGTCTACATAGTTGTAAAAGCCTGAGCCGGTTTTTCTGCCCAGAACGTTGCCGGCCAGGCGTTGTGCGGTGATCACGCTGGGCCGATACCGCGGCTCTTGGTAGTACTGGTGATACACCGATTCCATGACGGGGTGCGACACGTCAAGTCCAGTTAAATCCATCAGTTCCAGCGGGCCCAGTTTGAAGCCAACCTGATCTCGCAGAATGTTGTCAATCGTTGCAATGTCAGCAACCCGCTCGCCCAGGATACGCAGTGCCTCCGTTCCATAAGCTCGCCCAGCATGGTTGACGATGAAGCCAGGGGTGTCCTGGGCAATCACGGGTGTGTGCCCCATGCATTTGGCATAGCTGACCAGTTGCTCGACCACCGCAGGTTGGGTTTTCAGACCAGGGATGACTTCGACAACCTTCATCAGTGGCACAGGATTGAAAAAATGAAAGCCGACGATGTGACTTTCTCTGCCGGAGCCAGCGGCGATCGCGGTGATGGAAAGCGACGACGTGTTCGTGGCCAGAACAGTGGTCGGCGCAGTGATGGCCACCAGGTCCTTCATCAGCGCCCGCTTGATGTCCAAATTTTCCACAATGGCTTCCACCACGAGTTGGCAATCGGACAGGTCAGCCAAGCTGGATGCAACTGAAATGCGGTCAGCGAGTGCTGACGCATCAGCCCCACTCAATTTGCCTTTTTCTGCCAACTTTGCCCATTGGGCGCTCACCTGACTTCTGGCCTGGTCGGCCATGCCAGGTTGGTTGTCCAGCAGTTTGACGCGGCTGCCTGCCTGAGCGGCTATTTGGGCAATGCCCCGGCCCATGGCGCCGGTGCCAATGACGCCAACGCTATCGAATGCAGAAAACATACGGATGCTCTTAAATAAAAATGGGAACCAAGCCACCTGTGACAGAATGGCGCGAGTTGTTCAGGGGTGAGGGTTTATGGTGCGTCGGGTTCTGGTGGCTGGAGTTATCGGTGTTGCAACGGCAAGTGCCTGGGGTTTGTCCTTGGGCCCATTTGCCGGGCATGCTGTGATGGGCCGTCCATTGGACATCAACATCCCGCTGACTTTGGGGTCTGGCGAATCAGCATCGGATCTATGCCCGGTGGTGAGGGTGTATTTTGGCGAAGATCCATTGGGTCAGAGTCAAGTCAGAACTTCCATCAAGGGCGATGGTGGCAGTGGCACCGCCATGTTGCATGTCACCACACTGACAGCGCTGACAGAGCCTTATGCACGTGTAGATGTGGTGGCGGGTTGTACCAATCAGTTTTCCCGACAGTACACCATCCTTGCGGATCTGCCTGCGATAGAACCGGCAAAACCTGTCAAGGTGCCGTTGCCTGTCTCGTTGCCGGTTGCCACCGTGGCAGACGATGGAGAGAAAAAATTCACGCCGGCAGGTGGCGCTCAGGCACCGCGTGCCACTCAGTCTGCTGAACCAGTCGCGACCAAAAAGCCCGCAAAGGCTGTTCGCCAGGTCGAATCAAAGGAGATCTCGCCTTCCCCGAGTGCCAGACAGATGCCGTTGCCATCTGGCTCGCAAAGCGAAGCGCCGGCGTTGCAGGGTGCGAGGCTGAAACTCGATCCAGTCGAGCTGGTCGCTTCCGCCGCGCAATGGTCACCGAGCTTGAAAATGGCAGCAGAGAGCGCAGCGTTGGTCAACGTGGATGCCAATCCTGAATTGGAGCAACGCCGGGCAGCAGCGCGTGCGCTTTGGCGTGCCATGAACGAAGAGCCTGAACAGCTGGCGACCAAACAAGTGCAGGCGGCCGCAGCAGCCGCTGAGACCCAGGCTGTCAGACAGCAGCTGGCAGCGGCGAGGCAGGCGGAGGCCGAGCTGCAGGTCGCGTTGCAGACTGAACGCGATGGCATTTATTCCCATCCGGTCGTGCTGGCCCTGGGGGGAGGGTTGCTGCTCGCGTTGGGCGGATTTGCATGGGTCATGCGGCGAGGCAGACCCGCATCGGGCAACAAACAACCCTGGTGGAAAAAGGCAGACGGGAAAGCCCCGCTGGCTGAAAAACCTGCCGTTTCTGTGCTGGGGGGCGCTCCCAAGCCCAAGGTGGTCAAAAAGCGCAGCTTGTTTGCCGGACTGGCTGCATGGGTTGAGGGCTTGAAGCACCGCCGCAAGCGGCGTGTGGAGGATGATTCGTTTTTTCCGCCCGATTCACTTTTCAAGGGTGGGCCGGTCAGGCGAGAACTTGCGCCCAAAGCAGCAGACAAGGGGCACACAACGCTTGGTCACTCCGAGTTCTCCGCCAGTTCCTTGTTGCAAGGCAACCGATCCATGGCCACGGAAGAGTTGTTCGACCTGCAACAGCAAGTGGAATTTTTCATTTCCCTGGGGCAAGCTGAACAGGCTGTCGATGTATTGGTGGCGCACCTGTCGGACAGCCTGGAGCCGAGTCCACTGGCCTATTTGGATCTGCTGCGGCTTTACCACGACTTGGACCGCCGCACGGAATACGAAGCATTGCGGAAAGATTTCAACCGCCAATTCGGTGGTGCGGCCCCTGCATTCGAGAACTACTCACAGTCACGTCGTGGATTGGAGCGATACGAAAAAGCCATCAGCCGAATCCAGAGTCTGTGGCCAACCCCGGCAGTGCTGGATGTGATCGAGGGTTCGATTTTCCGGCAGTCGTCTGGCGACGATCAGGAAGTTTTCGACCTTGAAGCTTATCGTGAGCTGCTGTTGTTGTACGGTATTGCCAGAGAGATCATCGAGCCAGACAGCTTGTTGGGCGCCATGGGGGGGGCTTCTTCCTTCGGGTACTTTGGTGACTCGACGCCGGCGCCACCACCCTCGAACACCGAGCTCCAGCCATTGACCGCCCAAACGCGCGAGACGCTTGAGCGTGACCTGTCTGCTTTGCCCAATCAGGGACCCGATACCCTGCAGGATCACTCACCAGCGGAAGCAACGTCTGTTGACCTGGACATTGACCTCAGCTTGGACTTTGAACTGGGCGACGCTGAAATGCCACAGGCAAACAAAGTAGATTTACACGAGCCTATTGCAGGCGAGACGTCAGGCGGTGACCGTATGACTCTCGACCTGTCTGACTCCATGTTTGCGCTCCCGCCAGAATCAGCATCGGTAGAGGGCGCACCATCTGCTCAGCTGCAAGTGGCGGTGGCACCGGCCACACCCGATGTCGATCTGAGTCTGGATTTTTCAGACTTGGGAGACATCGAAAACTTTACCATCCGTAAGTCCGGTACCAAAGTGTAGGCGTGTGTTCAGTGTGGCGATTTGCCAGGTTTGCGCCAAGTTTGCAAACCCCAAGCAAGGCCTCCACATGCGCTGTGGGTCTAGCTTGAGCGACGGCGCATCTGCAATGCACCCGGATTCACGATATTGGTTGGCGTGCCGTTGATGAAGTGCACGACGTTTTCAAATGCGGTTCGGAAAAACGCTTCGTAGTTCGCTTGCTCGACAAACCCGATATGCGGCGTGCAGACACAGTTTTCCAGCCGCAGGAGCGCGTGACCTTGCAGGATGGGTTCTGACTCGAAAACGTCTACAGCTGCCATGCCGGGGTGCCCTCTGTTCAAGGATGTGAGCAACGCGTCTGGCTCGATCAACTCGGCCCGGGAGGTGTTGACCAGCAGACTGGTGGCTTTCATCCGTGCCAGGTCTTCGGCGGTCACGCAGGCCTCGGTCGTGGGTGAAAGCCGCAAATGCAAAGTAAGCACATCGCTTTGTTCAAACAGGGCAACTTTGCTGGTTGCGGTGCTGAAACCATCTGCCACGGCGCGGTGTTGGGCCTCGTCACTGCCCCAAACAATGACATTCATGCCAAAGGCCTTGCCATAGCTTGCAACCAGCGCACCGATCTTGCCGTAGCTCCAGACACCCAGTGTTTTTCCTTTCAGGGTACTGCCCAATCCAAAATTGACGGGCATGGACTGAGACTTGAGCCCGGATTGTTGCCAGGCGCCATGTTTGAGGTTGGAGATGTACTGCGGCAGGCGACGCATCGCTGCCATGATGAGTGCCCAGGTCAATTCAGCTGGCGCAATGGGTGAACCCACGCCTTCGGCGACAGCCACGCCACGTTCGGTGCAGGCCGCCACATCGATGTGTTGCCCGACACGCCCGGTTTGTGAAATCAGTTTCAGTTTGGGTAACTTCTCGATCAACTGTCGTGTGACGTGGGTACGCTCGCGGATCAGAACCAGGATGTCGGCATCGCGGAGCCTGACAGACAACTGGCCCACGCCTTTGACAGTGTTGGTGAATACTTTTGCGGGGTAGGGCTCAAGCAAATCGGCACATGCGAGCTTGCGCACGGCATCTTGGTAGTCATCGAGAATCACAATGTTCATGCACGGTATTGTGCACTGCGCCATCACGCAAGTTTGTGCGTAGGCGCCATAGAGTCTGTGTGAGTTTGGGCAGCCTGGACGCCGTGTGGGTGGTCAGTGCACGCTCTCGATGGCAGCGAGCCTTTCCAACTCGGCATGGACATCGGCCATCCTACCCGAAATGCGCAGCCTCACTGGGTGAGGGCAACCGTCTTTGTTGCTGTCGCGGTGCAGCGTTACCTTGACCGGGTGTGGACAGCGAACATATGGTCCGATCTGCTCGGACGGAGTCTCATTGAGGGGCATGACAAGACTGCCTGCCGTGCTTTTCAACGTGCGAGAGACAGGCGTGGCTTGTGATACACCGGCGCGCAGCGGGTCAAGCTGACGCCCGCGTAAGAAAAGCAATCCAGAAAGCAGTGACAACATGGCAATCTCCAGAGAAGGTGGTTGTGGGGTCAGAACGGAAGGGGCATCAGTTCAACAGCGTGTTGCGGATGAGCCCGACTGCGAGGCCTTCAATTTCGAACGGGTCGTCTGGCGCAACCGTGATGGTTTTGAATGCCGGGTTTTCGGCATGCAGTTCAATGCCTCGCTCGTTGCGCCAGAATCGCTTGACGGTCACGTCTTCGCCCAGCCTGGCCACAACGATTTGCCCATTTCTGACGTCTTTAGTGACATGTACGGCCAGCAGGTCACCGTCCAAGATGCCGGCATCGCGCATGGACATGCCACGTACCTTCAGCAAGTAATCGGGTTTACGCTGGAACAGACTGCTTTCGACGTGGTAGGTGCGATCCACATGTTCTTGCGCGAGAATGGGCGATCCGGCTGCGACCCGACCAACCAAAGGCAACGCGAGTTGCATCAGGCTTTGCAGAGGCAGGGTCAACTGCTGCATGCTGTTTTCATGGAGCGACCGAAGGGTGTCGGATTTCAAGCGGATGCCGCGGGAGGTGCCACTGACCAGTTCGATCACGCCTTTGCGCGCCAAGGCCTGCAAATGCTCTTCCGCTGCGTTGGCAGACTTGAAGCCCAGTTGGCTGGCAATTTCGGCTCGGGTGGGTGGTGCACCGGTTCGTTTGATGGCTGTTTGAATCAGATCCAGGATTTGCTGCTGCCGCTCCGTGAGTTTGGGGGGGAAGGTAGAGGCGTCGCGCATGGGTGACCTTTGCTGTGATGTTGATGGGGTCTGTTTTTTTATCCAGTAACTGTATTTTTATTCAGTTTTTGAAATCATGCAAGCTGTTCAAACCAAGTTATGGCTTTTGGGTACAGGTGGAACGATTGCCGGCCAATCTGCTGTTGAGGGCGACAACGTGGGGTACACGGCTGGCACTGTGCCCGTTGAAGCCTTGTTGCCAAAAGGCGCAAATCGTTTGTTGGAATCCGCAGGTCTGGAAGTCGTTTCAAGACAGTTGGCTCAGTTGGACAGCAAAGACATGACCTATAGCGTGTGGTTTGCGCTGGCAGAGGCCGTCTGTGCGGCATGCGACGACCCTGCCGTGCGCGGTGTGGTGATCACACACGGGACCGATACCATTGAGGAAACGGCTTTCTTTCTTGCTGAGGTGTGTCGGCCGGTCAAGCCTGTGGTGCTGACATGCGCCATGCGTCCAGCCACTGCGGCTTCACCTGACGGGCCACAGAATCTGTTGGACGCAATGGCCGTTGCTTCAGATGAACGGGCAGGTGGCGTGGTCGTGGTCACGGCGGGTGCGGTGCACCGTGCGTCCAGCGTGTCCAAAGTTCATCCCTACAGGATTGATGCATTCAGCTCCGGTGAACAAGGGCCATTGGCTATGGTCGAGGAGGGGCGTATCCGTTGGTTGCATCAATCGGGTGAGGCGCAGCCGTCCGCATCCCAGGGCAGCACAACTAGCAAAGAACTGCGGGGGGGCGACCATCACCCGTCTGACGCCCTGCGGTTGGTCTCCCAGTTGCGTACAGGGGGCCTGCCCCGCGTGGAATGGGTGGTCAGCCGAACGGGTGTCGGGCCGCGTGAGGTAGAACAATGGCTGGTCGACAGTCCATCAGAGCCTGTGCGTGGGCTGATTGTGGTGGGTACTGGAAACGGGACGTTTCACCAGTCATTAGTCGAGCCCCTGAAGCGGGCGGAGGCGGCTGGCGTGTTGGTTTGGCGCACCACACGCTGCACCCAGGGCCCGATCGTGCTCGGGTCGAGTGGCGTCGACTGGCCCCGAGTCACACATTTGGACCCGGTCAAGGCACGAATCGCGTTGGCACTGTGCATTGCCCGGGCTGATTGCTCGTATAGCGCGGTTTGACCCGGTAACAAAAAAGCCCCGCGTGCGGGGCTTGTTTAATTTACCTTGCAAACCTTCAGCTGCTGAGTGCTGCGAATGCCCGGTTGGTGATGTCTTCCACACTGCCAGTACCGCTGATGGCGCGGTACTTGGGAGCTGCAGCGGGGTCGGCCGCAGCCCAATCGCTGTAGTAGGCCACCAGGGGGCGCGTCTGTGCGCTGTAAACATCCAGACGCTTCTTTACGGTTTCTTCCTTGTCGTCTTCGCGCTGGACCAGCGGCTCACCGGTGACATCGTCCACGCCAGGTGTTTTGGGTGGGTTGAAGGTGACGTGGTAGGTGCGGCCCGAAGCCGGGTGAGAGCGCCGTCCGCTCATGCGCTCGATGATGGCATCGAACGGCACGTCGATTTCCAGCACGTAATCGAGTTTGACACCGGCGGCCTTCATGGCATCGGCTTGCGGGATGGTGCGGGGGAACCCGTCAAACAGGAAGCCGTTGGCGCAATCAGACTGTGCAATCCGCTCTTTCACCAGGTTGATGATCAGCGTGTCGCTCACCAGGCCGCCTGACTCCATGACCGCTTTGGCCTCCAGTCCCAGCGGGGTGCCAGCCTTGACGGCTGCACGCAGCATGTCGCCAGTAGAGATCTGGGGAATGCCATACTTCTGGCAGATAAAAGTGGCCTGTGTGCCCTTGCCGGCACCGGGGGCACCCAACAGTATCAATCGCATGTCTGTCCTTTGTTTGATTGCAGGTTGTTCAATGCATTGCTGCGCTCCGGGCATGGCATGAAAGCAAGGCACGGCTGCTGGCTCAAGCACGCAGCTTAACATGCCATCCCTTTACGTCCGCTTACTTCACGCCTGCTTACCTCACGCTCGCTGACTGCCTTGTGTCAATCGAGCCGTGCTGTCACGTCACCGCTTTCAGCTTTGGACTGGCGGTTCAGCCAGCACCGCACGAACGCGTGCCAGGTCCTCCGGTGTGTCCACACCGGCGTGCGGGGCTGTGTGGGTCACATGGACGGCTATGCGCTCGCCATGCCACAGCACGCGCAGTTGCTCAAGCATTTCCGTGCTTTCGAGTGCGCAGGTGGCCATGGCGGGGATGGTTTTCAGGAACCCCGCCCGGTAGGCGTACAGCCCAATGTGCCGCAACGGTGTGCAAGGCGGCAAAGCAGTGTTTCCAACCGGAGCAGACATGCCTTGCTGCATGCCATCGCGCCACCACGCGATGGGCGCACGGCTGAAGTAGAGCGCAAGGTCCTGCCGATCGGTCACCACCTTGACCACGTTGGGGTTCAAGAAATCGTCCCAGTTGTGCAACGGGTGCGCTGCGGTGGCCATCTGGCAGCCGACGGTGTCGGCGAGTTTGGCGGCCACTGCCTGGATCAACGCCGGATCAATCAAGGGTTCGTCACCTTGAACGTTGACGATGATGGTTTCGTCGGGTGCGTTCAGCAATTGACAAGCTTGAGCCAGTCGGTCGCTGCCCGAAGGATGCGATGCATCGGTCATGACGGCTTCAATACCATGCAGCGCACAGGCTTGGGCAATCCGGTCATGGTCGGTGGCGACCACGATCCGGGTTGCGGCACTGGCCGCAGCTTGCCTGGCGACCCGGACCACCATCGGCAGGCCAGCCAAGTCAGCCAGCGCTTTGTCGGGCAGGCGCGTGGAGGCCAATCGGGCTGGTATCAGCACCCAGAATGGATGGGGTGGGGTGTTCGATTCAATGGCTTTCACTGCGCTGCGCTTCCGCTGGATACTGTTCGGCGCAGGGCCTCGTGTTCTTCGTCCGACAGCGGGCGGGCTTCCTGTTCTAGCAGGATGGGTATGCCATCGCGCACCGGAAATGCCAGCTTTGCACTGGCTGACAGGAGTTCGGTGCGCTCGGCATTCATGCGCAAAGGCCCTTTGGTGACGGGGCAGACCAGCAATTCAAGCAGTTTTTTGTCCATGGCGCGATGATAGCCTTGCGTCCAGTTGTTGGAAAAAAGCGGGCTCTATGTCCAGTTCAAGTGGCACGGCCCACAGTTGATGCTGCCAGCCTTGGTCTTCGGTCGCGACGGCAGGGCGCTCACACCTCGCGTCGCTGTCACCAGATGAGGCCGGTTCGAGCGGAAACAGCTTGACGGCGTCTTTCTCGGTTAAAAATACGCTCTTGCGCAATAGAATATTGGCAAGTTTGCTACGTAATTCATTGTCAGGGGAGAAGTGGTCGGGCAAAGACCAAGTTTCGTCCAAATCCACGCCTTGCTTGCGCAGCATGTCAAAAAAAAGTTCTGGCTTGGCTATACCGGCGATGGCCAGAGTTGGTTTTGTTGCCAAAGCGTGCAAGCCAACTCGCACGCCTGCTGCATTGCGGGCGTATGCGGCCAATTTTTTGGTGCCGACGTGAACCCTTTCGCCATCGCGGATGGGGCTGACTCGGTTTGAACGCTGGTGTCCCGCCGGGACGGCTTGCACCACCAGATCAATATGCCTGCCTGTGCCTTTGGGCCACGGTTCTCGCAACATGCCAGCGGGTAACAGCCAGCCATTGCCCAATCCGCGCTCGTCAAACACGGCGATGCTCACGTCGGCGTGCAGTGCGAGGTGTTGCAAGCCATCGTCACAGACGATGACGGTGGTGTCAGGGTGTGTGGCCAGCAGGTGCTCGACCGCTTGCCATCGTTGGGAAGCGACCACAACCGGGACACCCGTTGCCTGGTGGATTAATTTGGGTTCGTCCCCGGTATCGGCAGTGCGCGATCGGGCATGGACCGCCAAAGGTAACTCGTCGGCACCAGTGTCGGGTTGCCGTCCGTAACCGCGGGAAACCACACCGGGCTTGTGTCCGGTGTTCAGCAGGTGCTGCACCACGCCAATCACCACCGGCGTTTTGCCGGCACCGCCTGCAACGATGTTGCCCACCACGATGACGGGTACGCGCGCCCGATGAACCGGTGCCCAGCCTGCGCGGTAGGCGTGGTTCCGAATGGCCATTGCAACCGCGTAGATTTGCGAGATGGGCCACAGCAGGCAGGTCAGCCAATTCCGGTGCAGCCAAGCTTTGCGGACGCGTGCGGACCAATGGGCGTGCTGGGGCATGGCCGAGTCAACGGCCTCTCAAGGCCGCCGTGCGTTGCGGGAGTCGCTGGATGACTGCGTGGTGAACGAGATGCGCCCCAGGCCCGTGCGCCGTGCGGCATCCATCACCGAAACCACGGCCTGATGCGGGGCGGCTGCATCAGCGCTGATGACGATGATGGCTTCGTTGTCGGCCTTGCCTGCTTCAGCGAGCGCTTCGGACAGCGCGCCCACGCTTCCATTGGCCAACATGGTGCCGTTGACCGCGATGCGGCTGTCTCTTGCGATGGTGACCAAAACTTCGTTGGGCTGGGTCTTTTGCGCCTCGGCGTCGGCAACGGGCAAATTGACCTGCAGTTCCGTGTACTTGCTGTAAGTGGTGGTCAGCACCAGAAAAATCAGCACGACCAACAGGATGTCGATGAACGGTATGAGATTCAACTCGGGTTCATCACGGTGACCTGGCCGGAAGTTCATCTGGCTTCAACCCTTGATCTGGATGAGATGGCGCACAAACCGCTCGGAAGCCAGTTCCATTTCGAGCAGATAGGCATCGACACGGGCGCGAAAGTAGCGCCAGAACATCAGCGCAGGAATGGCGACGATCAGCCCGAATGCAGTGTTGTACAGCGCGATGGAAATACCGTGTGCAAGTTGAGCCGGGTTGCCAGTGCCTACGGCAGCACCCAGCCCGCCAGCCCCCACTTGCGAACCGAAAATTTCAATCATGCCCACGACTGTGCCCAGCAAGCCGAGCAGGGGAGCTGCCGATGCAATCGTGGCCAGTGCCCCCAGGTAGCGCTGCAAGCGTGCTGCCACTGCTCGGCCTTTGCCTTCCATGGCAGCGCGCAGGTTGGACTCGCTCGTGCGGGGGTGGCGCAACAATTCACGAAAACCCTCGGCCAATACCTCGCCCAGCGCAGAGTTGGCCGCCAGTTGTTCGACCACGTCACCTGTCGGCACACGTGTTTGCGACACAGCAATGGCTTCGTCCAGCAAAGTGGGCGGTGCCACACGACTGACTTTGAGCGCAACAAACCGTTCAATGACCAGAGCCACCGCCACGATGGAGCACAGTATCAGGGGCCAGATCGGCCATCCGGCGGCTTGAATGATGGTCAGCAAGGCTTGCTCCTCGGCTTGTCAAAGTGTCGCGATTATGGCGCAGCAGTTGCCCGACCGATCCGGCGCGAACCGTCCCCGTTTTCTGTGGATAACTTTGTGAAGAACCGCCCGGATAACCGGGCGAAAGCGCCGTCCCGTCTGGCTTTCGACGCGGTGCCTAAAAAACGGGCGGTCACAAAAGGCTTTTAAAACAATAGCTTAGACGCCAGTGGTTACGTCCGGCCAGTGCTTCGGAAATTGAACTCCCGCTGCGAAAGATCTGTGGACACCCGGTGGCCGAGAAGCCCTTTGGACACTGATTTCCCTGCTTCAAAAAGCCTTGCAAACCGTATGCGCGTTTCTGTCCAGCCAGGCGGTAACGGCAATCAAGGCTTGGCTGTGCACGCTGCCCTTGTCGATGATGAGGTTGTATGGCCTGTCCCCTGAAGCCGGTCATGCGATGTTCCTACAATGCGCAGCGAGCAAGCCCTGTCGGGTGCGCCCACTTACCCACGATCACACCGAAAGGACGCCACATGGAACACACATTGCCCGCTTTGCCCTACGCCATCGACGCGCTGGCACCTCATTACAGCCAGGAGACACTGGAGTTTCACCACGGCAAGCACCACAACGCTTATGTGGTCAACCTGAACAACCTGCAGAAGGGGACGGAGTTCGAGAGCATGGACCTGGAGTCCATCATCAAGAAGTCCAGCGGCGGTGTTTACAACAACGCGGCCCAAATCTGGAACCATACTTTCTTCTGGAACTGCATGAAGCCGGCCGGGGGGGGGCAGCCAACCGGTGCATTGGCTGCGGCGATCGACGCCAAATGGGGCAGCTATGCCGCGTTCAAGGAAGCGTTCGTCAAGAGTGCGGTGGGCAATTTCGGCTCGGGCTGGACATGGTTGGTCAAGAAACCCGACGGCACCGTTGACATCGTCAACACCGGTGCGGCAGGCACCCCGCTGACCACGGCTGACACCGCATTGCTGACGGTGGACGTGTGGGAGCACGCCTACTACATCGATTACCGCAACCTGCGTCCCAAGTTCGTCGAGACATTCCTCGACAAACTGGTCAATTGGTCTTTTGCCGAGAAAAACTTCGGTTGACACTGTTGCGCACTGTCGGCCGCGAATATGGCGGCTGCATGCGGTGCCTGACCAGGCCGGTCTGCCCATAGAGGCTGACCGGCTTTTTTTGCTTCTATCGCTTATCAAGTAAGCTATGTTTGCTACTGTATATTTGTGGTCTTCAGCGAGCTTTGAAAACGTCGCCAGTCAGTTTGGTGCCCGCTTTGAAGCCGCGTTTGGCAAACCATCCCTGGTTCATTTCAAGCACAAAGCGCACAGGCTTTTCCGAGCAATGGCTGTCATCTGACAGTGGTGTCATGTCCGCCAGGTTGACGATGGTGCCGTCGTCTGCCAAGAAAGCCGCCGTCAGCGGACTCGGCGTGTTGCGCATCCAGAAGCACTGCACCGCAGCCTGATCGAACACGAACAGCATGCCTTCGTGTTGTGGCATGCCGCGACGCCACATCAGCCCGGTGGCGCGAGTCTCCTGCGTGGCTGCCACCTGGGCATCGATGTTGAACATGCCAGCGCGCAAGGTGGTGCGAGGCAGGTTCAGCTGGGGCGTGCCGTGTGCCTCGCGGGGTTGCGCGAGAGCTGGTTCGGGCACTGCGGTGAGCAAGCCAGTTGCAAGCAGACAGACGAACAGGCGTGGCATCGGGTGGCGGGCGGGTATCTGGAACATGTTCATGGGGCTGCCTTTGGGTGCGTCGGTGCGCTCAACGGATCGGTTGAGCGTTGGGGGAAAGCGTCGAACGGCTGTGAGAATCGGGCGGAGCGAGTGGATGTCGCAATCGGGAGGTGCAATCAGGTGGTGCAATCGGGTGAAGCCCAGGTTTGCGTCTAGAATTTTCCACATCATAGGCAATGGTGGCGTGGCGTTCGGGCGGTGTGTCCGTGGGCTGTTCAGCTGCCTGACTCGAGACCCCCCGACATGTTCCAGCACATCAAAATCCCGGCGCAAGGTCAGAAGATCACCGTCAACGCAGACAGGTCTCTGAATGTGCCCGACCAGCCCATCGTTCCTTACATCGAAGGTGATGGCACTGGCATGGACATCACCCCCGTGATGCTGAAAGTGGTGGATGCTGCCGTGGCAAAAGTCTACGGTGGCCGCCGGAAGATCCAGTGGATGGAGGTCTATGCCGGTGAAAAATCAACCCAGGTCTACGGGCCCGACATCTGGCTCCCCGATGAGACGCTGCAAGCCGTGCGTGAATATGTGGTGTCCATCAAAGGGCCGCTGACCACGCCTGTCGGTGGCGGTATCCGGTCGTTGAATGTGGCCTTGCGTCAGGAGCTCGACCTGTTTGTGTGTCTGCGTCCGGTGCGCTACTTTCAGGGCGTGCCCAGCCCGGTCAAGGAGCCCCACAAGGTCAACATGGTGATCTTCCGCGAGAACTCGGAGGACATTTACGCCGGTATCGAATACGAGGCCGGCAGCGAGAAAGCGCAAAAACTCATTCGCTTTTTGCAGGAAGAATTGGGTGCCCGCAAAGTGCGTTTCCCCGATACGTCCGGTATCGGCGTGAAGCCGGTTTCTCGAGAAGGCACCGAGCGCCTTGTCCGCAAGGCCATCCAGTACGCCATTGACAACGACAAGCCCAATGTGACCATCGTGCACAAGGGCAACATCATGAAGTACACCGAAGGCAGCTTCCGTGATTGGGCCTATGCGTTGGCGCAGAAGGAGTTCGGTGCCGAGTTGGTTGACGATGGACCATGGTGTCGCTTCAAAAGCCCGAAGACCGGCAAATACATCACCATCAAGGACAGCATTGCGGATGCGTTCTTGCAGCAGATCCTGCTGCGCCCGGTGGAATACAGCGTGATCGCCACACTGAACCTGAACGGCGATTACATCTCCGACGCACTGGCGGCGCAGGTGGGTGGTATTGGCATTGCGCCCGGAGCCAACCTGTCGGACTCTGTAGCCATGTTTGAGGCAACACACGGTACCTCTCCCCGGTATGCGGGACGTGATTACGTCAACCCCGGCTCGGAAATCCTGTCGGCCGAAATGATGCTTCGGCACATGGGGTGGTTCGAAGCCGCTGACCTCATCATCAGCTCGATGGAAAAGGCCATTGCCAGCAAGCGTGTGACGTACGACTTCGCCCGGATGATGGAGGGCGCTACGCAGGTGAGTTGTTCGGGCTTTGGCGACGAAATGATTGCCCACATGTAAGCCCCACCGTTGCAGGCGAGGCACAGGGGCTTGCTTGCTGGGCTCATGGGTAAGCGTGCAGAGTCGTGGACGCATGTGTGCATGCCTGCTGTGCGCGTGAAAGTTCGCTGGTTTTTTTGTTTCAAGGCGTTTGGGCTGTCTGCTGCAGGGGTGCCTCACTCTGGATAGAATGATTTTCATGGCCACCAAAATCCCCAAAACAACGCCCTTGCCGGGACGCACGGATGGTGGTGATGCGGTTGTGCTGGAACGTCAGACGCTGCGCACCCGCCCACCCCAGATGCACCAGGTCGTGCTGCTGAATGACGACTTCACGCCGATGGAGTTCGTCGTGCTGGTCCTGCAGGAGTTTTTCAACAAGGACCGCGAGGCAGCCACCCAGATCATGCTCAAGATTCATCTGGAGGGCAAAGGCGTGTGTGGTGTTTTTCCACGCGACATAGCGGCCACCAAGGTGGACCAGGTGCTCGATGCCTCCCGTCATGCCGGCCACCCCTTGCAGTGCATTCACGAACCGATTGAATAACCGGCAGGCGACCCCATTTCCCCTTCACAGCTTTGACTTTCAGTCCCAGCGTCCCTCCCACACTTTCAGGAAAAGCACATGATTGCCCAGGAACTCGAAGTCAGCTTGCACATGGCCTTTGTCGAGGCCCGTCAGCAGCGTCACGAATTCATCACAGTCGAGCACCTGTTGCTGGCTTTGCTTGACAACCCCAGCGCAGCCGAGGTGTTGCGTGCCTGCTCGGCCAATATCGACGATTTGCGCAAATCGCTCACCACGTTCATCAAAGACAACACGCCTCAGGTGGCGGGTGCCGATGAGGTCGACACGCAGCCCACGCTGGGCTTCCAGCGGGTGATCCAGCGTGCCATCATGCATGTGCAATCCACCGGCAATGGCAAAAAAGAGGTCACGGGCGCGAACGTGCTGGTTGCCATTTTTGGTGAAAAGGACTCGCATGCCGTGTACTACCTGCACCAGCAGGGTGTGACCCGGTTGGACGTGGTTAACTTCATCGCGCACGGTATTCGCAAGACCGATACGCCCGAGCCGTCCAAGGCATCCGACGCGCCTGCCGAGGCGGAAGAGCAGGGTGAAAAGGCCGAAAAAGCTTCTCCTCTGGAGCAATTTACCCAGAATCTCAACCAACTGGCCAAAGACGGCAAGATCGATCCATTGATCGGGCGGGATTACGAGGTCGAACGTGTCATCCAGATTCTGTGTCGCCGACGCAAAAACAACCCGTTGCTGGTGGGCGAGGCGGGTGTGGGCAAGACAGCCATTGCAGAAGGGCTGGCCTGGCGCATCACGCAGGGCTCCGTTCCGGAAGTGCTGACCGAGGCCAATGTGTATGCATTGGACATGGGGGCTTTGCTGGCCGGGACCAAATACCGGGGCGATTTCGAGCAGCGGCTCAAGGGCGTGCTCAAGAGCTTGAAGGACAAGCCCCATGCCATCCTGTTCATTGACGAGATCCACACGCTGATCGGGGCAGGCGCGGCATCTGGCGGCACGCTGGATGCGTCCAACCTGTTGAAGCCGGCACTGTCCAGCGGGCAGTTGAAGTGCATCGGTGCCACCACGTTCACCGAGTACAGAGGCATTTTCGAGAAAGATGCCGCACTGTCACGCCGGTTCCAGAAGGTCGAAGTGGTCGAGCCGACTGTGGAGCAGACGGTCGACATCCTGAAAGGGCTGAAGTCCCGCTTCGAGGAGCATCACAACGTCAAATACGCGCTGGCTGCCCTTCAGGCTGCCGCGGAGCTGAGCGCCAAGTACATCAATGACCGTCATTTGCCTGACAAGGCCATCGACGTGATCGACGAGGCCGGTGCCGCACAGCGGGTGCTACCAGCATCGAAGCGTAAAAAGACCATCAGTAAAGCGGAAGTTGAGGAAATCGTTGCAAAAATTGCGCGCATTCCGCCTGCCAACGTGTCCAACGATGACCGCAGCAAGCTCAAGACGCTCGAGCGCGACCTCAAGAGTGTGGTCTTCGGCCAGGACAAGGCGCTCGAAGTGCTCGCCTCGGCCGTCAAAATGTCCCGCTCCGGTCTCGGTCGTCCTGACAAGCCCATCGGTGCGTTCCTGTTCAGTGGCCCGACAGGTGTGGGCAAGACCGAAGCAGCACGCCAGCTGGCTTACATCATGGGTGTTGACCTGCTTCGCTTCGACATGTCCGAATACATGGAGCGCCACGCCGTCAGCCGCCTGATCGGCGCGCCTCCCGGCTATGTGGGCTTCGATCAGGGGGGGCTGCTGACCGAGGCCGTCACCAAGAAACCGCATTGCGTGTTGTTGCTCGACGAAATCGAAAAGGCCCATCCGGACATCTACAACGTGTTGTTGCAGGTGATGGACCATGGCACCTTGACCGACAACAATGGCCGCAAGGCAGACTTCCGCAACGTCATCATCATCATGACGACGAATGCGGGTGCCGAAACCATGAACAAGGCCACCATCGGCTTCACCAACCCACGCGAAGCCGGTGACGAAATGGCCGACATCAAGCGCCTGTTCACGCCCGAGTTCCGCAACCGGCTGGATGCCACCGTCAGCTTCAAGGCGCTGGATGAACAGATCATCCTGCGTGTGGTGGACAAGTTTTTGTTGCAACTCGAAACCCAGTTGGCCGAGAAAAAAGTGGAGGTCACTTTCTCGGATGCGCTGCGCAAACACTTGGCCAAAAAAGGCTTCGACCCGCTCATGGGGGCTCGCCCCATGCAACGGTTGATCCAGGACACGGTCAGGCGTGCGCTGGCAGACGAGTTGCTGTTCGGTCGCCTGGTCGATGGCGGTCGTTTGAGTGTGGACATCGAAACCACGACCGACGAGAAGGGGCAGAGCTCGTCCGAAGTCAAACTCGACATCACGCCGTTGCCGAAAAAATCGGACAAGGCGAAGCCGGAAGAAGCCATCACCGAATGAGCTCATCCCGCCCGGCAGCATCCGGGCGGGTTTACCCGGTCGGTGTTTTCCCTTGGGTTTTCCGCGCGAGGGCGGAAATGCTTCGGGTCGTCAGTCAGCGGTAAGGCGGGGCTTCAGAATCAGTCGATGCTCTCATTTTCTTGCCCATGCTGACCCCCTTGTTGCTCGTCAAACTCCTCGCTGAAATTGCTTTGCTGAGCCTGCTGGGCCGTGCTGCGATGGTTGTTCTGACAAGGGGTCAACCCGAGGGCAACTGGGTGTACAGGCTGTTTCACATCCTGTCACAGCCGTTCGTGAGGTTGGTGGCGTGGTTTTCGCCCCGGTTCGTGCTGGCACAGCACCATCCGCTGGCAGCATTTTGTCTGTTGGGCGTGATCTGGCTGCTGGTCACGATGGTCAAAATCCAGCTGTGCCTGCAGTTGGGCGTTCAGGCATGCCGCTGATGCTTTCAGCGTCTCCCTGGTTCCGGTATCTGCTTTTGTCCGCCCGGTGGCACATCGGGCAATGGCGGTCTGATCCCGTCTGGCGGTTGCGGGCTGCCGATGCCCTGTTGGCCTGGCATGAGCGGCGTGGTGACGCTGGTGTTCAGGGGGGGCGACGCACGCTTTCGCCGCATGCTTCGGCTCACGCCATTGGCCATTGGCAAGCGACGCGTGCACATGTGCTGGGCGAAATGGAGCGATGGGATGAAGCACGGGCGCAACTGATGCGCCTTTGCGAGCAGCAACCCAACGAGCCCTCACATGCTTTCAACTTGGGTTTTGTCTGCGGTCAGCTAGGCGATGCGCGTGCGGCGGCCGACGCGTTTCGAGCATGCATTGAACAGGCACCCCAGCACGACCGTGCGTGGTTCGGACTCGGTCAGGCATTCCAAGCGTTGGGCGACCGTCAGGGGGCCGAGCAAGCCTGGCTGACGCAGGTTCGCTTGCAGCCCTTGTGCCCAGATGGTTACGTGTGCCTGGTGCGGCTGTTTGTCGACAGACAGGATGTGAAAGCCGCCAGTGACTGGCTGGCACGTCTGCGTGGTTTTGCGCCGCGACAGGCGTTGTCGTTGGAACCGTTGCTGTTCGTGCCGACAGGGCACCCTCCGACAGGGCGTGACCCTGAAAGCAGTACCGTCCTTCGGTCAGGGGTGCGACCATGAGCACCCAACCCACGCCCAGCCAGCGGCACTACTGGCGCAAGAGTCTGGCGATCACGGGTTGGTTGATGCTGGTGTGGTTTGTGGTGACGTTTGGCGTGGCGTTTTTCGCGCGTGAACTCAGCTTCCGGTTCTTTGGCTGGCCTTTCAGCTACTGGGTGGCCGCGCAAGGCGCTCTGGTCGTCTACGTTCTGATTGTGGGTGTTTATGCCTTTCTGATGAACCGGTTGGACGAGGCGCACAGCCTGGACGAAGACGCATGAGGCCCGTCCATGCCTGATATGTTCCGGGATTCACCAGCCGAAGCCGAGGCAGCGGAAGTCCGTTTCAGGGGCCAGGCCGACCGCGCTTACCAGTGGTACACCCTCTGGTTTGTGGTGTTTGTGGTCGTGCTCGGCGTGGCAGAGCAGATGGGCTTGCACCGCGACTGGATTGGGTTCATGTTCCTGTTTGCCACCGTCGCGGTGTACGGTGGCATCGGCATCCTGTGTCGCACGACCGACCCGGTCGAGTACTACGTGGCAGGGCGGCGGGTGCCAGCCATTTACAACGGCATGGCCACGGGTGCCGACTGGATGTCTGCGGCATCTTTTCTGGGGTTGGCTGGTACCTTGTATTTGACGGGGTACAACGGACTGGCATTCATTTTGGGCTGGAGTGGGGGGTTCTGCCTGGTGGCCCTGTTCCTGGCACCGTACCTGCGCAAGTTCGGTCAGTTCACCATTCCCGATTTCCTGGGCGAGAGGTATGGTGGCGACTGGCCGCGTCTGCTGGGTATCGGGGCCACACTGCTGTGCTCCTTCACCTACGTGGTGGCGCAGATTTATGGTGTGGGGCTCATCACATCACGTTTGCTGGGCGTGGCGTTCGAGCTGGGGATCTTTCTGGGGCTCGGGGGCATTCTGGTCTGCTCGTTTCTGGGGGGGATGCGGGCCGTCACCTGGACGCAGGTGGCGCAATACATTGTCCTCATCGCCGCATATCTGATTCCGGTGGTCTGGCTCAGCGTCAAGCAAACGGGAGTGCCAGTGCCGCAAGCGGTGTACGGATACCAGCTGGAAAAAATTGCCGACAAAGAAATCGATCTGATGATCGACACACGGGAAATCACCGTCAGGCTGGCCTACGAAGAACATGCATCGGCACTCGAAAAGAAACTGGCTGACCCTGTTCGTGCGCTGGCGGCCGAGCGCGCAGCGTTGGAGGCGCGTGTGCAGGCACTGCGTGCTGAGGCTGCGCCCCAGAAAGAACAGGTGGCGGCTGAAAAGGCGCTGGCAAAATTGCCCAGGGAGCCTGCAGCGGCGGTGGCCATGTGGCAGGAATCGTTGGATGAAGCCCGGCTCAAGGCGCTGCCGCTCAATGGCATGCCCCGCTCGGACGAACAGTTTGCCGGTAACCCCGATGGCACGCCTGCAGAGCAAGCCCTGTTCGACCTCTCCCGTCGCAACTTCCTGGCTTTGGTGTTTTGCCTGATGGTGGGCACTGCCGCCTTGCCGCATGTGCTGACGCGCTACTACACCACGCCCAACGTGAAGCAGGCACGCGAGTCGGTGACCTGGTCGCTGGCTTTCATTGTGTTGCTCTACTTCACGGCCCCGGCTTTGGCTGTGCTGGTCAAATATGAAGTGTTCAATGTGCTGGTGGGCACCTCGTTCGACGCCTTGCCTGCCTGGATGGATGCCTGGCACAAAGTTGACCCCAAGTTGCTTTCGATCACGGACGTGAACCGCGATGGTGTGCTGCAGTTGAATGAAATGAGCATCGGGGGCGACATCATCGTGCTGGCCACAGCCGAAATTGCCGGCTTGCCTTACGTGGTGTCGGGGCTGGTGGCGGCGGGCGGGTTGGCCGCCGCCCTTTCAACGGCAGACGGCTTGTTGCTGACGATTGCCAATTCGCTCAGCCATGACCTGTATTACAAAATGATCGACCCCAATGCCAACACCGCCAGACGGGTGACCCTGTCCAAAATGGTCTTGCTGGTCGTGGCCCTGGCTGCAGCCTACGTGGCAGCCCAGAAACCGGCGGACATCCTGTTTCTGGTGTCCGCTGCGTTTTCATTTGCGGCTGCGGCGTTTTTTCCTGCATTGACGCTGGGCATTTTCTGGAAGCGGACCACCGGCCTGGCCGCTTCTCTGGGCATGTTGTCGGGGTTGGGCATCACGTTTTATTACATGGTCACCACCCAGCCCTGGTTGCGCAGTGTGTTCGGCATCAGCTCACCGGTTGAGCTTTGGTGGGGCATTGAGCCCATTTCTGCGGGCGTGTTCGGTGTGCCCGTGGGCTTTGTGGTGATGATCGTGGTCAGCCTGATCACGCCGCCGCCGCCGCCCAAAGTACAGGAACTGGTGGAATATGTCAGGTACCCCAGAGCGCTAAGGCGCTAAGGCGCTAAGGCGCTGAGACGTTGAGGCGCTGGGGGCAACCCCGTCACCCGCCCAGCGCCGGTGTGGTCGGCCAGTGCCGGGCAGGATCAGGCTTCGAACTGCTGTGCGTTCTTGCCCTTGAAGGGGGCGTAGAAGGCTTTGATGTCTGCCATGTCTTTTTCCACGTCGCCAGTGGGCTGGAAGATCGGGCCCAGCCCGCTGACCTTGCGGCTGTAGTCCATGTACGCCATCACGATAGGAACCTCGGCAGCCAGTGCGATGTAGTAAAAGCCTGTTTTCCAATACCGTGTCTTGCTGCGGGTGCCCTCGGGTGGAACCACCAGTTGGAAGGGTTGTTCGGCTTCGCGCAGGCTGTCTGCCGATGCAGCCACCAGGTTGTTCGACTTGGATCGATCCACCGGAATGCCCCCCAGCCAGCGCATGACCCCGCCAAACGGAAACTTGAAGATGCTCTGCTTGCCCATCCAGCGGATGTTGAGGCCCAGTGCGAAGGCGACCATCAGCGTGTAAGGCAAATCCCAGTTGCTGGTGTGTGGGGCGGCAATCAGCACGCTGCGCCTGCCATCGGGTGGCAGACTGCCTTCGACCTTCCAGCCAGTGAGCTTCAGAAAAGCAATGGAAAAAGCTTTGATGAGGCCGTTGACGATGGGTGTGTCAAAGATGGTGCGTGACATGAAGGTTACCCGGTTGTGGTGCAGGCATTATCGTGCCCGGCGCTGTCACGTCCCTTGCTGGGGCGAGGCGGGCAGGGCGTTGCCAGTCAGCGGGTGCGGAGCCGATGTCGTGAGCTGCGCAGCTTTGAGCGGCGTGCGTTGGATCAGGGCATCCATGTAGCGGTCCATGCCCTCTGACTCACGCGCCAGATGGCGTTCAACGGCATCGGCAAAACCAGGGTGGGCAAGCCAGTGTGCGCTGACGGTTGAAACCGGCAACAAGGCACGTGCCATTTTGTGCTCGCCCTGGGCGCCGCCTTCAAAACGGGTGATGCCGTTTGACAGGCACCATTCCAAAGGTTGGTAGTAGCACAGCTCGAAATGCAGGCAATCGACACGCTCCAGCGCCCCCCAGTAACGTCCGTATGCAGTGCCACTCGAAACATTGTCGCTAAAACTAGCCCCTGCGACTTTATTGAATGAATTGAGTGCTATCAAACTGCATGCAATGGGAGAAGGCAGTGGGTTGCCGGGCTCGATGCGACTGGCCACAAACATCAGCCAGTTGTCGGGTTGGCGCGAGGCCAGCTCTGCGAAAAAATCCCGGTTCAGGTAGGGCGGGTTGCCGTGCTCCAGATAGGTTCGCTCGTAGCAACGGTAAAAAAAGTCCCAGTCAGATGGTGTGATGGACTTGCCATGCAAGGTGCTGACGGACACGCCCGCTTCGCGCACTTTGCGCCGCTCCTGCCTGATCTTTTTGCGTTTCTCCTGGCTGAGTGCGGCCAGAAACTCATCAAAAGTGTGCCAGCCAGCCGTGTTGTCCCAGTGAAACTGGACGGTCTGGCGCAGCATCCAGCCTGCAGCCTGGGTTGCGCGAATGTCGGCATCGTGTGCAAACAGCATGTGCAGTGACGACAGTTTGAGTTGTTGACACAGTTGGACCAGTGCAACCGCAAGCTGCCGCCGGTCAGCATCACAATTGGCCAGCAAACGCGGCCCGGGCACAGGTGTGAAAGGCACGGCCACCACGGCTTTGGGGTAGTAGTGCAGGCCGTGGCGGTGGTAGGCATCGGCCCACGCCCAGTCAAACACATACTCGCCATAAGAGTGGGTCTTGATGTACAGGGCACACGCAGCAACCGGGGCGTCGGCAGCGGTGCCACCGCAGGTGGCCGGAGCAGCGTGCTGCCACAACGTGACCAGACACAAGGTCCAGCCTGTTGCCGGGCTGGCGCAGCTGCTGCCTTGCAGCGCGCCCAGGTACTCGGGTGTCATGAAGGGTGCGCCTGCGCGGCCTTGCCGATCCTCGGCAGCCAGCAAGGCAGCCCACTGCGCCTCGGTCAATGCGTCAACGCTGTCGAAAACTCGGATGACATAATCGTTTTCCGCCCAAGACAGCACCTGCCTTCCCGCTGCGGGCCATTCTCCTACATCAAGTGTGTTCATGTTGTTCAAAGTCTGTCTGGCCCAGCTGAATTTTGTGGTGGGTGATGTGCAGGGTAATGCCCGCCGGATCATCCAGGCCGCCCACGAGGCCCATGCACAGGGTGCCCAGATGGTGGTGACACCCGAACTGGCCCTGTGCGGGTATGCGGCGGAGGACCTGTTTCTGCGCCCGGCGTTCCTCGATGCCTGCGATGATGCCTTGGGCCTTGTGTGCCGCGAGACGGCGCATCTCAATGGCCTTACGGTCGTGGTGGGGCATCCCCAGCGCCACGAAGTCCTGTCTCAGATGCCAGAAGGCGTGGCAGGCGAGGCATCGGGTGGGGTGCGGGGGAGAAGTGTGTCCGTGACCTGTCTGCACAATGCCGCCAGCGTCGTGCAGTCGGGCAAGGTGGTGCACACCTATGCCAAGCAAATGTTGCCCAACTACCAGGTGTTTGACGAGCGCCGCTACTTCACGCCGGGCTACCGCACGCTGGTGTTTGACGTGCCGGGCGCCGACGGCAGCTGCCTGCGATGCGGTTTGCTGATCTGTGAAGACGCCTGGTTTGACGCACCTGCGCTGGCCGCCAAAGCCGCCGGTGCACAGGTGCTGGTGGTCATCAATGCATCGCCATTTCACACGGGCAAAGGCAGCGAGCGCGAGGACACGATGCGCGAGCGTGTGGCCAGCACTGGTTTGCCGCTGATGTATGCCCACCTGGTGGGTGGGCAGGACGAAATCGTGTTCGAAGGCCGCAGCTTCGCCCTGAATGCGGACGGGGCGGTGGCCATGCGTGCGAGCAGTTTTGAGGAAAATCTGGCTCCAGCGCTTATCAGTATTGATGCGGATGCTATCTCTGTTTCCGGCTCTGTGGTGCCTGAGCACACGACGGAGGCGGACCTGTGGCACGCGCTGGTGCTGGGCGTGCGCGACTACGTGGGCAAGAACGGCTTTCCCGGCGCGTTGCTGGGCTTGTCCGGCGGCATTGACTCTGCGCTGGTGCTGGCCATTGCGGTGGATGCGCTGGGCAAGGACCGGGTGAGGGCGGTGATGATGCCGTCGCCCTACACGGCAGACATCAGCTGGATCGACGCCCGCGACATGGCCGCCCGCCTGGGCGTGCGGTATGACGAAATCGACATCCGCCCCCACTTCGAGGCCTTCAAGGCCAGCCTGGCCTTCGACTTTGCCCACCTGCCCGAAGACACGACTGAAGAAAACCTGCAGGCCCGCATCCGCGGCACGCTGCTCATGGCCCTGAGTAACAAGCACGGCAGCATCGTGCTGACCACGGGCAACAAGAGCGAAATGGCCACCGGCTACTGCACGCTGTACGGTGACATGGCGGGTGGCTTTGCCGTCATCAAGGACGTGGTCAAAACCATGGTGTTCAGGTTGGCGTGGTGGCGCAATGCCCACGACCCCTATGGCACCGGGACCAACCCCATCCCCGAGCGCATCATCACCCGCCCACCCAGCGCCGAGTTGCGCCCGGACCAGAAGGACCAGGACAGCCTGCCGGCATACGAGGTGCTGGACGCCATCATCCAGCGGTACATGGAGAACGACGAACACCCCGGCTCGATCGTCGCGGCAGGCTATGCCCAGGCTGACGTGGACAAGGTCACACGTTTGCTGCGCATCAACGAATACAAGCGCCGCCAGGCCCCGGTGGGCATTCGGGTCACGCACCGCAGCTTCGGCAAAGATTGGCGCTACCCCATCACCAGCAAGTACCGGGGCTGACGGCCGGTTGCACTGGCCTGCGATGCCGTCTGGGGCAAGCCGTCACAGTCCTTGCAGGTGGACCACCGGCACCATTTGTCCCACATCCAGTCCGGCGGCGTTTTTCATGGGTGGTGGGGTGAATTCGGCGAGTGCGGCGCGGGCCGCTTCATCGAGCCAACCCAGCTGATCCAGGGCACTCACCACCGCGACCATCAGTGCCTTGAGGTTGCCGTCGCTGACCTTGGCCGCCAGCGCCACGCCCCTGCTGCGGCTGGCAATCGCCTGCACACCGTCTGCACCGACCTTGCACACCCAGTCTCCCCGCCCGGCGCGCGCCAGTGCCAGGTCGTTACGCCCCTGGCCGCTGACCATCTCTGGGTGCGTGCACATGGCATGGGCGATCCGTTGCGGACCTGCACCGTACAGGTCATCAGGTTCGGTGAGGGTGAGGCGGGCAAATGCCGTGGCCAGCGCGGGCAAAGGCACGGCGTAATTGGGTGCGCTGCAGCCGTCTATCCCCCGCACCAGTGCGGGTTGGGGCACGCCGGTGAAGTGACACACACTGGCGGTGATGGCTTGCTGCACGGGATGGTCGGTGTGCAGGTAGCCTGCCAGGGGTTCTCCCAGTGCCGCCGCCAGCAGCAACATGCCCGAGTGCTTGCCCGAGCAATTGTGGTGCAGGCGTCCGAATACCGCCCCCGGCTCGGGAGCGAGGTTGTTGGCACCAAAAAAGTAAGGTGCATGGCTGCCGCAGGCCAGGGCCGATTCGTCAGCCCCGGCCTTGGCCAGCAGTTGGGACACTCGTTGGGTATGGGCGGGTTCGCCGTTGTGGCTGGCGCATAACAGCGCCACGTCGACGTCGCTCAATTGGAAGCGTTCGGCAAACCGGCCAATCAGCGGCATGGCCTGAAAGGGCTTGAGCGCCGACCGGGTGAACATGGGCTGAACCCTGTCACCAGCACTGGCCAGGAGCTTGCCCTGCGCGTTGCAGACGGCGAAAGACCCGTAGTGCACCAGTTCCGGGTGTCCGCCCCGGTGGACGACGGTGATGGGCGTGTGCTGGGGCAGGTGTTCAAAGCGGTGTGGGGTGATCATGGCTTGGGCATAATGGGTTCAATCCGTCTTTTAACAGGAATTACAGCCATGAAGCAGATCACAGCCGTCATCAAACCTTTCAAACTCGAAGAAGTGCGCGAAGCCTTGGCCGACCAGGGTGTGACAGGGTTGACCGTGACGGAAGTCAAGGGCTTCGGTCGCCAGAAGGGCCACACCGAGTTGTACCGGGGGGCTGAATATGTGGTCGACTTCCTGCCCAAGGTGAAGGTGGAAGTTGTGGTCAAGTCGGAAGATGTCGATCGCTGCGTCGACGCGATCATCAAGGCCGCCCGCACCGGCAAGATCGGTGACGGCAAAATTTTTGTGTCGCCTGTCGAGCGCGTGGTGCGCATCCGCACCGGTGAACAGGACGAAACGGCAGTCTGATCTGCCAGGCTCGGTCGGTCGCTCAGACAGATTCAGCGGCGGCTGGCTCAGATTTTTTCCGCCAGGCCGATGCTGGAGCCAAATCCCGCCTGCTGAACCAATGCGGGCAGCAAGGTGCTTGCGGCTGGGTCGGTCATCAGCAGGTCCATCTGCCAGTTGCTGACGAAGCCGGCCCCCACGGTTTGCTGCATGAAGGTCAAGAGGCTGTCGTAATAGCCATCGGTGTTGAGCAGGCCGATGGGCTTAGAGTGATAGCCCAACTGGCGCCAGGCCCAGATTTCAAACAGCTCTTCAAATGTGCCCACGCCGCCAGGCAACGCCAAAAAGGCGTCTGCCCTGTCGGCCATCAGGGCCTTGCGTTCGTGCATGGTGTCCACCACGTGCAGTTCGGTGCAGTCTTGCAACGCGCATTCACGGGCTACCAGTGCCTGCGGAATCACTCCGTACACCCTACCGCCTGCCGCAAGGGTCGCGAGTGCCACCACGCCCATCAGGCCGGCATTGCCACCGCCGTAGATCAGTTCACCCCCATGTCGCCCTATCCAAGTGCCCACTTCGGTGGCTGCCGCTTCGTACAGCGGGTTGTCGCCCATGCGTGATCCGCAATACACGCAAAGAGAGAAACTGGGGGCGTTTGAGGTGTGTGTCGGTTGATTCATGTTCGGGACGGGTGTGTCGGAAGCGGACTGGTCGGCACAAGACCAGGATGTCACAGCGCTGTGAAAGCCGCGCAGGCAGGTCGTCAGTTCAGTCGGGCCCAGAGGGCGGCCAGCCAAGTGCCGCCACAAAGCATCAGGCTCAGCAGCACGGCAGCACTGCCCATGTCTTTGGCGCGTTTGGAGAGGTCGTGCCATTCGGGTCCGATGCGGTCAATCGCCGATTCGATGCCTGTGTTCAGCAGCTCGACGACCAGAACAGCCATCACAGTGCCGACCAGCATCGACACCTCGACCCATGTGCGCCCCAGCCACCAGGCCGCTGGCAGCAGCAGCGTCGCCAGGATGGCCTCTTGCCGAAAGGCAGTCTCGCCCCAGCCGGCTCGCAGCCCGGCCAGGGAATAGCCGAATGCGTGGGCGATGCGCGACCAGCCCTTGCGTTGTTTCTGTGGGTTGGTGGTCTGATGGGGCTGCATGGTCAGGGAGCGCAAATGATTGGCGGGTGCGGTCAGTCTGCGCTGACCAGTCGTGTACCAGCCCAAACGTCGTGCAGGTACTGCCGTTGTGTTTGAAAGCGGGTCAAGAGCGCGTAAACGATCACCCAAGCCAGCATCATCAGGTAAGCCTCAGCACCTGCGGTGCCCATGAGCCATGAAGCCAACAGCGGCGGCATGAACCAGACATAGCTCAGCACATAGCGCAACAGTGCGCGTTGCTGCGTCAGGGGGCGGCCGTTCACGTCCACCACACGGATTTTCCAGGTCTTCATGGCAAGCGTCTGCCCTTTCGACCACAGCCAGGTGAAGTAGATGCCCAGCACCACAAACAAAAAGAGCTGGATCGGGTGTCTGTTGTCCAACGCATGCCGCGTTTGGCTGAGCGTCGAAAACAGGTAGCCCGCTGTGAACACAACGGCAAACAGCAGCATGCCTTCATAAACCCAGCATGCGAGGCGCCTCGGGAGGGGAGGTGCTACCAAATTCATAACGTCAGATTCAATTTATTAAAGCGAAGGGTGGCGAAAAAGTTTGAATCCGCCTAGCTTTGCCCACGTCACCGGAAACAGCGGGCTGTTTGTCGTCTAAAGCGGCGGATTGTCGCATTGCGGATGAGCGGGCAGATCAGCCTGACAGTCGGTGCCTGTTCAGCGTGACGCATGCAGTTGGCAGGGGCAGGGCGTGCTGTTTTCGTCCCGGTCGTCACATTTGTGGGGCATGTGTTTGTTGCAGTGCGATAATGCGCGTTGCAATTCAAAGGCAAACGGGTCAAGGTCGCGCAGCCAATGGTGGTTGCCAATGGCTTTGGTCTCAAGTTTCGACGTGGCCTCACGAGGGCGCACGAAGAAGCACCCAAGGTATTTCGTCAGAGAAATTCTCGAAAGGTTCATCTCAAAATGGAAATCTCCAAAGCCGAACTGGCATCCGCTGCCGCCGCTGCAGGCGCGCAATCCAACGAACTCCGTGGCGCTGAAATCCTCGTCAAGGCCTTGCAGGCTGAAGGCGTGAAATACATCTGGGGCTACCCAGGTGGTGCGGTGCTGCACATTTACGACGCTTTTTACAAGCAGGACACCATCCAGCACGTGCTGGTGCGTCATGAGCAGGCCGCTGTGCATGCCGCAGATGGCTACGCACGGGCCACGGGTGATGTGGGCGTTGCGCTCGTCACGTCCGGCCCGGGCCTGACCAATGCGGTCACCGGCATCGCGACTGCCTACATGGACAGCATTCCCATGGTCATCATCAGTGGCCAGGTGCCCACAGCGGCCATCGGTCAGGATGCCTTCCAGGAGTGCGACACCGTGGGCATCACACGCCCGATCGTGAAGCACAACTTCCTGGTCAAAGACGTGCGCGACATGGCCACCGTCATGAAGAAGGCCTTCCACATTGCGCGCAGCGGGCGTCCGGGCCCGGTCGTGGTGGACGTGCCGAAAGACATTTCGTACAACAAGACGCCTTACAACGGTTACCCCGAGTCGATCGAAATGCGCTCCTACAACCCGGTGCGCAAGGGTCACGGCGGGCAGATCCGCAAGGCTTTGCAGTTGCTGCTGACTGCGAAACGGCCCTACATCTACACCGGTGGCGGTGTCTTGCTTGGCAACGCCGTGCAAGAGCTGCGCACCCTGGTGGACATGCTGGGCTATCCCGTCACCAACACCCTGATGGGCTTGGGCGCATACCCCGCCACAGAACGCAAGTTCCTGGGCATGCTGGGCATGCATGGCACGCTGGAAGCCAACAACACCATGCAGAATTGCGATGTGCTGCTGGCCGTGGGTGCGCGCTTCGACGACCGGGTGATCGGCAACCCCAAGCATTTTGCGCAGAACGAACGCAAGATCATTCACATCGACATCGACCCGTCCAGTATCTCCAAGCGCGTGAAAGTCGACGTGCCGATCGTGGGCGATGTGAAAGATGTGCTGACCGAATTGATCAGCATGATCCGTGACAGCCAGCTCAAGCCCGATGACAAAGCGTTGTCCGCCTGGTGGGAGACCATTGAAGGCTGGCGCAGCCGCGATTGCCTGGCCTACGACAAAGGCAATGGCGACGTCATCAAGCCACAGATGGTCATCGAGACGCTCTGGAACATGACCTGCGATGCCGATGCCTACATCACATCGGATGTGGGCCAGCATCAGATGTGGGCTGCTCAGTACTACAAGTTCAACGAACCGCGCCGCTGGATCAACTCGGGCGGCTTGGGCACCATGGGCGTGGGCATTCCCTACGCGATGGGCATCAAGCTCGCCAAACCCGAGAGCGAGGTGTTCTGCGTCACGGGTGAAGGTTCGGTGCAAATGTGCATCCAGGAGCTCTCGACTTGCTTGCAGTACAACACCCCGATCAAAGTGCTGTCGCTGAACAACCGCTACCTGGGCATGGTGCGTCAGTGGCAGGAAATCGAGTACTCGGGCCGTTACAGCCACAGCTACATGGACGCATTGCCCAACTTCGTCAAGTTGGCCGAAGCATATGGCCATGTCGGCATGCTGATCGAACGTCCACAAGACGTCGAGCCAGCGCTGCGCGAGGCGCGCAAGCTCAAGGACCGCACCGTGTTCATTGACTTCCGCACAGACCCCACCGAGAACGTGTTCCCGATGGTGCGTGCAGGCAAAGGTATCACTGAAATGCTGCTGGCCACCGAGGATTTATAAGGTTTTTGAGCGTCCATCGCATGTACAGCATGCGATGATAGCTCTTATTTTTTGACGAATCTATTGCCCGCCAAGCCTCGCGTTTACCGATGCGGGGGGAGGGCGGCGAAAAGAGGAATCTTTCATCATGAAACACATCATTGCCGTTCTGTTGGAGAACGAGGCCGGTGCGCTGTCTCGCGTGGTCGGTCTGTTCTCTGCACGTGGATACAACATCGAATCCTTGACCGTTGCGCCCACGGAAGACCCCAGCCTGTCACGCATGACCATCCAGACCACAGGTTCTGACGATGTCATCGAACAGATCACCAAACACCTCAACCGCCTGATCGAAGTTGTGAAAGTGGTTGACCTGACAGAAGGTGCCTATACCGAGCGCGAGCTCATGATGGTGAAGGTGCGTGCTGTTGGCAAAGAGCGCGAGGAAATGAAGCGCATGGCCGATATCTTCCGCGGTCGCATCATCGACGTGACCGAGAAGAGCTACACCATCGAGCTCACAGGCGATCAAGGCAAGAACGACGCCTTCCTCGAAGCCATTGACCGCACGGCCATTCTGGAAACCGTCCGAACCGGTTCCAGCGGTATCGGACGAGGTGAGAGAATCCTGCGCGTCTGAATCGGCTGCAGACTGATTTCAAGCTCATCCCAACCGGTTCCGTCGGGGTTGGGCTTGTCGAAGTCCTTGTCCGTTGTACATCGGGCGAGGCGCAATTCCAGAGCCCTTCGACAGGCTCAAATGGACGGACCATTTACCCAACACCAGGATACAACATGAAAGTTTTCTACGACAAAGACTGTGATCTGAGCCTCATCAAGGGCAAGACCGTTGCCATCATTGGTTACGGCAGCCAGGGCCATGCACACGCACAAAACCTGAACGACAGCGGCGTGAAAGTGGTGGTCGGCCTGCGCAAGGGTGGTGCATCGTGGGACAAGGTCGGCAAAGCCGGCCTGACCGTGATGGAAGTCAACGATGCTGTCAAAGCGGCTGATGTCGTCATGATCCTGCTGCCAGACGAGCAAATTGCCGAGGTGTACAACAACAACGTGGCACCCAATATCAAGCAAGGCGCATCGCTGGCGTTTGCCCACGGTTTCAACGTGCACTACAACCAGGTGGTGCCCCGTGCCGATCTGGACGTGTGGATGGTGGCTCCCAAGGCACCTGGCCATACCGTGCGCAACACCTACACCCAGGGCGGCGGTGTGCCCCATCTGGTGGCCGTCCACCAGGACAAGTCCGGCAAGGCCCGCGACCTGGCCCTGAGCTACGCCATGGCCAACGGCGGTGGCAAGGCTGGCATCATCGAAACCAACTTCAAAGAAGAGACCGAAACCGACCTGTTCGGTGAACAGGCCGTCCTGTGCGGTGGAGCCGTTGAACTGGTGAAAATGGGCTTTGAAACCCTGGTGGAAGCCGGTTATGCCCCCGAAATGGCTTACTTCGAGTGCTTGCATGAATTGAAGCTGATCGTGGACCTGATCTACGAAGGCGGCATTGCCAACATGAACTACTCGATCTCCAACAATGCCGAGTTCGGTGAGTACGTGACCGGTCCTGAAGTCATCAATGAGCAGTCTCGCGCGGCCATGCGCAACGCGCTCAAGCGCATCCAGAATGGCGATTACGCCAAGATGTTCATCCAGGAAGGCCGCCTGAACTACCCGAGCATGACCGCACGTCGCCGCAACACGGCCGATCACCAGATCGAAGTGGTGGGTGGCCAGCTGCGCGCCATGATGCCTTGGATTGCCAAGAACAAGCTGGTCGACCAGTCCCGCAACTGATCCGGGCGCGCCCTCACCGGGCGCTTTCAGACGAGGGGCCGCCATGTGCGGCCTTTTTTTATGGACACGAGGCCGGGCGACAGGCCGTACACTCCGTGCAAGCTTTCAGTAAGTGATAAATCACACTTCAACCCCTATTCCATACACGGCATGACAGACGGTTACGACGACGATTCGGGCACAACAGTACCGCCACGCAAGCGCAGCAAGGGCATTTACATTTTGCCCAACATGATCACGCTTGCCGCATTGTTCGGTGGGTTCTATGCCATCGTGATGGCAATGAATGGTCGGTTCGATCTGGCGACGTTGGGCATTTTTGCTGCCATGGTACTCGACAGCCTGGACGGGCGGGTCGCGCGGCTGACCCACACACAAAGTGCGTTCGGTGAGCAGATGGACTCCTTGTCGGACATGGTTTCATTTGGTGCGGCACCTGCGCTGGTGGCGTATGTGTGGTCATTGAATGGCCTGGGACGCTGGGGCTGGATAGCCGCATTTGTCTACTGTGCTTGCGCCGCGCTCAGGCTGGCTCGTTTCAATGTCAATACATCTGTCGTTGACAAGCGTTTTTTCCAGGGCTTGCCTTCACCGGCGGCTGCAGCCTTGGTGGCTGGGTTCATCTGGTTGATGACTGAAACCGGTGTGCAGGGTGCCGAGCTCAGATGGTGGGTGTTTGCCATCACGTTGTATGCCGGGTTGACCATGGTCACCAACGTACCTTTCTACAGTTTCAAGGACGTTCACCTGAAAAAAAGCGTGCCGTTTGTCGTGATCGTGATGATTGCGTTGCTGATAGCGGTCATCAACATACATCCGCCGACTGTCCTGTTCGGTTTGTTTGTGCTGTACGGATTTTCAGGCTACGTGCTGTATGTCTGGCGCAAGGCCAAAGGGCGTCCGACGAGTGTGATCAGCACATCGACAGACGAGCCGGACGAAAGGGGTCTGCATGATTGACCTTGGCATGCGGTGTATGGGTTAGCACCGACAGACTTTGCGCGTCTTTGTGCTACATTCAGGTTTATGAAACAAGTTTCTTTTGCGCTACTACAGGATGTCCGATTCGGGCAGGCTTGGTAACGCGCGAGAGAAAACCAACAACGGCCCGTTTGCACCCGCAGCGGGCCGTTTTGTTTTGGGCTGTGGGAATTTTCAAGCGTGGTCCACGAGACCACACACCGGAGAATGTTGATGAGCGACCAATTGATCATTTTTGACACGACTTTGCGCGATGGCGAGCAATCGCCCGGCGCATCCATGACCAAGGACGAGAAGCTTCGGATCGCCCGGCAACTGGAGCGTTTGAAGGTCGATGTCATCGAGGCTGGTTTTGCCGCCAGTTCGAATGGCGACTTTGATGCCGTCAAAGCCATTGCCGATGCCATCAAGGATTCCACGGTCTGCTCGCTGGCAAGGGCCAATGACCGCGACATTGCGCGCGCCGCTGATGCGTTGGCCGGTGCAAACCGTGCTCGTATCCATACCTTCATCGCGACCAGCCCGCTGCACATGGAGAAAAAGCTGCGCATGACACCCGAGCAGGTGCTCGAGCAAGCGAAACAGGCTGTCCGGTATGCGCGCAGCCGCGTGGGCGATGTGGAGTTCAGTCCGGAGGATGGCTACCGCAGCGATGTGGATTTTTTGTGCCGTGTGATCGAAGCGGTCATTGCCGAAGGTGCGTCGACCATCAACGTGCCCGACACCGTGGGATACGCCATTCCGGAACTGTACGGCAATTTCATCAAGACTTTGCGCGAGCGAATTCCCAATTCGGACAAGGCAATCTGGTCGGTCCATTGCCACAACGACCTGGGTATGGCAGTCGCCAATTCCCTGGCCGGCGTGAAGATCGGTGGTGCCCGTCAGATCGAGTGCACCATCAATGGGCTGGGTGAGCGCGCTGGCAACTGCTCGCTGGAAGAAGTGGTCATGGCCGTGAAAACCCGGCGAGACTATTTCGGCCTCGAAGTGGCCATTGACACGACACAAATCATGCCAGCCAGTCGCATGGTGAGTCAGACGACCGGCTTCGTGGTGCAGCCCAACAAGGCGGTGGTGGGGGCCAATGCCTTCGCGCACGCCAGCGGCATTCACCAGGACGGTGTGCTGAAAGCACGCGACACCTACGAAATCATGCGTGCCGAGGACGTGGGCTGGTCAGCCAACAAAATTGTGTTGGGCAAGTTGTCAGGTCGCAACGCCTTCAAACAGCGGCTTCAGGATCTTGGCATCGAGATGGAGTCGGAGAGTGAAATCAACGCTGCTTTCGCCCGGTTCAAAGAACTGGCGGACCGTAAATCGGAAATTTTTGACGAAGACATTCTGGCGCTGGCCAGCGACGAATCAGTGACTGCCGAAAAGGAACAGTACGGACTGGTGTCAATGTCTCAACGCAGTGAGACGGGTGAGCGACCCCATGCAGTGGTCGTTTTCACGGTAGATGGCAAGGAAATGCGTGGCGAATCCGATGGCAATGGGCCGGTGGATGCATCGCTCAAGGCCATCGAATCGCACGTGAAAAGCGGGGCTGAAATGGTGCTGTACTCTGTCAATGCGATCAGCGGTTCGACTGAAAGCCAGGGTGAAGTCACCGTCCGTTTGCAGCACGGCGGGCGGGTGGTGAATGGCGTGGGAGCAGACCCAGACATCGTCGTGGCATCGGCCAAGGCTTACCTCAGTGCATTGAACAAGTTGCACAGCAAGGCTGATCGGGTCGCAGCCCAGGGTTGAACGTCGTCAACAGCGCGTTCTGGCATTGCGCCTGAGCGCAGAGAGCAACGGGGGCACAGCCCCCGTTGTTTTTTTACATGAGGAAGATTCAGCAAGTTTTTGATATTGCTGCCTATTTTTTGTGGTCGTATACTTGCGGCTCTCAAGCGTGTGCACAGGAAGCGACAACATGGCCAAACAGTTCTCATCATTCATGCGTTTTGTGGCGGTAGCGCTCGCATCGTCATTGATGGCCACTGCACCTGTTCATGCCAGCAAGTCTGACCGGGTCACGAAAATGAAGGGCAAACCTGCGGTCAGTGCTGCCAGTGCGGGCAAGCGGCCTGCGGCCTCGAAAGCCAAACCGGTCGCCAAGGCAAACCGTTCGGCGGCAGTTGCCCAGCGCCGTCAGGTTCACCGCTCTGTCGTCGAGGCCCGCTCTGCAGCACGCCCCACGTTTGGGCAGTTGGCGGGTTTGCATCTCTCGGCCGACGAAATCGGCCTCAAATCAAATGCCGTGATGGTGCTGGATCAGCAGACCAACGAGGTGTTGTTTGACAAGAATGCGAAAGCAGTGTTGCCCATTGCTTCCATCACCAAGCTGATGACGGCGCTCATCGTGGCCGATGCCATGTTGCCCCTGGATGAGTCCATCACCATCACCGAGGCTGATGTCGACACATTGAAAGGCAGTGGGTCGCGTCTCGCAGTAGGCACGACATTGACCCGTGGCGAGATGCTTCATCTGGCACTGATGTCAAGTGAAAACCGGGCCGCGCATGCGCTGGGGCGCACCTATCCCGAGGGGCTCGGTCCATTCGTTGACCAGATGAATGCGAAGGCCAAGTCGCTTGGCATGAGCGACACCAAGTTTGTCGATCCGACCGGGCTGTCTCCACAGAACCAATCGAATGCAAAAGACTTGGCGAAATTGGTGACGGAAGCTTACGGTCGGCCCATCATCCGTGAACTGTCAACGTCACCGAGCCATGCGGTCGAGGCCGGACACCGAACTTTGCAATACCGTAATTCCAACCAGCTCGTGAGCAATCCTCAATGGGAAATCGGCGTGCAGAAAACCGGCTACATCTCTGAAGCGGGCCGTTGCCTGGTGATGCAGGCAACCGTTGCAGGTCGGCAACTTGTCATGGTGTTTCTTGACTCTGCAGGCAAACTCACTCGTATTGCAGATGCCGAGCGCGTGCGCAAGTGGGCCGAGGCCCGCCTGAACTGAGCCTGCCTTCAGGGGTTGAAGCCGAGGCTCTGTGAAATCTCGGCGGCGGTGGCCTTCAATTTAGGTAGCCAGTTTTCGTCAAGCCTGTCTGCGGGTGCCGAGATGGACAGGCCAGCAATCAGTTTGCCGTGGTCGTCCCGAATGCCCGCAGCCATGCAGCGCACGCCCAATTCCAGTTCTTCGTTGTCCCGCGCAATGCCGCTGGCCCGTGCAAGGGCCAACTCGGCTTCCAGCTTGGGCAATTGCGTGAGGCTGTTGCGTGTCTGTCCTGCGAGGCCGGTTCGGGTGGCATAGGCTCGCAGCTTTTGGGGATCGTCTGCGGCTAAAAACAGCTTGCCCACTGATGTCAGGTGCAAGGGCGCCCGACCACCAATGGCACGAACGACCTGCATCCCTGACCGCTCGCTGTAAGCGCGTTCGATGTAGACGATTTCGTCGCCCTGGCGCACGCTCAGGTTCACCGGTTGTTGTATTTGCTTGTGCAGGTCGCGCATGGGTGCCAGTGCTGCATCACGCACACTCAAGCGGCCTTTGACGAGGTTGCCCAGTTCCAGCAGGCGCATGCCCAGGCGATAAGTACCCGCTTCGGGTCTTTCAACAAAACGACCGAGGGTGAGGTCGTTGAGGATGCGGTGAGCCGTTGAGGGGTGGAGTCCAGCTGCCTCGGCAATTTGCTTCAGGCTAACGGGTTGCTCGTGTGCGGCCAGAATGTCCAGCAGAATGAACATGCGCTCCAGCACCTGGACCGTGGGCGTGGAGGAAGAGTTGGAGGCTGATTTGGTCATGCGGCGTTTTTCCTCGCATTTTATAGCGTGAAACGCACTTTCGAAGGAGGCGTTCTCAGCGCGAGGCGGTCACCGAATCTTGCCAGTGGCCATCTGTCAGCAATTGGTGGGGTCTGAACTGGGATTTGTAAGCCATTTTTCGGCTCCCGTTGATCCAGTAACCCAGGTACACATAAGGCAGGTTCATTTGCCGGGCTTGTTCAATGAGCCACATGATGCCGAAGGTGCCGTAACTGCTGCCGCGCTCGGGCTCATAAAACGTGTAGACGGCTGAAAGGCCATCGGCCACCACATCGACAATGCTGACCATCTTGACTTCGGGTGCACCAGGAACAGTGCAGTCATCAGTGGTGGTCGGCGTTGAAAACTCAATCAGACGGGTGTTCACGCGGCTCTGAAGAAGGAACTGGCTGTACTGATCGATGCTGTCATGGTCCATGCCACCACCGGCATGGCGCAGGGTCTGGTAGCGCAGGTACAGCTGGTAATGATCCGGCACAAATGTGGGGGATAGAACCCGGCTGACCAGGTTGGCATGCTGCTGCTGCGACCTGCGTTGGCTTCGCGTGGGGGCAAAGTCCGACACGCAAACGCGCAAAGGCAGGCAGGCTTTGCAGCCATCGCAATGGGGTCGGTAGGTGAAAACTCCGCTGCGTCGGAACCCTTGAGTGATCAGGTTGGAGTAGGTGTCGGCATGAATCAGGTGGCTGGGTGTGGCGACTTGGGAGCGTGCAACCTGGCCCGAGAGGTAGCTGCAGGGGTAGGGGGCGGTGGCGTAAAACTGCAGCGCATCCAGTGGCAGGTCCTTGGCAAAGGTCATGCGCGTGCCTCCAGCAAATGTGCCCAGCAACTTTTGTCAAAGGTCCAATCTACGTCAGGACACCCAATCAGTTGCGTCAGCATGGCTTCAAATTCCGTGCGTGAGACAGGCTTTCCACCCAGGGAGGCCAGGTGCGCGGTTTGTTGTTGACAGTCAATGACCGGGAGTTTGCAGGCCAGGCAATGTGCCACAAGCCCCGCCAGTGCGATTTTGGATGCATTGCTGACATGGCTGAACATCGACTCGCCGTAGACCATGTGCCCCACAGAAATCAGATACAGACCACCGACCATTTCGCCATCCAGCCAGGTCTCCACGCTGTGCGCGTATCCGGCATGGTGAAGGTCGATGTACGCATTCACCATGCCCGATGTGATCCAGGTGCCGTTTTGGCCTGGCCTGGGCGAAGCCGCGCAGGCCCTGATCACAGCGGGAAATGCAGAATCGACCCGAATGACGAGGCGATCGCTGTGGAGAAATTGGCGCAACTGTTTCCGCAACGAATGTGAAAGCTTGAAATCCGACGTGCGCAAAACCATTCTGGGCGCGGTTGACCACCACAGGATGGGTTGTCCGTCACTGAACCACGGGAAAATGCCCCGGGAATACGCGGCCACCAGCGTTGGGGTGTCGAGTGTGCCGCCTGCTGCCAGTAGGCCGGGTGCGTCAGATGTGGCGGGCCAGGCCTGTTGGGTAGACGGGAAATCTTCACCCGGCTGCAGCCAGTGCAAAACCGGATCATTCTCTGGCATGCTCGGGTCGATCATGGACGCCAAGTTTCGCTGAAAAACAAAAAAGCCCAACGGAGTTGGGCTTTTTATTTGGCTCCCCGACCTGGGCTCGAACCAGGGACCTACGGATTAACAGTCCAACTGACAGCTGACGCTTTGGCGCTCAAGTCCGAAGATTTGTAACGCTTTTTCTGTCGCTTCATTGTGACACGTTCCGAATACCGATCCCCTGTCGAACCAGACGCCCTTTCAACGACTGGTATGTCCACAAATCCCAATGGATTCAACCAGTTATAGCGATGCCTTCCGAACGAAACCAGAACCGAGGCGGCGCGCTGGCTGATAGAGCCGAGGAGGGTACCCCGGCCCCACCCATGGGGGCAGCCATCCCCCGGTCGCAACGGTGGCCAGACGGTACCGTTATGGCACAAGGGGAGGGTGTTCCCCGGTGACACCGTCAGGCGGCAGCCTTGGCTTGGGGCATCAGCAGCACCGAAGCACTGTTGGCCGCATCCTGCAACGACTTGCTCGACAGGTGGGCATATCGCATCGTGACCTTCGGGTCGGAATGACCCAGGATCTGCTGCACCTCATACAACGTGCGACCACCCGAGACCAGCAGACTGGCAAACCCATGGCGCAAATCATGGATACGCAAGTGAGGCAAGCCAGCCTTCTGACGCAGCCGTGACCAGACCTTCATGATCGTGGTGTAGGGCTCCTTGGTTTTCTCGTTGATAAACAGGTGATCGAACCTGCCCAGCGTAGTCAGCTGATCCAACACATGCAAAGCCGAGTCATTCAGAGGCACTGAACGCATCCGCTTCGATTTTGAATTGGTAGCTGGAATGCGCCAGACACGATTGGCCCGGTCAATCTGGGCATGGGTGGCCTGCAAGGCTTCATTTAACCGAGCCCCCGTACTGAGCAACCACATGGCAATCAGACACACAGTGCGGTTGTCATCTGTGCGCAGCACATCCAACAAGCAGCCAAGTTGCTCATCAGACAGGTAGTGCTCCACCTTGTTGTCCACACTGAACAGCGATACACCAGCGACCGGGTTCTTCTCCAGCATTGACCACTCCACGGCCAAATTCAGGGCATAGCGGAGCAACTTGACGTGGTGATCTGCTGTGGCAGGACTCAGGCCATCATCCAGCAGCGAAGCATGAAACTGCTGAACATGCTTGCGTTCAATCTGGTTCAGACGCAGGTGGCCGAACTCAGGCTGAATACGCAGCCGAAACAACTCCTCATCCCGTTTCCATGAACGCTTGCGGGGTGTGACATGGGGAAAGTAGTGTTCTGTGAAAAACACGTCCACCGTGACCACCGCCTTGCGTGCCAAACCCTCGGCATGCGGATCTTTCCCCTGTGCGGTCTGGCTCTTGAGCTGAATCACCTGTTTGCGTGCATCAGACAAAGACAGATCACAGGTACGACCCACCTTGACATGGCAGGTCTTGCCTCGGGCATCCTTGTAGCGGTAGAAAAACGTGCCGATACCCGGAGAGATGGCACTGACAGACACATACATACCGGGCAAATCATCCGGAACGTATTCGATGCGATCCTTACCGGAGGGCACGACGAGGCCAGACCGGATGAACTTATTGGTCATTTTGACGACAGGCATGGCGATCTCCTTTGAAAAAAGTAATGGGAAAGCCACCCCCGAGCCACAAGGACCAGGGGGAGGTTCCAGTTGAAAGTTGAAAAGTGAAGGGCAGCGCGGGTCAATCAGCCGATGGGGCCGATGACCTGCGTGCTGGCGAGTGAGTACTCGATGACGCCGAAGCGCCTCAGGTTGGGGTGGCCACCCTCGGTCGGAGGGGGCATCCTGAAAACCTGGATTTCTGGGAATCTGGAGAACTGAACAGACCGTCAACCCTGGGTCGGGGCAGCGTCAGAAGTCTGCATCTGCAAAGTCTTCTTCCACGACGACCAGATCGGTCGCCCTGTCCGCGACCACCGTGCTCTCCAACAGTGAATACACGATCTCGCCTTTGGCCCGTCTGGTTTCGGACCAGAAGTGCTTTGCAGGGTCAGAGCCTGTGTATTTGTCCAAAACAGCAAGAACCTTCGCCCGTGAACTGCCAGTTTGCTTGCTGATGTTCGCAACGAGCGACATTTTTCCAAGGGCACCACCGGAAATTTCAGTCTTGGTAACCTGAATGATTTCATCATCCCGAACCATGGCTGCCTTGACCTGTCGTTGATCGAGCACGTCTGGTTGAATTTCAGTGACCGACAGCAGCAACTCCTCGTAGGTGCAACCGCGTGTGTTCACGTATTGATAGGCAACCTTGTCCACAACCGAGCCTCTGCTTTTCTTGCGCTCAAATTGGACAGTAATCACACCTGCCTCATCACTGATTTTTTCGATCATGTAGGCACAGTCAAAATCTTCCACGATGTCTGATGTGCCTGCATGAACCGATTTGCCGTTGGTGCCAGGATTCTTGTTGGTGTGGCCCAATGCCACGACCGTGCCACCTGCCAAAGTGAACTGGCGCATCAGTTTGTTGAAGTCTGACGATTCACGCTTGTTGGTCTGATCTGCAAATTTCTTCAATGTGTCGAGCACCAGTACCATGCCACTGGCAGCACCATTCTTGATGGTCTCCTGGATTTCCTCAATGAATCGAGGCAAGCTGAAACCTGCGTGGCCATCAGACAAGACATGTATGCCATGTTCGGCTGCAAGCCGTGTTTTGTCGGTCAGACCGTTCAGGTTGTCATCAAAGTCAAGGTAGCAAACCTTTTCCGGATCGACTGTGCCGTTACGGATTGCCTCGAAGATCAAGTGCAGACACAACAGGGTCTTGCCGGTACCCGGTGCTGCAAACAGCACAGTGGCTTGCCCCATCAAGGCAATGTCTTTCAGGATGTAGCGCTTGTTGGATTGCAACTTCTCCAGATCTTCTACTTTGTCACGCAGCGAGAACTTGGCCAGCGGGTTGACGACAGTAGATTGCACAGGTGCGGCAGGAGTTGTTTTCTGAACCTCTGATTCATCAGGGGTGGCAGTTGCCAAGGCTTTGGTAGTTGCTGGACCTCCATATGGAATGACTTCATATTCACAAGGCTCAAATTCAGTCGCACGTGACAAGATGGAGAGCGTGTCAGCGCCATTGGCACCAGCCATCTTTTGGATGGTCCTGATCGTGATGGGGGTAGCAAAGTTCAGGTCAAACGAATCCCACTTGATCTGCAACTCACTGATGCCCCGGTACTTCTCACCCTTGCTGCTCCATTCATCTGCCAGAGCCAGGCCCGCATCGCTGCCAGCCGTCTCATGGAAGATGGCCATCATCACATTGGTCCAGTCCTGGTAACCCACATCAGGGTCAATGTACTCAAGCAAATCACGAAGGACATGAATGGGCGTGGTTCCACCCTGTTCCTCATCCACATAGGTGCGGTTCACCAGTGGCGCATTCGGTCTGGGTACAGAACGCTCGTTGTGAATGAAGATGGTATCCACCATCTCCTGAGAAACCGGCATCAGGTCCGACTTGTTTTGTACGGTGAATACCTCGATGTGTTTGCCCGTGGAGGGTGGCAGCATCGCCATGCTTCTCTCGGCACGGACATCGATCCGTTCGGGAAACTGAGACGTGCAGTGGCTGTCAGACTTGACGTAGACGCTGGGGGGCACGGAGAAATAGTGGTGGCAACCCTTGGCCGTTGCTACACGAAGTAAGGGCGTGATACCGAATCGCTCTTCGATGTCTTGAATGACCTTGGCTGATTCAGCCGTGTCGGCATCGAGAACCAGCGTGTCCTTATCGAGCAGGCAGGCGAGTTCATGGTTTGGGTTTTTGAGCCAGTATTGGATGATCTTGGCTTCGTTCAAGGAGTCGAGCCAACCATCAAACTTCACAGCGGGAATTTTGGTTTGTGGTCGGATTGGCACCACCTTGAAGCCAAAACGAAACCAGTAGAGTGCCCAATTCAGCAGACTGTCAGAAGCCTGAGGGCAAGAGAGATGCGGTGTAACAGTGTTATCCATTCAGTATCCTTTTAAACAGTTAATAAAACTGCGATACCGGGACACCAGACGACTGTTACCTATAGCGGCTGTCGTCATGATGAGTCTCGGTACCGCACCAAAAAAGCGCGATTCCATATTTCTCAGCGTCCATTGACGATAACCACCAGGGTGTATATGGGCACGAACAAATGGGTTCGTTGACCATCGCGACAACAATTGTTAGATGAAACTAGTTGTGTCAAACAAGAATATATCACTAAAAGCCGGTGTTCTGCAATAGGACGTGGACCACTCAGGTATTCCAGGTTTCCAGAATTCCAGGTTTCCAGACCCCCGTGACCCCAGCACCAGACACGCGAGGCATCCCAGGTGGTGGCAGTGGGGGGAGGTGGGGGGAGCAGTTGCCGACTGTCCGGTCAGCCGATGGCCCGGTACTCAATCGCCTCCGAAGTCATCCCAGAAAGCAAAGCCGCTTGATTCGTGATCACCAGCGGCATCAGACTCATCGGCACATCCAGATCCATCGCTGTCGTCACAGCTTGAAAAAACACATCGTCGTAAAACATGTTGAAAATCCTTTGAAGCGTTACTTGACACGAAAAAACTGAAACAACCCAAGACCCACCAGCATCAGGAAACTGGCATACAGGGGAAACAGATACACAAGCACCAGGGCACAGGCCACACCTGCATACCGCAAGCCCTGAATGAGCAAACTCAAGATGGCAACGGTGATCAAAATTGTGGTCAATACAAACATCCAAACTCCTTTGGGGTGAAACAGATCGGTATCGGTTCGGTATCCAAAATACATAGCAATCCAGTGTTATTGGTTCATGGAATACATGGACTTACTGTGTAAGAAAGACATGCACCCATGGACTTCAACTCCAAAGATCACTTCGATTTGCGCTTTGGTTTGGCTATCGGTGACTGAGATGCAATCTCGTCAGTGCCCGATGAGCTGTCAGGGGCTGATTCGTCAATATGTGATGAGTCAATGGGCAATGAATGAAACAGGGCAGCCATCTCCATTCGAAACACATCAGTGGACTGAGGCATGAACTTCCCCGGCTTGTGCTTGCTGGGACGCACCAGACCGAGGTGATTCAATGCCGCCATGACAAACCCCAAGGTGTTGATGGAGCGCCGTCCAATGACCACCCTCAGGTCAGCGGGACCGACACCGGGGAAGTCCTGGCGATCTGCCCCCACCTCCACCCCCCCGGCTGCCATCATCCCTCCAGTGATCGCTGACTCCTGGGAATCTGGAATCCTGGGATCCGATGAGGAGTCGGATGAAAGGCAGGACTCAATGGTTGACAGATCGAACCATTCCTTGCAATACAGGCCACCACCTGAATTGCCACTGATGCGAATGAACAGTTGCTCGGCTGATGTGGCACCGATCTGATAGGTCAATGTTGATTTGCCAGACAGGGAAGGGGATTCGGCTGTCTTGAGGACAAGAACTGTCATAGTGATTTCCTTTCTTTGTGGATGAATGACAGCTAGAAATAGCTATCGATATAGATACGCAAGATTCCTCACTTTTGTGTGAGCGCAACCAGGGTTTCCAGTGGATACAGGCGGACCACGTCGATCAATGCCAGTGCCTCGGCCAGATCACGGGGCAATCCACCGTCAAACTCCCTGATGGTTGCTCTCTCGTGCCAGAGTTCGACCAACAGAGGGGGCAGCTTCTGAATGACAGCGGTAATCGATTCATCGGTGAATGTGGTCAATGGTGGTTTGGACATAAAAAAGCCGCCTCGGTGGGCGGACTGTGGGGTGGTGAGAAAGCGTGCTGGGTGGATAAATCAGGATTTATGTGATGTGTGATTGGCATATCGTGAGTAAATGTGGATCTGTGTCTGAGGAAATGGGTATATACAGAACGACACCGAAACCGTCATCGGATAGCACGATGGTGAGTTCGTACCAGCCTGGGTGACTTTCGATCACATCGATAGGGCGTTCGCCCAAAGAAAAACCCAGCTGGACATCAACCGTGGTCAATGTGTCGCTGGGTTCAAGGATGTAGATGTTAATCAGATCTGCAAGGTCTTCGGTGTGGTCGGTGAGTTCTTCGATTCGTCTAGTTATCAGTTTCCTCAGGGTTGGGTCGGGGTGTTGTTGGGCTGTGTGGTGAATAGATGCGTGGATACGCAATGGGTGCATGGAACTCCCTTTGAGTTGAATGGACAAAGAAAAACCCACCGAGGATTTCTCCATGGCGGGTACATTAAAGAGTTTAGATTCTGCTTTTGATGGACTTATCTTGAAAAATTATTGCTTTATTGAGGTTCACTTTATGTTGCTGATGAAGTATTCGTATTTTGTTTATAAAGAAGAGGTTTTATCCTGATGGTGAATTGGTTGATTTGAATCTGATTTGCTGTCGAGATCTGACTCGCATTTGCTCAATAGAAGTAATGACATTACTATGGTGGCGATTGCAAGTGGAAATGCATATATTGCGGATATCAGTAACAGATATAAAACCGTGATCAGAATAATGAAAATTACGAATCCTATGATCTTAAACAAAGATCCGACTGCGTGAGTTGACCCGGGAATGAAAAGCATAGCAATTGTGGCTGCTGTGAAAAGTATGAATATGGTGATCAAAGCCCATTTTTTGATTTCAGGGGAGTTTATTGATCGTATGAACCGATGATCTAGATCCGCAAAGATGGTGTCAAAATAAAATTTTGCAGATTTAAAAAAGTAATATGCGGGAATTGCTATTACGACTGCAATCAATACCAGTCTTAGGTGCAAAATTTTGGTTAATGTGCCTGCTAGTTCAAATAATGTTGTGGCAATAAAAATAGATACTATTGAATTGCCCCATTGCCTGGTTATTAACTGCCTCCATGTTGCATAAATCTGAAGAATTAACAAATTGTATGCTGCGGCAGCAAAAATGAATCTGATGGATTTTCCAAATAACAATGCTGAACAGGCTATTAGTATTGCAAAAATTATCCACTTTATAGATAGAATGTTTCTTATCGAATTTTTGTACCTGCTAACTATGCTCTTGCCAATGGTGTATGCCGATGTATCATTCATTTATGTATGTGTCTATTGGCCAAATTGCTTGACGAATGTTTACATTATTTATTGATTTTATGTTTTATTGTTTGAACAACTTCACTTGCTCCGTTGCTCAGTCGTGATATTCCAGATGATATATTTCGATTGATCTCTTCTCCAACTTCATTTGTCTTTATTGCTACTTGCGATCCTAGTTCACTGGTTTTGTTGCTGATTTCCAGTGTTACTTTTTTGCTCCAATCGAATAAATCACTGAGCTTGTCCTCAGATAGTTTGGTCACATCTGACAGCTTTTTGCCAAATTTTTGAGCCTGTTCACCTATGAAAATTTTGAATTCAGCTAGATGCTTTGAATCAATTAGCTCTTTTGATTTTGTGATGACGAAGTTTATTATAGATTTGATTAGTTCGATGCCAATTTCGAGGCCAACATTTATTCTGTGGAGAATCGCTTCCCGTTCTTGTTTAGTAAGTGCAGCCCATCCATAACAGATCGCTCCGACTGCTCCGCAGGTCATCGCTATTGGGTTTGACAGAGCTGCTGCAGATCCTAGCGTGCCAGCTACAGACGCAGCAGTGGATATTAGATTGTTCCCAAGGATTAGTTGTCCAATTGCAATAATTGCAACCGAAGAAATGTAGCCCAAGCCGAATCCGAATTTCGCTGATTCAAGAACTCTTCCTGTGCTTGCTATTGTGTGGTTTTCAGACTGCTTGAGATTATCAATGTGAACATTGATAAAGTCATTGATGCTTTTGCCTGCAGAGTATAGGGCTGCTATTGCTGCTGTAATAGGGTTTAAGCTTGCAATTCCGAGAATCGCTGATTCTGCTGAGGTTGCGGATGTCATTCTTATTTCTTTCCTATTATATTTGCATTCAATTTCTTCATGGATTGTGTTTGTTGAGCATGTGTTTTTTTATGAGTTTTAATGTATAGGGGTTTGCTCTTGCAATTTTATATGCCTCATCATTCGCATATGTATTAATGTCTATATTTTGAGGTAAATTGATTTTGTCATCAATAATTGCTGGCCTATTCATCTCTATTAATCCTCTGATGATAGGCTTTTCTGTGTTTCTTTTGAGTACTATCATTATGAAAATGAATACCGATAAAATAATGAAACCCAAGCTCATATATATTGATAATATCAATATTATTATTCCTGGAATTGCTGCTGCTATTATGAATCCCCGCTGGAATATTGCTTCTTTCGATTCTTTTTCAATTAATTTTTCTTCAATTATTTTTAATCTGCTTGATATTGCTGTTTCAATTTTTTGCTCATCTGTAATCTCATTTTTTGCAGACTCTTTTTGTGTTGCGCTTGTGGGTGCTTTATCTTCATTCGATTTTATATCTTCTATATTATTTTTGACAGATTTTTCTGAGGGTTTATTGTTATCTATTTCGCTTTTTGGTGTTACTGCTATCCCAATTGAGCCGGCTATAAAAAACATCCCACCGATAATGATAGTTATTAGTCTGTCATTCATCAGACCTACGTTGTGTACTTCATTTATTCCGCTTTTTACTGTTGTTTTCATGAATAATCCTAGGAGTAGAATTATTATTCCTATTGCTGTGAGTGCTTTGAATGATTTATCTTTGTTCATATATCTCTCCGAGAATTTGTTTATTGATATGTGCGTGATTTGTTTATTTATTTAAATATTAGTTATTTGACTGGTTTCTTAAGTACATTTCTCATATTTTTGTTCCTAGTTTGTAACGAAATACGTGACGACAGATTATGACTCAGTAACGAAACTCGTTACATGGTCACAGCTTCCTCTGCCACACTTTTGGGACGTCGTCTGCGTTCCAGGCGGGAAGAGCTTCATCTTTCACTTGAGAAGGTCGGTGTAGCGATCGGAATTGATGAGTCAAGCAGCAGAGCACGTATCAGTCGCTACGAGCTAGGGGTGCATGAACCAGCGCTGCCGATTGCCAAGAAGCTAGCTGAAGTGATCCAGGTGCCGCTGGCTTATCTGTTCTGTGAAGATGATGATGTGGCTAGGTTGCTGCTTGCATTGCACAAGCTCAGCCAAACGGAACGAAAGCGATTTGTAGAACACATGCTTCTCCAGTTGCTACCTGCAGACGAAACAGCAGGCAGAAACACGACAGCACAGACATGATCTGTTCTGCATGAAAAGCTATGACCCTCTGACGTGGTCTGCGTGTACTACCTACCTGATGTGCCGAACATCTTAACGTGTGTTTCAGCCAGATACACCGACCACAATACCGATCGACCAAAGAAAAAGCCCCACATGCGTGAACATGCAGGGCTTCTATATTTGGCTCCCCGACCTGGGCTCGAACCAGGGACCTACGGATTAACAGTCCGGCG
>ERZ761609.273-NODE-273-length-66887-cov-44.739331_pt1 | contig 66887 bp, 60 predicted proteins | sample MGYA00511163_ERZ761609 | MGnify/ENA primary metagenome ERZ761609 (study PRJEB28899, sample SAMN02445070) | bioreactor sludge metagenome | biome: EBPR sludge | place: Australia: Brisbane, Thorneside Wastewater Treatment Plant | collected 2011-12-16 ... | reverse complement strand
GATGACTCAGGATACTATATCTTGTGCGTGACCACGGGAAATCCCAAAGAGCCACAGTTTGACCTGCCCAAACTGTAAAGGGTTGGAAGGATAAGCGCGATTGGATTCAAGCACCCTGTCCAGCAACGAGTGCCCCTGCAAATCTTCCAGCTTCAGGACACTGACAACCGGCAACCCCAACACTTTGTCACGAGACCATAGGGTAAGTTTTTCTGCACTGGCGTTCATATACGTAACTCGGCCATGTTGATTGACAACAATGACCCCACCTGCCAAGGCATCAAGAACCCATTCGGTGTTGACCTGTTCAGGCTGTGCATCCGGCTTTGGTCGTACCGTGTCGGTAGTCACAAGAGCTGCTGCACGTACCTGCCTACTGTTACGCACAAGGATATAAAGCAACCCTGTCTGCACCAGCAACATTCCTGTCAGCAGTGACAGTACGGCGGTATCCACCCCGGTTATCACCCCAGAATGGTCAACCACGTGGAACTGTCCGTTAAACCATGCCCAAGCAAGCGCACAGGCTACGCCAGCTACTGACAGGATTGGAACGACTAGGCGCATCAAATCCCCCTGAAACTTGTTACATATTGTTATAATTAAACAGCCTACAATTGTAGAAGCAAATCCTCACTGAAAGCTAGGCCACCCGTCTGATTGATGAACTTTCCATACAAACGGCGTCAAGCATACAACGCCATACCCAATTTACAGCAATAGACCGAAACAATATAAATTTTCTGCAATTTAATTATAAACTCTCCGACTTTTATAAAAACGACCTTGACAATTAAGCGCTGCAACAGGATTATATCGCACATGAACTCTTTCTTTTAACCGCATATAAGGGACAGGTACATAACTGTGGCTAATGTTGATATTTCCAATCTGAGCGTTGCTGAACTCGAAGCATTAAGAGGCAGCATTGAGAATGTAATCGGTAGTCGCCGCCAGACTGAGCTGGTCAACTTGCGTCAGGCAATTGAAGACATGGTTGAAGAAGCTGGTTTTACTTTGGAAGAAGTAATGCAGGCAGCACCTCCAAAAAAACGTGCTGTTCCAGCTAAATACCGTAACCCTGCTGACCCTTCACAAACTTGGAGTGGGCGTGGCAGAAAACCGGGTTGGGTAGAAGAACTGATTGCCAATGGTGGCTCTTTGGATGACTGCCTGATTCAGTAAACCTACAGAAAAAAATCCGGCTCAGGCCGGATTTTTTTCTTTAAAGCCTTTAAAACACACCTCAATATTCCATGTCACGCCTGCGTGCAACCCTTGCCCTGACAGCCTTTCCAGCCATTTGGCTTGTTGCGTAAACCCAACTATTGTTGCAAAAAGTGCTATTCCGTTACAAGCAGCCATTTGACGTTGCGCCGCAACATAAGAAAAAATCCCGCGATGATGAAAAATGACCCCAAGATATTTTGCCGAATACCTGTATTTACTCTACTATTACGCGAGTCTGCATAAATTTCCCATAAGAAGCCTGTGAAAGCAGGAAATAACAGGGAGCGTGTCAGACTACGACAGGATGGATAAACGAGAGACCCAAGAATGAGAAAACTGCTCTGCTTTCTGCTCTTGCTTGTGACAACACAGGCTTATGCACTCAAGCAGGAGGATTTGCTACCACCCGATGAAGCCTTCAAATTCAAGGCTGAGGTGGTATCCCCCGACAAACTGAAAGCGACCTGGGAAATTGCCGAGGGTTACTACCTCTATCGCGACCGTTTTGGCTTTGAAACAGCAACGGCAGATGTATCACTGGCGCAGCCGGTATTTCCTGCCGGAGAGAGCAAAGATGATCCCAATTTTGGTAAAATTGAGGTTTACCACAAGTCTGTCAGTGTTGAAGTCCCTGTTGACCGCACAAAAACAGCCGCAGCGGTTGAACTCGCGCTTAAAGTCAAATACCAGGGCTGTGCTGACGCCGGATTGTGCTATCCCCCCCAGCGCAAAGAAGCCAAACTGACACTGGCAGCAGCAGGGGGCGTAGCAACACCCGCCACGGTTGCAACCAGCAGTGCCCCTACAGCCACAAATCCAGAATCAGGTAACGCAGCAGAAAACGGCAAACTCAAAGATATTTTGCCCTTGCCCAATAAAAAGCGGAATGCAGATGGCCCCTTACCTGTCGATCAAGCCTTTAATCTGCAAATAACGGCGATTGACAAAGGTACACTGAACGCACGCTGGACTGTCCAGCCAAACCACCATTTGTATCGTCCCAAAATCAAGTTCACGGTCAAGGATCCCAAAGGTGTCAGCCTCGGCACGCCTGTTTTCCCAACCGGCAAACAGGTCGACGACGAATACTTCGGCAAAATTGAAGTTTACGGTCAGGATTTTGAGGTCAAAGTTCCAATTTTATCCTCCAGTGGTTTGAAAAAGCTGGTAGTTGAAACCGAATACCAAGGCTGTTCTGACAATACCGGGATTTGCTACCCGCCAGTCAAGGAAGCACGTGAGGTCAGCCTGACTGGTTTACCTGATGCCCAACCAATCGAAGGCAGTGATACGGCATCCTTTGCAGTACCCAATAAAACCTCGGCGGAAGATGAAATATCCAACCGCATGAGGGATAGCAGCTACTTCAGCACCCTGCTGTTTTTCTTCTTTGCAGGACTTGGCTTGGCACTGACACCTTGTGTTTTCCCCATGATTCCGATCCTGTCAGGCATCATCGCCGGTTCCAGTGATCTGTCGCCGCGCAAGGCATTCTGGCTGTCACTATCCTACGTACTACCTATGGCACTGACCTACGCCATTGTCGGCATCATTGCTGGCCTGAGCGGAGCCAACTTGCAGGTTATGTTCCAGAACCCCTGGGTAATCGGCACATTTGCTGGCCTGTTTGTGCTGCTGGCATTATCCATGTTCGGTTTTTACGACCTGCAAATGCCTGCCAGCATCCAGAGCCGCCTGAGTGAAATCAGTAACCGCCAGCAAGGCGGCAGTTTCATCGGTGCGGGTATCATGGGGGTACTGTCTGCCCTGATCGTTGGTCCTTGTGTCACTGCCCCGCTGATTGGTGCACTGGTTTATATTGCCCAGACCCGTGACGCCATACTGGGAGGGTTGTCACTGTTCACCCTTGGCTTGGGGATGGGGCTGCCTCTGCTAATGATTGGTACTTCCGCAGGTCGTCTGCTGCCACGCGCGGGTGCATGGATGGATACAACCAAAGCCATTTTCGGCATCATGATGCTGGGATTAGCCATATGGATGCTCAACCGGGTTGTTCCTATTGAAGTCACTATGGCACTGACCGGCATCCTGCTGACAGTTTCCGGCATTTACATGGGGGCGTTGGAGAAAACCCATGATGAAATGGGCGGCTGGGGACGTTTCTGGAAAAGCCTGGGTCTAATCATGCTGTTCTATGGTGCAATGATCCTGTTCGGCGTGTCGGCTGGCAGCCAAAACCTGCTACAGCCACTTAAAGGTGTATTTGGCGGTGGTTATGCTGTTGCAGCCACAGCCCCAACACATGTCGGTCTCAAGTTTGAAAAAATCAAAGGGTTGCAAGGGCTGGAACAGGCTCTTGCCAAAGCAAAAGCCCAGAACAAACCCGTTATGCTCGACTTTTATGCTGACTGGTGTGCATCCTGCAAAGAACTGGAACACAATACGTTCAAGGATGCTGAAGTTGTAGCAGCTCTAGCTGATACCATCCTGATTCAGGCGGATGTCACTGCCAATGACGAGCAAGACAAAGCTCTGAATGAACTGTTCCGCCTGTTTGGCCCGCCGCAGGTGCTGTTTTTCAAACCGGATGGCGAGGAAATCAAACCAGTACGCCTTGCCGGTTATGAGGAACCCGCCCAGTTTGTGCAACGCATCCAGCGTTTCAAACAAAGCCTGTAAATACCTCTATTCTCTGCACGCTTGTCGGCTAAAACCGGCAGGCCGGAGAATTTGTCGATAGGTCACAGCTTGATCAGCATAAGTTCAGCTATATTTTCTATACTACGAGCGCACTCCTGATTGGGATTGCCGCTAATAAAACGTATCAAACTTCAGTTCTGGGACTTGACCGCAACTTGCGGGAACAGGAGTAACTTCATGCGTAATAACAAAGCATACGATACCGAACAGGAAGACGATCTGTTCAATCTGGAAAAACTACCTGCCGCCTCTGATGGCAAAAAGGTAAAACCGCACGTTGTCCGCCGTAATGTCGAAGACTATCTGGAAAAGAAAGCACTCGAACGCCGTTTGAAAGACGTGTTCGAGGAAAACTTTTAACCTTTTGCAGGAACACCGGCAACCCTCACGGCAAACCGGCACTCCACCGGATTACACAGCCTGTTGCACTGCTGCACCTGTTTCCTCCGGCAATTGCAGAGCCACACGCAAATCCGCCAGATAGGCCTGTTCTGCATCGTTAGCCTCATCAATGACGGCTGCCGATACCAGGTAAATTTCCGTGGCAACAGCCAAGTCGCCCTCCGCCAATGCAGCAATGTCCTTGGCGCTGAGTGGGCGAGCCAATTCATCCATGATCATGTCATTCAAATCACCGTCCAGTTCAGCATTTGCCAATTGCTGGCGGATATTCTCCAGTTCAGCGGAATCCACATGACCATCAGCCTTGGCTGCTGCAATCATGGCTTTCAGCAGGATTTCGGCACTGGCTTTAGGCGCATCCGGTGCAGCAAGCTGTGCAGGTTCAGCCGCCTGGGCTGTACCCTCTCCAGCAGCACCACCAGCCCATTGCTTATACATCTGGTAAGCAAGCCCCCCAACCGCAGCAAGGCTGCCAACCTTGACGGCCGCGCCCGTTACTCGCCGTCCGGTACTGGTTCCCAGCAACAATGCCAAAACCCCAGCAGCGGCTGCACCCGTTTTCATACCTGACAGCATTTTGTCGCGCTGTTCCCCTTCTGTCGGAATCCCCAGTTTTTCTTCAGCCACAGACTGGCCTTTTTGTGCCATTTCCTTACCGGATTGCAGCATCTGATCCAGGAAAGTTTTGATGTCCATGATAGTCTCCTTGTTTTGGTGATAATTGTTCAGTGATTGTCTTGCATGACTTCGCGGATAAACTCGCGGGTAATCTTGCGCCCACGCCTCAGGCTAGCAACGTCCAGCCGATCCAGTAATGCCATAAGGGTAGGCATATCGCGTGAATAATGCCGCTCAATATATTTCATGACGTTATCAGGTAATTCAAAACCGCGTTGATGGGCACGCCATGCCATCGCCTGAATGCAGTATTCGGTACTGACCGGGTGGACACGGTAATCTGGCCCCCACAACAGGCGGGAAGCAAAATCCGGCAGGGTACAAATCATTTCACGCGGATTGGTACGCGCAGCCATGATCAGGGGCTGACCGTTGGCTCGGCAGGTATTGATCAGATTCATCAGGGCAATTTCCCAGTCACGCTGCCCGACAATCGCATCCAGTTCATCCAGCGCGATCAGGTGCTTGTTTTCCAGCCCTTGCAACATGCGGCTACCGTAAGGTGCGCATTGCCCCAGCGGGATGTAGGCTGCCAGCAAGCCCGCTGCATAATGTTGTTGGCAACAGGCTTGCAACAAATGGGATTTGCCCGACTGGGTTTCCCCCCACAGAAACATTTGCGGAAAATGCTGCCCAAAGCCACGTTTGAGAATACCCAACAACCCGGCATTTTCCGGGGTAACAAAGAACGAACTGAACCGATGCCCGTCCCGCATTCCTACGTTCAATGTCAGTTGTTGCTGCATCATTCCGGCTTTTTGTCTCCAGTAACATCCTCATTCAACTCAATGATGGGTACGCCTGTGGGAGATTCAATCCCGTAAATGCGGCTTTGTTTGTAGGTATCATGAATATGCCGCATGATCACCGCCAGGATTGCCGCCACCGGCAAAGCCAGCAGGATGCCGAAGAACCCGAACAGTTGCCCGCCCGCCAACACCGCAAAAATGACTGTAACTGGATGCAGACCGATACGCTCCCCTACCAGCATGGGCGTCAGGATTGTACCTTCTATGACTTGTGCCACGACAAACACTGCCAGCACCCAGAATAGGTCGAAAATATCCGGCGACTGGAACAGGATGGCGATACCTGCCACCCCTACCCCGACAATCAGGCCAAGGTAAGGCACAAAACTGACCACACCGGCGATGATCCCGATCAGCAAGGCAAATTCCAGCCCCACCAACCACAACCCTACCGAATAAATGACCGCCAGCGCCACCATTACCAGCAATTGCCCACGCAGAAACGCGCCCAGCACCTCATCAGATTCCCGCGCCAGTTTGGACAACAGCGGTTGTGTGGAACGCGGCAACAGGTCGTCGATATAAGCCACCATCTGATCCCAGTCACGCAGCAAGTAAAACGTGATGATCGGGATCAGTGCCAGATTGGCAACCCAGCCTAGTACCACGAAACCGGATTCGGAAATCGTTTCGATGGTACTGCGGATAAAACCGCCGGTTTCTTTCCAGTGTGAGGTGAGGATGGTCTTGAGCTTGTCCACTTCCAGTACACTTGGGTCAACCGCAAAACGGTCACGCAACCAGGGAGCCAGCACATTCACTGCCCAGTCGATATAAACCGGGATCATGTTGATGAAACGTTTCACCTGGGTTTCCAGCACCGGCACGAGGAACAGGAAAAACAGCACCAATGTCACACAAATGCTCAGAAAAACTACCGTCACTGCCAGAGTACGCGACAACTTCCAGCGCTCCAGCCGATCTACCAGCGGGTCACCCAGATAAGCCAGAAACGCCGCCACCAGAAACGGGGTCAGGATAGGAGCCAGCAAATACAACAAACTGACAGAGATAAGCCCCACCGCCAACCAGAACCAACGTCCACTTTCCAGAATCATGCTTTAACCTTTTGCCAGCGCATAACGCCCCCACAGATAAACATACGCCATCCCGCTCAAGCAGGTCGTTGCTGCCACCAGCCATTGCAAGCCCTGATTGAACCAGTCTGGCAGTGGATGCATCGCCACATGGAACAGGGTCACTGCCAGCAAGGTAATCTGCAACCCGGTATTCAGTTTGCTGATCAACAGGGGATGCATATCCAGTTTGCCCCGTACCAGCCGGTAGGCAAGGGCTCCCAGTACAATTACTACATCACGCCCGATGACCAGCGCAATCAGCCACCACGGCAAACTGCCTTTCAAACCGAACACGATGAAAACCGATACCACGAACAGCTTGTCCGCTACCGGGTCAAGCATCGCCCCCAAACGGGTAAACCAGCCGTAACGACGCGCCAGAAAACCATCCAGCGCATCGGATAAACCAGCCAGCACCAGTAGAATCAGTGCCAGCGAATAAGAACCTCGCCACAACAACCAGCAAATGGGAGCAATGGACAGGATTCGGACAACCGTGATGATGTTTGGAATTTGTTCCCGCACGTCAAACCCATTATTTATCAGTTTTTTAAACCAAAAAGGCTCCTTTCGGAGCCTCTATGATATAACGGATTGGCGGTCAAGTACCGATTTTCCGACAACAGTGGTGTTATCGCTGCTGGACAGGAATCAGGGTAATTTCTACACGGCGGTTCTGGGCACGACCGTATTCGCTGCTGTTGTCAGCAACTGGGCGGCTTTCACCGTAACCAACTGCCTGCATACGCTGGGCTGCTACCCCCATGCTTGCCAGGTAGGAACGCACACCGTTGGCACGTTGCTGGGAAAGCTGCATGTTGGCTGCATCACTGCCTACGTTGTCAGTGTGACCTGCAATCTGGATGCGGGTATCCGGGAACTGGTTCAGGGTATTGGCTAGGTTGTTCAGGACACCGTAGGACTGTGGCTTGACCGCAGACTGACCAAAGTCAAACGTGATTGCATCCGGCATGGTCAAGACAATATTGTCGTTCTGGCGTTGTACGTCAACACCCGTACCTTGCAATTGCTGGCGCAGGGCTGCTTCCTGCTGATCCATGTAGTTGCCGATGGCAGCTCCCGCCAGACCACCAATAACCGCACCCGCCAACGCACGGTCATCATCCTTGTCACCGGTCGTTTTACCAATCACAGCCCCAGCGATCCCACCGATAACGGCACCTTGCTCAGCACGGGTCATTTCACCGTTAGGGCCGCAACCAACCAGTACTGCCGCAGCCAGACTGCCAATAAACCAGTGACGCATGGAAATTTTCATTTGATGAGTACCTCAATCGTATCGTTGTTATGAACCACACCTTGGAGGCGCGATTCGCCTTATAAGTTCACTATTCTGGAGTGCGCAGTTTGAAAGAATCGCAGGCATTCGTCCAGCAGAATTGGTCAAGCCATCCTGAGCAAGTGGCGAAAGATGTATTGTTCAAAATACCAACCCCACGTTTTCCTTGCCTAATGCCGCACGCAATTCTCGTAGATTGCCATCATCCAGCGCCACCTCCCAGCGATTGCCCAGACGCAATTCCGCCTTGGCTTGTGCATTGCAGTATTCCAATGCGATGGGGAACTTGACAGCTTCAACAGGTTTGAGGAACTTGCGCAGGTCGTTCCAGACAGCACCTTGCACTTGTCCGGCATCCAGCCGTAACACCAGTTTGCGCAGGAAGTTTTCCCGCACCGACTGCATATTGTGGACTTTTTCCACCCGCAAACGGGTTTTGCCGGTACGCTGGTCGGTATCGAGTGTGCCTTCCAGTACCACGCAGGTATCTTTTTCCAGCAAATGTCCGTAATTGTTAAAGGTGTCGGTGAAAATCAGCAGCTCGTAATAGGCGGTATTATCATCCAGTTGCACGAAGGCACGTTTGCCATTGTCGGTATGCTGGGTACGCACGCTGGAAACCAAACCTACCAGCATCACCGGTTCGCGGCGGTATTTCGTACCATCATCTTCGGCAATGTCCGCCAGTTTCTTGCGGTTGCCCAAACCGGCAATTTCTTCCTGGTATTCATCTAGTGGATGCCCGGTGAGGAACAATCCCAGGGTTTCTTTTTCCAGTTTGAGGCGTTCCTTTTCGGGGAATTCGGCGCGGGCAGGCATCACGGATTCGGGCGCATCCTCTTTCACCCCGCCGAACATGCCGCCGAACAAATCCACCTGCCCCGTACCCTGGTCGCGGTTGTGCTGTTCCGCCATCCGCAACGCTTCGGGCAGGAATTCGAGCATGGCGCGGCGTGTGCCGCCGAGGGAATCAAATGCACCGGCTTTGATCAGGGTTTCCAGTACGCGGCGGTTGACCTTTTGTGAACTGCAACGCTTGCACAAATCGGCGAGGGATTTAAACGCACCGTGCTGGTTGCGCTCCTCCACCATCACGCTGAGGGCTGCCTCCCCTGCCCCTTTGACCGCACCCAGCCCGTAAATGATGCGGTTGTTGTCATCGACGGTGAACTGGAAATCGGAACGGTTGATGTCCGGCGGCAGCACTTGCAGGTTCAACTGGCGGCAATCGTCCAGCAGTGTCACCACTTTGTCGGTGTTGTCCATATCCGCTGACAGCACTGCTGCCATGAACGCTGCTGGGTAATGTGCCTTGAGCCAAGCGGTTTGGAAAGCGACCAACGCGTAAGCAGCACTGTGAGATTTGTTGAACCCGTATTCCGCGAACTTTTCCATCAGGTCGAAAATGTAACCCGCCTGATTTTCGTCAATCTGGTTATTCCGCGCCCCCTCCATAAAGATGGAACGCTGTTTTGCCATTTCCTCCGGTTTCTTCTTACCCATCGCACGGCGCAGCATATCCGCACCGCCCAGCGTGTACTGGGCGAGGACTTGCGCAATCTGCATGACCTGTTCCTGGTAAACGATAACGCCGTAGGTCGGTTTGAGGATTTGCTCCAGACTGGGGTGTGGGTATTCGACCTTGGCGATGCCCTTTTTGCGGTTGATGAAGTCGTCCACCATCCCCGACTGCAAGGGGCCGGGGCGGAACAGTGCCACCAGTGCCACCACGTCCTCAAACACATCCGGTTGCAGGCGACGGATCAGGTCTTTCATCCCGCGTGATTCAAGCTGGAATACGGCGGTGGTTTTTTGCGCCTTGAGCAGGTCGAACGAAGCTTTGTCATCCAGCGGGATGCGGTTGATGTCAACGGGCAGCAAGCCTTTGGCTGCCTGCTGGCGGTTGATGGTCTGCAACGCCCAGTCGATGATGGTGAGGTTGCGCAAGCCCAGAAAGTCGAACTTGACCAGCCCCACCCCTTCCACATCGTCCTTGTCGTATTGCGACACCACGCCGTTGCCCTGTTCGTCACAGGCAATCGGGGTGAAATCGGTCAAATCCGACGGCGAAATCAGCACCCCGCCCGCGTGCTTGCCAGTGTTGCGGGTCAGCCCTTCGAGGGAAATCGCCATGTCCAGCAGAGCTTTGACTTCCTCATCCTTGTTATAGAGTTCGATCAGGTCGGGGGAAACACGCTCCGAATCATCCTGTGATTTTTTGGTACGCCCCAGTGCGTCTTCCAGCGTAATACCGAGGACGAACGGGATCAGTTTCGCCACCCGATCGACGAAACCGTAGGGATGCCCCAGCACCCGCCCCACGTCCCGCACCACCGCTTTCGCCGCCATCGAACCGAAGGTGATGATCTGCGACACCTGATTGCGCCCGTAGGTTTGTGCCACGTAATCAATCACTTTGTCACGATTATCCATGCAGAAGTCGATATCAAAGTCAGGCATGGAAACCCGTTCCGGGTTCAAGAAACGTTCAAACAGCAGGTCATAAGCCAACGGGTCAAGGTCGGTGATCTTGAGCGCGTAAGCCACCAGTGAGCCTGCGCCCGAACCCCGCCCAGGGCCGACCGGGATGCCGTTATCCTTCGCCCACTGGATAAAGTCGGCAACGATCAGGAAGTAGCCGGGGAAACCCATCTTGTTGATGACATCGAGTTCGATTTTGAGGCGTTCGTCATAGGGTTTGCGCTTTTCCGCGAACTCCGGCGTACCGCGCGGGTATTGGTCGCCGAGCAGGAAATCCAGCCGTTGTTCCAGCCCCTCCTCACTGACCTTGCAGAAGTATTCGGCTTCGGTCATGCCGTCAGGAATCGGGAATTGCGGCAGGTAGTTCTTGCCCAGCGTCAGCGACACATTGCAGCGTTTGGCGATTTCCACCGTGTTGGCGATGGCGGAGGGGATGTCGGCGAACAGTTCCGCCATTTCCTCCGCCGTGCGCAAATATTGCTGCGGGCTGTAATGCTTGGGGCGTTTGGGGTCAGCCAGCACGTTGCCACTGTTGATGCAGACGCGGGCTTCGTGCGAGGCAAAATCACTTTCGGCGACAAAACGCACGTCGTTGGTGGCGACCACTGGCAGGTCATGGGCAAGCGCGAGTTCCACGGCGGCGTGGATGTAATCTTCCTCACCATCGCGCCCGGTGCGTTGCAGTTCAAGGTAGTAGCGGTCGGGAAAATGCTGTTGCCATTCTTGCAGGCGTTTTTCGGCAAGCTCTGCGTTGCCAGCGAGTAATGCCTGACCTACGTCACCGTCACGCCCGCCGGACAGCATGATCACGCCGTCGCTGAATTCGGCAATCCAGCTACGCTGCACACGCGGCACGCCCAGCACCTGCCCCTGTTGCCAGGCGCGTGAAATCAGCTTGGTGAGGTTGCGGTAGCCGGTGTTGTTCTGGCACAGCAGGATCAGGTGGAACAGGGTGTCGCCGCCGGTTTCATCGACCAGCAGGATGTCCACGCCGAAGATGGGCTTGATGCCAGCACCCATCGCGGCTTTGTAGAATTTCACCAACCCAAAGAAATTGTTCAGGTCGGTGATGGCGATGGCGGGCATCCCGGTCTTTTCAACGGCTTTCATCAGCGGCTTGATGCGGATGGTGCTGTCGGTGAGGGAGTATTCGGTGTGCAGGCGCAGGTGGACGAAGCGGGTCATTTGCTTGCCCCCAACTCGGTGTATTTCTTCGCTGACCCTTTCGCCAGTTCTAGCGGATACTTGGCACGGTTTTTCACCATCTTGCTGCGGATTGCCGCCTCCAGATCAATCCCTAGATCGTGGCACAAATACGCCAGATACACCGCCACATCTGCCACTTCATCCTGCAAGCGCGGCAGCACAGCCTGCACCGCCTCCCCGCATGGGTCTTGCCACTGAAACAGTTCCAGTACTTCGCCTGCTTCCAGTGACAGCGAAATGGCAAGGTTGCGTGGGGTATGGAACTGCTCCCAGTCGCGTTCGGCGCGAAAAGCGATCAGTTCTTGCATCAGGTCGTTCGGCAGCATGGCAGTGTCCCGTTGAATCCAGATACCATTATAATCGTTCCATCCCGCCATGACGGAAGAATAAGGATACCCATCATGCTGAAGTTTTTGCCCGGTATCATTCTGCTACAGGTTATCACGGTAGCACTGGTCATGCTTGCACCCAGCGGGTTGGCAGGCTGGGAATGGTTACGGCTAGGCATCCCGCTGGTGATTGTTGGCCTACTGACGGCGTTCTGGTTCGGAGCGGTTGCCGCCCACCAGCGCAAGGACGAAATCAGCCGCTTGCAGGAATGCCATGCCAAGGAGCGTGAAGCCATCCGGGTCAATGCCGAGCGAGCCAAGCACAAAGTGCTCAAACAGGCGCAACAGGAAACCTTGCAGGAAGTACGCCGCACCTCCACCCAGGCCAACATCAAGGTAGGGCTGGCACTAGCAGGTATGGCAGGCATTGGCGGGCTGTTGTTGCTGACGCAATTCATGACACTGGGTTTGCTGACACTGACCACCGCAGGTGGTGCGCTGGGCGGCTATGTGTTGCGCTTGCGGCAGGAAAAAACCAAACCTGCCCTGCCGGATGCCACGCCCGACCACCCTCGCCTGATCAACGCAACACCCGTGAAAAGCAAGTAATCAGCGCCCGCTAAACAGGATCACACCCCATTGTGCTGGCTCGTTGGCAGCCTGCTGGTTACTTGCCATCCAGCCAATCTTTTTGTCACGTGGACCACCATCATCGTCATCATTGATCTGGATTTCAGCACTCACCCGATGCCTGACGTCCGGTTTCATGCCGAACACCTGCCAGGGAATCCACGCTTCCAGCACATAGCCATCCCTGGTTGCCCGCATGTCGGTCACAATGCTGGCAAGCTGTGCATCCGTCATGGGTGCAGAATTCTTGCCCAGCGTTACCCCACGGCTGCAATCAAACAGCAGATGGAAATCGTTTTTCCCATCAACCTGCGCAGCGCGGCTGTTGTCAGCATCCAGAAAAAATTCAATGGAATCATCATCGACAGGATCAGGTGAATCATGCACCAGCGTTTCGTCATACACCCGCACGCTCAGGTAGAGATACTCCGCATCCCACTTACCCTGCCACTTGCCAAAGCTATCTTTCTTGACCCAATCGCGTGATTCCAGCAACACATCCAGAGTGCGCGGGTTTTCCAGAAAAAAGAACTGTTCCGGATCAGTGGCAGGCCGCCACACGATCACCGGCTCGTCCGGCTTGCGCGGTTTCTGCTGTGCCGGTTGTTCCATTACCTGTGGCTGGGTTGCAGCAGGTGGCTGCCATACGGAAGAATTGCGCTCGGCAATGAAGGACAGCACAGCTGCGTATTTGTATGCCTGTTCGCGCGGCTGACGGATATGCTCTTTCAACCCCCAACAGCCATACCACTGGCAAGTACGCGGGGCAGAAAACAGCATCATCAGCTTGCCCCCGGACTGTTCCCAGCCGTTGAGGAAATCCGTGTAAAGCTGCCCCATGCGTGGGTCGCGGTTGGCAGCGAAAAACAGCGGGTTGGGATGCTGATCAGGCTTGCGGGTTGCCCAGTCCACCAGTCCCTGCCCGCCTTCATACGCCAGCAGGTCGAGCTGATATTGCTGTGTCAGGGCGACATGTTGCTGCGCCATTGTCAGCACTTCCGGCAAGGAGCGGTAGGAATCCGCCTCGGTCGTCAAGCGGAAAATATCGTCGACACTCTGCGCCTCCCGATAACCCTTGATGTTACCACCGAAGTAAGGTGCAATCGCCACCGCATCCACATGCTGGTACATGTCGTTGTAAGTCAGCAGCTTGCGGGTAATGTCAGGGCGGGTATCCCAGCCTCCCAGCACCCGCACAAAACGCTCCCGCCCACCGAACACCTGTTCCCAGATGTCAAACATCTGGCGGGCACGCAAGGTATAAAACTGGAACCCGGCTTCCACCGCATTGATCGACAAGCCCAGTTCAATGCCTTTTTTCTGGGTGTATTCGTTGTGGGTGAAGGTGGTATTCCAGGCTTCATTGGTGTATTCCACATACACTTTCAGTTCGGGGTTGAGATGATCACGCACATAAATGGCGAATTCACGCAGGTACTCATCATCGGCCGCATGGGGCAGATTGAACCAGGCATCCTTGTGCAAGCGGTTGGCAAGCTCCACCATGATCTCCAGCGGCACGCCACGTGCGCCGTAAGTTCCACCCCAGTTGGCTTCTTCCATGTGTGGGCGGTCTTGCCAGTGTTCCACCGGATTGCGGGTGATACCCGACATTGCCATGAAACGGATTGCCTTGAAATCCTTCATGAAATCCAGGTAGTCAGGGTTAAACACAATGCTGGCGTAATGTTCGGCAAAAGCCAGAAACTCGCCGTCCAGCAAGCCACAAGCCGTTGCATCCGTTACCCATTTGAGCGGATTGTTACGGCAAATTCCCCCCGGTGGCAAGATACGGATATTACGCAAGTAATTACCCGCAGTGGTCTGGGTTATGACCAGACTGGCATCCAGTACCCCATCAGCCCCTGCATCAAAGCGGATCACATCCCGCCCCGGCGACTGGTACACCACTTTCACGTCATGCCCGTAACGCAGCTTGCCTTCACCCTCATACAGCACGGTGTATTCACCACCCGGCACAACCTCTGGCGGCAAACTACCCAAAAACTTGGTTCCCACTTCACCACTAGCGATACTGCTGGGCCAGCCATTGGCATCGTAAACCACCCCCTCTGCTTTCAAACCCAGCACATTTTCAGCAAACGGGCTGGCAACCCGGAATAGGTCAACAAACGGGATACTGGCATCTTCGTAGTGAATTTCATTGCTATTGATGCCAACCGGCGATGGCTGGGTAATCACCGGCAATTCCACCTTGCCAGCACCACCCGGCAGAATGGGCTGAAGGTAATGCCGGTAAACATACCAGCCTGCCTGTAGCAGAAACAGCAACAGGGCAAACATCAACAGGATGGTCAGGAGTTTACGCAACATGCATACAGTTCAAGTCAGTCTGCACTGCTTGCCAGTGCCTTTTTGACCGGGGCAAAACTGCGCCGATGGATGGGGCTTGCCCCCTGCTCGCGCAAGGCAGCCAGATGTTCAGCCGTGCCATAGCCCTTGTGACGGGCGAAACCGTATTGGGGATACAAAGCATCCATTGCCAGCATTTCCTCATCACGTACCACTTTGGCAAGAATGGAGGCAGCACTGATCTCCGCCACTGTCGCATCCCCGCCGATAATGGCTTCCATGTTGTAAGGCAGTTTGGGGCAACGGTTGCCGTCAATCTTCACCAGATCAGGCTGGAGCAACAAACCTTCCAGTGCCCGCTGCATGGCCAGAAAAGTGGCTTGCAGGATATTGATGCTGTCGATTTCTGCCACCTCTGCTCGCCCCAGACTCCAGGCCAGTGCCTTGGCACGGATTTCTATTGCCAGTTGCTCACGGCGTCTGGCACTGAGTTTTTTGGAATCATTCAAACCAGCAATAGGTTGCTGCGGGTCAAGGATAACGGCAGCCGCAACCACTGCACCTGCCAGCGGCCCGCGCCCAACCTCATCCACCCCCGCAACCAGCATCAGGCTTTCCTCAGCACGAAAACCGAGGCAGGCGGAACATTCAGCAATACGGTTGCCACCCGTTCAATCCTAAAACCCTCTTTCTGCAAACGTTCAAACAGGCGAATCTGGCGCACAAACGGCGTATAGCTCATCTGCACAATAGTGGAACCCGTATTGAGCGCATCACGGAAATGTTTCACCAGCTTTTCGGAATAGAACGGCCCAGTCACCGGCATACAGGAAACGATCAGGCAATTCGCCAGACCATCCGTATTTTCGTCAATCGGCAGAGTGAAAAAGTCTTTGCCCAACAGTGGGGTATGGCTACCGAAACGCTCATGGAACTGACGCACGAAATCCGGGTGCTTTTCCACAAACACAAACGGAATCGGTGCTGGCATGAAATACTGGGCTACAACCCCACTACCCGTGCCAACAAACACGCCCCGGCTGTAACTGTGAAAAAAGCGGCTAGCCACCTGATGCATTTTCGCACCGAATTTATCACTGGAACTGACAACAGAGCCGGTGGATTTGAATTTGGTTAGGTACATGGTGCATCCCTTAAGTTGACTGAACCAATCATTGATAATAGGTGAGCCTGGCTTCTGCTTCTGCCAGTGTCTTGCCCCAGGCGATAATGCCGTCTTCATGCCCCAGCATTGCCACCAATCCTGTTGATGGGAAACCGTTTTCCCGCACAAGCTGCTGTACGGCAGCCGCCATTTGTGGCGTACCGTAAGGAATCTCCCCCGCTGTCACCCACAGCTTGTGTTTCCGCGCATTTTGCCACAAATCAGGCCAATGGACATGGATCACAGCCTGTACCGAGGGCAAAGATTGATAAATAACCGCATGGGTCATGGCTTCGGAAGACGGCTCTGTTTCCCCGCTGGCCTGCAAACGGTTGGCTTGCGGGCTACAAGCTGTCACTAGGGCATATTGTTGCCGCGTCAGGGCTGGCAAATGCCCGGTCTGGGAACCGGTAATCAGAAAAGCATCCGGCATACCTTGAAGTTCAACCCGATGGCTAAGGTTGCCATAGCCCAGACCGGCATAACGCTGGTCATCCTGACCGATTAAGCTGGCAGCGAACAGGCGGGCACGACAGGCTTCCAGCAACGTAATATCGAGGTGCTCCGGCAATGGCTGGCAAACATAAGTCAGTTGGTACTGGATGACACCTTCCTGCATGACTAAAAAAACCGCTTGATGATGGCTTGGGCTGCACTGTGGCTGGCATTCTGGCGCAATTGCCCGTGCAGTTGTTGAAAATGCTGGAGAATGTACTGCTGCCGTTTCTCGGGCAAGGCAAACATTTGCTCAATGGCTTGCACCAGATTATCGGGAGTGATCTGTTCCTGAAGCAATTCCGTCACCAATTCCTCGTTGGCAAGGTTATTGGGCAAGGTTACAAAACGTACTTTCAGCAGATGGAAGGTGCGGATCAGCCACGCAGTCAGCGGTGCAACCCGGTAAGCAGCCACCATCAGACGGCCTGTCAGCATTCCTTCCAGTACCGCAGTCCCGGATGCCAACAGAATATGGTCGGCTGCCTGCATCAACAGACGGGATTGCCCATCCAGCACCGTCAGTGCCAATGTGGGAGCGTGTTGCTGGCGAATAGTTTCCAGTTGCTGGCGCAAGCGTCCACTGGCAGCGGGGGTCACGAACAACAGATCAGGATATGTTTGTTGCAAACGCACGGCTGCCTGCAAAAAATCCGGGGCAAGACGCTGGAGTTCCCCGGCACGGCTACCGGGCAGGATGGCAAGAATCTGGCGACCTTGTGGCAAACCGAGTTGCTGGCGGGCGCTGACCCGGCAGGCATTGAATTCCACTTCGTCTGCCAGTGGATGCCCGACAAAAGCAGCTTCAATCGCGTGCTTACGGTAAAAATCTACTTCAAACGGAAACAGGGTCAGCATCAGATCCAGTGTTCCCTGCATCTTGCGCACCCGTTTTTCCCGCCAGGCCCATACGGACGGGCTGACATAATGGGCGGTGTGAATACCCGCAGCGTGCAGTTTCGCCGCCAGTGGCAGGTTGAAATCCGGTGCATCCACCCCAATGAACAGATCAGGCGGATCGGCTTGCCAGCGCTGCAACAACTGTTTGCGGATTGACAGTAATTCCGGCAAATGCCTAAGAACTTCCACCAGTCCCATCACCGACAGTTTTTCCAGCGGAAACAGGCTGACACAACCAGCAGCCTGCATTTCAGCCCCGGCGATACCTTCAAAACAGATGTCGGGATAATGTTCGCGCAAGGCAAGAATCAGACGTGCTGCCAGCAAATCACCTGACACTTCCCCGGCAATGATGGCAACACGCTTCATGCGTTAACGGATCAGCCCCCGCTGGCTATTGCGGCAGAAATCCAGCAACAAGGTCATGTCGTCATGCCCACCCAGTTCTGCTTCGATCTTGCTCAAGGCATCCTGGGTGCTCAGGTTTTGACGGTAAAGGATGCGATGGGCTTCGCGGATACGGTGGATAGCTTCAGCACTGAAACCACGCCGTTTCAAACCTTCCAGATTGACGCTACGCGGCTCGGCAGGCGCACCAGCGACCATCGCATAAGGTGGTACATCCTTGCTGATGGCAGAACCCATGCCGCTAAATGCATGTTCGCCGATCACGCAGAACTGGTGAACCAAAGTAAAACCACCCAGGATCACCCAGTCACGGATTTCCACATGCCCCGCTAGGGTTGCACTGTTGGCAAAAATGGTGTTGTTACCGATGATGCAATCGTGCGCAATATGTACGTAGGCCATGATCCAGTTGTCATCGCCCATTACCGTCTTGCCTTTGTCCTGTGTCGTGCCCCGATTGAAAGTACAGCATTCGCGGATGACATTGCGATCGCCAATGATGAGTTCGGTAGGTTCACCCCTGAATTTTTTGTCCTGCGGGGCAGCACCGATGGAGGCAAACTGGAAAATCTGGTTATCTTCCCCGATGCGGGTCGGACCGTCGATCACCACATGTGGCGCAATGCGTGTACCACGCCCGATACTCACATCTGCGCCAACGATGGTATACGCCCCCACTTCAACATCTGCCGCCAGGCTGGCGGACGGATGGATCACAGCAGTCGGGTGAATCAGGCTGCTCACGCTGCGGTCTCTTTCTTGGCAGCACACATCAGCTCAGCCGAAACAGCCAGCTTGCCGCCTACACGCGCCTCAGCATTGAAAACCCACATCATGCCCTTGCGCTTGAGCAATTCCACATGCAATTCCAGTTGGTCGCCGGGAACAACCGTTTGCTTGAAACGCGCCTTGTCGACTGCGACCAGCATGTACAAGGTATCGGTTTGCGGCTCTTCACCCATGGTACGGAACCCCAGCAAACCGGTTGCCTGCGCCAGAGCCTCAATGATAAGCACGCCCGGCATGATGGGCAGGTGTGGAAAATGCCCGTTGACCCACGGCTCGTTGACCGTGACATTCTTAATCGCCGTCAGTGATTTACCGACCTCGTATGCCACCACCCGATCTACCAGCAAAAACGGATAACGGTGTGGCAAGTAATTCCTGATTTGTTCAACGTTCATTGTGCCCATAGTGCTCAATTACTCCCTTTGTTTTGTAAATCTGCCAGTTGCTTTTCCAGCTCGGCAAGGCGACGAGCCAGTTTGTCCAGTTGGTTGAAGCGGGCGACATTTTTACGCCATACGGCATTTTCTATTGCTACCGTACCTGATGAATAAACACCGGGCTGGGTAATGGAATGGGATACCATGCTAGTACCTGTCACAACCACATGATCCGCAATGCTCAAATGCCCAGCAATCGCACACATGCCAGCAATCTGGCAATGCTTACCGATTTGCACGCTGCCTGCCACGGCAGTACACGCTGCCATCGCAGTATGTTCGCCAATCTGGACGTTGTGACCAATCTGGATCAGGTTATCCAGCTTTACCCCATTGCCAATGACAGTGGAACCCAGCGCAGCCCGGTCAATGGTGGTATTTGCCCCGATTTCCACATCATCACCCACCACCACATTACCAACTTGCGGAATCTTGTACCACACACCCCGATCCGGCGCAAAACCAAAACCGTCCGCACCCAGCACAGCCCCCGAATGGATAATGCAGCGTTCCCCCAGTCGAGTATTGTAACCCAGTGTGACGTTGGGGTAGAGACGGGTATGCTCCCCTAGGTGACAGCCATCCCCCAGCACACAGCCTGCACCGATGATGACACCCGCACCGATTACCGTACCTCCCCCAACACTGACATGCGCACCGATGCTGACACCTTCACCAAGCGTCACTCCTTCACCAAGCACAACACTGGGATGAATGCCTGCTTCAGGTCGGGGAACTGGGTGTAACAAGTCTGCGATTTTTGCATAAGCCAGATAGGGGTTGGAATTAACCAGACAGTTGCCTGGATACTGAAGCGCCAAATCAGCAGGCAAGATCAGTGCACCTGCTTGAGATGTTTCCAAATAACGACGATGTTTGCCATCACGAATGAAGCTGATGTCTTGCGCCCCAGCTTTTTCCACTGCTGCCACCGCAAGGATACAGAAACTGCCATCCCCTTGCAGTTGTGAACCAGTATGTTCTGCCAGTTCACGCAATGGTACGCCTGCTGACATCCAGTGTTACTCCTTGGGTTTGGCGTCAGGCGTCACCTGTTCAGCCTGAAATTTCTGTTGCAGATGCTGCATGACCTTGCCGGTAATATCCACCCGGTCACTGGCAACAATGAAATCACTTTCGCGCAAGACAACATCAATCTGTTCCCTTTCCCGTACATCACCGATAGCCTGCACAATCTGGTTCTGGAGGGTATCAATCGCAATCTCGCGAGCGTTGCGGACATCTTCGCGGAAATCATCCATGACACGAGCATATGTACGCTGCCGGTCACGTAGTTCGCGCTGTTTTTGCAACTTGTTCTCTTCCGACAGGGAACCTGACTCAATCTGCGCAGCCAAGCTGTCTTCCAGCTCCTTGATAGCTTTCTGTTCTGTATCCAGAGCTTCTTCGCGTGGCACGAAATCGGTTTTCAGTTTTTCGTTGGCGGCTTTGGATTGCGGGGAGTTTTCCAGCAACTGGGCGACATTGACGATGGCAATACGGAACGGACGCTCAGCCGTATCTGAGCTGGCAGGCGACATGGCAAAACACAACAGGGTAAACAAAATGCTTACCCCTGTTTTCAAACCTGTGTTTACTATTGCACGCACGTTCATGGCTGGTTAGAACGACGCCCCAATGCTGAATTGCACTTTTTGCTCCTCGTCACCGTCTTTGGCATTCAACGGCTTGGCAACACTGATTTCCAGTGGCCCAATGGGCGACAGCCACACCGCGCCAACCCCTGCAGAATAGCGGATGGCTTTGTCATTCGTGCCAGAGGTGCTGTCCGAACGGTTGTAGGCATTACCTGCATCCACAAACGTGCTCATTTTCAGACCTTTTACATCATCAGCAAAAGGTGCTGGGAACTGCAATTCAGCCGTTGCCGACACCATCGTATCGCCCCCCAAAATCTGGTCAGAGTGGGTGCTACTGCGTGGAGCTAGGCTGCTTTGGTCGTAACCACGCACAGAACCGATCCCACCCGCGTAATAACGATCGAAGAACGGCACTTCAGTCGTCTTGCCGGAAGCATTGGCAACCCCTACCCGCCCTTTGGCGACGAAAGTCACGTTGTCAGTGACTTCATGATAGGTTGCGCCCTCATAGCTCAGCTTCTGGTACTGCAAATCGCTGCCCGGTGCAGCAGCCTGCAAGGAAACGCGATGGCGTTGCCCCTTGTCCGGGAAGATGGAACGGTTACGGGTATCATGTACATAGCTGACTGACACCGGAACCTGATTAAACTTGTTGCCATTGTTGGTAACAAAAGTGGTGATCTCGCCCGCCGGATTGTTACCCAGCACAATCTCCCGCCGTTCAACACCCGCACCCACATGCACGGAATCATGCTCACTCAAGGGAATGGTGTAATTGACGTTACCGCCGTAACGGTTGGATGCATAGCTGGAAATCTCTTCTGCTTCCGCATCGTACTTGTTGTAATACACCCCGAAACCACGGCTGATGCCATCGGGCGTGTAATAAGGGTTGGTATAGTTGACGTTGTAATTCTTGTTGACCTTGCTGTTATCAACGTTGACATCCAGTTGCTTGCCTGTCCCCATGAAGTTGTCCTGGTTCAGGTTCACATTGAACAGCACACCCTGCGACTGGGAATAGCCTGCCCCAACCCTGAACTGGTTGGAAGAGCGCTCCTTAACAGTCACAATCAGGTCGATCTGGTCTTCTGTACCTGCCACTGGCTCGGCTTCAATGCTCGCCTCTTCAACATAAGGCAAACGCTCCAGACGGACTTTGGAGCGCTCCACCTGCTCCTTGGAGAACCAGGAACTTTCCAGTTGGCGCAGTTCACGGCGGTAAACTTCATCCTTGGTACGGTTGTTGCCACGGATGTCGATACGGCGCACGTAAGTACGCTTGCCAGTATCAATCGACAAAGTAATACCGACCTGCTTGTTGGCTTCGTCAAACTCAGGCACAGCGTTGATCTTGGTAAACGCATAACCCTGCGAGCCAATCTTACTTTCCAGGTTTTTGCGGGTTTCTTCCAATGCCTTTTGTGAGAACACCTGACCTTTCTGGATTTTGACCGCCTGTGCCAGTTGCTCCTGCGACAAGCCAGGGTTGCCAGCCACACTCACGTTACTGATGCGGTATTGCTCACCTTCATGCACACCGATGGTCAGGTAGATGTCCTTTTTGTCCGGCGTCATGGTGACTTCAGTCGAGGTAATCTCAAAATTCAGGAAACCACGGTCACGGTAAAATGCATTCAAGGCATCCAAGTCGCCGATCAGCTTTTCCTTGGAATACTTATCGCTACTGCTCAGCAACGGAATGGAAAATGCCCCGCGCGGACCTGATTCCAGTTGCTTCAGCAACAGAGCCTCAGGGAATGCCTTGTTGCCAATAATCTTGACCTGTTGAATGCGGGTAACATTACCTTCATTGACGTTGATGTTGACCGCTACCCGGTTACGCGGCAGAGCCTCCAGGGTTGTGTTGACATCCACCCCATAGTGCCCCATCGCCTGATACTGCTCTTCCAGTTCCCGCTGGATACCCAGTAAGGCTTCCTTGTCGAGAGTATCGCCCTTGCCAACATTGCGCAGTTTCAGGGCTTCCATCAGTTTTTCGGTTGGAATCTTGCGGTTGCCCTTGATGTTGATTTCACCAATCGCCGGGCGTTCCACAACCGTAACAACCAGCACGTCGCCCCGCCGCGCCACTTTCACGTCTTCAAACAACCCGGTCTGGAACAGGGTACGGATGGCTTCACCCGTCTGTTTGTCATCAAATGGCTGCCCCACCCGTGCAGGCAGGTAGTTCAGCACGGTTCCGGCGGGGATACGTTCCAAACCATTGACTTCAATGTCCCGCACCACAAATGCAGCCGCCCATGCAGTCTGTGTCAAGACCACCAAACAACTCGCAATAGAAATACCCAGCGTGTGTTTCTTCATCATTAGTTCATCAACCGCATGAAATCGTTATACAAAGCAAGCATCATCAAACAGGCAATGATCGCCATCCCAAGCCGGAATCCAGCAGCCTCCACGTCTTCTGATACAGGGCTGCCTTTTACCAGTTCAATCAAGTAGTACATCAAATGCCCACCATCCAGCATAGGAATGGGCAACAGGTTCAATACCCCCAGACTTACACTGACCACCGCCAGAAACCCGAGGTAATAGGTCAAACCGTAAGAAGCCGATACACCTGCAAATTGCGCGATCGTCACCGGCCCACTGATATTCTTCAAGGCAACTTCGCCCGTCAGCATACGCCCCATCAGTTTTAATGTCATGATGGAAGTATCTGCTGTGCGCTCAAAGCCGCTGAGCAAGGCATCGACCAAGCCAAATGACTGTTCAAAAAATAGTTTTTCGCGCAAGGAATCTGGCGGCGGCTGAAAAGCAATGCCAACCATCACCCGCTTGTGCTCTGCATCCATCTTCGGTACGACCTGAAAATCATGCTCACCATCGGCACGGCGCACCCGCAGGGTAATGGTTTTATCCACCTGGCCTGCTATGTATTGGCTGAGTTGCCCCGGATTGCGGATAACCAGCCCATCGGCTTGCAGGATTTTATCTCCTGCCAACAAACCTGCTTTTTCAGCCACAGAATCCGGCAATACCTTTTCCAACACCGCATCAAACGGCGGCGCCCAGGCATTGAAACCCAGCTTATCCATGACATCGCTATCTTCTTCCAGCAAAGCAGCATCCTTCAGTTCCAGCACCCGCTCGGCATTCACCCCATCCTGGGTTTTAACCCCAACCACCACCCGGTGTTCTGGTGCGGCGAAATAGCCGTCAATCAGGCGCATCGGCATCTCATTCATGCTGGCGATGGATTTGCCATTGATAGACAACACCAGATCACCCGCCTGAAAACCTGCCTTCTCAGCCGGTTTGCCTGCTTCTGCTTCCACATAAGGATAACGGACATCCTGCCCCAGCAAACCGATGGCTGCATACACCGCAATAGCCAACAGGAAATTGGCCAACGGCCCAGCGATGACAATGGCTGCCCGCTTCCAGACTGGCTGACGATTGAAAGCACGGGGAAGCTCCTGCGCTGGAATGGCGCAACCTTCTTCGCATTCACGTTCATCCAGCATCTTGACATAACCACCAAACGGTAGGGCTGCCAGCACATATTCCACCTGATCAGCATCGCGTGAAACCCTGCGCCACAACGGTTTGCCGAAGCCAACAGAAAAACGTAAGACCTTGACGCCCAACTTGCGGGCGACCCAAAAGTGCCCGAATTCGTGCACTGTTACCAGCACACCAATCGTGACAAGAAATGCAGGGATGATAATCAGCAAGCTCATGATGAATAGGCTTTCTTGTTTTTTATCCAGGATAGTGACCGGATGCGGCTTTCCTCATCCTGAACGAGAATATCCGCCAGATTCAGCGGCGTTCCCCGCTCAGCCTGACACATGACATCAGCCACCAGCCGGGGAATATCCGTAAAGGCAATGTCCCGTTGAAGAAAGGCTTTCACCGCTTCTTCGTTGGCCGCATTCAAGGCTATGGTGGCAAACCCACCCAAAGTGTGGGCTTCGTAGGCAAGCGACAAACACGGGAAACGTGCAATATCCGCTCGTTCAAAGTCCAGCCGAGCCGTGGCAAACATATCCAGCGGTGCAACCCCGGAAGCCAGCCGTTCAGGCCAACCCAAGGCATAAGCAATCGGTGTACGCATGTCCGGGTTGCCCAGTTGAGCCAATACCGAACCATCATTATAGGACACCATCGAATGGATGGTACTTTGAGGATGCACCACCACTTCCACCCGCTCCGCAGGCAAGCTAAATAGCCAGCAGGCTTCGATAACTTCCAACCCCTTGTTCATCAAGGTCGCTGAATCCACGGAAATCTTCTGCCCCATCGACCAGTTCGGGTGGGCAACAGCCTGCGCTGGAGTAACCGTTTGCAAATCTGCCGCAGACCAAGTGCGAAAAGGGCCACCCGAGGCAGTCAACAGGATTTTTTCCACCCCATTGCGCCCATCTAACGGCATACACTGGAAAACGGCATTGTGTTCACTGTCGATCGGTAACAGCTCTGCACCATGTTCACGCACTGTGTCGATGAACAATTGCCCGGACATGACCAAGGCTTCCTTGTTCGCCAGCATGACCCGCTTGCCTGCACGTGCTGCCGCCAAGGTTGGCAACAAGCCTGCTGCACCGACGATAGCTGCCATGACGTAATCTGTCTCGGGGCTGCTGGCAACCGCTTCCAGTGCGGCACTGCCTGCCAATACTTCCGTTTCACTGCCTGCTGTGCGCAGGCGCCGCGCCAGCACCTCGGCAGCAGCCGCTTCCACCATCACCGCATAGCGCGGGCGGAACTGCATACATTGTTCAAACAGGCGCTCAACATTGCTATTGGCGGTCAGGGCGAAAATGTGGAAACGTTCCAGGTGACGGGAGAGTACATCCAAGGTACTGACACCGATGCTGCCGCTGGAGCCGAGAACCGTAACCGCTTTGGATGTCATTATGCCCATGCCTCAGAGCAGCCACAACAGGCCGAGAGTAAACAGGGGCGCTGCCGCCAGCATACTATCCACCCGGTCAAGAATGCCGCCGTGCCCCGGTAGGATATGCCCACTGTCTTTTACCCCTGCCTCACGTTTCAGCAAACTTTCAAACAAGTCACCAGCCACAGACATCAACACCACGCCCATCGACAGGATCATGAATGCCACTTCCTTGCCTGCTGGCAATTCCACCCAGAAAGCACCCAACCATGCCCACAAGGCCGTTGCCAGTACTGCACCCGACAACCCTTCCCTGGTTTTTCCCGGACTCAGGTCAGGTGCCAGTTTGTGTTTGCCGAACTTGCGCCCAGTGAAATAGGCCGCTGTGTCCGCAAGTGCCACCAGCGCGATCAGATACATCACATAGCGGTAATCCATCGCATGAAGTTTGAACAGGGCAAACCAGGCAGGCAACAGCACAAAAATACCCATGATGCGCATGGGCAAGGCATGTTTCTTGTAAAAACCGGCATTTTTCGGGTAAATCACCAAGGCAAACAGAATCGCCGCCCAGATAGGTACGCTGATCCACAAGACCACCTCAGCCGGTAGCGACAGGAAAACCAGCGGAGCGGATGCCAGCAGGATCATCATGGTTCCCATCATGCGCTTTTCCGGCAGGTAACACCCGGTCAAACCTGCCCATTCCCATGCGCCCAAGCCAATAATGAACAGCATCGAAAACAGCGCAAACAGCTCGGTTGGCAAGAAACGAATACCTGCAAACACCAGGAGAATCAATACGATTCCCGTCATGATCCGTTGTTTAAGCATGGTTGCCTCCCGTTATTTGTTCACCGGTCATACCAAAGCGCCGCTGACGGCTGGCGAAATCCGCGAAAGCCTCCCGAAGGCTGCTTTCATCAAACTCTGGCCACAATGTATCCGTGAAATACAGCTCGGCATACGCAAGCTGCCACATAAGAAAATTACTGATACGCCGTTCGCCACCAGTACGGATGAACAGATCAGGATCAGGTAGCCCCCCAGTTGATAGCATCGCGCTAAAACTGCTTTCGTCCAGTGATGCCAGATCCCTGCCCTCCGCTACAGCCGTAGTGCAAGCATTGCGTACAGCCTGCAAAATATCCCAGCGCCCACCATAATTTGCCGCCACCAGCAAATGCATCCCGCTACAACTTGCAGTCAGCCCTTCCACTTGGAGGATTTTGTCCTGCAAACCTGCGGAAAAACCGGAACGGTCGCCAATAAACTGCAAACGCACGTTATGGCGCAACAAGCCTGCCGATTCACGCTCCAACGCTGTCATGAACAGCGACATCAGACCGCTGACTTCATCCTCCGGGCGTCTCCAGTTTTCACTACTGAAGGCAAACAGGGTCAGGCATTCAACCCCTGCCTCACTACAGTTCCTGATAACCTTGCGGGCAGCTTCCACGCCTCGGTGGTGTCCCATCAAACGTGGCAGGAAACGCGCTTTCGCCCAGCGACCATTGCCATCCATAACGATGGCAACATGCCGGGGCACTATCTGCTTGGCGGTGTTATTTGTCATGTATTCCCGTTTTGGCCACACAACATAGGTAGCCAAACATCTGTCAGACTTCCATCAGTTCTTTTTCTTTTTTCTCCAGTACCACTTCGACTTCCTTGATGTACTGGTCGGTCATTTTCTGGATGTCATCGGTCGCACGCCGCTCTTCATCTTCGGAAATTTCCTTTTCCTTCAGCAGTGCCTTGAAATCGGAATTGGCATCACGGCGAATATTGCGGATAGCTACTCGTGCACCTTCCGCCTCGCTCTTGACCACCTTGACCAGATCACGACGGCGTTCCTCGGTCAGGGCTGGCAGAGGTACACGAATCACATTACCATCACTGGCAGGATTCAAACCCAAATTGGATGTCAGGATGGCTTTCTCGATCTTGGCTGCCATCGGCTTTTCCCACGGCACGACCTTAAGGGTGCGGGCATCTTCGGTACTAACATTGGCAACCTGACTCAACGGCACGTCGGCACCGTAGTAGTCCACCGTCACCTGATCCAGCAGGCTGGGATGCGCCCGCCCGGTACGGATTTTTGTCAAGTCGTTTTTCAGGGCTTCGATGCTTTTGTGCATCCGTTGTTCTGCATCTTTCTTGATGTCTGCAATCATCTCTTAAACCTCAACCAGAGTACCAACAGGCTCACCACCTACAATGGCAGCAAGCGCCCCCGGTGCAAACATGTCAAATACACCGAGCGGAAGTTTGTTGTCACGGCACATGACCATGGCCGTCAAATCCATCACACCCAACTGGCGTTGGATGGCGTCGTCGAAGGATAACCGATCGAAGCGTTTGGCCGCAGGATTTTTTTTCGGATCAGCATCATAAATGCCATCAACCTTGGTAGCTTTCAACAGCAAGTCACACTGCAATTCAACCGCCCGCAAACTGGCAGCCGTATCTGTGGTGAAAAACGAGTTGCCTGTACCCGCCGCACAGATGACAATATTGCCTGCTTGCAGATAACGGCGAGCCTGATGGGCAGAATAGCGTTCACCGATTTGGTCGATCCCCAAAGCCGTCATGACGCGGCACTGACCACCCAGCTTCTCGATGGCATCCTGCATTGCCAGAGAATTCATGACAGTTGCCAGCATTCCCATCTGGTCGCCCCGCACCCGATCCATGCCTTTCTCAGCCAGACCAGCGCCCCGAAATAGGTTTCCGCCACCAATAACGACTGCCACCTGCACACCTGAATGCTGTACTTCCAATGCTTCGCCAGCCACCCGGTAGAGGATTTCAGGGTCAATACCTGCATCCTGGCTGCCCAACAGGGCTTCACCACTCAATTTCAGAAGGATACGGCGAAAACGGGCAGCAGTGCTGGCAGTGGCTGACATAGTGATACCTGCGATTATTAAAATTGGCTGCATTTATACAGGGGCGCAAGGTATCGGGCAAGTTGCGGGTAGGAAAAAGCCCCTTAAACCAGACGTAACAGGGAAAGGTGTATCAACAAGCATGACTCAGCAAGCTGACCCACTCCCCGCCACGATCACGCAAAACCCGCAAATGGGTCAGGCTACCGTACTCAATGTTAAGCGCAAGCATACGCTCATCCGGGATTTGCAGGACATGCGCCAGAATGGTACGGATCACCCCAGCGTGAGTCACCACCAGAACTCGTTCACCACGCCAGGCACGTGGCATATCTGCCCAGGCATCCAGTACACGGGCGCGGAAATCCCCGAAGCTTTCCCCACCTGCGGGGATAACCTGAGCAGGATTCAGCCACCATGCTGCCAGTTGTTCGGGAAAAGACTGCAAGACCTGCTGTGGCGTACAACCTTCCCATGCACCCAAATGAATTTCACGCAGGCGCTCATCCCGCACCAACGGCAGGTCATACTTTTGGGCAAACCATTCGGAAAACTCTGCACACTGTGTTTTGGGTGAAGTGACTACCGCATCCCACTGGGGTTTGCTGCGCCCAAACACATGCTTGAGGTGTTTCCAGCCAGCTTTGCTGAGAGACGTATCCAGACTACCGCAGAACACATCCCCAGCTTCCACGGCTCCGTGCTGCAACAAGCCGATCTGGGTAATACTGTTATCCGGCACTACTGGTAACTGACTTCAATAATTTCGTATTCGCGCACACCGCCGGGGGCTTGCACCACTGCCACGTCGCCCTCTTCCTTTCCGATCATGGCGCGGGCAATCGGGGTAGAAACACCCACGCGGTTTTGCTTGATGTCGGCTTCGATGTCGCCCACGATCTGATAGGTAATGGTTTGACCGGACTCCACTTCTTCCAGTTGCACAGTGGCGCCAAACACCACCTTGCCGGGGTTAGCCGCACCCACCACAGCTACATCAATAACTTGTGCCATTGACAAAATGCCTTCCAGCTCCTTGATACGCCCTTCACAGAAACTCTGCTGCTCGCGGGCAGCGTGGTATTCCGCATTCTCTTTCAAATCGCCGTGTTCACGCGCTTCGGCAATCGCCTGGATAATGCGCGGGCGCTCTTCGGTTTTGAGACGTTGCAGTTCGGTTTTCAAACGCTCAGAACCCTGTAATGTAAGCGGCGGTCTGGTACTCATGTTCCGTTTCCTTTGTCCTTATTGTGCGATGTCGCGGTGGAGGTCTTGCAAGCAGTACACCTGTTCGTCGTCGGTATGTGCCATCGCCTGACACAAGGCTTGCGCCCCGGCAATCGTGGTAGTGTAGGTGATTTTATGCTGCAAGGCTTCGCGGCGAATCTCGAAGGAATCCTTGGTAGACTGTTCGCCTTCCGTGGTGTTGACGATCAAATCGACTTCCTCGTTTTTGATCATGTCGACGATATTGGGGCGACCTTCACGCATCTTGTTGACGATTTCGCAGGCAATCCCGGCGTTTTGCAATTCACGCGCCGTACCACGGGTCGCAATGATCTTGAAACCCTGTTTGGTCAGCATGTCACCGATACCCGGTAAATGCTTGCGGTCGGCTTCACGCACACTGATGAAAGCCACGCCGGAGGTTGGGTAAACCTCACCCGCTGCGTATTGCGCCTTGCCGAAAGCTTCCGCAAAGGTTTTGCCCACGCCCATGACTTCGCCGGTCGACTTCATCTCAGGGCTGAGGATCGGGTCAACACCGGGGAACTTGATGAACGGGAACACCGCTTCCTTCACAGCATAGTACGAGGGAATGATTTCGTTCAGGGCATTTTGTGCCGCCAACGATTGTCCTGCCATGCAACGTGCTGCCACTTTTGCCAGCGGACGCCCAATGGCTTTGGACACAAACGGCACAGTCCGCGAGGCACGCGGGTTGACTTCCAGAATGTAAACATCCTCGCCCTTGATGGCGAATTGCGCATTCATCAGACCGACCACGTTGAGTGCTTTGCCCATGCGCACCATTTGGTCACGCAACTCATCTTGCAGCGCAACCGACAGCGAGTAAGGCGGCAAGGAACACGCCGAGTCACCGGAGTGGATGCCAGCCTGTTCGATGTGCTGCATAATGCCGCCAATCAGCACGCTTTCACCGTCGCAAATCGCGTCAACGTCCACCTCAATCGCGTCATCCAGATAACGGTCAAGCAGCACAGGGGAATCGTTGGACACCGACACGGCGGTGTTCATGTAACGGCGCAATTCGTTTTCGTGGTAAACGATTTCCATCGCCCGACCACCCAACACGTAGGACGGGCGCACCACCAGCGGGTAACCGATTTCGTCTGCCAGACGCACCGCTTCTTCCAGACTGCGGGCAGTACGGTTAGGCGGTTGCTTCAAGCCCAGCTTGTTGATGAGCTGTTGGAAGCGTTCGCGGTCTTCCGCCAGGTCGATGGAATCCGGTGACGTGCCGATAATCGGCGCACCCAGGGCTTCGAGGTCACGCGCCAGTTTCAGCGGGGTTTGCCCACCGTATTGCACGATCACACCCAGCGGTTTTTCCAGATCGACGATTTCCATCACGTCTTCGAGCGTCAGTGGCTCGAAATACAGACGGTCGGAAGTGTCGTAATCGGTGGACACGGTTTCCGGGTTGCAGTTGACCATGATGGTTTCAAAGCCATCGTCGCGCAATGCCAACGCCGCGTGCACACAGCAGTAGTCGAATTCGATCCCTTGCCCGATACGGTTGGGGCCGCCACCCAAGACCATGATTTTCTTGCGGTCAGTCGGGTTGGATTCGCACTCTTCCTCGTAAGTGGAATACATGTACGCGGTGTTGGTGGAAAATTCCGCCGCACAAGTGTCCACACGCTTGTAGACCGGGCGTACCCCCAGCTTGTGACGCGCCTGACGCACCGCTTTCTCGTGCTTTTCGTGCAGCAGCTTGGCCAGACGCTTGTCGGAAAAGCCCTTGCGCTTGAGCATCCGCATTTCGTCAGCGGTAATGCTGTTGAGCAAACGGTCGCCGAGGCTGGCTTCGATGTCCACCAGTTCCTTGATCTGCACCAGGAACCACGGGTCGATGCTGGTTTGGGCAAACACTTCTTCCACGCTCATGCCGATGCGGAAAGCGTCACCAACGAACAGGATACGTTCGCCACTGGCTTCGGTCAGTTCACGGCGCAGCGTGTCCTTTGCATCCGGGTCATTCGGGTCAATGCGCTCGTTCAAACCTTCGATGCCGGTTTCCAGACCGCGCAGGGCTTTCTGGAACGATTCCTGGAAAGTGCGCCCCATTGCCATCACTTCACCGACCGATTTCATCTGTGTGGTCAGGCGCGGGTCAGCCTTGGGGAATTTCTCGAAGGTGAAACGCGGAATCTTGGTGACCACGTAGTCGATGGATGGCTCGAACGAGGCCGGGGTTGCCCCGCCGGTGATTTCGTTGCGCAACTCGTCCAGCGTGTAGCCGACTGCCAGTTTCGCCGCCACTTTCGCAATCGGGAAACCGGTAGCTTTGGAAGCCAGTGCAGAAGAGCGCGACACACGCGGGTTCATTTCGATAACGATAATGCGCCCGTTATTCGGGTTGACCGAAAACTGCACATTGGAACCGCCGGTATCGACACCGATCTTGCGCAACACCGCCAAGGAAGCATTACGCAGCAACTGGTATTCCTTGTCGGTCAGGGTCTGCGCCGGGGCTACCGTGATCGAGTCGCCGGTGTGGATACCCATCGGGTCAAGGTTTTCAATCGAGCAGATAATGATGCAATTGTCGTTGCGGTCACGCACGACTTCCATTTCGTACTCTTTCCAGCCGAGCAGGGATTCTTCCAGCAGCACTTCGGTGGTCGGGGACATATCCAGACCACGGGCGACGATGGTTTCAAATTCCTGCCTGTTGTAGGCAATACCGCCGCCACTGCCACCCATGGTGAAGGAGGGGCGGATAACCACCGGAAAACCCAGTTCAGCTTGCACCGCACGCGCTTCTTCCATGGTGTGTGCCACACCGGAACGGGCGGATTCCAGACCGATTTCATCCATGGCAATGCGGAACTTCTGACGGTCTTCCGCCATTTCGATGGCTTCTTCCTTCGCACCGATCATTTCCACGCCGAACTGGTCGAGGACACCGTTGCGGGCGAGGTCGAGGGCGCAGTTGAGCGCGGTTTGCCCGCCCATGGTCGGCAGGATCGCGTCAGGGCGTTCCTTTTCGATGATTTTCGCCACCGTCTGCCAGCGGATCGGCTCAATGTAAATCGCGTCCGCCATGTTGGGGTCGGTCATGATGGTCGCCGGGTTGGAGTTGACCAGAATGACGCGGTAGCCTTCCTCACGCAACGCCTTGCACGCTTGCGCCCCGGAATAGTCGAATTCACAAGCCTGACCGATGATGATCGGGCCTGCACCAATAATCAGGATACTTTTAAGGTCAGTACGCTTAGGCATGTGCAGCTCTCATCATCGCTATGAAACGGTCAAATACGGGGGCAACGTCGTGCGGGCCGGGGCTGGCTTCGGGGTGTCCCTGGAAACTGAGCGCGGGGCAGTCGGTGCGCTCAATGCCTTGCAGACTGCCATCAAACAGCGAGCGGTGGGTAGCACGGACATTCGCCGGAAGCGTAGTTTCATCGACCGCAAAACCGTGGTTCTGGCTGCTTATCATCACGTGTTTGCTGTCCAGATCCTGCACCGGATGGTTCGCGCCGTGATGCCCGAACTTCATCTTGACGGTTTTTGCACCACTTGCTAGGCCGAGCAATTGATGACCGAGACAGATACCAAAAGTGGGCACTTTCTGTTCCAGCACTTCACGGATAGCAGCAATCGCGTAATCGCACGGTTCCGGGTCGCCGGGGCCGTTGGATAGGAACACGCCATCGGGGTTCATTGCCAATACGTCGCTTGCCGGGGTTTTGGCAGGTACAACCGTAACGCGGCAGCCACGGTCTACCAGCATCCGCAGGATATTGGTTTTGATACCATAGTCATACGCCACGACGTTGAATTCTGCCGTGTCTGCGGTCGATGGGCGCGGGGTGTTGGGGTCGAGTTGCCAACTACCTTGCGTCCACACATAGGGTTCGTTGACGGTGACTTCTTGCGCCAAATCCATGCCTTTCAAGCCGGGGAAGGAACAGGCAGCGTCAAGGGCTTGTGCCTGATTCAGGTTGTCCCCCGCCATGATACAGCCACGCTGTGCACCTTTTTCGCGCAGGATACGGGTCAGACGGCGTGTATCAATGTCGGCAATCGCCACTACCCTGTTGCGGACAAGGTAATCCGGCAAGGATTCTTCTGAACGCCAGTTGCTGTAAATTGCTGGGACATCACGCACGATCAACCCAGCCGAATGGACTTGCGTGGATTCACAATCTTCCTGATTGACGCCTACGTTACCAATGTGGGGGTAAGTCAGAGTAACGATTTGGCGGGAATAAGAGGGGTCGGTCAGGATTTCCTGATAACCTGTCAACGCTGTATTGAATACCACTTCACCCGTGGTTTGGCCATCGCAGCCGATAGAACGCCCGTGGAAGACACTCCCATCTTCCAGCACCAGCAGTGCTTGCTTGTTCAAAAGAACCTCCGAAGTCTACATACGAAACGGGATGAGGCACGCTCATCCCGTCTAAAATCTTGTAGGCGGGCATTTTACTCCCTGCCTGACAGAGTGTCTATGCAAGGTTTTAGCATAGTGTGCATTGCAGCATAAACCCTTCAAAAGCATACGCCCGCAACCATCTTCATGCAACATGCCCAAAACAACCTAAAATTCATCATTTTGTTAACAAAAAAACAAAAACACTTCATCTTTATCCTTCAATATGTATAATAAGGACAGAGATTGTCGACAATCCACAGGAAGCCACACCATGTTAGCACCACACACAACGGAAGGCACACTGGCCGATGTAGCCTCCACTAGACTGACACAAGCCATTATTACCGGAGAACTGCTTCAGGGGCAAAAACTCAATGAAGCCGATCTGGCGGAACGTTACGGCATCGGGCGCGGCCCCTTGCGCGAAGCCTTACGCCAACTGGAAGGAATGCGACTGGTGCGGCGTGTTCCACATGCTGGGGCGCGGGTCGTCACCCTTGACCGTGAAATGATGGCAGATTTGTACGCTGTGCGCGAAGCACTGGAAGGCATGGCCTGCCGGATGGCAGCCCAGCGCATGACTGACAACGAAATCGCCCATTTGCAACACCTGCTCACCAAACACGGCGAGCAGATCGAGGCCGCCGAAGGGCAGATTTATTTCCAGAACGAGGGCGATTTCGACTTTCATTACCAGATCGCATTGGGCAGCCGTAACCAGATGCTGATCGACCTGCTGGCAGGGGAACTGTACCAGTTGCTGCGCATGTGCCGTTACCGCACCAGCCGCCTAGCAAAACGTACCCGCCCTGCCTTGCAACAACATCACCAGATCGTCGATGCGATAGCCAATCGCGACGGCGAACTGGCCGAAATGCTCATGCGCCGCCACATCAGCGGCGCATGGAAAAGTATCAATGAAATGATGATGGAAGAGGAACATGACAGCAAAGCAATCACTTACGCCAGGTCAAAAACTGCGTCAAGCCGTTGAAGAAAACCATCCCCTGCAAGTCGTTGGGGCAGTAACCGCCAATAGCGCCATCATTGCCGAAAAGGTTGGTCATAAAGCCCTGTACCTCTCCGGCGGCGGTGTTGCCGCTTCTTCCTTGGGCATTCCTGACCTTGGCATTACCACCTTGCACGATGTACTGGAAGATGCCAAACGCATCACTGCGGTGACCTCTTCCCCGCTGCTGGTGGACATCGACACGGGTTGGGGCGGCACTTTCAACATTGCTCGCGCTACCCGTGAAATGATCCAGGCTGGCGTTGCCGGTTTCCACATCGAAGACCAAGTAATGCAAAAACGTTGCGGTCATCGCCCCAACAAAGCGATTGTGTCCTTGCAAGAAATGGTGGATCGGGTGAAATCCGCCGTCGACGCGCGGACTGATGACAGCTTCGTCATCATGGCACGTACCGACGCACTGGCAGTGGAGGGGATGCAATCCGCCATCGACCGTGCGATGGCGTGTGTGGAAGCCGGTGCTGACATGATCTTCCCCGAAGCCATGAACAAACTGGAACAGTACGCCGAGTTCACCAAGGTCGTGAATGTTCCGGTACTGGCCAACATCACCGAATTCGGTGCAACCCCTCTGTACACCACCACCGAACTGGCAGAGGTTGGTGTCAAGCTGGTGCTGTACCCACTGAGCGCGTTCCGTGCCATGTGCAAAGCCGCAGAAAACGTTTACACCCACCTGCTGAACGAAGGTACACAGAAAAACGTGATCGACACCATGCAAACCCGTATGGAGTTGTATGACACCATCGGCTATCACGCTTTCGAGCAGAAACTGGATCAATTGTTTGCCACAAAAGGCGCAGAGTAAGGCTTGAGGAGGAGCATTCATGACTGAATCGACATTACCGAAACCCAAGAAATCCGTCGCCTTGTCCGGCACTGCCGCAGGCAACACGGCTATCTGTACGGTAGGGCGTACTGGTAACGACCTGCATTACCGTGGTTACGACATTCTCGATTTCGCAGAACAGGCTGAGTTTGAAGAAATTGCCCACCTGATTGTGCACGGCAAATTGCCCAATGCGGCTGAATTGAAAGCCTACAAAGCCAAGCTGAAATCCTTGCGTGGCCTACCAATGCCGGTCAAACAGGCACTGGAAGCCCTGCCACCATCCTCTCACCCGATGGATGTGATGCGTACCGGCTGTTCCGTACTCGGTGCCTGCTTGCCAGAAAAGGAAGAGCACCCGGTTGCCGAAGCCCGTGACATCATTGACCGTCTGATTGCCAGTTTCGGTTCCATGCTGTTGTACTGGTATCACTACGCCGTCAACGGCAAGGTGATTGACGTGGAAACTGACGATGAAACCGTTGGTGGTCACTTCCTGCATCTGCTGCACGGCAAAACCCCTTGCGAATCATGGGTGCGTGCCATGCACACGTCCCTGATCCTGTACGCAGAGCATGAATTCAATGCTTCCACATTTACATCACGCGTGATTGCTGGCACGAATTCCGACATGCATTCCTGCATTACCGGGGCAATCGGTGCGCTGCGCGGCCCGAAACACGGCGGCGCGAATGAGGTTGCCTTCCGTATCCAGAGCCGCTACCACAGTGCTGACCAGGCCGAAGCAGACATCCGTGAGCGGGTTGCCCGCAAGGAGATCGTGATTGGTTTCGGGCATCCGGTCTACACCATTGCTGACCCGCGCAACGTGGTCATCAAGCGTGTTGCCAAGCAACTGTCTGAAGAAAACGGCAACATGACCATGTACAACGTGGCTGACCGTCTGGAGAGCGTAATGTGGGAACTGAAAAAAATGTTCCCGAACCTGGACTGGTTTTCTGCCGTTTCCTACAACCAGATGGGTATCCCAACGGACATGTTCACCCCGATTTTCGTCATCTCCCGTGTGACTGGCTGGGGTGCTCATGTTATCGAACAGCGTGAAGACGGCAAGATCATCCGCCCCAGTGCGAATTACACAGGGCCGGAAAATCTGCAATTTGTGCCATTGGCAGAACGTGGGTAAGAGAAATATTATGAATACCGAATACCGTAAACAACTCCCCGGCACAAACCTCGATTATTTCGATACCCGTGCCGCTGTCGAAGCTATCCAACCGGGTAGCTACGACACCCTGCCGTACACTTCGCGTGTATTGGCAGAACAACTGGTGCGCCGCTGCGAACCGGAAGCCCTGACCGATTCCCTGAAGCAGCTCATCGAGCGCAAACAGGAACTGGATTTTCCGTGGTATCCCGCCCGTGTGGTGTGCCACGACATCCTCGGCCAAACCGCACTGGTTGACCTGGCAGGCTTGCGTGACGCGATTGCTGACCAGGGCGGTGACCCGGCGAAAGTCAACCCGGTTGTCCCCACCCAGTTGATCGTTGACCACTCGCTGGCAGTCGAATGCGGCGGCTACGACCCTGATGCCTTCGCCAAAAACCGCGCCATCGAAGACCGCCGTAACGAAGACCGTTTCCACTTCATCGACTGGACGAAAACCGCGTTCAAAAACGTCGATGTGATCCCCGCTGGCAACGGCATCATGCACCAGATCAATCTGGAGAAAATGTCTCCGGTGATTCAGGCGCGTGACGGCGTGGCGTTCCCTGACACCTGCGTCGGCACGGATTCGCACACCCCACACGTTGACGCACTGGGTGTTATCGCCATCGGTGTGGGCGGTCTGGAAGCGGAAACCGTGATGCTGGGTCTGCCTTCCATGATGCGCCTGCCTGACATCGTTGGGGTGAAACTGACCGGCAAACGTCAACCCGGCATCACCGCCACCGACATCGTGCTGGCGTTGACCGAATTCCTGCGTAAAGAGCGCGTGGTCGGTGCGTATGTGGAATTCTTCGGTGACGGTGCAGACAGCCTCTCCATCGGCGACCGTGCCACCATTTCCAATATGTGCCCGGAATACGGCGCAACGGCGGCGATGTTCTACATCGACGGCCAAACCATCGACTACCTGAAACTGACCGGGCGTGAACCGGAGCAAGTGGCACTGGTTGAAAACTACGCCAAAACCACCGGCTTGTGGGCGGATTCACTAGCCAATGCGCAATACCCGCGTGTGCTGGAATTCGACCTGTCGACCGTGGTGCGCAACATGGCGGGGCCTTCCAACCCGCACCGCCGCTTACCAACCTCTGCCTTGGCAGAACGCGGTATCGCGGTGGATCTGGACAAAGCCCAAGCCGAAGAGGCGCAAGGTCTGATGCCGGATGGCGCGGTCATCATCGCCGCGATCACGTCTTGCACCAACACCTCCAACCCACGCAACGTGGTGGCGGCTGGCTTGCTGGCGAAAAAAGCCAACGAACTGGGGCTGATACGCAAACCGTGGGTCAAATCCTCATTCGCACCGGGTTCCAAAGTTGCCGAACTGTACCTGAAAGAAGCCGGTTTGCTGGCGGAACTGGAAAAACTCGGTTTCGGTATCGTCGCTTTCGCCTGCACCACCTGTAACGGCATGTCGGGCGCACTTGACCCGAAAATCCAGCAGGAAATCATCGACCGCGACTTGTACGCCACCGCTGTATTGTCGGGCAACCGCAACTTTGACGGGCGTATCCACCCGTATGCCAAGCAAGCCTTCCTCGCCTCCCCACCACTGGTGGTAGCTTACGCGATTGCCGGAACCATGCGTTTCGACATCGAAAAAGACGCGCTGGGTACGGACAAAAACGGCAACCCGATCACGCTGAAAGACATCTGGCCTGCCGACGAAGAAATCGACGCTATCGTTGCCGCCGCCGTCAAGCCAGAGCAGTTCCAGCAAATCTACATCCCGATGTTTGATTTGGGTACGGTGGAAGAAGCCAAAAGCCCGCTGTACGACTGGCGACCGATGTCCACCTACATCCGCCGCCCGCCTTACTGGGAAGGTGCATTGGCCGGTGAGCGCACCCTGAAAGGGATGCTACCGTTAGCGGTATTGCCGGACAACATCACCACTGACCACCTGTCGCCTTCCAACGCGATCATGATGAACAGTGCGGCGGGTGAATACCTGCACAAAATGGGCCTGCCGGAAGAAGACTTCAACTCCTACGCCACCCACCGTGGCGACCACCTGACCGCCCAACGCGCCACTTTCGCTAACCCGCAATTGGTGAACGAAATGGCAGTCGTGGATGGTCAGGTGAAAAAAGGCTCTCTGGCACGGGTCGAGCCGGAAGGCAAGGTCATGCGCATGTGGGAAGCCATTGAAACCTACATGGAACGCAAACAGAACCTGATCATCATTGCCGGTGCTGACTACGGTCAGGGTTCCAGCCGTGACTGGGCTGCCAAAGGCGTGCGTCTGGCAGGTGTGGAGGCCATCGTCGCGGAAGGTTTCGAGCGTATCCACCGTACCAACCTCGTTGGCATGGGCGTATTGCCGCTGGAATTCAAGGCGGGTGACACCCGCAAGACTTACGCTATCGACGGCACGGAAAGCTACGATGTGGAAGGCAGCATTTCACCACGCGCTGACCTGACTGTGGTCATGCACCGCCGTAACGGCGAAACGGTGCGCATTCCGGTCACTTGCCGTCTGGATACCGCCGCAGAAGTGCGCGTATACAACGCGGGCGGTGTGTTGCAACGCTTTGCGCAGGACTTCCTCGAAGGAGCGGCAGCGTAATGTCCCAGGTTCCACAAATCAAAATCCCCGCCACGTATATCCGTGGCGGCACATCGAAAGGTGTGTTCTTCCGGCTGGAAGACCTGCCGGAAGTGGCGCAAGTACCGGGCAAGGCGCGTGACAAAATCTTTCAGCGCGTTATCGGTAGCCCTGACCCCTATGCCGCCCACATCGACGGCATGGGCGGAGCCACGTCGTCCACCTCCAAGTGCGTGATCCTGTCGAAAAGCACACGCCCGGATCATGACGTGGATTACCTTTACGGCCAGATTTCCATCGACAAGGATTTCGTGGACTGGAGCGGCAACTGCGGCAACTTGTCCACGGCTGCCGGGGCTTTCGCCATTCATGCCGGGTATATTGATGCCGAACGTCTGGCGCAGGATGGCATCTGCACCGTGCGTATCTGGCAGGCCAATATCAGCAAGACCATTATTGCGCATGTACAGGTGCGTGATGGTCAGGTGCAGGAAACCGGCGATTTCGATCTGGACGGCGTGACCTTCCCGGCGGCAGAAATCATTCTGGAATTCCTGGACCCGTCCGATGACAGTGAAGACGGCGGCAGTCTGTTCCCGACCGGCAATCTGGTTGACCAACTGGATGTACCCGGTGTCGGCAGCTTCCCGGCTACCATGATCACCGCCGGTATTCCGACCGTGTTTGTGAATGCGGTGGATATTGGTTATACCGGTACGGAATTGCGGGAAGCGATCAATACCGACCCGGCAGCACTGGCGCGTTTCGAGAAAATCCGCGTGGCAGGTGCGTTGCGCATGGGGCTGATCAAAACCCCGGAAGAAGCGCTTACCCGCCAACATACGCCCAAAATTGCCTTTGTTGCAGCACCGCAAGACTATACGTCATCCAGCGGTAAAACTGTGCAAGCAGGTGATGTGGATTTATTGGTACGCGCCTTGTCGATGGGCAAACTGCACCACGCCATGATGGGTACGGCTGCGGTTGCGATTGGTACGGCGGCGGCTGTACCGGGGACATTAGTCAATCTTGCTGCTGGTGGTGGCGAACGCCAAGCGGTGCGCTTTGGGCATCCTTCGGGTGTCTTGCGCGTTGGGGCGGAAGCCAAACAAGTGAATGGCGAATGGGCAGTGACCAAAGCCATTATGAGCCGCAGTGCGCGGGTGTTGATGGAAGGCTGGGTACGCATTCCCGGTGATTGTTTTTAATTAATTTACTCCCTCACCCCAACCCCTCTCCCTCAAGGGGAGAGGGGCTAAGAGGCCATCTTTCTTATTCCCCCTCGCCCCTTGAGGGAGAGGGGGCTAGGGGGTGAGGGGTACAAAAGGAGGAGTCAAACATATGAGTTACAAAGCTGAATACGACCGTTCGATGAACGATCCCGAAGGTTTCTGGAAAGAGAAAGCCGCCGCGCTGAAGTGGTTCAAAGACCCTGAAAATATCCTGTCGCAGGATGAGCATGGTATTTACCACTGGTTCGCCGATGGTGAAATGAACACTGCGTACATGGCGCTGGATTACCACGTCGAGCAAGGGCGCGGCGACCAACTGGCGATCATTTACGACTCGCCTGTCACCGACACCAAGACCACTTTCACTTACAGCGAGTTGCGCGATGCCGTGGCAAAAGCCGCCGGGATGCTGAAAGGGCTGGGCGTGGAAAAAGGCGATCGCGTGATTATCTACATGCCGATGATCCCCGAAGCAGTCATTTCCATGCTGGCAACCGCACGCTTGGGTGCTATCCATTCCGTGGTATTTGGTGGTTTCGCTGCACCGGAATTGGCACAACGCATCGAAGACGCACAGCCGAAAGTGATGATTTCTGCCTCTTGCGGGATCGAAATCAAGCGTGTGATTGAATACAAACCGCTGCTGGACAAAGCGATTGAATTATCGGCACACAAGCCGCAAAGCTGCATCATTTTCCAGCGTCCGCAAGCCACTTCCCCGCTGATCGAAGGGCGTGATTACGACTGGAACGACCTCTACCCGCAAGCTGAACCTGCCGATTGCGTCCCCGTCAAAGGCACTGACCCGCTGTACATCCTGTATACCTCCGGCACGACTGGCAAACCCAAGGGCGTAGTGCGTGAAAACGGCGGTCATGCGGTGGCGATGAACTATTCCATGCAAGCCATCTACAACGTCGACAAAGGCGATGTATTCTGGGCTGCGTCGGATGTGGGCTGGGTGGTAGGGCATTCCTACATTGTGTACGCACCGCTGCTGCGTGGTTGCACCACCATCGTGTACGAAGGCAAACCGATTATGACGCCGGATGCTGGCGCATTCTGGCGCATCTGCGAAGAATACGGGGTAAAAACCCTGTTCACCGCCCCGACTGCGTTCCGTGCGATCAAAAAGGAAGATGCTGAAGGCGCGTTCATCAAACAATACGACCTGAGCAAGCTGGTGGCGATTTTCTCCGCTGGCGAACGCCTCGACCCACCGACGCAGGAATGGCTGATGGAAAAATCCGGCAAGCCAGTGATTGACCACTGGTGGCAGACCGAAACCGGTTGGGGCATTACCGCCAACCTGCAAGGGGTGGAGCCGATGCCGGTCAAACTGGGGTCTTCCACCGTACCTAGCCCCGGTTTCAACGTGCAGATTCTGGACGAAAACGGTGTGCAACTGGCGCGTGGCGAACAGGGTTACATCGCCCTCAAACTGCCTTTGCCACCAAGCTGTCTGGCGACGGTGTGGGGTGATGTCGAAAAGTTCAAGTCTGGCTACCTGCAAACCTTTGATGGCTATTACGCCAGCGGTGACGGCGGCTATATCGACCAGGACGGCTATGTATTCGTTATGGGGCGCGTCGATGACGTGATGAACGTGGCAGGTCATCGCCTGTCTACCGGCGAGATGGAAGAAGTCGTCGGCGGGCATCCGGCAGTTGCCGAGTGTGCCGTTATCGCACGCGACGATGACCTCAAAGGGCAAATCCCGATGGGGCTGGTGGTGCTGAAAACCGGTGTGGAAATCGACGAGGCAACACTGGCGAAGGAACTGACGCAGATGATCCGCAACAGCATCGGCGCGATTGCCTGCTACAAGGATACCTACGTGGTCAAACGCTTGCCGAAAACCCGTTCGGGCAAAATCCTGCGCAAGAGTATGCGTCAGATGGTGAATGGTGAAGCGTATGCTGTGCCGTCTACCATTGATGACGTTAGCATCATGCCGGAGATTGAGGCATTGCTGCGTGAGAAGGGTGTGATTGGGTAGGAAAACCCTCACCCCCAGCCCCCCTCTCCCGCGAAGCGGTAGAGGGGGAGCTTAGGCGGCCTGTTTCAGGTTCAGCTTGATGTCCAGATCGTCCCAAGGCACATACACCAGTTCGTTTTCATCCTTTTCGATCAGGCCGATTTCCTGCATGGCTTTCACGTCAGTATGTGTGTTTTTGTAATCACGTTTGAGAATTTCAGACAGCTTTTTGATGCTCACATGCCCATGCTTGCGCAACATTGCCACCAACTCCCAACGTTTGGGCGTGATGTATGACAAAAATCCACTCATGGATTCAAATGTTAACCGATTCAAGGGTGTCGCTGCCTTGCCGCTTTCCCAGACATCAATCACGTCAGCGAAATCCTCGTTCATGTCACCGATACTGATGATAAGTGTATTATCGTTCATGCCACACGTACCTGTTGAATATCATCGTAAAAATCACTGACCAACTGCCTGATACCGACGAACGTATAGGGAAACTCATGACCGTTGATATGCTTGTGGTCGCCCTTCCCACGTTCATTGTCATAACCGACAATACGCTCGCCATCTTTACCGTAGAAAAATCTATATTTATAGGGATGCAGACTACCCACCACGGGTTTGGAGAGTTCCCAAATAACCATTTCACGAATGGCTCCATCATCGTAACGGGCTTTGCGGCGCAAAATCAGTGTTGCTTTGTCCATAATATGGTAATCTAGGCCATACCATGATTTTTTGCAAGCCTTGCCATGTCGCGTCCCATATGATCATGACTCCCCCCAAACACATGCCCAAAATCCATCGCCACACAGGAGCACCACATGACATGCTGCCACACCCGACACCTCCTTACCCTGAGCCTGCTCACCCTCAGTCTGGGCGGATGCGCCACCCACAGCACCGGCAGCAGCGCATGGACACACCTGATTGACGGCAACCAAGGGCTGGAAAACTTCAACCAGGTGGGCGAAGCCAACTGGAGCAGCAGCGATGGTGCTATCCAGGCACAACTAACCGGCAAGAAACCAGCCTATCTGGTATCGAAAACCAGCTATCAGGATGTGCAGGTACGGGTCGAATTCTGGGCAAGCCATGACGCCAACAGCGGCGTGTTCCTGCGCTGTCAGGAACCCAACAAGATCACCGACGAAAACTGCTACGAAGCCAATATCTTTGACCAGCGCCCCGACCCAACTTACGGCACGGGCGCGATTGTCAAGGTAGCCAAAGCCCCCGACCCGCTGCCCAAAGCCGGGGGCAAATGGAATACCTACGACATCACCGCCAAAGGTTCCCACCTGACATTGGTGTTGAACGGCGTGAAAACGGCGGAGGTGGATGACGCCCGCCTCCGCAGCGGCCCGATTGCCCTCCAGTGGGCGAGTGGCGTCATCAAGTTCAGGAAAATCACCATCCGCCCCCTGTAAACATAAAGTTTTTGACAACCCCGTAAAACCGCCATGCTCGACACCATCTTTCGCGTCCTTAGCATCATTTTTCCTGTGTTTGCCTGTTCTGCGCTGGGCGCTGCCTATGGCTATTTCCGCCGACCGGACATGGCAGTGGTCAATCGCCTGAACATGGAATTTTTTGCCCCGTTTCTGGTGTTCTGGGCGCTGATGGACAAACCCTTCGACTTTATGGCTTTGCGCGATCTGGCCATTGGCGGGGTAGCTGTCATCCTTGGTTCCGGCTTATTGCTATTGCCACTGGCATGGCTGCTGCGCATCAACCTGAAAACTTTCCTGCCACCGATGATGTTCAACAATTCGGGCAATATGGGTATTCCGCTGGTACTGTTTGCCTTTGGGGAACAGGCATTGCAAGCCGCCGTGGTGCTATTCATCATCGAAATGGTGCTGCATTTCACGGTGGGTTTTTACATCCTTGACCATCGCACTAACCCACTGCGTTTACTGAAAATGCCAATGATCCAAGCGACTATCCTTGGCTTGTGGTGCAGCAGTCTGCAAATCACTCTGCCAGAACCACTGGCGAATACCGTCAAGTTGCTAGGGCAGGTATCAATTCCGCTGCTGCTGTTTTCACTGGGTGTGCGCCTGCTGGAGGTGAATTTTCGTGACTGGAAATTGGGCGTGTTCGGTGCGATTGCCGGGCCAGCCGCCGGAATTGCCTGCGTGCTGCTGGTCAAACCTCTGTTAACGCTGGATAGCCTGCAATACGCCCAACTACTGATTTTTGCCGCCCTGCCACCAGCGGTGATGAATGTACTGGTAGCAGAACAGTACCAGCAGGAACCACAGCGGGTAGCTTCCATCGTGCTGCTAGGCAACCTTGCCAGCCTGCTTGTTATCCCGGTCGTGTTATGGGCGGTACTGCCACATTAGTTTGTCAAAAAATCAGATCAAAAGTCATTCACTCTCCCAAAGCCAATCTATACTCTCCATTCATGACCGTTTAATGAAACCGTAACATAGCGAGGGAGCGTCTATGATTAATACCGGGGACAAGAAAGTCCGGCAGCAATTGATTGGCTTTTGGCAAACATTCTTCGCAGAACCCGCGCCATTTGCGGGGCATTTGGTATCAGCCTCATGCTTTTTCGGCAAGCTGCTGGCAGGTGAAGATTCCAGCCGCTTGCTGACCGAATGTGATGTACGCCACTTGTATCCTTTTCACAGTAACTTCCCGTACCAGTCGACCTCTGGCTTAAAGCAGGCAAACTGTTATTCCCCGCACGAAGCCAGACAACGTGACTATTTCCTCTCCGCCCGGTTTCATGGATTGCGGCAACAGATCACGCTTGATTATCGCGGATCATTCATTGACCAGTTGCGTTGCATCCATTTCCTTGGCATGGCAGGCAACGAATCTGCCCTGCTATACCCGTCCCAACACCGGCGTTTACAGGACGAAGGCGTTGAGTGCATTGCCGGGGAGCTCCGCCAGATACAAACAGGTTTTGGCGATTACCGCTTCAATGCACCGACACCTGCCAACCTGCGTCCACTCATGATGGTGTATGCACGCAAAGTGGAAGCACTGCTGGAACAGGTGGATAATGATTCAGTCCACTATCTGGTCAGTTTTGCGCAGTACTATTTTGCGTTGCTGCACCCATTCTACGAGCGTTGCGGGCGTACCAGCGAAGAGCTGATGTATCTCCTGTTCGAGCAACTCGGATTCGGCTGGCGCTACATCTCGGCAACCGGTGACAGGTCTTCTCCGTTGGCACGTGAACGCATGGAGATGATCAACCACTGTGTAGAAGCCTTCAACCGCACAATTACCGCCCATTTTGCCCTGTCGACAAGCGATATACACAAGACACCTGATATTTACCGGGCATTGGTGGCTGCCTATTTTTCCCATCAGTATGCCCGTATTTACCGCACAGAAGGAAAACGCCCCTTCTATTACACCCACCCCATCCCTGAAGTGATTACAGCCTACCATTTTCTGATGGAAGCCTTGTTGCTGGACGAAATTGCCGGTTTCGACCTTGCCAACCCACCCCCACCTATCAAGCAGTTGGGGCTGCATTTACGGGAGTCGTGTGAAACCTGCTATCAAGGAGACATTCTCCCTCCCAACCAGTTGGGCAACTTGCAGATGGTTCTTGCCAATATGACCAGCAGGTAGAGTCAGCCCCACCAGCACTGTAAACAGCCAGAGACAGTAACACTGATAATGGCAAAGCCATGATAAAACTCAAGGAGTTCATATAAATAAAACTGATTGAAAAGTGATTTACCCCCGTAGAAATGTTACCTTCTTGATACCTTAACAAGACAATATGCATACTGAGGGAGACACAAGAATGAACAAGGTGGTTTTTTGCGCTTTGCCGTTGGTGTTGTGCATACAAACAGCAACAGCAGGCAATCTGGTAACAGACGGTGGTTTTGAAAGTGGCGTATTGCCATGGACAAGCACCAAATCCATCCTCACCCTTGACCCGGTAGCAGCCTATGCGGGTCAGGCCGGGATGAAGGTCAACTCTGCTTATGACTGGTGTCCCTACGGTGCACTGTATAGCCTGAATACCAGCCAGTTGCAGAACGGTACAATGTACGAATTCGGCGCACGCATCCGCCTTGCCAACAGCGCCGACATATCCGCCAATCACAAGCTGGGTCTGATCAAAAACGGGGCTAGCCCCATTTGGCTGGATGGCGACCAATCCAGTTACGACGGGGGAGCATACCCTGACAAATGGACACGCTTATACGGAGTATGGAAAGCCAGCGTTGCCCCGACTGACAGCCTGAAGCTTTGCATCAGTGGTGCAATCAACAAGCCGTTCCATGTGGATGAAGCCTTTGCCAGCCCATTTACCACCACGGAAGTGGGCTACCAGCCACCCGCCACCCTCGACAGTTCCACCCTGGTTTATGCCGATGGCAATCGTCTGGTGATCGGGCCACAGAAAACACCGTTCATCATGAAGGGCATCAATGTCTACCAGTATGACATGGCGGATAACCCACCCGCGATTGACGCTTTCCGCTACAAGAATGCTGACGCAGCATCTTATAAAGAAATCCGTGACCTTGGCTTCAACTCGGTACGCCTGAACCTGGCTTACAGCCTGTTTGAGGACAACACTGCACCCGGCGTATACAAGAATGAAGGCTGGGCAGTGGTAGACCGGCATGTCCTGTGGGCGAAACAGAACGGTTTGCGCCTGATCCTCGACATGCACGTCCCACCCGGTGGCTACCAAAGCACCAATGAAACCGGGTTTGGCAGCAGTGCCAGCCTGAAAAAACGCTTGGAAGATTTATGGGTTGCCATTGCCCAGCGTTACCGCAATGAAACCACCATTGCTGCTTATGACCTGATCAATGAGCCGCACGTCAACAACTGGTTTGCCTACGCACAGACACTGATCAGCAAAATCCGTGCCGTAGACCCCAACCACCTGATTGACGTGGAAGTGTCTTTCCACTCCAGCGACATCGGCATGTACAAACTGGCGGACAACAATATCCTCTACGATGTCCACTGGTATGAGCCGTGGAGCTGGGCAGGCTCACACACCAACAACACCCCCTACACCGGCACGCTGGAACAATTCAAACAACAACTGCGTACCGGGGAAGGCTTGAGCGAGTTTTATAATGCTGCCACCGACAGCTTCACTGTACCGTTCAACATTGGCGAATACGGCATCACCTTCGAGAAATACGAACTGGCAGGAGTCAATGGGGTGACATGGCTGCAACACGCCAATGCTGCATTTGATTACTTTGGCATCAGCCGTCAGTTGTTCCACTACAATGAAAGTAATTTCGGTGTCTACCGTAGCTGGAACAGCTACCCCAACGAACATACCAAAACCACCGAACCGCTCAAGGCTGCATTGCCTGCGATTAACGGGGCTGAACCACCACCGCCGCCGCCACCACCAGCACTGGACATTACCACCACCAGTCTGACCGCCGGTACAGCAGGCACAGCCTATTCCGCTCAGGCCAGTGCTAGTGGCGGGACATCACCTTACACTTGGTCACTGGCAGCAGGCAGTTTGCCAACGGGTCTGAGCCTAAGTACGGCTGGCATCATCAGTGGCACACCCACCACAGCGGGCACAGCCAGTTTCAGCGTCAAGGTGACAGACAGCAAGGGCTTGTCCGATACCCAAACCCTGAGCCTGACCATCAATGCTGTACCCCCTGTCAGTGGCAACGCAGACATGGCACTGACGTTATTCAAGGCAACCAAAACCAGTGTTACCAAGGGAACCGCCGCCGAATTCAGTTTCACCGTGAAAAACAACGGTACTGATACGGCCACCAATGCCCGATTTGTACTGCCGTTGCCTGCCAACATGACCTGGGTCAGTGGAGCCAGTGAATGCAAAACCACCACGGCACAAGTCACGTGCAGCTTTGGCAGTTTGGCGAAAGGCGTATCCCGTACCCGTTACATCTACCTGCGCCCGGCAGTAGCAGGCAGCCATACCCTGATGGGCACTGCCACCTCAGACAAGGGTGACAGTAACCTGACCAACAACAGCAAGACGGTAACACTGACAGCCCAATAGCCCATCCGACTGATTCACGAGAAGTTGGGGGGGAAACCATTTCCTCCCCTTTTTTTGTCTGCCCGCAGATTCCCCACTTCCCCGGCTTGAATACACTCTGATTTCCCAATAGCATAGGTGCGTAAATCGCACATAAACAAGAGAGGAGGAACCAAGGGTGTTACGCACGCTACTGTTGACTACGCTCATGTCATTGAGTATTTCTGTTCCGGCTGTTTTCGCTGAAACCAAACCGGCTGACACTGCCAAAGCACCTGAAAATGCCTCCAGCGCAGACAAACCGACGGAAGACAAATCCACTGCCGTCAGCACACCTGACAAACCGGCGGATGCAGCCTCCAGCGCCAAGGTTGAAACCCGTGACGTTGCCAAGTTCTTCGATGAAAGTTTCAATGACATGAAAGAAGAGCTGGAAACAGCCAAAACTGACGGCAAGAAAGGCTTGCTGATCATGTTCGAGATGGATGAATGCCCATTCTGCCACCGCATGAAAACCACCGTTCTCAACCGCAGTGACATTCAGGACTACTACAAGGAAAACTTCCGCATTGTCACCGTCGACATTGAAGGCGATGTAGAGCTGACCAACTTCAAAGGCGAAGCCACTACCCAGAAAGATTTTGCCCTGAAAGAATTCCGGGTACGCGCCACGCCAGTATTCCAGTTCATCGGGCTGGATGGTGAACCCATCAAGAATGCCCGCCTGACTGGTGCGACCAAGGATGCTGACGAATTCATGCTGTTTGGCAAATACGTTGCCGACAAAAAGAACGAGGATACACCGTTCTCCAAATTCAAGCGTGAGCAAGGCGGTGACGCAGCCAGTGGCGATGCGGCGAAAGCTGATGATGCCAAGAGTTAAACCCTGGCTGGCACTCCTGCTGCTGACAGGCATTACCCACGCAGCGGAAGTGCCCGACCCCATCAGTCTGGAACAGGCGCTCAACTTTGCCGAAGGCCATCCCCGTACCCAGCTTGCGCCGGAGCTTGCTTTACGCCATCCGCTGCCTGAACCTTTGTATCTGGATTGCCATATGCTGGCCTACAACAACAATGCCAGCCCCGACAACCAGCGTGACCGTCTGTTACCCACTCTGCTGGCTCCACTCGAATTGCAACGGCTGGACATCATGCAGCGTTTCTTTGACGTGGTCCTGGCAGATTCCAGTTCAGTACGCGACAACGAAAACATGGCGGTCTACTACATCCCGCTTGACCGTACCCGTATCCGCAAGGAGCTGAAAGAGTTTTCCGAGCTGGATGTCGCCGAGCTGGATGCCGAATATCAGGTAGTACGCCAGCAAGGTACGGCCAGTGCTGCCTCACAACGCCTGACCCGTTCCCTGCTGGCGCAAGCCATCAATAACCCGCAAAAATTGCCCAACGAAGTCAACCCGATCGACATTGGCGAACTGCCCACCGACCTGCCACCGCTGGATGAACTGGTGGAAACCAGCCTGAAAAACAATGCCTGGCTGGCTGAGCGGCGTGACGATGCCAGTGCTGCCGAACGCGCTGTGATCGACATGGAACTGCGCCAGCAAATCCTTGAGTTGCTGCTGCGGCTGGACATTTTCAAGGTAGCTGCCGAACGCAACAAGGCCGAAACCCTGTGGCGTGACTACTACCTGGAACGCAGCCGCACCCTGTACGAACAGGAAGTCAAATCTGACATCGGTGATGCCATGACCCAGCAAAGCAAGGTACGTTTGCAGAAACAGCAAATCCAGTACTGTCAGGCACTGACGCTGGCACAACTCAATGCTTTGCAAGGCAAACCGGTATGGCCGTTACCCAAGCCTGCTCCCAAAGAGGAAAAACCTGAATGAAAGCACCCATGATGATTTTGTTTGCGGGTTGCATGTTAAGCAGCCTGTCTGCCCATGCACTGGAAATGAAAGGGCGGCTGGAATGGGTGCATAAGGTAGACATGCGCGTGGTGGAAAGCGGTGTGGTCGAAGAGGTCAACATCACCACCGGGCAACACGTCAACAAGGGTGATGTACTGCTGCGCATGGATCAGCGTAAGCAAAAAGCCTCCCTGCTGGAAGCCAAGGCACGAGTAGCCCGTGCCAAACTTGGCATAGAAGATGCCGAGCGTGAAAAAGCCCGAACCCAGGAACTGTTCGACCAAGGGCTAATTGCCGAAGAAGAGCTGAAAGACAATGAACTCAAACATGCTGTTGCCCAGACTGAAATGGAATCTGCCAATGCTGCGGAAGAAGCCGCCAAGGTCGCTCTCGAACACACCGAACTGAAAGCCCCGTTTGCCGGGGTAGTCGCATCCAGTGCCGTGTGGCAGGGAGCCGTGATTTTCGCAGGCAAACAGGATCAGCCACTGGTCAGCCTTGCCCCCGATGACCAAATGCTGGCACGGGTACTGGTAACGGCTGATGTATTGCGCAATTACCCGACTGGCGCTTCCGCCCAGGTACTAGTCAATGGCGCAAACCGCAGCGGCAAAGTGTACCGTCAGGGCGTGGAAGCGGTGCGGATCGAACCGGAAGGCGCGATCTACGAACTTGACATCGTATTCAAACGCACTGCCAAGGAACTGCTGCGCCCGTCCGAATCGGTGAAAGTCATCCTGCCATAAGAGACAGGTAAAAGAAGCCCCCAGACTGGTCAGGAGCGGGGCGGTAATGTGATCACTTTACGGATTTCTGCCACCAGTTTTTCCTGTTGGCGCAGGAGAATGCCGAATGCCAGACCCCACAAAACTGTTGCTGAGTATCGTCGAATTGGGTGGCTATCCTGATTTCACTCCACTCTACCAACGGCTGGGCTATCAGGTAGCGCAGGAACGCTCCATGCGCAAGGTTTTGCAATTCCTCAAGAAAAACACCCCGGTGGTGATCGTGGCGGAATTCAATTTCCAGTCGGATTTTCGTGACCGTACCAGCAGCTTGGAATCGCTGATGGCCGTGGTGCAGCGGATGCCGGACACACGGGTGATAGTGTTTTACGATAAGGAACAATCGCACCAACTGGCGCGACTGACGGAACGCTTTCCACTGACAACGCTGGCATTTCCAATTCATGAGACTGTTTTGGAAAATGCACTCACAACCGTTTAGCGGCTTTAGAGGCTGAGCCAGGCATGATGTAGTCCGTTGGTATTTTATTGGACGTTGACTGCTGTGCCACTGACAGAAACCATCAACATAGCGCCACTGTTACCCATTGTGATGTTTTCGTAGTCAATGTCGATGCCAACGATGGCATTTGCGCCTAGGCTTTGCGCTTGTGCTTCCATTTCCGCAAAAGCGATTTCACGGGCTTTGCGCAATTCTTTCTCATAAGCAGCGGAACGTCCGCCGATAATGTCGCGGATTCCAGCAAAAAAATCCTTGAAGATGTTTGCCCCCAGAATGGCTTCGCCCGTGACCACACCGTGGTAGTGAGTGATGCGTTTGCCTTCAATCGTGGGGGTAGTGGACTGGATCATGGGGCGCTCCTATTTTGCCGTGATTTGCTTGTGCCGATCATATAACAAGAACTGGAAATGGCGGGTTCAGCCCTATCTGGATAGGGTTTATGGCTGCACCGGCTTGGCGGCATCGGTGTTGTTTACGCCTTGCTGCGCTTGTTCCCATTTCTGTAATTCTGTACGGTAAATGTCCCACACGCAGGGGTCACAGCCGCTTTCACAGCATTCGTTGGGGGCGGGTGGTTGGGGTTTTTCGGTGATGGGGAATTGTTGCATGGTGGTTGCTCCTGATTTTATGGGCGCAACATAGCAAGTTGGGATTGGTGAGGCTAGTATTTTGCACTGATGATCGTGTCGTGTTGCAGGTGCAGGTATGCGGGCATGAGCCAAAATTCCACCTCAGTCAGGTACAGTTTGCGGGTGGGGTGATGCAGGTGTTTGCGCAGATCAAGGCAACGGCAATTTTGTAAACGATTGCCAAACCAGCACATCTGTTGTTACGCCCAGCGCCCGATAAACAGCTTGCCTCCGCCTTTCTGCTCCATCAGGGTGGTGCGGGCGCTGTAGCGGGTTTTGACGAGGTAATCCGGCTCGGATGACCAGCTTACCGTCGAATTAATGACGCGCCCATTGGCATCCAGTTCCACCGTGACTTCTTCGGAGTAGGTATTGATCTGCGACAGGCTATTGGGTTCAGTGTCAGAGGAATTGTCACGCACATCATCGAACGAACCAACCGCCATCACCAGCTTGCGGGTACGATTGGCACTATCACGTTCCACCCGGATGACATTGACGGTATGGTCAAAGCTGCCGTTGCCCGTGTGGTCTATAAAAATCAAATGACCGGGTTGCAAGGTGTTGACCGGTACTTCCGGCTTGCGAGTATCGCCGCCGTTGTGAAAAGCCGGGTTCCAATCCCACACCCGCGCACAGGAACGTGCCACTTGATGGGCACTGATTTCCGGGTAATGCACTGCCACACCTATCAGCATGGATTGCTGCGGGTCGAGTTTTTCCACATTCAGCACCGCTTCGTAACCAGTACGGTTGATGCGGGCGCTATTATCCGAACGGCTGAAAAAACCGCGTGTCTTGTCACGGGTCGCCACAATCCAACTTCTTTCCCGCGCACCACGCAGCACCGGATGCGGCAAGTTGATGAAACGGTCTTGCCTGATCTGCTGGCGGAACTGCTCCATCAGAAATAACGCCATACCTTTGCAGTCGGCTTCGACTCGGTTTTGCTTGATCACTTCCCAGTAGGAGCCAAGCCAGTTGCCATAAGCGAGCTGGATTTCCGGGCTTGCCCAGTTGTAGATTTCACGTGTGCCAACAATACGGATTTCCGGCATCGCCAGACTGCGGAAATCCGACAAATACGCCAGCGGATCAAGTGCCTTCATTGCTGGGGTGCGCCACTCCACACGGGCAACGGCAATATCCAGCAAGGTCAGCAGAATACCGGTCACTTTGCCGGTTGCAGGGATACTGACCGCTGCTTGAAACGCCTTGACCGCATTTTCGGTATTCGGGCCAAACCTGCCATCACACAAATCGTGCAGATGACCCAACCGCCCCAAGCCGTATTGCACCGCCACCACGCCCGTACCATTGGCTCCAAGGGCAAGCTCGCCCTGCAAACCGTTGGGAAATGCCTTGCGCAATGCCATATCCTGAAACGCCATACCCTGACTCCTGTTTATACCCACATGCTGTAAGCGTAGGTTGTTTCAACACAATTTGCGCAGGTATGCCTTACCTTAATAGCGTGATCGCCGGATGGCTGGCACAAATGTTGCTGTACAATACCCGTCAAACCAAACAATCCCGGCAGGCAGAAAACAACCATGAGCGTGGTAGATAACAAATCCATTTTCATTGCCATGAAGCAGGACGGCCCGTTTAGTGTCCGTGACCAGATTGCATTCGAGCACTCGTTTTGCCGCCATAACCGGCTATGGGCAAAAGCATTCCAGCAAGACCGGCAACTGGCAAGCAAATACCGGGCAGTGCGTGACCAGATGTTCGACCTGTTGCAGATTGAACGTTTCGACGAAATTCCAGCCCTGATCCAGAACCCGACCTTGCGCGAACAACGCAGTCAGCGGGCTTACCAGTTGTTGGGCAACCTGTTTGGCGTCAGCGGTGGCTTGCCGGAAATTCAGGCTCGCATCCATGAATACATGAATACCGCCGATGCCGCCATCGCCCACCTCAAGGGCAAGGTGCTAGCCAATTACAGTTCGCATATCGAAATCAGCAACGAAATTGAAACTTCCAAAAACCCGGTCGATTTGCTGCTGATCATTTTCGATGACCGCTATCACAAGAAAATTCGCTTCGAGGCCAAACGCAAGCTGGTACTGATGGGGTTGGCTGGCTCAATTGATCAGCGCGAACGTGAAACCGACATCGAGAACAAGTTTTCATCTTTCCTCAATTTCCTCAACCAGTATATGTGGAGCCCGCAACTCAAAATCGGCGAACTGGATATTGCCTATCTGCACAGCCACCACGATGCGCTGGATTTCAGTTGCACCTTGGTGGATGTGCTGGATGCTGACACAACCCGCCAACTGCCAAAGCTGGGCGACCATGAAAAACTGACTCTGGTTAAACGCCGCCTGTTCCATGACCACGGGCAGGAAATCCCGGTTTATGTCACCGTGCGCAAAAAGGATTCTGCCGCCAAAGTGCTGAAGCTGTTGCGCAAAAACGAGAAAAATCCGGCAGTTGCGGTTGATGATGAACTGGGTCTGATGGCTGTGCTGGACAATATCAGTCACGTCAAACGCTTTGTGCGCCACCTCACCCGCGCTGCGGTCAGGGCGGGGTCAATCATGCTGCTGGAAGACATTTCCGACACACTCGCAGGCAACAAGTACAGTACGACCTCGGTGGGTAGCAGCAGCAACACGCAAATGCTGAAATTCTTTGCCCGCATGGGCGGAATGCGGGTGGAATTCATCATTCACACCAACCAGAGCTACCTCAACTACCGTTACCAGCGTGGCACTTCCCACGACGAGTATGAGGTCAGGCGGCTGTTTGACTCGGGGGTCATGGACTTTCTGTTCCCCGATGACATCTACCATCTGGACATGACACAAGTGCGCGAAAAACAGATCCAGCGTTTCAGGAAGGTTATTGAGCAACAGGGCTAACTGATTATTTTTTATTCAAACTGATAAACTACCTTGTGCAGCAGCCACTTAAACGACCTGTCCTCACTTTATCCACAGGCTTGTACACGGATAGTGGGGATAAAACCTGTTTTGTCCCCAGTGATAACACCGACGTTGTGCCGCATCTCCAACCCAGCAACACTCACTGCCCCAGCATCTCCTGCGTAACCAGCACTACACCTTTTTTCGTCACCCGGAAACGCTCGGCATCCGCCTGCGGGTCTTCGCCGATGACTGTGCCTTCCGGCAAGCGGCAACCCCGGTCGATGATGGCGCGGTTGATGCGGCAATGTCGCCCGATGTCAACTTCCGGCAGTAATACTGAATCACGCACCGTGCTCCATGAATGCGCCTTGACGTTGGAAAACAACAGTGAGTTGACCACAGATGCCCCGGAAATGACACAGCCTGCCGACACCACCGAACCCAGTGCCTTGCCTTCGCGCCCCGGTTCCTGATGTACGAATTTGGCAGACGGCAACTGCCGGTGATACGTCAGGATAGGCCAGCTTTCGTCATACAAATCCAGTTCCGGGTTAACTGCCACCAGTTCCATATTTGCTTCCCAGAACGCATCCAGCGTACCTACATCACGCCAGTAAGGCTGGTTGCCTGTCACCGGGTCACGGAACGGGTAAGCGAAAACCTTGTGCCCGGCAATAATGTCAGGGATGATGTCCTTGCCGAAATCATGGCTGGATGCGGAGTTGGCGGCATCCTTGCGCAGTTGCTCAAACAGGAAGTCAGTATTGAAAATGTAGTTGCCCATTGACGCCAGCGCGGTGTCATCCGACCCTGGCATCGCTTGCGGGTTGGCGGGTTTCTCGTCGAAAGCCCGCACACGGTGGTTATCATCCACGGTCATCACCCCGAAGCCTTTGGCCTCTTCCAGCGATACCCCTACACAGGAAACCGTCATGTCAGCACCCTTTTCGACGTGGTAAGCCAGCATTTCACCGTAATCCATCTTGTAAACATGGTCGCCGGACAGTACCAACACATACTTGGGGTGTAGTGCTTCCACGATGTCGAGGTTCTGATAAATGGCGTCGGCAGTCCCTTCATACCAGTTGGCGGCGATGCGCTGCGAAGCGGGCAACACTTCCATGAACTCTCCCAGGTCGGTACGGAAATGCGACCAGCCTTGCACCAGATGACGGATCAGGGAATGCGCCTTGTACTGGGTGATCACACCAATCTTGCGGATACCCGAGTTAACACAGTTGGACAGCGGGAAATCAATAATACGGAACTTTCCGCCAAAAAATACCGCCGGTTTGGCTCGCCGGTCAGTCAGTTCGTAAAGGCGCGAGCCGCGTCCGCCTGCCAGTACCAGAGCCAGCGTATCGCGGGTCAATAGGCTGACAAAACGTGGGTGATAGGTAGACATGTTATTTTCCTTTATCATTATCGCATTACAGGTATTCTAACCTGAATCGGGGTATTACTTGAATTCACGTTCTAGGCGATTTGAGTGAATCGCATTGGTTAAATATTAATCAATCTGATAAACATGCCCCAGCAAGAAGGACTTATCTGCCCTATCCTCACTTTATCCACAGGGTTGTACACGGATAGTGGGGATAAAACCCACTACCATCCCAAAACACCTGTCCCACCGAGGCTTGCCAGTGCCTCTGCATTCCTGCAAGCTGCTACCAGCCTTCTGCAAACAGACGAGGAATAACTCATGTTTCAACGCTTTATGTTCATTCTGACATTACTGCTCAGCTTGCCAGTGAGTGCTGCCGATTATGACACTTACTGCAATGAGCGCTTCGGCTTTTGTGTGGATTATCCCACCAGCTTTGGTATGAAACCGCCACCGGAAAATGGCGACGGGCGCGAGTTCTACGACCATAGCGGTTTCCAGATGACTGCCAGCGGCATCAACAATGTGCTGGATGCTACCGTGGCGAGTGAAATGAAAAGTCGGGCGCAGGATTTCGACCGTGTGACCTATCGCAAACAGGCGAAGGGCTGGTATGCACTGTCTGGCTACAAGGGTGAGGACATCCTGTATGTGAAAAGCTTTGTCGGGCAATATTCAATCAGTACGCTGTACCTGCAATACCCGACCGCACTGAAAAGTGACTATGACGCGACCGTCAACCACATGGTGAAGTCATTCATTCCGGGCGATTTGAGTGAAGCACACTGATTAAATATTAACCTATCTGATAAACATGCCCCGGCAAGAAGGACTTATCTCCCCTATCCTCACTTTATCCACAGGGTTGTACACGGATTATGGGGATAACACATGAGGAGTTTTGCCATGTCCGCTAAGTTCGTGACTGGAAGGGATTACATTCTGGCACAGACAGGCTGGAAATTCAGCGAATTACTTTTCGCAAAACTCGGCAGGTTTCATCACTTGCACGCCCTGAAACGGATTCAAATCCAGCAAGTCACTGTCGCTAGAAACCAGAATATCTGCACCAACTGCAACGGCAAGTGTCAGAAACTTGATGTCTTTGGGATCGCGGCAACCCGTTTCGATGAAAGGCACATCGGCACACAAATGGGTTTTCGTCAGAAAATCTGTTACCCGCTCCATGCGTATTGCCAAGGGCACATACTGGTGTCGATGACCAGATGTTTCCTCTCAACCATTCAGGATGTCATTCAGTATTTCTGGAGTCAGATCGTTGCGTTGCGCTTCTTCGCCCATTTCATTCACCAGCATGAACAGCAGCATGTAAGGCACAATCTTGCCCACCGTCACTTCCAACGGTTTTGCCAAGGTCGCCAGCAGGTTCTCGAACGTGCCATGTTCGCGCTAGCGGGTGTCGGTGTTTTCCCCACAAGCGGACAGACGAACAGCATAACAGGCAAGATTTTCATGACAAGTTCACTTGACTATGGCATGGTTGCCATTCCTGCTAAACTTGCCCCCATCCACAACACCAGCACAACCACCAAGAGGACATACAACATGACCAAAGTAGCAGTCATTTTATCGGGATGCGGGGTTTACGACGGCGCGGAAATCTTTGAAAGCGTGCTAACCCTGCTGGCACTGGAACAGGCAGGCTGCGAATACCAGGCATTCGCCCCCGACATCCCGCAAGCCCATGTCATCAACCACCTGACTGGTGAAGTGATGGACGAAAGCCGTCAGGTGCTGGTTGAAGCCGCCCGTATCGTGCGTGGCAATATCCGCGATTTGGCAACCGCCAACCCGGATGATTTCGACGCACTGATCCTGCCCGGTGGTTATGGTGCAGCCAAAAACCTCAGCGATTTCGCTTTCAAGGGAACTGATTGCACCATCCAGCCTGACGTGCTGAACTTTTGCAAGGCAATGGCGGCGCAAGGCAAACCACTGGGTTTCATCTGCATCGCCCCTGCCATGATCCCGCAAATCTTCGGCGAAGGCACCAAAGCCACCATCGGTACGGATGCTGCTACTGCCGCCGCCCTCAAACAGATGGGTGCAGTCCACGTCAATTGCCCGGTGGATGAATTCGTGGTCGACGAACAGCGCAAGGTGGTCAGCACCCCGGCCTACATGCTGGCAGGCAAGATCAGCGAAGCCGCCGCCGGTATCAACAAGCTGGTGAAGGAAGTCGTGCGACTGAGCAGGTAAACCCTCATGGAAACCTTCGGCAAACGCTACCACCCTCCCGGTACTCCACCCGGCACACTGGCTCGTCATGGCACAGGCGGTGCTACGCAAATACGCCTGTTTGAATACAACGCTACCCAGTTCAGCGAAACCCTGTCCCCCAGCGTGGCACAGTATCAGGCTGCCACTGGCAACCAGCTTGCCGACTGGCTGGACGTGACCGGCGTACATGACCCGGCAGTCATCAACCAGTTGGGTGAAACCTTTGGCCTGCACCCGCTGGCGCTGGAAGACATCCTCAACCGGGGGCAGCGCCCCAAGATTGACTTCCACGAACAATATGCCTTCCTGATCCTCAACCTGCCACATCTGCTGGATGACGAAATCATGCTGGAACAGGTCAGCCTGTTTGTCGGCAACGGGCATTTGCTCAGCTTTTGCAGCGGTACTGGCGAGGCTTTCGAGCCAGTGCGTGAACGCCTGCGGCAGGGGTTTGGGCGCATCCGCACCCGCGATGTCAACTACCTGCTTTACACACTGGTGGATGTGGTGATCGACTCGGCATTCCCGCTGCTGGAAGACATCGGCGAACGCATCGAGCAACTGGAAGATGAAGTCCTCGCAAACCCCGACAAGGCTATCCTTACCACCCTGCATCAACTGAAGCGTGACCTGTTGCTGCTGCGCCGTGCCTTGTGGCCACAACGTGAAGTGATCAGCCGCATGATCCAGCATGATGCCGAACTGGTCGACAGCACCATGCGCCCCTATTTCAGCGACTGTTACGACCATAGCGTACAGGTTATCGACCTGATCGAAACCTACCGTGAAATGCTCAGCGGAATGCTCGACATTTACCTTTCCAGCCTCAGCAACCGCATGAATGACATCATGCGTGTGCTGACCGTGATTGCGACCATTTTCATCCCGCTGACCTTCATCGTGGGTGTGTACGGGATGAATTTTGAAAACCCTGCCAGCCCGTGGGCGATGCCGGAACTGCACTGGTATTACGGCTATCCGCTGGTGTGGGGCATCATGATCGTGCTGGCTGTCGGCATGTTGCTTGCCTTCAAATGGCGCAAATGGCTGTAATGACAACTCCGCTTATACCTCGGGTCACACCAGACGCGACTTTGCGCCTTTAGCCTTGCGTAACAATTCCTTAACCCTGTATCGTGCGTTCCATAGATAACAAGATTGATGGAGGAGGAACCATGTCGCAGCTTATGCGCATTTACGGGTTTATGGTGTTGTTAGCCGCCCTGTTCATTAGCCCTGCCCTGCAAACCTGGCTAACCAAGCCGCTGGCTGTGTTGCTGGCTATCTTGCCGTTCGCCGCCCTGAGCCTCTGGCAAATGCAGAAAACCGCCTGTACCCAGCAGGACTGGCAGGAAATACGCCAGCACCACGATCTGTGGCTAACCATCATGGGCAAGGCTGTGTTCTGGGGCATCATGCTGGTGTTGCTGGCAATATACCCAGTTCATAGCGTCTTGCTGGGACTGGTAGCCGTCGGGTTGCTGATTGGCGGACTGATTGCGCAACACCTTTCCCGCACCCATATTGAAACCGGCCTGATCCCGGTCGGTGCACTCGGCATCATGGGCAGCATCATCGTGCTGGGCTGGCAACCGGCGCAACCCTTGCCTGCGGCACTGCTGGTGTTACTGGGCATCATGGGTGGGCTGTTTGTTGCCCCATTGCAAGCCTTGCTGGGCTACCACATCCCGGCAGAACGCCAGCCACAAGCCAGTGCGCTTGATCATGTCGTCCAGACAGTGGTCATGCTGCTGTTTGTCGGCATAACCGCCTTGCTGGCATGGGCGGGAACTGGTAATGGCCTGCTGCTGAGTGCCCTGACTGCCGTCACGGTTGCCGGGGCACTGTATACCATTTACCAGATGCCGCAATCGCTGCTGCGTTTCGTGGTCAGCCGTTTGTTCCATGCCCGTTACCGCCTGAAGGTGATCGGCTTTGAACACCTGCCTGCCCGTGGCGGGGTATTGCTGCTGGGCAACCACATCAGTTTCATTGACTGGGCGCTGGTACAGATGGCTTCCCCGCGCCAGTTGCATTTCGTGATCGAAAAAGGCTATTACGAACGCTGGTATCTGAACGGCATCCTCAAATGGTTCGGGGTCGTACCAATCAGCGGGACTGCCAGTGCCGATTCGCTGGAAAAAGTCACCGAACTGCTTAAAGCCGGGGAAGTGGTTTGCCTGTTCCCGGAAGGCGCAATCAGCCGCACCGGACAACTGGGTGAATTCAAGCGTGGCTATGAAAAAGCGGTGAAAGATACCGGCGCGGTGATTGTGCCATTCTACCTGCACGGCTTGTGGGGCAGCCGTTTCTCACGCTCCAGCGGCTTTTTGCGTCAGAACCGCCAGTCCGGTTTCAAGCGCGACATCGTGGTGGCTTTTGGTCAAGCCTTGCCCGCCACCATCCAGGCGTATGAGCTAAAACAGAAAGTGTTCGACCTGTCGTTCACCTCATGGGATGCCTACGCGCACATGCTCGACCCTATTCCGCTCAACTGGTTGCGTTCCGCCAAGCGCATGAGCTTCCGCATAGCGGCATCGGATGTGATTGGTGAACCCATCAGCCACCACCGTTTCATCACTGCCGTGTTCCGTTTTGCCGCCGAGATCAAAAAACTCAGCCCGGAACAGAATATCGGGATGCTGCTACCCACCAGTGCAGGCGGAGCCATTGCCAACATGGCGGTGCTTTCCCTCGGCAAAACCGTGGTCAACCTCAATTTCACGGCAGGCACGGAAGCCCTGCAAAGTGCCGCACAACAGGCTGACCTGCAACGGATTTACACCTCCCGGCGTTTTCTGGACAAGCTCAAGGAACGTAATATTGATGTGCCCACCATCTTCCCCGACCTACCATTGGTGTTTCTGGAAGATTTGAAGGAAGGCATCCCCAAGGCTAAATTGCTGAGCACCCTGCTGATGGTGATGTTGCTGCCGACCCGCGTGTTGCAATGGCTGTACCTGCCGAAAATCGACATGGATGCCACCGCCGCCATCCTGTTTTCCAGCGGCAGTGAAGGCGCACCCAAGGGCATTGAGCTTTCCCACCGCAATCTGTCCGTGAATGCGCGGCAAGTGGCGGATGCGCTCAACACCCTCGACAACGATGTGATCATGGGCACGCTGCCCACCTTCCACGCCTTCGGTTTGTTGGCAAGCACCCTGATGCCGCTGGCGGAAGGTATCCCCATCATCTGCCACCCCGACCCGACCGATGCGGTCAATATCGGCAGGGGGATTGCCAAATACGAAGCCACCTTGCTATTCGGTACTAGCACCTTCCTGCGCCTGTATGCGAAAAACTCGCGTGTGCATCCGCTGATGTTCCAATCATTGCGCTATGTGGTGGCGGGTGCGGAAAAGCTGTCGCCGGACGTGCGCCGCCTGTTTCTCGACCGTTTCGGCAAAAAGATTCTGGAAGGCTTTGGGGCGACCGAAACCTCACCGGTTGCCAGCGTCAACCTGCCCGACCAGCTCGACACCCGTTACTGGCGGGTACAACCAGCCAACAAGGAAGGCACGGTTGGCCTGCCATTGCCTGGAACCAGCTTCCGCATCGTCGACCCCGACACGCTGGCAACTCTGCCCACTGGCAGCGACGGCCTGATCCTGATCGGCGGCCCACAGGTGATGAAAGGCTATTTGCACAACCCGGAAAAAACCGCGCAAGCCATTGCCGAACTCGACGGGCAACGCTGGTACAAAACCGGCGACAAGGGGCATGTGGATGAAGACGGTTTCCTCACCATCGTCGACCGCTATTCACGCTTTGCCAAACTTGGCGGCGAAATGGTCAGCCTCGGCGCGATCGAGCAGCAGGTGCGCAACATCCTCAACGAACCCGAACTGGAACTGGTTGCCGTCAACCTGCCGGATGAGAAAAAAGGCGAAAAGGTCATCCTGATGATTGCAGGCGAGCGTGACGAAGCGGAAGTACGCCGCAAGCTGGTGGATGGCGGGATGAACGCGCTAATGATCCCGGCAGTAATCCGCTGCGTAACCGAAGTACCCAAGCTAGGCAGCGGCAAGACCGACTTTGCCAACGGACGGAAACTGGCGTTGAGCTTGTAATAAAACCACCGTAAGGGCAGCCCCGTGTCTGCCCCTACGACATTTGTACCGGGTTTGTCGCCTTGGCAAACTGCGGCAAGCCAGCTTCTGCGATGTGTGCCGCCGCCGCAGCTTTCAACGCATCTGCTTTCCGGTCAACCAGCCAGTCCGCAACACCAGCACCGATCCACATGCTGAACAGGGCTACCCACGCGGTAATCAGCAAGACCGCCCCGCCAGTCACACCGGCACCGACCGCACAGCCACCTGCCAGCATACCACCGAAGCCCATTAGTGCCGCACCAATGAAAAAGCGGGTGAAACCACTGTCATTGGTGAATTTCTGCCATTTGAATTCACGGGTCAGCAAAGCCGCCAGCAATGCTCCCAGAAATACCCCCGGGATCAACCCCACATCAAAACTCAGCGGCAGATGGGGCTGGTTGATCAAACCCATCAGGGTATCAGCAGAAGGCCCGGTGAAACTCACGCTTTTAACTGCGACTAGGTCGAAGGAATTGCTGGCTTGCCAACTGGTCAGTGCCCAACCCATCGCCACACTCAAGCCAGTGATAACAGCGGCAAAACTCCACCATTTGCTGACCTCATGACGCTTGGCTAACCACAATGCCACTACCAACAAGCCCACCCCCAGCATTAGCCCACCGTAAGGTGGCAACCATTGGGCAAAACTGCGGGAACTGCCATCAACCAGCCACCAAGAGGAAATTTCTTCACGCACAGGGGACAAACCACCACGCAGGGAGGCCTGAGCCACGATGGTCACTACCAAGCCTGCCACCATCGTGCGCATATTGCCGGTCGCTGATAGCACCAGCAAGCGACTGGCACAGCCCCCCGCCAATACCATGCCTGCCCCAAACATCAGGCCACCAATAATGGCTCCTGACATGGAACCGGCATTGTTCAACTGGCGGATTTGCCCGGTATCAATCGCCCCGGTTCCGATGAAATATTGTGTGCCGATCATGGCTGCGGCAAATGCCAACAACCAGATGGAGAACTTTTTGCCTGTCTGACCACGCCAGAATTCCACGCAGGCCGCCCGCAAGCAAAAACGGCTTTGCTGGGCAAAAATGCCAAAGGTCAAACCGATTGCCAACCCGATCAGGGCCGACATTTCGCCTGTATCGAATTGCTCAAGCAAACTTTCAATATTCATTTAGTGCTCCCACCCCCTGAGCCAATGCAGGGGAAACCAGTATCAATGGAGAGCATTTTATATAAGCATATTAATCAATACTAATGATATGGATCAAGATCAGCACATCTTGTTTGCTGCATTGCGATAAATCAAATGGCATTAGAAAGTTGCCAGCACCTTGATAATGAACCAGACCAGCGCGTATACGCAACCGAATACCACCAGCCCCAGCCAGGCCGGTTTGAACCGCAACCCGGACGGTTGTGCCTGAGAAGCAGGCCAGTCAGCCTTACCCAACACCATTGCCTTGATCAGGTTGGTACGCTTGATGAAACGGTAGAACATGACAGCAGCCACATGCACCGTAGCCAGCAACAACAGCAGATTGAAGGTCAGGTGATGGACAGAGGTTAACAATTCAGCCGTTTTGCCAGAGACCAACCCCGCCAGCGGCCCTTCGGTAGCAATGTCATCGGTGGCGAACAACCCAGTACTGCCCTGAAACAACACCATTGCCAACAAGGCTACCACCATCCATGCTCCCAACGGATTGTGCCCGGCATGAAAAGCCGTACCCTGCCCCCGAATATCCCGCCAATGCTGGACTACGTGAGCCGGAGAAGTCAGGAACTGGCTGAAACGCGCCGTATCACTACCGATAAAGCCCCACACCAGCCGGAACAGCACCAGTGACAGGATGAAAATGCCACTGCGTTCATGCCATACCATCCAGTTGCCGCCAGTTTCTGCACAGAACCAGGAAAAACTGATCCCCACGACCAACGCCCAGTGAAACAGGCGAGTAGGCAAATCCCAGAGGCGGACAGGTGTGGTTTGCATTATTTCAGCCCGAGCACATCCTGCATGTCGAACAAGCCGGACTGTTTATCCTGCAACCAACCCGCAGCCCGTACCGCACCTTTGGCAAAAGTCATGCGGCTGGAAGCCTTGTGGGTAATTTCAACCCGTTCGCCCACATCGGCAAACATCACGGTATGGTCGCCAACCACATCACCGGCACGCACGGTAGCAAACCCGATGGTCTGACGGTCACGTTCACCGGTTACACCTTCACGCCCATACACAGCGCATTCCTTCAGGTCACGCCCCAAGGCATTGGCAACCACTTCCCCCATGCGCAACGCTGTACCGGAAGGTGCATCCACCTTGTGGCGATGGTGGGCTTCAATGATCTCGATGTCGACGCTATCACCGAGCACCCGTGCTGCCATATCCAGCAGTTTCAGACACAGGTTGACGCCAACACTCATATTGGGAGCAAATACTACTGCAATCTGCTCTGCCGCACTGGCAATGGCAGCTTTGCCTGCATCATCAAAGCCGGTCGTGCCAATCACGATTTTTTTGCCATTCGCCACACACCAGGCCAGATGCTCCAGACACGGTTCCGGGCGGGTAAAGTCGATCAGTACGTCGAAATCATTGCTTGCCGCCGCCAGTGACGGAGCAATGCTGATGCCGTTGCTGCCAACGCCTGCGACCGCCCCGGCATCCGCCCCGACCAGCGGGTTGGAAGGGTGTTCCGTTGCTACCGTGAGTTCCAGTCCCTCGGTGTGAGCGCAAGCTTCAATCAGCGCCTTGCCCATGCGTCCACTTGCACCAACGATAGCTATTCTGGTCATTACTTATCCCCTTCAAACAGGTCTTTGACAAAATCCTTGGCCTTGTCCAGCCAGCCATGTTCCTGCGGGCTGTGTTTCTTGCCACCTTCATGCATGGAAGCATCCAACTCTTCCAGCAATTCACGTTGGCGGCGGGTCAGGTTGACTGGCGTTTCCAGCACCACGCGGCAAATCAGGTCGCCGGTCGCAGAACTACGTACCGATTTTACGCCTTTGCCGCGCAAACGGAACTGTTTGCCAGTCTGGGTTTCCGCCGGAATCTTGAGGCTCATCTTGTTGCCATCCAGCGTTGGCACTTCCAGCTCACCCCCCAAGGCAGCGGTAGTAAAGCGGATCGGCACTTCGCAATACAGGTTGTCGCCATCGCGCTGGAACAAAGCGTGCGGCTTGACGAATACCTGCACATACAAATCACCCGCTGGGCCACCATTCATGCCGCCTTCGCCTTCACCCGCCAGACGCACCCGATCACCATTGTCCACACCCGCTGGAATGCGTACTGCCAGAGTTTTCTGCTTCTCCTTGCGTCCCTGACCATGACAATCCGTACATGGGTCAGCAATGATCTTGCCCTTGCCATGACAATGCGGGCAGGTTTGCTGGATGGCGAAGAAACCTTGCTGGATACGTACCTGACCACTGCCATGACAGGTTGGGCAGGTTTGCGGATG
>ERZ761609.271-NODE-271-length-66947-cov-101.456691_pt1 | contig 66947 bp, 54 predicted proteins | sample MGYA00511163_ERZ761609 | MGnify/ENA primary metagenome ERZ761609 (study PRJEB28899, sample SAMN02445070) | bioreactor sludge metagenome | biome: EBPR sludge | place: Australia: Brisbane, Thorneside Wastewater Treatment Plant | collected 2011-12-16 ... | reverse complement strand
AGATTCGAACCCTCGACCCTCTCGTTGGCAACGAGATGCTCTACCACTGAGCTACTCCCGCGTTGTCAGAGCAAGTTATACCACGTTTTTGGGCAAATGCAAGGGACTCTTATGCTGAAATTTGCCGAACTCGGCTCCATTCGGTGTAAGATACTTTTGCGGTCGGAGCCAAGGAATGGGTCCGAAGGTGCGGATGGCTTTGGAGTTGTCAAAAATGATCGGTATGACCCCGCTCGGTGCTCGAATTCGATGGATCGTCGCCGCGTCGCTTGTTGCGACGACGTCGGTGGGCTTTGGGTTTACCGACGACGAGCGCGAGTCGGTCCTTCGATTTTGGTCCCAGCCGGGGCGCTATGAGGTCGCAGCTCCGGCCCGGGTCGCTCAGCTGGGCGAATGGCAAGTTCGCTTGACCCCGGCGGGCTCGATGTGGCTCCACTCCCTGAACACGAAGCGCGGCTTGGGCAAAGTTCCGCCGACCACCGATGCCAAGCTCAACCCCGCCCAATTCGGCGACAGCGAGCGCTGGATCGAAGCGCGAATCGCCTGGGATCGAGCGGTGGCGCAACAGCTGGCCGACCAGAAGAACGGACGCACACCGAGCCCGAACCCGGTCCGCGACCCCGGTCCGACGCCCGCCCCCTTATTGGCCCTCGCCGGGGCCCCGCCGCCTTTGGCCGAGGCGGTCCGTCCTCGACTTCACATCATCAGGTTCCCGGATGGCCAAGAAAGCCGGCTGGAAGACCATGTCGCCATGCGGCCTCGGTACGCCTTTTACCGATTCCACGAGGGAGTGATGAGCGGTGGCCAGTCGGTCCGAGGTCTGCCCTCATCGGAAGTCGATCGGCTGTACCAGAAGGCCGGCATCAGCGGATTTCAACGTCGCGTGCTCGAAGCAGTGAGCCTGCTTGAAGGCGGCTTCGACTCGGTCAACACCTACGACACTGGATTCGTTTCGGTGGGGGTCATTCAGTTCGCTTCGCGAAGCGCTGGAGCCGGGGCCTTGGGCCGAGTTTTGCTCCGGATGAAGAAAGACGCGCCGCGAGCATTTGAGGTCGACTTCCGCCGATTTGGACTCGATGTCACCGAAGATGCCCGACTGGTCGCCCTCGATCTGGAGTCGGGCGAAGAAAAGGTCGGGCCTGAAGCCAACCAAGTGATCATTCAAGAAAAGCGTTTGGTCGCCGTCTTCCAGAGAGCCGGCCGCACAAGCGATGCCTTCCGAATCGCTCAGCTTCAAGTGGCGATGGACGACTACTACCCCGGGAATGTCGAACTCGAGGTGAAGTGGAACGGTCGAACCTGGAGTGGCACCGTCCAGGATGTGATTCAAACAGAAGCGGGTATGGCCACGCTGATGGATCGACTTGTCAACACCGGAAATCTGAACGGGCTCACCACCACCCTCGCCCGAATCGCCACCGAGAACGGCCTGGATTGTATCTCCGATTGTGCGACGTTCGAGTATCAGATCACCCGGGCGATGACCTATCGAAAGGACTACCTCGCGGTGGCGGACCTTTCGAAGCCGCGCCTGATCGCGACCCAAGCCAACCGCTCGGGCGGACCGCGAACCGGTCGAACCCAAAACTCGAGTCAAAAACCTCCTGCCAAAAAGCCCTGAACCGGGGCCGAACGGCCCGGACCTCTTGGCAGAACTCTGGGCGCTCCACCATAATAACAAACGGTATGGAGATCGTGATTCCGGACGAGTTTAAGCCCCTCTTCCTCCGAAACGATTCTCGCCCGGTGTACAAAATCCCTGATCCAGTCCTGCGCCAAGTGGCTCAGCCCGTCGAAAAAGTCGGGCCCGCCGTCGAGAAGTTGGTCAAGCGCATGGTCAAGGTGATGCAAGATGCCAACGGCATCGGGCTTGCCGCCCCGCAGCTTGGGATTCTGGAGCGGGTGATCGTCATCGCCCCCTCGGGAATGAAACCCACGGCCCTCCTCAACCCCACGATCACCGAATCGGAGGGCGAAGTTGTCGGGCAAGAAGGATGCCTGAGCATTCCAGGGCTTTATGGGGACGTGATCCGCGCCGCTCGGATCGTGGTCGAAGCATGGGACCCCAAAGGTCGCGCGGTGGCCTATGAGATGGAGGGCCTTCCCGCCCGGGTGGTTCAGCACGAAATTGACCACCTCGAAGGAGTTCTTTTCATCGACAAAGTCGATTTGGCGACGCTGCATTGGCAAGACCCCAACGCCGATGATGAGGTCGAATAGCGCTGAAGATCGTTTTTTTCGGGACCTCGACCTTTGCCGTCCCGGCGTTGCGGCGAGTGGCGAGTTCGGTCGTGACGGTGGTCAGCCAACCCGACCGCCCGCGAGGCCGAAAACTTGAACTTCACGCCTCGCCGGTCTCTGAGACCGCGCTTGAACGAGGCCTCCCGTTGCTTCGACCTGAGAAGGCCCGTGACCCCGACTTTATTGCCGAGATCGAAGCCTTGCAGGCCGATCTGATGGTCGTAGCGGCCTACGGTCAAATTCTGAAGCCCCGACTCTTGGAGGCCACACGCCAGGGCGCCTTCAACCTCCACGGGAGTCTGTTGCCGGCTTATCGCGGGGCCGCTCCGATTCAACACGCGATCCTTTCGGGCGAGACTCGAACGGGCGTGAGCCTGATGCAGATGGACGCGGGGATGGACACCGGCGACGAAATCGCCCGCGTCGAGACTGAAATTGAACCCGAGGAGACCTACGGACAACTCCACGATCGGCTCGCCGAGCTCGCCGGAGAACTCCTCTCGTCCTGGATCGATCGACTCGCGGTCGGCGACTATGCGCGGGTGCCGCAAGATTCGGAGAAGGCGACGTACGCCCCTAAAATTGAACGGGCCGACGCCGAGCTTCGGTTTGAGGAAGACGCATTCCGGACGTTCTGTCGGTTTCGGGCGGTGACACCGACTCCGGGCGCAACGCTCGCGACGCGGTTCGGGCGCATCAAGGTCCTGCAAGCTCAGCGAGGATACCTTCAGTCCGAGTCCGGGACCGAACCGGGGCTCGTTCGGGCAACCACCCCTGATCTCGAAGTCACTTGGCCTGAAGGGAGCTTGCGACTGCTGTGGGTGCAGCCCGAGGGCAAAAAACCGATGTCGGGCCGAGATTGGGCCAATGGCGTCCGGCTGACACCGGGCACCCAATTGCGCCCCTGAGGGTTCATACTGAGGAGGACGGAGTTATGAATCGGCGAAAAACTCAACGCTTCATCATCGGCGTGGTCCTGTTGGGGCTCGTCATTCTCGGCTATACGTTTTTGCGACAACTGGGCCGAGACCCTGACCCAGGACGGATCGACACGACCGGCTGGATCGCAGCGCTCCGACAAACCCGAGAAGGCACTCAGGCCGTCCTGATCAAGCCCGATGGAAGCGTGGTCCCCTCCCCGGGCTATCGCCCCGGGGCCCGCGACCGCAGCCTCGCTTGGCGGGGCGACGGCAATCGGCTGTTCTTCATCAGCGACCGAGACCCAGGCTCGCACATCTATCGCTGGAATCCCGCGCTGGAGATCGTGGAGCGACGGACCACCGACAAAGGAAGCAAGTCGGCGCTCGACACCCGCCAATCCTCGACGACAACGGCCCCCACGATCTTAGTCACGGCAGGCGGTCGGCTGATGGACTTCAACCCTCGAACTGGCAAGTCGATCCAGATTCTTCCGCCGGGCGGGGCCGAACCTGTGACCGATACCTCCGAAGGCGCGGGCGGGTCCGTGAGCGCCTTTGAAGCCCTCTATCAACGTCTCGGCACGGCCTTCAAAACGGCCAAGTGGAGCCCGGATCGCAAGTGGATTGTTTTCACCATGACCCGAGAAAAGGGGGAGCTCCTGGCGATCCAAGACATGACTCCGAAGACTCAGGGCGGAACCTCTCAGCTCAGCCCTCCGATCAGCATCGAAAGCGGCGACCGCATCGACTTTGACATTGCCGACGACGGGACCGTCGTCTACTCGTTGCAAGAATTCTCTTGGCTCGACCCGAACCAGATTCCGCCTGAGTTTCTCAAAGGGGCCGTGGCCACTCGGCCTTATGCCCATGTCATTGCGTTTATTAACCTCAGCGACCCGCAAGCCACTCGCCGGCCGATTTTGTTAATCCCCGAGGGCAAGAACGCGCCCGGCGACGTCGCTCTGTCGCCCGATGGGACCAAGCTGGTGGTCCAAGCGGGGACCTTGGGCGCTGAAAATGCGTTCAAGACCGACGCACTCGTGATGATGCCAGTGGAAGAGAATGGCGCCCAGCAGAGCTTGAAAGTTTCCGACGGCAACCTCGTGACTCCGAGCTGGTCGCCGGATTCCCAGACGATCTTCTTTGCTCGGGTCAGCCCGACCGGTTCGCGGATCGAGAAGGTCTCGGCCAGCGGAGGCTCGCCTACGGTCGTTGGCCCCGAGAATGCGAACCTGGTCTCTCCGATCATGAGTCCAGCCCGCGGCGTTAACTTGGTGGGCGGGAACTAGGTCGGCTCGGCTTCGGTTGCGTCTCGATCGCGTCGATAGGTGGAGAAAAAGGCGATCCAACCCGCCAGCATGAGGAGGGCCACGATCGCTTTGAGCGGATCCGGGACCGATGGGTTGAAGCTGAAGTAGCCTTCGAACGGAGCCGCGATCAGCATCATCGTCATCGACAAGACGATTAGCACAAAGGCATCTTTGCCCGCGATTCGCAGGGCGTCGCCGCGCCGTCGCCGACCCGGAGCGATGAGCGCCCCGCCCATCACCAGCCCGGCGCCCCCAGCGATAAAGGCCCCGGTCAATTCGCTCGCCCCGTGCGGCATCACCGAAACGAGCAGGTGATCCAGCTTGCCTTCTTGGGCCATCACCGTGCCGAGCGAGCCGATGGCGATGCCATTTTGGATCATGATGTTGACCGTCAAAACCCCGAACGTGGCCACTGAGAGCGCCGCCGCATATCGGGCGACTCGCGGGTTATTGCTCGCATAGAAGGCATGCATCAGCACGGCCTCATCCGAGCTTCGCTGGTCGAATTCTCCGCTCAGCCAACCCCGGACGTTCGGGTCGTTGCGGTCGATCAGCTGGCTTTCCAGATCGGGTCGCATCGAGATCACGGAAGTGGCGAAAAAGACACCCACGAAGAAAGTGACCGTGCTGAGGAAGATCGCTCGCCAGCGACGCCGGACGGTTGCGGCCGCCGCATAGAGTGCCTCTTCGACGACCTGTTTCGCCCGCTGGCGCTTGCGTCGGTAGAGCGACGAGTAGGCCCGCCCGACCAGCGCATTGAGAAACTGGATTAACTCAAGGTTGCCGGTTGAGGTTCGGACCCGAGCCAAATCGGCCGAGACCCGTCGATAGATTCGAAAGGCCTCCAGCAACTCGGGGCCGCTGAGCTGACGAGCTCCATTTTCTGCCCGATCACACAGCTTGGAAAGTCTCTGCCACTCGGGCTCGCGCTGAGCCACAAACTCGACTTCGTTCACGATCCACTCACCTTCTGGAGGTTATGATACTGGTTTTCCTCGTCGAAGGGTGATTGGATTCAGAAGAGGAGCGAAGTTTCGGGAGGAATTGAGACTGGGGGGACGTCTGAGCTTTTTGCGAGACAGGTCAGGTTGAGGCACTTCGGCGAAGAGCGGGTTGATCGTTCCGGTGTGCGATTCGGCGGCCGCGCCGCTCACAGCGTCCCGCAGTTCGCTCAGGTGTTGCCGTCGCAGCAGAGTGAGTGGCCATTTCTCCAGATACTGATGCCGCCGTCAGCCCGTTGCTCAGGCATTGCCGCCCCGGTGGATTGAATCTGAAGCTACCTTGGGTCTGGGCCGGGCCGCGCGAGTTCTCCTGCGTCGGTTCGCCCAGGCCAGACGTCCTTCGCTGGAACCTCGTCGGCCCGTTGGGGCTTGGGGAGGCCCGGAGGTTCAGATGCAGGATTGCCGAACCCCGAACCTCCCAAACGCAATTTGACTCCCCCTTGCCCCCTCATGCCGCTTCGCGGAATGAGGGGGATATACCTCTCGAAATTCGGAAGCCAGGGCCGAGCCCCCGAACGACCTCACCGCCTCGGGATGTCTTTGAGCAAGACCTCGATCGCTTTGTCCAGTTGAGGATCGCGGCCGGCGAGGAAGTCCTCGACCGAAGCAACCAGAGGCAGGAGGTCTCAATAGCCGTAGAACTCCTTGCTCGCTTCGGCTCGCTCTTCCTTTGAGAAATCGCGGTTGAAGATCGTGATATAGCGACTAAATGCGACGATCAAGGTTGGGTCTTCCGGGGAAGGATAGAACTTGGGAACATTCGTGATTCTGAGAGACAGATCGGAGCGTACTCCAACGACTCTTCCATCCAACCAAGACTCATATCTCGGAGGTTCTGGAGGTTTCGGAATTCTCCCATAATCCTGAGTCTTTTTCCCATGTAGGATACATGCCGTGAGTGCAAACTCGATGGATCTTCTTTCGGCGTATTGGACAATTTCCGGCAATCCAATCAGGTGAAAATAGGAGATCGGAAAGTTGGCGTGTGGCTGCGGTGAGTCATAGTTTTTTGCGACGCCAACCTGAGAGATTTCTGCGGGACATCGACAAATCCGAGTATCCCGAAGGTAGCCCAGCTTCTGCAAATCTCGGAACCCACTGAAATGTCGACCTGGCCACAACTCATCGTGATCGGAACGATACTGAAGAATCGCTGAAGCTACTTGACGTTGCTGTGCGATACAACTGGTTTCCTTGGCTCGCGCCATGGACTGCCTGTAGACGGCAAATGAAATTGCGGCCACGATCCCGATGATGGTTATTGAGACCAAAACTTCAACGAGCGTGATTCCTTTTCTTTTTTGGCTGGAACGCTGCATAAATTTTGTCCTTTGGAATGATTGAGGTCAATGCAACTGAGAGAGTTCCCCAGCATAGGTAGAGCGCTGGGTAGTTTATATACATGGGCCGATAGGCGAGTTGGATTTCCATGGGTAGCGCGTAGGGCACGGCATAGACAAGCCCACAAATGAGCCCAACGATCGCAAAGCCAACTCGGTGCGACGAGATTTTGATTCTTTGACTCCAAAGATAGAGCATGCTCATAGCGACGCTTGGTAAGAGGCAATAAGGTAAGGCTCGATCCCAAGGGAACGAGGTTCGCATTAATATGGACTGGAGCGCGAACAGCAAGATTCCTAGGCAATAGCAAATGACGTATGCCATTGCATAGGTTAGGAATCTTGCGACCATTTGCGGGGGATTCATTGATCACTGCGAGCGCATCGTGGCTTCGGGCAACCGGGCTTGGTGATCGCCCTGGGCGCGCAACCGTCGAAATCCCAGCCCGTGCAAAAATAGTTAGTACCGATTTGCACGGTTGGTGCGGGGCAATGCCAAACTTGAACGAAGCGGCGATATCGAAAGTAAGGATTGATTGAATGGCACTCGGTCCCGCCCGGCCAGTCCGCGAACACCTGTTCGTAAAGATCAATGAGTTCGCACATACCGGGACAGTCGGGTGCTGATCGCGATACAAGTGGTCGTGAGCTAGGAGCCTGTTTCGAAGTCGCCCGAGCGAGAGCGACCTGGATGCTGATAGGCTTCTCGATGCTTGAGCCACAAGGCCTGGTTGTGAACTGAGCGTTTGCTGGAAGGCCAAGATCGCCGGAAGGTTCAATCATTGGGGGGGGTAGCACGCTACCGGCAACCCCGATCATGACGCCGATGATCGTTGAAGGAACCGCCGTTTGAATGAATTTGAATTGCTTCATACACCCACTATAATACGGCGTTCGCATTTTGGGCAGATTTGTTCAAATTTTTTCGTGGGCGTTTCGAACTGGAGTTTGTTAGCCTTCGTGCGCGCGGAGCTGACGCTCTTCTGGAAGGGGCCCCTAGGGCATTCGGCAGCCCCCTGAGAATCCAGCAAGGGGCCGCCAGTCAGTCGGAGCTATTTGCCCATTGACTTCAGAACTTCGATCGCTTTGTCCAGTTGAGGATCGCGGCCGGCGAGGAAGTCCTCGACCGTCAGATCGACCTTGAAGTCGGGCTGTTGGCCTTGGTTTTCCAGCGGTGAGCCGTCGAGTCGGAAAACGCCCGCCGTCGGCATGCGCGCCCCGGTGCCATCGACGAGCCCGAGTCCATACGTCCAGATCACGTAGCCTGGCGTGGGCATTCCCACGAGTTTGGCGAGCCCGCTTTGGCGCATGGCGTAGGGGAACATTTCGGCGTTCGAGAAGGACGTTTGGCTGTGCATCACCACCGTCGGGAGGTTCCAGCTTTGCGCAGGAGCAAGCTCGGCCACGTCGTCGCGACTACGATAGAACGAGTGCGGGCGGCGTTCGAGGATGTCGATGAGCCGGTCGGAGATGTTGCCGCCGCCGTTGTCGCGCACGTCGATGATGACGCCCTTTCGGCCTTGCGAGGCGAGCCAGACTTCGCGATTGAATCGATCAAAGTTTCCTTGCCCCATGCCTTGGATATGAACATAGGTCAGAGCCCCGTTTGACTTCGATTCGACGTAGGCCCTTCGCGCTTCGATCCGATTTCGATACTGAATCGCGCGAAAGGCGCCGCCCGAGAGGGCGCGATATTTGACTTCGCGGGCACCCGACTTGCTGGGGGTTGCGCTCACGAGGAGCGTGACTTCGCGCCCGACTTGTTCATTCAGAACGTCGCGATAGAGAGCCTCGTCCAGGCGGATGTCTTTTCCGTTGATCGCCATGACGTACTCGCCCGGTCGAATTCGAGTCCGAGCGAAGCTACCGGGGGAGCCGGTGGGAACTTCGCGGACCCGGATTCCCGGCCCTTGCCAGTCGTAGTCGTAGGTGAAGCCCAGGTGGGCCGACGATTGAGACCCGGGGTTCCCGCCTGCGGGCGACGTTTCGGTGTGAGAAGCCTCCAACTCGCCGACCATCGTCTCCAGGAGCTCGGAAAACTCATTGCGATGGCCGATGCTGGGGAGGAGCTTTTCGTAGCGAGTTTTGATCGCGGCCCAATCGCGGCCGTGGAAATTGGAGTCGTAGAAGCTCCGGTTGAAGGCGCGCCAAAATTCGGTGAATGCGGCTCGCCACTCTCGGCGCAGATCGCGCGTCCAATCGGCTCGGAAGGTGACCGGTGAGATCGGAAACTGCGGATTTCTCAAGGCGAGGATATTCGGCACTCCGCCTCGGACAAAGAACGCACTGGTGAAGTCGTCGCTGAAGTTCCAATCGCTGATGCCGCCGCCGCTGGTGATGCGGCGGAGTTCATCTCCGGCGTAATTGGCTCGCCAGAGATCGCCTTCTTGAACCAAGAAGAGGTCGCCGGTCGTCGGGTCGGGCCGGAAGGTTCCACTCCAAGGCGAGGAGACCAGTCGTCGGATGCGTCGGTCGATGCCGTCGAAGTCGATTTCGACTTTGGGCGTTTCCGTCGGCTTGACGAACTTCAAATCGAGCTCAGCCGGGAGGGCATCTTCGGCCTTGAGCGGCACGGCATAGATTCCGGGGCCTTCGCGATCGCCCAGGAAGTAAAGGTACCGACCATCGCCCGACCAGCGCGGCGAGATATAGGTGCCGCTGAAAAGGTTGATCGCTTGTCGCGAGCCGGTTTTGAGGTTCGCAACCATCAGCATGGTGCCTTCTCGGTCCGTCGAACGCACGTAAGCGAGCCACTGCATATCCGGAGACAGGTCGTATTGCGGACTGCCGGCGAAGTTGAATTCTCCTGGGAATTCGAAGACCCGCTGAGGCCCGGTGTTCAGGTCGAGGGGGACCAGATAAAGCCCTCCCAAAGTGCCAGTTTGCCAATAGCTGATGCTCTTGCGATCGGGCGTGATGCGGGCCGACAGGATGTCGTTCGGCTGGGTGCTGACGAGCTTCACGCTCAAGTCCTCGGCGTTCAGCTGATAGAGTTGGTCGGCTCCTCCGCGGTCGCTGGTGAAGAAGAGCTGTTTGCCTTCGGGATGCCAGAAGACATCTTCATCGACGCCCGCCCAGTTCGTGAGCTGCCGAGCGTCGTCGGCATTGGGGCCTTTGCCTTTTTTCACGGGGACCAGCCAGAGCTCCCCTCGAACGGTAAAAGCAACTTGGTCGTTTTTCGGGCTCAGGGCGCCTTGGGACGCCCCGGTCGTTAAGATCAGTCGCTGGTCGTACGTGACTTTGTCATCGAGGCTGGCGAAGACACTGATTTTGCGCGGGGTTTCACCCGGCTTCATCGTGTAGAGATCCCCTTCGTACTCAAACGCGATGCGAGGGGCGCTTCGCGCGGCGGTGAGATAGCGGACGCCGCCGCCCACATAGTTGGTCAGTCGGCGGGCCGACCCGTTCATGCCGATCTCGTAAATGTTGGGCGTTCGCGAGGCGTTGTCGATGAACTTAGTGAGCTTTTCGTCCACTCGGGGGGCGCTGGGGGTCTTTTCGCTGACGGTCACGCAGTAAATCTTGCCATCGGATCCGATCTGGTTCCAGAGGTGCTGGAAGCCGTTGCTTCTCAGGGTGCGGTGTTGCCGGGTCCGGGTCTCGAACCAGACCAGCTGCCGGGCGGCGGAACCTTCGTAGCGGGCACGTTGCAAGGGAAATCCGCTTCGGCCGAACAGGATGCCTTGGCTGTCTGCCGACATGATCGCGCCATCGAGGGCGAGATAGTCTCGAACCCGTTCTCGCATCTGTCCGGTCGTGGCATCGATGCTGACGATTCGGGGCCATTCGTCCTCTCGACGGGCGGCCATCAGGAGCGATTTGCCGTCGGGCGTCCAGCTTGACGCGGCGTCGAATGCCGTCGACCAAGTGAGCCTTCGACTAGCGCCCCCTTCGCTTGGCACGAGGTAGATGTCGTTGTTGCCGTTGCGGTTGGTCGTGAAGCTGAGCCATTCGCCGTTCGGGGACCAAGCCGGGGCCTCGTCCATCTCGATGTGGTTGGTGACGGGGCGGGCCATGCCGCCTTCGCTTGAGGCCACCCAGATGTCCCCCTGATAGACGAAGGCGAGCTTCTGGCCATCCGGGCTCAGGGCGAGCTGGCGAGCTCCCACGAGCGGGGTCGGAGCATCCTTGACGGGTTGGGCACTTCCCCACGAGCCGACCGTCGCCAAGAGTGCCACGCAAATCCAAGGTCGAATGATCATCCTTTTCACCTTACCGCACGGACCCGCCGGATCACGATGGCGGAAGGAAAAGGGGGCCGACTTGCCGAGGAATGTGCCCAGTGACCCTCGGCCCCCAGGCAGCAAACCCGGTAACCTTAGAGGGAATGGCCAAAGCGTTCTTTGTCACGACCCCGATCTACTATGTCAACGGCGATCCCCATGTGGGAACGACCCTGACGACGGTTGTGGCCGACGTCGTCGCTCGATACCATCGCGCCCGCGGAGAAAAGGTCGTCTATCTGACGGGGACGGACGAGAATGGGACGAAGGTCGCCGAAGCGGCCGCTTCCCAAGGCAAGACCGCCCAAGAGTGGGTGGACTTCATGAGCCAAAAGTTCATCGACGTCTTCGACCAGATGAACGTGTCCGCTGATGTCTTCATGCGGACGACTTCGGAGCAACACCATCGAACGGTGCAGGCCCTTTTCAGCAAACTCCAAGAGAACGGACACATCTACCTGGACAAGTACTCAGGTTGGTACGACGTCTCGTCGGAGTCGTTCGTTCGCGAGTCTGACCTTGTGGACGGCAAGAGTCCGGAGGGCAATGAGGTCCGATGGGTCGAGGAAGAGAATTGGTTCTTTCGGCTGAGCGCGTTCGGGGAGCCTCTACTCAGACACGCGGAGGCAAACCCTGAATTCTGGATGCCCGAGTCCCGAAGGAATGAAGTCGTCAGCTTTGTTCGTTCGGGCCTGCGAGACATGTGCGTGACTCGGGCCAATTCCGGCTGGGGAATCCCGGTGCCGGGCGATTCGAGCAAGGTGATTTACGTCTGGTTTGACGCGCTGATCAACTACCTGAGCGCGAGCGGCTGGCCCGATAACCCAGACTGGGAGGAGCTCTGGCCGGCGGACGTTCACCTGATGGCCAAGGAGATTTTTACTCGGTTTCACGCGACGCTCTGGCCCGCGATGCTCATGGGGGCGGAGCTGCCGCTTCCTCGGCAGATCGTCGCCCACGGTTGGTTCAATTTTGGCGACGAAAAGATGAGCAAGAGCAAGGGGAACGTCATTGAGCCCTTGGAGCTGGCGGACGAGATCGTTTTCAAGACGTCGGCCCGACCAGAGATTGCCCGCGATGCGGTTCGACACGCCCTGATCGCCTTGATGCCCTACGAAGGCGACTCGAACTTCACTCGCGACGAAGTGGATCGGCGATACAACGCCGACCTGGCGAACGATCTGGGCAACGCCCTCAACCGGACCCTGGCGATGATGCACAAGTTCGTTGACGGCGAGATCCAATCGGCTCTGCCGCTTCCCATCGCGGTGGAGCAAGTCACTCGGGCCAAGCAGGCGTTCGAGCAAGCCATGGCGGAATTTCGCGTGAATTCCGCGCTGGAGGCGGCCCTCGAACTCCCTAGATTTCTGAACAAGTTTATCGACGACCACAAGCCGTGGGACCTGGCGAAGAACCAAGACCCGTCGCTCGCAGGAGTGATGAACTCGATGATCTTCATGCTCCAAGCGGCGGCCACGCTCCTCGATCCGGTGATGCCGACCGCCTGCGCCGAGATTCGCCGCCAACTTGCCGGCAAGCCGACGCCGCCTTTGGCGTGGGAGAGCATGGATCAACCCGCCACTCTCATCGCCGGAGTCAAAGTGGCCACGCCCGAACCGATTTTCCCTCGAATCGACCCCAAGAAGAAAGCCGAAATGGAAGCGACCCAGAAACCGACCCCCGAGCCTGTTGCCGCCCCCGAAAAACCGAAGAAAGCCAAGTTTGAGCCGCCGGAATCGATCACGATCGAGGACTTTATGAAGGTCAGCCTCAAGGTGGCCCGAGTCTTGGAAGCTGAGCCCGTCGAAGGGAGCTCGAAGTTATTGAAGCTTCAAGTGATGATCGGAGAAGAGAAGCGACAGATTCTCGCTGGAATCCAGAAGAACTACACGCCGATGGACCTCATTGGTCGGCAGGTGATTGTGGTGGCTAACTTAAAACCGGCCAAGCTCATGGGCCTGGAATCGCAAGGCATGGTCCTGGCCGCCGACGGCCCCGAGGGCTCGGCCATCTTGTTGCAACCCGAAAGCGAAGCGCCGGAAGGGACGTCGGTCCACTGATTGACTTCGCGCGAGCAAGGTCTAAAGGCCCGGATTTTCAAGAATCCGACTGTTTGGGATGGTTCGCGCGTCTAAGAGAGTAGCAGTTATTCAACATGAAGAAACGGGTCGGATTTTTTAGTGGCGCCGAGGGGTTTGCTCTGGGATGAGCGAGTTGAGCATCTTGAGCCAGCTTGGGCTGGAATGGGTTGAGCTGGATTCGGCAGGCTCGGTCGTTCGGTCATCCTTCGGAATGGAGGGTGGCTCGGAGCAGCTTCGGACTTCGACCGAACTGAACAAGGCCCTCGAACTCCCGCTGCGGCCGTTCGTGATCGAAGAGAACTTCAGCTTCCTGCACGGGCAGCGAGCACGTTGTCGCGGCCGGCAGGCCGATCCAGATCGGTTCGTGCTGGTTTTTGAACCGGTCGCTGAGCCCACACCGACTCCCACGCGGCCGCTCCTGAACCGAATTCGCGAACTTGAGTTCATCATCCACCATCTGCGCCAAGGCATCTGGAGACTCGGGCCGGATGGAACGATCCTGGAGGTCAATCCGTTCATGGCCGAATGGCTCGAAACGAGCCCGGGGCGGCTCCTGGGGCAAAAGGCGCAAGAGTATCGTCGTGAAGACCTGACGAACCTCGACGCAGCTCGGGCAGGACGTTACGAGGCCGAGTTCATCACCGCGAGCGGGCAGGTTCGCCGGGCGATTGTCACTCACGCTTCGGTTTTGGGGCCACGACAAGAGCTGTTGGGATCGGTCGAATTGGTCACCGATATGACGGCCGAACACGCCCTGCGCCGGCAGCTCGTTCAGGAAGTCAATCGGATGCAGTCCCTCGCGCATCTCGATCCGCTCACCCAAGTGGGCAATCGCCGGGCCTTTGATCTGGCTTTGTCGAAGGCAGAGAGCGGGTCAGATCGGAACTTCGGCGTGATTTTGGTCGACTTGGATGACCTGAAGCAGATCAACGATAGCCTGGGTCATGAGGCAGGAGACCAGGCGATTCTGGCCTTCACTCAGCTCCTGAAAGATTCGGTGCGCCCAGACGATCTCGTCGCTCGACTCGGAGGGGATGAGTTCTGCATCTTGGTCCAAGGTGTCCGGCCCGAAGAGCTCGACGCGATGGGCGAGCGGATGCAGGCCAAACTGCGAGTTCGAGTTGCGGTCGAGGGCTCCGATGTTGAGTTGAGCGCGAGTGTCGGTTGGGCTCATCGGAGCCAGACCGAGCGACTCCTGAACTCCGCCGACGCGAAGATGTACCGCACCAAACGACGCGGCCAGAAAGGTCACCCCGAACTCTTGTAGATCGGGTTCTTATCCTTTGCCGACTTCGGCCCAGGTGATATCTTGGTCGCCGTAGGCGTTGTAATCGATCGTCGCATAGAGTTCGGCTCGCGTGCGCATCCGGTCCATCCAACCGGCCTGGGTGCCCGTTTCAAGAAGATCGCCGTAAAACTCTTCGAGGCTCTTGAGCATCACGCGCAAGGCGGTGACCGGGAAGATCACCATGTTGTAACCGAGCTCTTGGAATCGGCTCGCCGAGATCAATGGGGTCTTCCCAAACTCGGTCATGTTGGCCAGGAGCGGCCCTTCGACCGCTGCGCGGAACTCGGCAAACTCAGCCTCGCTCTGGAGCCCTTCGGGAAAGATCGCGTCGGCTCCTGCGTCCACGTAGCGACGGGCCCGTTCGATCGAACCCGCCAAGCCTTCCAGGGCGCGGGCATCGGTCCGGGCGCAGATGATGAAACTCGAGTCGCGTTTGGCATCGACGGCCGCACGAATCTTGGACGCCATCTGTCCAGCCTCGATCACCTCTTTGCCATCCAAATGGCCGCACCGCTTGGGGCTGACTTGATCTTCGAGGTGAATGCCCGCCAGGCCGGCTCGCTCCATTTCGATCACCGTCCGAACGGTGTTCCAAGTTTCGCCGAAGCCCGTGTCGGCATCACTCAAGATCGGGACGGGTGCCACTTGACAAATCCGAGCCGCTTGCCCGGCCAATTCGTCGAGTGTGATCAACGCGATGTCGGGCACGCCGAGCAGCGCATTGGTCGTGGCACCCCCACTGATGTAGAGTGAGCGAGCCCCTTGGCGATACGCGGCGACGGCGCTCAGGGCGTTGAAGACGCCGGGCATCACGACGATGCCTTCGCTCATTTGACGTCGCAGCTCGGCACCGGGCGAGAGGAGAGGGGCTTGGATCATCTCTTTCAACGTACCCGACCTCGGCCCGTTTTCGGAGAAAATAGACGACAATGACCGACCCGATCCAAATTGCCGATGAAGCGCGGCTTCTGATTCAGCGGAACCAACATGACGCTGCGCTCAAGCTGTTGGTGCGAGCTCGGCAGAAGTTCCCGAAGGACCCGGAGCTGGCTTATCGACTCGGCGTCGTCTTGATGGAGACCGGCAGGACTCCAGAAGCCTTGCGTTTGGCCCAAGACCACGTTCGTGGGAATCCGAATCATTACGACCTGAATTACCTCTTGGGCCGGGCCCAAATGGCGAATCAGGACCATGCATCCGCCCGGCAGACGTTTCTACATTGCAGTCAACTGGAGCCTGAAAGTCCGGCGGTTTGGATCAGCCTCTCCGGAGCGCAATGGATGTTGGGGCAGGCCGACGAATCGATGGCGTCGCTCGAACACGCGGTTCAGTTGGCCCCGGAGAACAAAGATGCGGTCGTCCACCTCAATCGGCGAAGGCTGGATTTTGGGCTTTGCGAAGATGCGCTGAACGGGATGATCGAGGCGTATCATCGGGGGCTCCGCGACGAGAACTTTATGAGCCTCTTACTGCTGGGGCTTCACTATCCGCACGGGGTCTCCCCCGAGGAGATTTGGGAATGGCATCAGAAGTTCGGCGAGATCATGCGACCGAGGGTTCGTGAGCTTCGATGGGACGGCCTTCGCGATCCCGATCGACCCTTGCGGATCGGCTGGCTGACGCACGACTTTTATCGCCATTCGGTGACGTTCTTTCTCCGGCCCATCTTGGAGCATCTGCCTTCGGATGAGTTTGAGCATACGGTCTATCACTACCCGCTGAAAACTGACGCCACGACCGAAGAGCTGAAAAAGAAGGTGAAGAGATATCGCCTGCTCGACCGGGTGCACGTCGTCGACTTGGCCCAGATGATCCAGAACGACCAGATCGACGTCTTGGTGGACCTGATGGGGCACACCCGGCTGGGCTCGTTCAGTTTGTTTCCACTGCGCCCAGCCCCGGTCTCGATCTCCATGATCGGATATCCGGATACGACTGGGGTGCCGGGGGTCGATTACCGCTTGGTGGACTCCATCACCGATCCTCCCGGTTCTGAGCGATTTGCATCCGAGACTCTTGTTCGAATGCCTGAGTGCTTCTTGTGCTTTGCGCCGCCGCCGGACGTCCCCGAGCCCCAACAAAATCGAACCGGGCCGATCACTTTCGGCAGCTTTAACGCGATCTTCAAGCTCAATCGAGTGGTCCTCAACACGTGGGCGTCGATCTTGGCGTCTGCTCCGGATTCCCGGATGCTCATCAAGGCCCGCGGGTTGGAAGTGGATCCCATTCGAGATCGACTTTGGGCGGTTTTTCGCGATCACGGAGTCAGCCCAGATCGAGTCGAACTCCGGGGATTCGAAGCCGACGCCATCGACCATTTGCGACTCTATGATGAGGTCGATCTGGTTCTGGACTCTTTCCCCTACAACGGGACGACCACGACCTGCGAAGCGCTCATGATGGGCGTTCCCGTCCTGACGACTTGGGGAGTTCACCACGCGAGTCGGGTGAGCGCGTCGCTCCTTTCTGCGACCGGACTCGGCGAATTCATCTGTGAGAACGAGGACGAATATCAGGCCCGAGCGGTTGAATACGCCCGCAATCCTGCGTCGATCCGGCAGTTTCGCTCCAGCTTGCCGAGCCAGTTTCGGCAAGGCCCCGTCTGTGATGGTCCGGCTTATGCGCGAGCCTTGGCGAACGAAGTGAGAAAAATGTGGAAAACTTTCTGTATTTCTCACCCCTGAAGTGCATCATACGTATACTATAATGAGACAAGCATGGCCACTCTTGCCCATCTGAGTGATACGCATCTGGGTTTCCGAGCCTACGGCCGGGTGACTTCGGAGGGGATTAACCAGCGAGAGGCAGATGTCTTGGCGACATTTGAGGCGACCTTAGAGGCCATCTTAGCGAGGAATCCGGACGTGGTGCTGCACACCGGCGACGTGTTTCACCAAGTCCGGCCAACCAATCACACCATTGTCCAGGCTCAACGGGCGCTCATTCAGTTCCAACTGAGGCGTCAGGGCAAGCCGTTCCTCATGGTGGGAGGCAATCACGAAACGCCCCGGACGGTCGATTCGGGCTCGATCTTGCGGCTCTTCGAGTCGATCCCGGGACTGCATGTCGCGGCGCTCGAGCCGATGCGAATCGAGTTGAAGGAGCTCGATCTCGAGGCCTTGTTGGTTCCGACCCGCGCCTTGGAGCGAGACGAAGAGATTCGGTGGGAGCCGGTCTTGGGGTGCTCGATCTCGATCTTGGGGCTGCATGGGATGGTGAGTGAGGCCCTCCCGGACCATGCCCATCTGAGCATCTTCGAGACCCAGCCCGATCGATGGACGTACGTTGGGCTGGGAGACTATCACGTTCGCAAGAAGTTTGCCGCGAACTGTGCCTATCCGGGCTCGACCGATTACACGTCCAGCAATGTCTGGGAAGAGTCGACGACCCCCAAGGGCTGGATTTGGTTCGACACAGACTTCGGCGAGATCGAGTTCGTGCCCACCCAGCCCCGCCCCGTGCTGGACCTGCCCCGGATTCAAGCAGATGGATTGAGCGGCGAAGAGTTGACGGCGAAACTGCTTCAAAACGCCGAATGGGATGAATCTCTGCGGCCGATCGTGCGGCAAGTCGTCGAAAACGTTTCGCTCGGATGCCGGATGGGACTCACTCGGCGAGAGGTGCAAGCGCTCCAGAAAAGGGCGCTGCATTATCAGCTCGACCTGCGAAAGGCGGCGTCTGAGTCGATGGTGAGTTCCGGGGAGGCGTTTGGCAGCCTGGAGACGGAGTGGGCGCACCACATCCAGGCCCAGGCGTGGGAGTCGGACATCGAAGCTGAGACCCTGATTCAGTTGGGTCGCGATCTTCTCAGGAGGGCTGGCCATGAAATTGAAGAGACTGAGGCTTGAGAATTTTCGTCAGCATCGCGCGACAGAGATCTTTTTTGAAGAAGGCATGACCGCGATCCTCGGCACGAACGGCTCGGGGAAGACGACGCTCCTGGAGGCGATCGGATACGCGCTTTTTAACAAGCAGCGGGGGAATCAGGACTCCCTCATTCCCGATGGAGAGCCGGAGGCGAAGCCCGCGGTCGAGCTCGACTTCTCGCTCGGTGAGCGTCACTTTGAGCTGCGACGCGGCGCGAAAGTTTGGCTACGCGAGGTGGAAGGGGGCGAGACGCGGACGATTGCCGAAAACAGCAAGCCGGTCGAAGCGGCGGTGCGCCGCCTGGTCGGGATGACTTACAAGCACTTCATCAACAGCTTTTGCGCTCAGCAAAAGGGGCTGGCCTTTTTGGGGGGAGAAAGCGACGACAGTCGCCAAAAGGAGATCGCCCGGATGCTGCGGTTGGATCGACTAGATCAAGCGGCCAAAATCGCCAAGGACACCGCAAACGATCTCAGCCGGAAAGTCGAGGGGATGGAGAAAACCGCCAGCAGCGTTGAAGAGACGGCCCAAGAGATGAAGGACGCCGAGATGGCCCTTGACCAAGAGAAACAACTTCAAGCCGGAGCAACGAAGGAGCTTGAGGCGCTCAAGAAGAAGCAGGCCGATCTCGCACCCCAGCAAGCCCGAATCCAGGAGTATTTCAACCTGGTGGAGCAGCAGAAGGAGCTTCGCCTCCACGGGAAAGAAGCTCGAGCGAAGCGCGACGGCCTGGAGGAACAAGTCCAAGCCTTGACCGCAGACGAGAATCGAAGAATTGAGATTCAGGAGAAGTTTGATCAGTATCAGAAGCTCGCCAAGCAGCTGAGCGAGCAGAATGCGCTGCGCGCCCTCGACGCAGAAGAGCAGAAGAACAACGCCCGGCGAGACCTCCTTCAGGATCAAATCAAGACGAAGGAGAAAGAACGACCTGCTCCCCCGGCCCGGACCCTCGCGGAGTTGCAAGCCGAGGTTCACGACCGCTCCGACAAGCACCAGAAGGCGGTTGAGGCTCATGCGAAGGCGAAGCTCCAGCTTGAAACCGAGCTCAGCATCGCACGGAGCCAACAACAGGCATTGAAGCAGCAGCTCGATCAGGACCAAGAGTGGATTGACAAGGGCCAGTGCCCGACCTGCGAGCAGCCGATCGGTCCGGACTTTGCCAAGAAATTCCAGTCAAAGCAAAACCAGGGCCAGGAACTCGCCCGCCAAATTGAAGGCCTGGAGCAGAAAAAGAAGGCCGCAGAAGCAGAGCCAGCGGAGATCCTGGAGCTGAAGAAGGACCTCGAGGAAGCAATCAAGGCCGAGCAGCAAGCCGCAAAACATCAGATGTGGTTCGAAGAGATTGAGGCATTGCGGGATCAGCTCAAGCAACTCCCTGCGCCGAGTTCTTCCCAGAGTCGTTACGACCCAGAACTCGTCGCCCGGATCCAAAGCGAGCTTCCATCGCTGGAGGCGATCCATACAGAGTACGTGCAGATCCAGGGCCGGACCGCCCGAGCCGACGAGTTGCGCAAGAACCTTATGCAGGCAGAAGGGAGTTTTCAGAAGCTCAAAGAGAAGGCCCAAGTCCTCCAAAAACAGCTCGACGAACTCGGCTGGGTCAGCAAGGACGAGGTCGAAGAGGCCCAGAGGAGGCTCATCGAACTGGATGCTCGGATCGGCCAAGAGCAGGCCAAGCTCGACGTTCAGGCGCGGTCTTTGAAGAGTCTGTCAGATCGACTCGAAAAGGCCCGCCAAGCGCAGCTCAACGCCCAGAATCACGCCGCGGAAATCCGAGCTGAGCGCCGAATGGCCCGGCACTACACGCTCGTCGCGAAGGGTTTGGCGGCGTTGCGAAAGGAGCTCAACAATCGCTTGGTTCCCGACCTGCAGGCGCGAGCGTCGGACCACCTCAGTCGGCTCAGCGATGGTCGTTACTCTGAGCTTCGACTCGACGCCAAGTTTAGCCCGACTGTCTTAGACGACGACTTTGAGAAGGCCGTCCTTTCTGGCGGAGAGGAGGACATCGTGGCCTTGGCGCTTCGGCTGGCGCTGAGTGAGCTGATCCAAGAGCGGGTTGGCCAGCCGATGAGCCTCTTGATCTTGGATGAAGTCTTCGGGAGCCTCGATGAGTCTCGCCGGGTGGCGGTCTTGAATCTACTCTCGGCGATGAAGGGCACGTTCTCCCAAATTCTGGTGATCAGCCACATCGACGAGATTCACCAGGTCGCGGATCAGTGCTTGTACGTCCAGCTCGACCTGGCGGAGCGGCGCTCGTCGGTGTCAGATCAGCCTCCCGGCTTTGTATCGGCCGGGCTCGGGTAACCTTCAGATGGGAGCGAATGGGTGCTGGTGTGCCTCGCGGTCTTCAAAACCGTTGTGACGCTCACAAGGTGTCGGGTGGGTTCGATTCCTACACGCTCCCGCCAAGAACGGGATCTGAGGCCCCACGAGCTGAGATCGACCTTCGGCTTCGCTGCAGGAGCGAAATCAGAATCACGGCCAGAAGGTATTGGGCGCCCAGGACACTCGCGATCATCCCGGCGATGCTGGTGTTCCATCGGACGGCGAGGAAGTACCCCGCGACGGCCGCGCTCGCGCCCCCGACGAGGGCGCCGATCATCATCGGGGCGAATCTTCGGGTCAAGAGTTGCGCGGTGGCCGCCGGGGCGATGAGGAGCGCAATGACCAGAATGGAGCCGACCGCCTCAAAGCAAGCGACCGTGGTCAGGGCGACCATCGCCATCAGTGCGAGGTAGAGGCGGTGCGGGTGACGGCGGAGCGCATGAGCGAGGCTCGGGTCGAACGCCATCAAAGCGAGCTCTTTGTGAAACAGAGTCAGAAATGCGGCGACGATGACGCCGGTGATGACCAGGATCGGCAAGGTCCGGGGGACGTCATAACCCGCCCATGCGATGGTGTCGAATCCGACGAATTCCACGAGCCCGTAGAGAACACAGCCCGGGTCGAGGTCGATCTGCCGAGCCGAGCGAGTGATGAGGATCACGCCGATCGCGAAGAATATGGTGAAGACGACGCCGAGGCTGGCGTCTTCGCGGATGCGGGTGAGCCGGCTGATCTCGCGGCTGAGCCAGACCGTCAAGAGACCTGCCACCGCGGCCCCCAGCATCATCGCGAGGTTTGCTCGCGTGCCGAAAAGCAGAAACACCAAGACGAGGCCGGGCAACACCGAATGGCTGATCCCGTCGCCGGTCAAACTCTGACGGAGCAAAACGAGCCAGACCCCGAGCGCCGAGCAGATGCCCGCCGCGAGCAACGCAATGACGAGGGACCACGTGGCGGCTGGACTCATGATCGGTCCTCCGACGGGGCGGGCGGATTCGCCCAGACCCAAGTCCCGGCCCGTGCAAGCGCGACGCCCCGGGAGACCAGCAGCTCAAGAGTCTGCCGAGGCCGGCGGAAGCCCAATCGAGAAAGATCGGAGAGGGTGACGGTTTGCCGAGCCCTTAAGAGTTCTTCGGCAGCCTTTTCGGCCAGAGCCGCGCGGGCCCGAGATCGGCGCCGAAGGTCGGTGATCAGTCCTCGATGGGGTGCGAACAGCGCGGAGAGCACAAACAGACCTCCGGCCAGGAGGATCATGACGGGACCGGTCGGCCATCCGGGCTGGGCCGCGCTCCAAAGAGCCCCCAGCGACGTGGCGACCATACCGATCGTTGCCGCCAGAGCCAAAAGGACCGGCAATCGACTCGTCCAGAATCTGGCGGCGACGGCAGGCAAGATCGTGAGCGCAGCGACCATCACGATCCCGACCATCGGCAGTCCGACTACGACCGCAACCACTACGAGGCCCATCATGAGGAGGTCCAAAAAGACCACGGGATACCCCTGAGTGGCCGCAAACTGCGGGTCGAACGAGACCATTCGGAGCTCTTTGAACGTCCCCATGACCAAAACCAACGAGAGGGCGCCGACGAGCGCGACTCCGAGAACATCGGCCAAGACGATCCCGGCGGTTTTGCCAAAGATGAAGGTGTCGAGCCCTGCCTTCCCACCCCCCGGCACGGCGTTTTGAACATAGCGCGACAGGGCGATGCCGATGCCGAAAAAGACGCTCAAGACCAGGCCGAGGGCGGCGTCTTCGCGAGTCCGCGAGCGCTTCTTCAGGTAGGCGAGAATGGCGATGCCGATCAGTCCGGTCGAAGCGGCCCCGGTGAGCAAGATCGGGAGAGAGCGGTTGCCCGTGAGCCAAAAAGCGAGCACGATTCCCGGCAGGGCCGCATGGGCCAAGACATCTCCCAGAAGAGCTCGGCGGCGAAGCACCGCGAACGTCCCGACGACCGCACATTGAGCCCCCAACAGCGCGGCTCCGATGAGCACAATCGCCGTATTATAGGTCCACACGAGGTCAAGCTCCCCAAGCCGAACGAGATGTCGACTTGGACGAATAAGCCACTTCGAGCAGGGTCGGCGTCAAAACCTCGTCCGGCGGGCCGAACGCGAGCACGTGGCGATGAAGCAAGACCACTTCATCGAAAAACTTGGCGACGGTGCCGAGATCGTGATGGACGGCGACCAGGGTCCGACCTTGGGCCCGAAGGTCGAGCAGGACCTCAATCAGGGCCTCTTCGGTGGTGGCGTCGATGCCCGCGAACGGCTCGTCGAGCAGGTAGACCTCGGCATCTTGGACAAGGGCCCGGGCCAAAAACGTCCGTTGTTGCTGACCCCCGCTGAGCTGGCTGATCTGGCGAGAGGCATACTCCGACAAGCCGACTTGGTCGAGGGCGCGCTGAACTCGCGTACGCTCGGCCGCACTCGGACGTCGAAACCAACCGACGCGTCCGTAGGTCCCCATTGCGACAACCTCGGCGACGGTCACCGGAAAGTCCCAGTCCACCGACTCGCGCTGAGGGACGTAGCCGAGCCTCAAGTCGGCTCCTCGAAGGGGCTCCCCCAGGAGCTCGATCGAGCCCAGGAGCTTCGGGGTCAGGCCTAAGATCGCCTTGAGGAGCGTGCTTTTGCCGGCGCCATTGGGCCCGACAATGCCGATGAGCTTGCCTCGACCCAGTTCGAGGTTGACATTTTCGAGGACTGGCCGGTCGTCATAGGCCACGCTGAGGTGTTCAATTCGAAGGGCCGGGGCAAGGGTCATTTCAGCGCCTGGATGATCGACGAGACGTTGTATCGGATCATCCCCTCGTAGGTGGCCTCGGGCGTTCCTTTGTCTCCCATCGAGTCGCTCAGCAAGGCGGGGCCTATGGTGACCCTCGCTCCGCGGGCTTGAGCCCCTTCGACAATCGCCCGGACATTCTTTTGCGACACACTCGTTTCGACGAAGATGGCGGGGATTTTTCGTCGCACCAGCACGTCGACAATGCGATTCACCTCTTGGAGTCCGGCCTCGGACTCAGTACTGATGCCTTGGACCCCCATGACTTCGATCCCGTAGGCTCGGCCGAAGTAGCGAAAGGCGTCATGAGCGGTGATGAGCAGTCGCCGGTCGGCGGGAAGGGTGGCCAACTCTTTTCGAACCCACTGGTCGAGTTCGGCCATGGACTTTCGGACTTGTTCCGATTGGGCATGAAATTCAGCTTGGTCGTCCGGGCTTGCTGATGAGAGGGCCTTTTCGACGGCGGAGATGCACTGACTCCAGAGAGTGACATCAAACCAGATGTGGGGGTCGGGATACGAATTTGCGCTCGGCTCGCTCAGGAGTTTGGCCGGATCGAGCCCGGCGGTGATGGCCACGGCTGGCTTTCGATTTCCCAGTTTTTCCAGGACATCGGCGAGTTTGCCTTCGAGGTGAAGCCCGTGATAGAGGACGAGATCGGCATCTTCCAGGAGCTGGATGTCGCCCGGGCTTGCTTTGTAGAGGTGGGGGTCCACCCCCGGGCCCATCAAGGCGATGACTTCGACTCGTTGTCCTCCGACTTCGCGAGCAAGGTCGGCGACCATCATCGTCGTAGCGACGACTCGCAGCTTCTCCTCGCTCGGCGGCGGTCCGGCGACACTCCCTGATTTGGACGACGCCGGACATCCGACCATCATCCCGCTCGCCAAGAGCAAGCCGGTCAGCCACGCCCAAACCGATGCACTTCGAATTTTCATCCTAGGCTCATTATTTTAGCACATGCTAAAATTGGCCAAGACACGCCCTCTGCGGGTACCCTACGGAGACTCACTATGAAGATTACGCTTTGCCGATTTTGCGACACCTACTTGCAAACCAGCGACAACAAGAACTGCATGATCGGGCTTTTCGACTCGATCGGCTCGCAGTCGTTCCCGTTCAAGCAAGACACTTTTCACCTCTGTTTCGAGATGGAGTTTGAGGTTCAAGAGGCGAACAAAGAGGTTGAATTGGTCGTCCGGATGACGAGCGAGTCGAGCAAAGAGCTTTTCGCCGTGAACGCCAAGTTCACTGTGCCTGATGTGCAACGACATTCTCGCTCGCGAATTTTCCAGAACTTTAAGGTTCAGAATTTGGAATTCACCGAGCCCGGGGTTCACAAGGTCGAATTTCAGATCAATGGCAAGCTCGTCCACGAGGAGCTGATCTTCGTGGCGAAGTTCGACTAAGGTCGGATTAGGCAGCGAGCGGGGTCTCGAAGCTCCCGCGGACTTTTTGCAGGGCGGCCTCCAGATTCTGGAGTGCCGTCTCGGCTTTTTGGAGATCGTCTCGGAGTTTCGGGGCGCGAGCTTCAAAGCGCTGCCGAATTTTTTCTCGCTCGATGTCGGCAGCCTGGGCGGCCTTGCGAATTCGGATTTCGGACTCGTTGCGGCCGGCGGTGGTGCGCATGGTGGTCATGATCTGAGTGCAGGTCGCCATCAAGATCGGAATTCCGGCCAGGGCCAGGAGGAGCTTTCCGATGCTGGTTTCGGGCCCGATGGAGATGCGCATTGTTCCCAAAACTGCCGCCATCAAAATGTAGCCGAAGAACGACCCCGCCGCGCCGATGGAGCACCACGTGAACATTTTTTGAAGTCCCGCCAGGTCTTGTTGAAGGCGAGTCTCGTCTGACTTGGCCTGTCGTCGGGCTTGAGTTTCTTGCTCGCCCGCCTTATCAAGGTGCTCATCTTTTTCCGCGAGGAGGGTCTGGAGACTCGCTCGGGCTCGGGTGACGTTCTCTTGCCGCGAGCGAAGCTCCCGGTCCAGGCCGGCTAACGACGCCATTTGGAGCTCGGCGCATCGGTTTCTTGCGAGGTCGCCGATGCTCCCGGCCAAGAAGGGACCCGAAGACGCCAGGAGCGTGCCGAACTCTTGAATTCCGTGGGTCAGGATGGCGGGGACTGAGATCGAGACTCCCGCGCCCTGCTCGGCTTCTCGGAATCGGTGAATGCCGCTTTGCCACTCGGTGAGTTGAGTGGTGGCTCGAGCTCGGAGCCGAGCGGTGGCGGCAGCGAGCGCGGCGACGGTCGGTTCGGTGAGCTCGGTGAGCTGCTCTTGAGCAAGGATCGCGATCCCGAAATAAGGCCGCTCGACGATGACGTCATGCATCTTTGAAATCGCTTTGACGAGCTGATGAGCTTCTTGGAAGACGACGAGGGCCTCAAGCGCCTGTTCTGGGCTCGCGTTCAAGAATGACCCGGCAACCAGGGCGGCCTCGTGGACGCGGTGATCGAGGCAGAGGCTCCGGGAGAGCAGGCGGAAAAGGAGCGAGCGGACCTTTGGCGGGAACGACTGGCTCAGGCCGAACAGGTCGCGAAACCGACTCGCCGACTCCGACTGATTTCGGGCGGCCGCGCCGAGGATCCAGGCGTAAAGCATGCGAGCCAGAGGATCGAGCTTCGGTCCGAGCTTCGTGCAGGGGTCGCGCAGGGCTTGGCGAGCCTCGGTCCAGGCCTCTTTTCGCTCGGCGCCTTCGTCATCTGCGCCCCGGCACGTGAGCTTGTAGGCTTCGGACCAGCCTTCTTGGAGTTCGGGGTCGGTAAATCGGAGGCGATCTTCGACGAGGTCGTGATAAGCGACCGAGAGCTTTTCGAGTTCGGCCACTTGCTCATCGAACTCATCGTTGACCGCGTCGAGCAGAAGCGCGCCCTCGGTCGCGGCGCCGATTTCGCGGGAGTTTCGGTTCGCCCAGGCGGTCTCAAGTCGTTCTAATTCGTTCTGGATGAAGTTCCAAGGATGCTCAGGGTCGGCGTCGGCGACACTCGGCCGAGATTGCCGAATCCTGGCCAGCGCCCGCTCGAGTCGGGCCGAAAATCGGGCCTCAATGAACTCTCGGAGCTGTTCCGAGGGGCGGTCGGCGTGGATGATGACGAACAGCGCGTCGACCTCAAGCCCGCCTTGAACAGAGCTTGAATCAAATTCCTCGATGAGGTCTATGAACCTTAGGCTCGATTGCATCCCTTCCTGAGATGATCGGTCCGGTGGTTCAATTTCCGGACTGCTCGGCCTGGCAAAAATTCCTCCATGCGGCGCGGATGGCAGCTTGAATCTCTTGAGCCAAGCGAGGGCCTGATGTGAGCGGGGAGGCGGCCATCCGGTCGCGGAGCTCTTTGCGGATGGCCTGGAGGGAGCTGAGATCTTGGGCTCGTTTCACGGCGATTTCGATCATCTCCTCGCGAGAGGAGCCCACCCAATCGGCCAGGCCCACGCGGGTCATGTGGCTGGCGGTGACGCGGCTGGCGTGTCGGTCGCCGGCAAAACTGACAACCGGGACTCCCATCCAGAGAGAGTCGCACGTTGTCGTCGTGCCGTTGTAGGGGAACGTGTCGAGCGCGAGATCGATTCGGTGATAAAGCCCCAAGTGCTGAGTTGGATCGGGGATGTTGGGCAGGAGCTCCACTCGATCGGCGGAGATCGAGGCGTCCTCGAACATCTGCTGAATTCGCGCTTGTGCACTTGGGTGGCGAAGCATCACCGTCTTCAAGATCAGCCGAGAGCCGGGGACGCGCCGCATGATCTCGGCCCACGTCGCGACCGACTCGGCGTTCACTTTCATGAGCGTGTTGAACGACCCGAAGGTGAGGAATCCGTTCTGAAGCGCTGGGAGATCGTTGACGGGCGGGGCGAATTCGGGGGGCTGGAAGCAGTGCATTCCTCCTGGCAGTCGTAGGAGCCGCTCGGTGGCGAGGGCTTCGGAACCGGGAGGATCGGTGATCTCATCGACGATTCGAAAGTCGATGGCGGGCACGCCGGTCGTGTTGGGATAGCCGAGGTAGTCGATCTGGAGCGGCGCGAGTCGCTGGGCGAGAAGGGGGAGCCGCTGTCCAAGGGTCCAGCCGTTGAGTTCGATCAGGACGTCGAGTTGGTCATTGAGAAGGATTCGGGCGACGTCGGGATCGGTCTTTCCGCCGATCTGCTTCCAGTCGTGGGGCCATCGCTTCGCTTTTTGGACAAACAGATCGCGCGGATTCGCGTGGTCGGCATATGCGATCAGGTGCCAGTCATGGCGGTCAAAGTGCCGCAGGAGCGGCTCGATAAAGAACGCGACGGAGTGAGTTCGCAGATCGGAGCTGAGGATCCCGACGCGGAGCTTTCGGTCGGGGTCTCGGGTGCCTTTCCAAGCGGGGGTTGGAGCTTGCGCGGGAGTGATTCTGCGACCCAAGGCGACGTGCTCTTGGAAGATTTGGGCGGCGTCGAATCGGGCCGAGTAGTTCAAGTAGCTGACTCGGGCGAGGTGGTTCTCGAAGTCGCCCGGAGACGCTCGCTCTGCTTGTTCGAGGATGTCGATGGCACGGTCGAGGTCGCCCAGGTCACGAAGGCGAAAACTCTTGTTCGCATAACCTTCGGGTCTTTGGGGGTCGAGCTCGATCGCGCGGTCGGCGTGCCGAAGTGCGCCCGTCAGATCGTCCACTTGCTCCAGAATTGCGCTGAGGCCGAGGTGGGCGGAAAAATCGTTCGGGTCGATTTCAAGCGAGGACCGAAAGGCCTCGGCCGCTTCGTCGAACCGCTCGGCAGAGATGAGGGCATTCGCTAAGGTGTTGCGACTGAGGGTTTGATCTGGGCGAATTTGAATTGCGCGCTCGGCGAGTTCAATTGCTTCGCGAATCCGAAGCGCAAAGAGGGCGCATCGGGACGCATTTTGGGCCAGAGACCACTCTTGGGGATGCTCTTGCAGGCCTCGGACCAGCACTCGCAGGGAACTTTCCCATTGCCCGAGGTCGGCGAGTTGTTTGGCTTGGCGCAAAATTTCGGCAACGGTCGGCATCTTTCGGCGAGCTTACTCGGCTGAGCCGGGGCGGGACGTTTTTTGCTGTCTCAGCGTCGGGGCGAGCATTCTCTGGGCCCCAGGGTGCACAATCGGCCCAGATCGTGACCGAACGACGAGCAAGTGCGAACTGGAAATGGTTGGTGCCGGTGTTGGTCTTCGCCGGGGTGTGGTTCCTTTTGGAAGGGCGGCCCAACAACCAGCAAGCGGTGGGGGCGATCTTTGCCGCCACGGTCAGCCTCTGGATTCTGGAGATTTTTCCGCTCACGGTGACGTCGCTTTTGAGCACGTCGTTGCTCGTTCTCGTCGCAAGTGTCGACGAAAAAACGGCTTTTGGGGCCTACGGCGATCCGATCATCCCCTTGTTTATTGGGAGCTTTATCCTGGCCAAAGCGATGGAGGTTTCCGGGCTCAGCGCGCGTTTAGCCTGGATGATCTTGCGTCGCCCTGGAGCGAGCAAAACACCCGGGAGGCTGCTGTTTTCGATTGCGGTCGTGACCTGTGTTCTGTCGCTCTTTGTTTCGAATACGGCCACGACGGCGATGATGCTGCCGATCGGTCTGAGCATTCTGGCGAAGCTGAACTCTGACACCCGAGGCGGACCGTTTGCGGTGGCGATGATGTTGACTCTCACCTATGCGAGCTCGGTCGCGGTTGGGACCACGATTGGGACGCCGCCGAATCTGTTAGCTCTGAGCCAGATCGAATCCGCCACCGGATATCGGATCGGCTTTGCCGAATGGATGATCTTTGGCATGCCGATCACGCTGGCGCTGACAGTCGGGACCTGGGCCCTGTTGAAGATTCTTTACGGCAAGTCATGGCCTTCGACTGGGCACAAGGCGGAGTTGGCTGCCGAAGAGTTGAAGATTGCGGGAAAGCTCTCCCCCGCGGAGCGCCACGCATCGCTCGCGTTCTTCGTGACGCTCGGGCTTTGGATGGGGCCCGATCTGGTCGGGATGTTGGCGGGCGACCAAGATTCGGTCTACCTCTGGCTCCGCGAGCATCTGACGGCGACGGTGGCGGCTCTGATCGGGGCGTCGATTCTTTTCATTGGGGCTCCCCAGGTGGAGGGGAAGCCGGTTTTTGGCTGGGCCCAAGCCCGGTCGATCGACTGGGGAACGATCATGCTCTTTGGCGGCGGGATTGCACTGGGACAAGCGATGTTTGCTTCGGGTCTGGCCAAAGACTTGGGCGAGATGGCGGCGCAAGCCATGGGGACTCAGTCGATCTGGGCGATCACGGCGCTGTGCACCGCCGCCGCGATTCTGATGAGCGAGCTGAGCAGTAATACGGCCAGCGCCTCGACCCTGCTCCCGGTCAGCATCGGGCTGTCGCTCGGGGCGGGAGTCAACCCCATCCCGGCCGCGCTGGGCGTCGCGTTGGGGGCGAGTTTGGGGTTCATGCTCCCGGTGAGCACTGCCCCGAACGCGATTGTTTTCAGCTCGGGCCTGGTCCCGAGCAAGATCATGATCCGCAACGGAGTCATGGTCGACGTGCTCGGCTTTTTGATCGTGATGGCGGGCCTTTACTTGACGCTCCCGGCGATGGGGCTGACCGGGCCATTGCCAGCTCGTTAGGCGACTTTGCTCGCAGCGAGGCGCAGATTCCAGATTCGGAGGACTTTATCAAGACCGCCCGCGGCCATGTGGTCCCCGTTCGGGGAAAAGGCGATGGTCGAAAGCGGAAGGTGGGAGGCTTCGATTTTGCCGTGGCCGATGCCGCGATAGGTATCAAAGAGTCCGACAAAGCCATCCCGTCCGGCGCTGCCGAGGAGCCATCCACACGGGTGAAACGCGAGGCTTTCGATCGGGCGTTCATGGCCGAAGAACGTCTTGGTGTGCTGCCGCTTGGCGACATCGAAAATCCGGATCGACAGATCGACGGCCCCGACGGCGAGTTGGGACCCATCTGGGCTAAAGGCCAGCGCGGTCACCGTCGAGCGGATGTACTGGAAGGTGAAGAGTTCGCGCCCGGACTGGCCGTCCCAAAGCTTGACGCTGGCATCTGCGGAGCCGGTGGCCAGGTATCGACCGTCCGGCGACCAAGCAAGAGCGGTGACCGATTCAGAGTGGGAATGACCCGCGAACAACTTTTCGCCAGTCTCGGTTTGGCTGACGGTGAACGCGCGGTTGACTGAACCTGCCGCGACTCTCGCTCCATCGGGGGAGACGCGGGCGCTCACGGCCCATTCGAGGCTGAACTGCTTCGAGCCCAAGAGGGACTCGCCTTGGGTTCTCCAGACTGCGACCGAGGTTTCAGAGCACCCCGAGGCGACGAGCTTATCGCCCGCGACGGACTGAATGTTGGTGATCGCGCCGCCTTCGAGCTTGATTCGGCGGTTCGCTTGGCCGTTGCTGGGATTCCACCAGAGAATTTCATTGTCGAAGGAGGCGGAAATCAATTCGCCGGTTTCCCGGCGAAAAGTCAAGGCATAGATGGGGGTGCGATGCTCGACAATTCTGTGAGCAATCGTCACCTGCACTTGCTCGGGGGCTCGTTGCGATTCTCCGTTTGGATCGGCGACGGCCCCTCCATTGAGGCTGGCGTCGTATTCCATGCGCCGGACCGGGTCGATGAGCGATTCAAACGCCGTGTTGATCCGGGCCATCAGCTCGTGGGCTTTGGGGTCTGGGTTGACGTCCGGATGGTACTTGCGGGCAAGTCGCCGGTAGGCCGCGCGCAGTTCAGCGGGCTTGGATTGGGGATCGACCCCCAGAACGACGTAATGAGTGGGACCGGCGGAGATTTTTGCCACGAATTTACCTTCGAATTATGGACGATCAGGGCTACTGATTCCTACGCTCGTTGGAGCCTTTCCATCCCGTTCTGAGAACAACATTTGCGAGGGCTGGTGGAAGTCCTAGGTCGAGCGAAACGGAGCCTTCTTCGAATCGTCCCTTTCGGCACCAACACCGCCCGCGATCGTGCGGGTATGTTCAGGAACAGAAGGATGATCAAGAATTGGATAGGAATCGGCTTGCTCGGCGCGGTGATGCTGGCGGGCTGTTCGAATGATTCGGCGTCGAGCCGGACCTCGGCGGTGTCGGGGACGGTCACAGGGCGAGACGGAAACCCCGTCATTGGGGCCCGAGTGTCGGTCGGGGGTACGGTCACTTTCACAGGTCCGACGGGGAGCTACTTCTTGGAGAGGGTGCGACCGGACGATCAGATGATTTTTGCGGAGTTCACTCAAGAGGGCATCCGATATCGGGGTCAGAACTTGGCTCGAACTTTCGAAGGCGAAGTTCGACCGAACGTGAACATCACCATCGCCCCTGAGCGAACGTTGGCCCGAATTCGGGGCACGGTTCGAGATCGCGAGGGGCGCCCGCTTTCGGGCGTGACGGTCTTCGCCTATGGAGGAGGCTCGCTCAGTAGTAGCCGAGCCTTGACCAACGCGCAGGGCGATTATCAGATCAACTCGCTCGCCGCAGGCTTTGACTACGAAGTTTTGGCCAACGGCCAAGGATATCGCGCGGACCGAGATCAGGTCTTTTTAAGCGACGGCGAGACCAAGATTCTCGATCTTCAGCTTTCCGAGGCGGGATTCCCGAACATGCCTCCGCCCGAAAACTTGACGGCGGTGACCTGGGTCTCGCCGCGAGCGACGAGTCGCTCGCGAGACTTGAATGCGCAAGCCGTCGAAGCGATCAAGCGGCGGTGGGATCCGAAGCGAAGCGTTCTTCGGTCGCAGCGGAGCTTCCCGAACGGGGAATTGGTCGAAGTGGTTTTGGAATGGGAGCCGGTGGAGACCAGCGAACTCCTCGGATATGGGATTTACCGAGGCCGAAGCGCGACCGGAAGCTTGGCGTCGGTCGACTTTCTGCGAGAGACTCTGACCGGCTATTACGTGGATATCTCGACGCCTCTTCAGACTCAATCGACCTTCTTTTATGAGGTGCGATCACTGAGCGCTCAGTATCCGGATGACCGGCCTGATTCAGAGAGTGCTCCGAGCAATCGGGTGGAAGCCCGAATTCTGGGGCCGCTGAGCGTCGGGGTCAGTCTGCCTCAAGTGCGATTCAGCTGGAACGAAGGCAGCGGCGCGACGGAATATGTTGTTTACGTATATGACCGCGAGCCCGGGATCGGCGTGAACCCGATCGCCGAGAACGAGAATTCGCCCGCCACCGGCAACGGTTGGACCTACTCCGGTCCGGCATTGCAGCCGAACCGAGAGTACTACTACATCGTTCTGGGGCTTGGGAATAACCAGAACAGTCGCACTGTCTCGGGTGTTGGCCGATTCCGAACGGCGGCTGCGAACTGATGAAAGCTTGGGCTGGAGTCGTCACTCTAGGGTTGACCGCCGTGGCCACGGCTCAGAGCGGCTTGGTTCTGGACGTCGAAAAGTCCCGAAGCCAAGCCGAAGTGGATTCCCAAATCGAGTCGCTCGCGGCCCAGATGACCCGAAATCTCGGGCAATTGAGTCGAGCTTCGAGGGCGATGCGGCGCCAAGACCAGCCGCTCGCGATGCCAGTCACGGTGACCTTGCGGCGCGAAGGCAAACTCATGTTGCCCGCGTCCTCTCGGGGTCGGGGCGATGCGCTGGTGTTGCAGTTCGAAACGACTGGGGCGCGTGCGTTCCCGACCGCGTATCGACAACTCCTTCAAGAGGTCTATCAGTCCGCCAAGCCGGTGATCGACGCCATTTTTGGCTCGCCCGATCCTGGCGGGGCGGTGCGAGTTCTCAATTACGACGACGACCTGGGCTCGCGCGAGATTGTGGCGGGTGGGATTTATGTCCCGAACAACGGGCAGGGGTCGCAAGAGATTCGCTTCCCGGTTTACTCTGACCAGGCCGGGTTTAAGGCCGAGGTCGCGGCGGTCAACTTTGTCCATTGTTTGTTGCTTGCGACGTTGGGCCGGGCTCCCTTTCCGAACGATGCTTGGAACGAAGGGTTGGTGCGAGCCGCCGTCATGCGAGTCGTCCGGACTCCCGGTGCGCTGCCCGCAGCGATTGACCGAGACCTCGTCGAGGGGGTCCTAGAGGCGACGTACGACGTCGGGGCGACTTACGATTGGAACAATCAGCGAGCGCTCGGCGGACCCAGGTTTATCGCTCCGAATCTTTTGACCGCTCCGCTGCCAGACGGTGGATCGGTCGGCGGGCTCTATCTGTTGCGATATCAGATGGCGGGTTCAGCTTTCCAGAAGGTCCTGGTCGAGCAGCCCGGTTTTATTCCTGCTCTACGGGCTCGATGGGCGACCTTTACCGGCGGGACATTGCCCAGCGACTTGGCTCTCTTGGCCGAGCTCGCGCTTCAAGATGCTGGAGGAAGCTCCTTAGTGGAAGGCTTGCGGTTTTCGACCTGGGCGCAGAGGCAAGCGATTCTGGAGACTCGGTTGAGCCAAGGCCCCAAGCTCATGGTCCAGCCGTTTGCCATTACCGACGGCCTTGGAGGGAATGATTACGGGGTCTTTGGCGTTCAAGCGCACGCCTTTGAAACCAAGGCCAACGGCGACGAGACGTTACTCACGGGCACGGCTTGGCCGATTTTTTGGGGGCCCGAAGGGAATCGGTTCTTCACCTCGGTCCAAGAAGATCGGATGGACGTCTTTGGCGGATATGGGTCGATTGCGCCGAATTTCTTGGCAGAGACGTTTGGCAATCAGCCCTATCGAGTCGTCGTCGATGTCCCTCTGGGAGACCGGGTCGCCCGGTGTATTTTGCCAGCGGGGACGGTGGCGCGGCCGGGGATTACGGTGTCGAACTTTTACGGCACCGTCACTGGGCTCGCCAACGTCGCGGGGGCTGCGGATCGCATCCGCGTGACTTGGACCGGAGGGTCCGACCAGATTCAGGTCTTCCAAGGCGCATTCGGGAAGACCGTCGTCCCGGCCAGCTTTTTGCAGCCGCAACGCCTGACGGTCGAAGTCATCCGAACGGTCAACAACGTCGAGACGATTGCTCTGCGGCGACTCGTGAATAAAGGGTTCGGCCCGATCGCCTTGGACCTGCGGGTGGGCGATGATTCGAATCCGCTGCTGGTGGCGATTCCCAAGGGGCTTTCGGCCCCGGGCCTGAGTTTGGATCCTTTTGGACTGACGCCCTTGGACCTTTGGGGATCGGGCTCGGAGCCGCTTCAGGCTCGTTGGAACCCGACCACGGGCCGCTACGACACTTTTCCGCAAGGCGGTGCGGCTGGACTCGGTGTCGGGCTCTTTGTGCGTGCTCCTCAAGCGCGGACGGCTTCGATCACGGGGCGGTCGGTCGTAGGTTCGCCGGCCACAGTGGCGCTTCGACCGGGTTGGAATTTGATCGCGAATCCGACTCGAAGTGCGGTGAATCTGAGCGATGTGCAGGTGGTGGTGACGACCGACTTCCCGGTCAGCTGGGCGGAGGCGGTGGGGCAGTCGGTCGGTCGTGATGTTTTCGAATTTCGACCCGGGGCCAACGATCCGGCGAGCGGGGCACCTGAAACCGGGAGCTTTGTCTCCACCACGAGCCTGGCTCCGGGGCGAGCATTCTTTGTCCGCGTCTTTGCGCCGGAAGGGGCGGTTTTGGTCTTCCCCAGCACTGAAACATCTCGTAGCCGGGAATCTAGACGCGAACCTGACTGGTCGATGCGACTGCGAATTCAGCAAGGTCCGGCCCTGACCGAAGCGTTTCTCGGCCAAGACCGAACGGCGACGAACGAAGCCGACCGCATGTGGGACAGCCCGAACCCGCCCGGGATGGGCGGACTCCAGGTGACCAGTAACCGAGGCCTCTTCCGAGACGTTCGTTCGGCGGCGAGTCCTGGGGTCTGGACATTCCGACTTACGGGCCTGCGTCCTGGGGTCGGGGCGAGCCTGATCCTGGGCCAGGGGCAAGGCAACTGGCCGCGATTGCGGGTGAAGGACTTGACCAGCGGCGAGGAGCGCATCATGAACGCCGGGGAGCGGTGGAACTTTTCTCCTCGGGCTTCGACCCGGACGTTTGAAGTCCGCTTGGGAGGGCCGCGATGAAAGGGCTGAGCTTCTTGATCTGGCTGGGCGCAGTCCTGTTTTTGGCCGGGTGCGGTGGCGGGGGCGGCTCGACAGGCGGGGGATCGGCGACTCTGGTGGGTCGAATCGTCGCTGTCGAAACGGGCTCCGCACCGACTCCGGCGGCGTCGATCCAAGTTGGGGATCAGTCGGTTCAGTCCGATCTGAGCGATGGGTCGTTCCAGCTGAGAACGGCTTCAGGGCCGGTTTCTCTTTTGGTTGTCTATCGAGCCAGCGCGAATTCAGCTCCGGTCTCCTTTCGGTTTGATCGCGTGCTGGCTTCCGGGACGAACGACGTCGGCGACCTCTGGGTCGGGCCGCAAAAGGTGACGGTTCGGGGCCGAGTCCTCGATGCGGCCCAGGCGGGTCCTTTGAGCAACGTTCAGGTGAGCTTTGCCGGTCGGACGGGGGCGACAGGCATTGATGGGCGGTTTAACTTAACCGACGTTGCCTACTCCGACCTGAATATCAGCGCTTTTTTGGGAATTGAAGGGCGACTGACTCGGACCGGATATCTGCCTCGGGGGTTCTTTCCGAGCGAGGCGGCGATCGGATCGACGGTCACAATTGATGACCTGTTGATGACGAGTGAGTCGAGTAGCGAGCCGCCTCCAGTGCCCTTTACGATCGAAGGCACCGTGGGACCTTCAAATTTAGCTCCCGGGACGGTGGTGACCTTGGTCTTCGAGGGATCGTCGATCCGTCAGACGACCGTGGGGGCCGGAGGGCGATATTCGTTCTATGTGGAGCCAGGAGCATACGTCCTGAGGTTCAACAATCCGACCAACGGTCGTTCAGCTCCGGAGGCGACGGTGACTTTGACCGACGTGAATCAACCCATACGACGAGATGCGACACTACAATAAGAAATCGATCGGGTGGGCCATCCTGGGTGTCGGCCTGGGAGTCGGTGCCGTTTGGGCCGGGTTCGAGATCGAGCGGCTGATGCGAGTCGATCCGTTTGCTCGGTTTCGGGGTCAGTCAGCCCCGCCCGCGATTGCGGTGCTGCTTCGCGACGTTCGAGTGAAGACCTATGACGGCCCGCGACTCGTGGGAAAAGCTCGCATCGACGAGGTTCAGGTGAGTCGAGATCGTCGGGGGTTGAGCTTTGTTGGGATTCGCGACGGCATTTTTTACACCGACCAAGGCACTTCTTTTCGGTTTTCGGCCACTCAAGGGACCTATAACACCGCTGCCAAAGTCTTTGAGGCCAGTGGCAAAACTCAGATTCAAAATCGCGATGTCGATTTAGAGGCCACGCTGTTCCAGTACTCGGACTCGGAGGGCGTCATTCGAGTGCCTGGAGAAATGAAAGGCACCTACTTGAAAGGGGCCCTGTCAGCAGAAAGTTTGCAGTACTTCCCACGTGATTTTAGTTTTCAGATGGGCCCGGTCAGCTGGAGTGGACCTTTGCAGGCGACCGGGCAAGAGAGTGCCCCGCCCAGGAAATGGGATATTCGCGCCGAGAGCGCGAGCCGAAGTGGCGACACCGAGACTTTCAATATGGGGCGAGCCACCGATGGCGAGGTCATCGTGAAGGCAGATGTGATCCGCCGCGACGTGAAGACCGATGTTGTGATCGCGACCGGGAACGTGCGTTACTTTGCCAAAGACATGAATTTGCTTTGCGACATGGTGACGGTGTTTCGCCGGGAGCGTCGCGCCGTTTTGGAAGGCAATGTTCAGGCCTTTATCAAGCCCGAAGATCAGCAGAAGCTCGAAGAGGAGGCGCTGGTCCCGTTGCGGCCGATCGTTCCCCCGGGGATCGCTGATGGCCGGCCCGCTCCGCCTCAGCGAACCGAAGCCGAAAAGCAACTCGACGATGAGGTTCGATCGAGCGCGAATCGAAGAAAGTATCCGATCGTTGCAACGGCGGGTCGCATCGAGTACTGGTACCGTCGGGGCCAGCGGCGGGCCGTGATCACGATGGACCCTGTGGCTCAGCAGGATCTCCCTGGAGGCCGATGGCGTCGCGTCGCCACTCCGCTGGCGAAATGGGACGGCGAAAAGGACCTTTTGAGGTGCGAAAGTCCGCCGGGAGTGCGCAATACGTTCGTCGAAAATTCCCTGGGGGATCGCTTTGTGGCGCAGTGGTTTGAGGTTTCGACCAAAGAGAACGATGACACCTGGTCGGCGGGCAACATCGACGGCGTCTTTACTTCGGACGACGAAGACCTGAACAATCGTGGCGGCTCGACTGGCGGCGGCTCTGGCGGCACAACAGGCGGGGGCGGTGCACCTCCTCCACCCGCCCTGCGCGGCCGGATTGGTGGTTAGTATCCGCTGATATTTCTCAGTGTTCCTGTTCATGAAGACTCCGACTAACCGGAGCTAGCTCGCCGAAGAATCTTTGCACTTAGAAGCAATCGGTCTGTTCACGTGCCACGAGAACCGTCCGGTCCGCCTCAACTCTGCTCCTTTCGGACACTCAGGCAGCACTTTTCAAAAAATTTCCAGAAAAGTCTTGTATTTTGCGAGACCTGTTGTATAGTGGGCGCATTGAGTGTCTCGTGACACTCAGTCGACTTTCAGAGGACTTTACTCATGATGACGCCCGCCAACCTTTGGACCCGTTTCGTCGCGTTTTTTCTCGCGGCCCTGATCACAACTTCGGCGACTGCCGAAGGGGGACGCGCGCTGGCCCTGTGGCTCAGCTCGGACGATGCGCCAGGGAAATCCAAGCCCTTGCCGCAGTACAACCGGAAGCCTACTGCGCCTCCGGCTCTCCAGGGTGGTCAGCGAAATCCTGAGCGGCTGCGTTCCTTCTCGGGGGATCACCTTCAAGCACACCGCGAAGTCGCCGAGGATGGATCGGGCTTCCACCGCATTCAGCCACCGTTTGTTTTGGCTTGGAACGGCGGACTTTTGCCTGAGGTCCTTGAGCTCGAAGGCGGGGGGAATGGGACTGGCGGCGGCGGGAGTCAAGGCGGTGAGGGCGGCCTCCCGACCGGCGGTGCTGGTGGCGTTGCAAATTCGGCCACAGGGAACTTCATGCTTCCGATGCCGATTGTGAGCTGGGAAAGCGTCGGGATGCTCGGCGTCAACTTCCAGCTTTATCATAACTCGTGCTCAGGTCGCGATCGCGAATTCGGCGTCGGCTGGAGCCATTCTTACGACAAGCGCGTGGTGCCTGTAGGAACAAACAAGGCGAACCTTTATTTGGGCGATGGTGCCGTCCTGCCCTTTACTGAGTCAGCGTCGAATCCGGGGACGTTTCTTTCTGATCAGAAAGGCGTCTTTGATACTCTGACGAAAAACTCGGGCGGAACCGTCTGGACCCTCACGACGGTCAATCAAGTCCAGCTGGTTTTTGATGGTGCCAACCTGATGCTTTCGGAGATTCGAGATCGTTACCATCCGAATCTCAAGGTGATCATTACTCGACAAACTTCGTCGCCCTATTTCGTAACGAAAGTGACGTGTCCGAGCGGTCGCGAGCTGAACATCAGCTACAGCACGGGTGGAAAGGCGGACTCGGTCACGGACCCGATGGGGCGAACTTGGCTCTTTAGCTATTACACGCCGCCTCACGCCGCGTTGATCGATCATCACTTGCATTCAATCACGTTTCCTAGTCTCGCAGGACAGCCGACTGCGAGCGTTATCTTCGACTATAACCACCAAGACAACATCGTTCAGTTTACGGATCGACGCGGGAACGATTGGTTCTTAACCTATCAGCCAAACGAGTGGATTTCTTCGATCAATCCTCCGCTTCACGGAACGAGCAATGTTTACATTTACACTTATCCCTCGACCAGTTCGATGCGGCTCACGAAACCGGGTGGACAGCAGATTGAGCATCGCTACAATGCCGCGCATCTTCTCGCGGTCATTATTGATGAAGCCTCATTCTGGACCACGATGCAATATGGATCGCGAGGCGAGCTTGATCAAGTCGTAGATGGGAATGGCAACTTAACAGAAATCACAGCAAGCGCCCAAACGGGGCAAGTCCTCGATCTGACAGACCCTAGCGGCGCGACCTGGACTTATACGTACAATTCGCGAAACGACCTTGAGACGATTCAAGATCCGGGAGAGTCACAAGTTACCACGTTTCATTACGACACAGCAACCGGCCTTTTGCTGAGTGTTGTGAATGAACAAAGCACGACGACGGCCGCATATACTTACGACAGTCATGGTCAGGTCATGACGGCCGCCGACGCGCTCGGACGCACTACCGGATATGAATACAATATTCACGGTGATGTGATCGAAGTCACCGCACCGAGTGGGGCGATTCAAACCGTTGGATATGGCGCAGGCCTCCATGGCAATTTAGGACGCCCGGTCTCCGTGACAAAGGCAGGTTCGACCTGGACCGTGGCCTACGATGAGTGGCTTCGGGTTGTGTCGATGACTCATCCAGGCACGCCAACGGCGCAAGTGAGCGTGACTTACGATGCCAATAACAATCAAACCAGGCTGACCAACGAGCGAGGTCACTTTTCGACATGGGTCTATGACGCACTGAATCGGCCCACGAAGTACACCAACTTCCGGGGAGATGAGGAAGAGTACAAATACAATCTGAATTCGTGGTTGATCGAGATTGAAAATGGGCGTGGCTTTGCACGTACGTTTGATTACACTCCTCGTGGTGAAGTACATCATTTCTGGATGCCAGACGGATACGAAGAGTATAAGTCTTTTGACGGAAACGGAAATGTTGTTCAGTTTTCTAACGGAGTCGTGCCCACGGACTATGTATTTGATTCCCGCGATCTGCTCACAAAAGTTATCTACAATTTGATGCAGGAGACGGACCTGATCTATGATGTCCAGGGTCGGCGCGTCGCCATGAGAGATGTGAGCGGAACGACGACCTGGACTTACAATCTACTGGATGAGCTCTCTGTTCTTGAATCTCCCCAAGGCCGCATTGAATATGCGTACAACCTTGCAGGCGAGCGGACGTCGATGACCGAAGTCGGATCGCCGAATGTTGTGACGAACTACAACATCAGTCCCACGACGGGCCAGTTGCTTGGCGTCACCAAGTACGGTCAAACAACAAACTTTAGTTATGATGTGCATGGCCGCCTCATTGAGCGGATGTATGGCAACGATATCAGCGAAGTCTTCACCTACGATGCACGGCAACGACTGGCTCAGGTGAATCTGATTGAAGATAGTACAACTCATCGAAGTCAAGTCTATTCTTATGACGTAAGCTCGAACATCGAGACTCATACCACGACGGCGCTTGGGCTTCCCGTGACATTGCGAACCTATGAGTATGATGCGCAGCATCAGCTCATTGAAGAAGTGACGCAGGTAGGTCTCACGACGACGGTGGATCGGGCGTATGCATACGACGGCAATGGAAATCGAATCAGCCGAGTGGATGCGATTGCATCGTCTACGGATGTCTATACATACGATGCGGGAGACAAGCTGCAAACCATCACTCGTGGAGGGACTCTTTGGCGAGATTATGCTTATGATGCTCAGGGGCGGACGACCGCGATTGCGGGGCCGGGCGGCGGATACAACTTTAACTATGACGATGCCGACCGGATTGTCGATCTGACGTCGCCTTCGGGGACGGACTCCTTTGGCTATAACGGACTGAATACTCGGGTCCAGGCGAGTTGGAATGGCTCACCCGTTCAGGACTTTTTGCGCGATGGGGTTGGGGTTACGGCTCCGGTTTTGCGCGACGGCGACGCGGGCTACACACCGGGGATCAGTCGCCACACCCCGCTCGGGGTGGTGCGCACCCATGGCGCGCTGAAGAATGAGCACACTCAGTGGGGGATCACCGGGACCTCGCCGCCAGCGCTGACGGTCTCGGCGGAGCGGGATTATGATGCCTTTGGGCGGACAATCTCGACGGCCGGGACCTGGGCGGGGCCATTCGCCTATGCGGGCGGGTTTGGCTACCAGTCCTCTTCGCCGGACTACGACTTTCAGCTCCTGGGCCACCGGTATTACGACCCTGAGACCGGCCGATTCCTTACCCGCGACCCGATCAAAGACGGCCGCAACTGGTGGGTATACTGCGGCTCAAATCCGATTTCAGGGGCGGACCCCTCGGGACTAAAGCCATCCCTGACATCGATTCATACTAAGACCGGGTTACTACATTACTACCATGAGTTAGCACGTATCGCGAGCGCCTCTGGTATGACAGTGTGGCAACATGTGAGGTCGACTATGGCGAGCGGAAAGACGGTGCTTCACCATATCTTTCCACAAGCTCAAGAGTTTCACAAGCACTGGGAACGAGTATTTGGTAAAGAATGGAGAAAAGTGATAGATTCTCAACTGTTAAGGATGCCTGAGAACTATCATAAGTTGTTGCATGCCGGCGAAGGTTTGGGAAGGGGTGGCTGGTGGAACAAGCAGTGGCGGGACTTTTTTGAGAATAACAAAAATGCAACGCCAGCGCAGGTCATTAAGGAAGCCAAGCGAATTCTGAAGGAAGCCGACTTGGGAGACGTTAAGTTTAGCGATTTAGTTGGCAAATGAAGTACTTTCGACTTCATCCGTTTAATATCGGTTCAGACCACAGTTTAGCTATGAGGTCGTCGGAAAAAGCACTAGTCCTGCCTCCTATGCATGGAAAGCTTCAGAGGAGCTTAGAGGCAAGGCCGCTCTATTCTGCGAAGCATTCTAAGCAAGAACGAAAGTCACTACTTCGAGATTTGAAGTCGCTGGAGCAACAAATAAAGGAAGAGTGGCGTAGTGAGGTGTTGAAGCCAGGTACATTCTTGTCGTTTCAAGGCTACCCTCCTCTAATACCCTTTGACTTAGCTGCGGAGGAGGGCATTGATCCGCTCGATTCAATGTGGTTGGGCTCTATACCAATTTCCCAAGCGTACAGATTCCGAAAAGTGCTGGAGAAATATGGCATACAGACTGAGCCAAATCAGCTCCTAAGCCACGCTAGAATCGGGCCATTTGATGCGTATGTCCGCAAATCATGGCCAAAAAATGCTCGCGGCATCTATGCATTCTTTATCGCATGTGGACCGCTGCTGTCGCCAGAATTACAAGATTTAGTGCTTGAATGGGCTGGCAATAATGTAGCTATGCATGAAATTACGTCGAATATTGAGACAGGTTACAAAGAACTAGAGTGCCTTGCTTATAGTGGCCCAATGAAGAATCCTGATGGCAGCTTGGTAGGTGACTACTACGAAGAAGTCGATGACTGGATTCCAATCAATTATTCAGATGAAACAGATTGGATCTTTGAGCCTAAAGTTGATACTCACCTCTATTCAATTCAGCACACTGATACTTACTTCTTTTCGAAGCCCCTTAGGGATGCAATTTGGCAATCAAGCCCAGAGACTGAATTTATCGAATCGGCTACAAAAAGGTAATCGGTACCCATTGTGCGGACTGTTCACCTAACATAAGTAGTAGCGCGCTTGCCACCAGCTGACACGACCAACGACAATCGAAGGATGGCCTCACGACGGCGGTGGATCGGACGTATTCATACGATGGCAATGGAAATCGAATAGGCCGAGTGGATGCAATTGCATCGTCTACGGATGTTTATACATACGATCCGGGCGACAAGCTGCAAGAGATTCGTCGAAATGGGCTGCTCTGGCGAGATTATGCTTATGATGCTCAGGGGCGGACGACCGCGATTGCGGGGCCGGGCGGCGGATACAACTTTAACTATGACGATGCCGACCGGATTGTCGATCTGACGTCGCCTTCGGGGACGGACTCCTTTGGCTATAACGGACTGAATACTCGGGTCCAGGCGAGTTGGAATGGCTCACCCGTTCAGGACTTTTTGCGCGATGGGGTTGGGGTTACGGCTCCGGTTTTGCGCGACGGCGACGCGGGCTACACACCGGGGATCAGTCGCCACACCCCGCTCGGGGTGGTGCGCACCCATGGCGCGCTGAAGAATGAGCACACTCAGTGGGGGATCACCGGGACCTCGCCGCCAGCGCTGACGGTCTCGGCGGAGCGGGATTATGATGCCTTTGGGCGGACAATCTCGACGGCCGGGACCTGGGCGGGGCCATTCGCCTATGCGGGCGGGTTTGGCTACCAGTCCTCTTCGCCGGACTACGACTTTCAGCTCCTGGGCCACCGGTATTACGACCCTGAGACCGGCCGATTCCTTACCCGCGACCCGATCAAAGACGGCCGCAACTGGTGGGTCTATTGCGAATCCAACCCCCTGACCGGCGTCGACCCGGAAGGATTGGCAGTCTTCCTCGCTCCCGTTATTTGGAAAGGAGCGATCGTTGTCGGGGCAGCTCTTCTAACCGCGATCGATGTTGGGACGGCGGCATATGACATCTATAACAACCCAAGAGACCTCTCCGTTTGGGGCTTCGCGGTCGCGGGGATTGTCGACCCGACCCCTGGGAATCTCGGGAAACATGGCATAAGGCTTGGAGGAAGACTCGGTAAGAAGCCAGGGTCGTCGGCAAATGATGCCCTAAGTGAGGATATCATTCCTGGGACATATTTGACGACTGGAAATACTGGAAGACCTTATGTTGGCCAGTCTAGTAACATCGATGATCGCTTCAACAAACCACACCACCAGAAGCCGCCGGGTGAACCAATGGACGTTTTTCCAATGCCAGGATCAAGCTTGCTGGACCGGCTGATCGCTGAACAGACTTTCATAAATCACCTCGGTGGAGTCGGTAGCGGTAAACTCGACAACGTGCGAAACCCAATAAAGGAGGCTGATTGGGAAAAGTATGGAATCCCTAGGCCCAAAAGCTAAAATGGAATTCTTCGTAGATCCCGAGTACCGATTCAAACTTAAGAGAATCAATTTCGGATGGCGACTCGAACTCTGGAGTCCATGGAGTGATAGTTTCAAGGCGGTAATTAATCAGTATGATATCATTGAAATCGGCCTGTCCGTCCTCAGCGGTTTCTCATCCAAGACACTCGAATTCTTGTCTGAGTTTCCATCATTGGAATCCGTAGAAATCCTGGGTGGTGAGTATGATCCAGGTCCAATCCTAAAGATACCATCCTTAAAAAGGATCAACCTCGTCTTCAAACCTACGGCGGCCATGGATTTTGAACGCTTGCCTGGCTTGGAAGAAGCCATCGTATCTTGGCGTCCACAACTAGCGAGCCTTTTGGAGCTAACTCAACTCAGAAGCTTTCGATGTTCAGGTCTACCATCGAAACACTTCGGAAGAATTGCTGAAATGAAAAACCTTCGTGCGCTATATTTATCTGGATCCAATACAATTAGATTGAAGTCCTTAGCTGGCCATGAGCGCCTCGAAGATCTTGAGTTTAACAAGATGATTGGAATTGATGACTGGGACGTTCTTTCCTCCATTCATCGATTGCGGAAGTTACATATTCATTATTCGAAGTCAATTCGTAGCATCGAATTTATTCAACTCCTACATAAGAATTTTCAAGACTTATGCCTCTTTGGTTGCCCTCACGTTAGGACTCTTGAACCGCTCCGGCCTATAGCTTCGCTGAGAAGGCTTACTGTACGGGGGCCTAAACTGGAGACCCAGTTTGATCTGACCATTTTGCTGGATAAGCCCAATCTTGAGTGGGTAAATCTTTCTGGCATGAGAACTGTTTATCGGGGAATGACATCAGGAGCCTTAGACATTTCAGATAGAGGAACGTTTGGTCGGCTCGCAGTTCCTGTGTTCAACGGCTAAATTCTGTCGCCGAGGACTCACATCTCAGGCACGGTGTGCAACATAGCTTGCCACTATTTTCGTGATTCCAATCGAAGCAGTTCTGGGCTGCTCTGGCGGGATTGCGCTTATGATGCTCATGCGCGGACGACCGAGATTGCGGGGCCGGGCGGCGGATACAACTTTAACTATGACGATGCCGACCGGATTGTCGATCTGACGTCGCCTTCGGGGACGGACTCCTTTGGCTATAACGGACTGAATACTCGGGTCCAGGCGAGTTGGAATGGCTCACCCGTTCAGGACTTTTTGCGCGATGGGGTTGGGGTTACGGCTCCGGTTTTGCGCGACGGTGAGATTTCTTAAGGATGGTGGGGTAGGAATAGCCTGGGAACTGGTCGACGTTCGGCCGGTAGGGCCTTGTCTGCCCCACTTGGGTCGGACGAATTTCTCGCCGCCGTGCCCAATGCCTCGCCCTCGGCCTTGCGCTCCGTTCGTCGCGCCTCGGCCTCTGCCCACGGCGGCGAGTTTGGACGGAGCGCGGAGTGGTCGTGAGGGCTTGGACTCGGAGAGGGCTGCGCAAATCTTTCGGCTCTAGTTCGAGAAAATCGAATTCGAGACGTGGACTGAGTTCATCAGGTTTGCAGTTGTAGCACAGCCTTTGCGAGGACAATCTCGACGGCCGGGACCTGGGCGGGGCCATTCGCCTCAAGGGGGCGCAACGAGGCATCAGTCCCCTTTGCCGGATTACGATTTGCATCCCAGAAAAGCTGGTGAGAGGTGGCTCGCTTGAGGGTGTTGTGAGACCCCAAAGCCTAGTCATCAGACCAATAATTTCCGTCTGGGACCGAGGGTGCCGGTCGATCCGTCCGCATTTGCAACAGGAGCGTCGCCACCTGACGCCGCATCACCTGCTCGAGCGGTTCCTTTCGGTCACTGCTGATCCAGCCCACCACGGAGGAGAGCATCAGTTCTTTGAGGTAGGCATACGAGTAGCCTTCTGCCTTTTTGGCCACTTGAACCAGGGCTTCTTCGGAAAGCGGGAGCTGGTCGCTGAATCGGTCCCGAGCAAGTCGTAGGTACTCGGTCCTTTGCTCCAACGCCGGAAGTTCGAAATGATATTTTCGGTCGAACCGGCTCGGGCGCTCCAGAATGGCTGCATCCAGCTTTTCCGGATAGTTGCAAGTGGCGATGGTGAGGATGCCGCGATTGTTTTCAAAGCCGTCTAACTCATTCAGGAAGTAGGTTCGGGTTTTCCCCTCGATCAGCGTATCGAGATCTTCCAGAACAAATAGACAAGGCGCGAGCTTTCGTGCCCGCTGAAATGCAGTCGCAACCACACTTTGCGCAGCGGAATGTTGCGCCTCAAGGGACTTCACATAGAGCGTTGGAAGCTTCAGCGATCTCGCCAGCGCACGGATGAGATGGGTCTTCCCGTTCCCCGGCGCGCCTAGGAGTAAAATCCCCCGTTTCCAGGCGACATTTAACTGTTGATACGTGGCTTCCTGGGTGAGAAAGTGCTCGATATCGGAAACGATTTCTTCCTTTTGATTCTTTGGCAAGACAAGATCGTCGAGGCTTGACGATTCGATGCTTAAATACAGTTCCCGACTCCCCCACCAGCACCCGTTCTGGAATACAAAAATCACACCCTCAGTACGGGCGCAAACTCGACAGACTTTCTCGCTCCATTCCAGCGTGCTGGATTCGTCCTCTCCAATCACAAACCAAACCGTCTTCGTTGTGTACTGTTCCGGGATCTGGATCATGTATAGCTGAGTGGTCACCCCTTCCCAGCGGATTTGAAAGCGCCCCGCAATCAAGCTCTTCATGAGGCCAAGCTCTTCGTGAAAAGAGATCGACATCAGTCCTGGGTCAGGCACATTTTCAGTGGGTCCGAATTCCCACGGACGATCCCAAAATTCGGGATCGAAGTCGTGCGACTCGACGGACTGAATGAACGCACCCGGATGCGCTGCTTCCAGCATTTGCTGACAGGCGACGAGCATCGCCGTTTCGGGTGCCTTCATGACCTCTAAAAGGGGTTAGTGCCAATTCATATTTTGCCGATGATACCTACGCGCTCGGGTTGCTCGTAGGCCGTCACCCTCGATGAGACTCGGAAAGCTTTCCAGTCCAGCTATCACGCCGGTGGGTGCTTCTGCAGGAAATCTCTGAATCGAGCGCGTCCGCCTCTTTGATGGGTGAGCACTTACTGAAGATGTGAATTGACGAAGGTGATGATCTTCTCTGAGGTCTTTCGCTCTTCGGTCAGTTGCTCGGGCGTCTTGGCGGATGAAGCGGCGCGCACGCCTTCGACTCGGCCCCAATAGAATCCGTGAGGCGATTTTTCGACGGTGAAAATCTCGACCGGTTGGCCTTGCCGCTTCATGCGCAGGTAGAGGGGCTCCACCAGGGCGTGCGGCACACTTTCGTCGGCGCGGCTGGTCAAGAGGAGCAGGGGCACTTGGATCTTTGCGGATTGCTCCAGGGCCGATTTGCTACGTAAGAACTCTTGTGCTTTGGCTTCGGAGCCTTCGCGGCGCACGACCTGATTCATCAGGGCTTTGCCTTGGGCGGTGAGGCGATCTCGGACGCCGGGCTCCATGATCGAAAACGGGGGCTGGGTGGCGTCGGCCTTCATGAAGGTGACCGGATCGACCATCCAAGGGGAACCCGCCGAAACGCACCGAATCTCTTTGCCCATCCGAATGGCCGCTTGCAGGACCTTATAGCCGCCGTGACTGCCTCCGATCAGAGCAACTCGCGAACGGTCGATCCGAGGCAGGCTCATCCCAAATCGCACCCCGGCGATGACGTCGTCGTCTCCGAGATTCATGAAGCCGTTGCGATAGCTGACGGCGAGGATGGCCCACGGTTGTTGGTTCAGATCGTTGACAATCGACGAGACCCGATTCGGCGCGGCCATCGTGCGCAGGTATCCGTACGGCTTTTCGGAATTTCCGCCATGGACGGTGACGATGAGCGGATACGGGCCTTGCCCCTTGGGCACGCTGAGCACCGCTTTGGTCTCGCGTCCGTCGACCGATTTGTAAGTCAGCTCGGAGACTTCTCGCTCCAGCGGGGCGGTCGAGACCCCCAAAACTCCGACGAAAACCATGGCGACGAGGTTCATGGGGGTGGGGACGAAACTTTTGTGCAGCGGTTCAGTTGGAGAATAACATTGGCTCGCCTAGGGGCTCATGCAAGCAACAAAAAACGGGCAGAGCGCGAGCTCTACCCGTTGATGATCTAAGTCGCGACTTTGTTTCTTAGCGAAACTAATAAATTACAGACCCTTCTTCACCAAGAAGTCGCACAGATCGGCGATGCGGCAACTATAGCCCCATTCGTTGTCGTACCACGCCACAACTTTGCACAGATTGCCAATCGTGATCGTATCCACCGCGCTAAAGATCGAGCTGGATTCGTGGCCGATCAGGTCGCTCGAAACGAGCTCTTCATCGCTATAAGTTAAGATCCCTTTCATCGGGCCCTCGGCGTATTTCTTCATCGCAGCGTTGATCTCTTCGACCGAAGCTTCGCGGTTCAGTTGCGCCGTAAAGTCAACGACCGAAACCGTTCGCGTGGGGACGCGGAAAGCCATGCCCGTGAACTTGCCTTTGAGCTCAGGAATCACCAAGCCAACCGCTTTGGCGGCACCGGTCGAAGAAGGCACAATGTTCTCGGCGGCGGCGCGCGCATCTCGCAAGTCTTTGGCGGCGGTATCGACCGTGCGTTGCGAGTTTGTATAAGCATGAACTGTGGTCAAAAGACCCTTTTCAATGCCAAAAGTTTCATGGAGAACTTTTGCAACCGGGGCAAGCCCATTGGTGGTGCAGCTTGCGTTCGAAAGAACGTGATGCTTCGATGCGTCATACATCTCATCATTCACCCCTAGGACCAGGGTCACATCTTCGTTTTTGGCGGGTGCCGAAATCACAACCTTCTTCACCGTTCCGCGCAAGTGGCCTTTGGCCAGGTTGGCATCGGTGAATCGACCGGTGCATTCCAGAACGATTTGGCAACCGAGCTCTTCCCAGGGAATCTTGGCGGGATCGGTTTCGGCGTAGACCTGCATCCGGTCGCCGTTCACGGTGATCGAAGACTCGTCGTGCGAGACGGAGCCTTTGAACGGCCCATAGGTCGTGTCGTATTTGAAGAGGTGGGCGTTCGTTTTGGTGTCGGTCAGGTCGTTGATCGCGACGACGTCAAAAACGCCCGGGTACTTCGCGATCAAAGTGCGCAGAGAGAGTCGTCCGATACGACCAAAACCGTTGATTCCAATCTTAATGCCCATGTTGATTCCTGTTTCGAAGAGGCCGTCTTCGAGCCCAGATTGTACCTCGGGCGGCCTCCCGACGGGCTGATGAGACCTGGCGGGCGGTTGAATCGTCTACAATGCAATCAAGATGGCACGGAAGCTCGTCTGGAAAATTCTCTTTTTGGCTCTTGCCGCGGGTGCGGGGGTGCTGATCTCGGTGAAACCTTGGATTCAGGATGCCGATGCTCAGGGACGGAGCGTTTGGCGGCAATTGAAGCTACAACAAGAGCGGTCGGACCGGGCACGCGCCGACATGCGAGCCGCCGAGAAGGAGCGCGCCGAGTTGGCGGCCGAGCGAGCTCGACTGGAATCTTCTGCGGGCAAAGAGGCTCTTGCTCGCGAACGGGGATATAAGCGGCCCGGCGAGACGATCTTGGTATTGGGCGAGGGAGAATGAGCTGGTGGGCGGTCGTGGCCGGGTGCGCGATCGGGACCTCTGGCCTCAACGAAGGCTCTTTGAACCTGCCCCAACCGTTCGCCGTCGCTTGGCAAGAGCAGCATCGATGGGCCGACGAATCGGGCGAGATCTTGTGCTTGACCGACGCTTTTGAAGGCGAGGTCCGCTTGTTGCAATTCCAAGGCACGCGCCGTCTGATCGGTTGGATTTTGGCCGGGTCGCCTGTGGACGTGACGAAGGCAGCCCTGTCGCCGGTGAAGATCCAGTTTTCGGGGAGCGGTCTGCGGACGGGAGAGGCGCTCGATGGGAGCGACCCCGAAACCGATTTTCGGCTCCGCCGGCTCCGCCAATCGGTCTTGCCTGAAAAGCCTTGGGCTGTCGGCCTTCGGTGGAGCTGGTCGATTTCGCCTTTGCCTGCCAGCCGCGTGCCGACGTATTCGGCTCAAGCCGAAGTGAAGGAGCTCGGCCGCGAGACGGTGCGTGTTTCTTGGGTCGGTCGCGAAGAGGGCGGGCTGACGTCTCGGACCCAGGTCACCTTCGACCGGGCGACGGGTTGGGTCCGGGAACAGCAGACGGTGGTCGAAAACGCGCCGATGCTGGCGAGTGAACTTCCGGCTGCGGGGACCACCTATCGGTTTCTGCAGACGGCGATGCCGGTTCGGTCGGGCGAAAGGAGCTGAGCTACGGATGAGTTTGCGAGGGCTGGGACTCCCAGCTTTGCAGGCGGGCTTGGGGCCTGGTCGTCGGCTTGCAGGTCGGGTTTTAGGTATCCTCCCCCTTGGCGAGCCCTCGTAGCTCAGTGGATAGAGCGCCTCCGTCCTAAGGAGGGCGCCGGGGGTTCGATTCCCTCCGAGGGCGCCACTCTTTTGAACCTAAATCAGAGAGACCTGATAGAGGGAAATGAGAGACCAAGCCCCTCGGTCTCTCAAAAGGTCTCTCAACTTTGAGATAGATTCCCGTGTAGAATCTAGTGCATGGCAACACGCGCAGATCACGGAGAAGGGTCGTGCCGACCGATTAGCACGGGCAAGCTCGCAGGAAAGTGGCGCGTTCAATACGTTCTGGAAGACACCACAGGGGTCAAGAAACGCATCTCGCGTGTCTTCCCGACTCAGCGAGAGGGCAAAGACTTCCTGCGTTCTCTCAAGCGTTCTGACGAGATAGCTGCGATTCATAAGGTTCAAGCGATGACCTTCGGAGAGTGGTTCATGTGGCTCTCCGAAAACGATTGGAAGGACTCGCTCGACCCCAAGACATTGAGAGACCGTGTCTCTCGTTACAGGAAGTACGCGGCTCCAAGGTGGGCGGGCGTTCCGCTGACCAAGATTGACCCTATGGATGTCCGCGCATTCTATCTGAAGCTGAAGGATGATGGCGTCGGTGAGCACACTCGCATTGCACTCAAAGCTGGGCTGGTTCGTGCATTCAATCAGGCTATCACGCCGTATCGACGCGTTCCCCACTTCTGGTCGAATCCGTTCTGCTTGGATATGCCAGCACCTGAACGGCGCGTAGCAGTAGCTCTCTCACCCGAGGAAGCTAGGAAGGCACTCGCCTCCAAAAAGCTGGATGAATCCCGAAGAGCGATGCTCGGCGTATTCTTGCTGGCTGGACTTCGGCTGGGTGAGCAGATGGCTCTGACCCGTGGTCAGCTGAGGATGAATGAGGGTCTGATTCTGATTGATCGCGCTGTGAAGCTCGACGCGAAGAGTTCGCAATCTGTCGGGCTTCCCAAGGGTGACAAGGTTCGGACGGCGGTTATGTGCGACACCCTCAGGCGACTTCTTGGCCCAGTGATCGAGGGTCTCGGGAATGATGATCTGATTTGGCCGCAAACCAGCGAAAACAAGCCTCGGATGAAGGCTCTGGTTTACGCGACGTGGCGGCGGATTCGAAAAGAGGCTGGATTACCTGAAGACATGAGCCCACACGATTGCCGTCTGACTCACATCAACTGGATTGAGAAGATGTGCCCTGAGGTCTCTCCGACGTCTCTCAAGGAGCACGTAGGGCACTCAGCCGATGGCGTTACGGAAGTGAACTACACGAGGCCGCTGATGCCTGCGCAGGAGCTTCTATCGCAGGCATTGGATCGACTTGTGAACTGAGCCCAATTCAAGAAGTAATGGTATTCTTTGGCTTCTCCAGAGTTGCCATTTTGGAGGCAGGTAATCGAATGGAACGAGAATCGTTCGAAGTTGCGCGCAATCAGATTAATCAGCAGCTTGATGCCGGGCACTCCAAAAAGGCTGAAAGTTCTGTCAATAAGCTCGTTCGGGGGATGACCTTGGACGAAGTGAAGGCTGAGGAAATGTCTCTTCGAAGCATCTCAGCGATGTTTTTTCCAGCGCACAAGGCTCGCTGTAGACGAATTGAAGACCTCATCTCGCGTCGTTTGACCGAAAAGCAGTTAAGTACACGTTCTGTTGTTGAACTTACCGTTCCTGGATCGGAAACACCCCTGCCAAAGAATCCACTCGGAGTTGAGCATAGAATTCTGCCGAAGCTTCAAGAGTCAGTTGATGTTAAGGAAAGGGAGTTTCAAGCACTAGTAGCTGAGATGAGGCCACTTGGATTCACCAGGAGCGCAGATGTTTCAAACTACATCGTGAAGAATCGCCTGGGTAACAAATACGGCCATATCTCTGGAATTCTCACAATGGAAGGGAGCGGGAACCAATGGGATTTTGTCGGAGGATTTCCTCCCAAAATCTATGCTCGACTTTGCGATGAGCTGGGATTGGGGAACCAGGGCACGGATGCTAGACCAGTTCATTTTGTTCCTTTTAACAAAGGTCTGTGAGCAGAAACCGGGCTACTGCTGATCAACTAAAGAAAAAGCGACCTTGAAAAAGGTCGCTGGAATTAGTAATCCTCGGGGAGGAGAACCGTAGTAATGGATCGATCCCATTCGGTGATGATCCAGAAAGTGAGGCCGCTTGTGCTCGTATAGACCGACATGAGCCTGAGCCCTTCGACCAACGCTTCTTCGTTGGAAGCCCGATCTTCGTCGCAGACCTCACCCCAATCTCCTGAAGCGTGACGGCCAATGCCCACGGCTACATCTTCTGGGGAAAGCTTAGAGGCCGCGTTGCTAGTCGCAACGAGACGCCCCAACGGGAACTTCGCATTGGTAAGAATCATCTCGATTCTCACTCTATGCCAACCGATCTTTCCCGTCGCGAAGATCAACGTTTGTGCAACGGTAGTTGAGCCACGGCTCAACAATCCAGGTAGGCGTTGTCTCCTAAAACGCCAGCTCAAGCACCATTAATCTGTGAGCGAGACCAACCATAAAAAGCTGGCATATACGGTTGAGGAGGCGGCGGAGTTGCTGTCCCTCAGTCGCGCTCATGTTTACCGCCTGCTCGATCTTGGTCAGCTCGGCTCTGTCTCCATCGGTCGCTCCCGACGCATCACGTCCTCCCAGCTTTCTGACTTCCTCAAAGGCCTGGAGCAACGATCCGGGCTCCCACGAGCCAACGCCCGATTCTAGCTGGGATACAAATTCACCCCCTTTTGCCTGTAAACTCTGAACAGAAGTTCGAGATGGCACTAATCACCTGCACTGAGTGCTCAAAGGAGGTGAGCGAATTCGCTCCCTCTTGCCCGCATTGCGGCTTTCCACTCGCCGCGATCACCAAAGAAGGCAAAGTTGCGCTGCGGAACTGCCCAGACTGCGGTGGCTCTGGAACGACAAAGGACGAGTGTAGCAATTGTGTGAATGGCCTCGCAGATTGCATTTATTGCCGAGGATATGGCCGTCGGTTTGAAGAAAAGTGCACCTACTGTGGAGGATCGGGGCGGGTACGTTGCGACAGCTGCGGCGGTCAGGGCTATTTCCGAGGTGAATGCCAGACCTGTGACCACTCAGGACAGATAACGATTCGTGAGTACGAAGAGATCATCGAGTATCGGCGGGGTTTGGAAGAGGCGAACGAGAAGGCCAATCAAGAGAGGCTGCGTGAGACGCAAGCAAGGGAGCAGGTGGATGCTGCACAAAAGCTCTCCGCTCTGAAGGAGCGACTCATCGAGCTGAACGGCACATTGCTCCACATTGGGTTGGCTCAGGATGGGTTGATTCTTTCTGATGCAGCCTATGCAGTTGATCGAGCCAAGATCATGAAAATCTATGGGGAGCAACTTCAAGCTCTCAGAGTACACCGCTTCCAATGCCAATTCTGTGGTGAACCTCTCGAACGCAAGGAGCGTCTTCGAAGGCTCCAAGTACATGACAAACAAGACTGCAAAGAAGGGTGGGATCGGGTCAGCAAACAGATAGCTGAGAACAACTCCGGCTACGAGAAATTCATGCGCGAGAACGCCCCTCGAATCGGAGATGAGGGTTAGACGAGGCACGTATGCAGTGGGTTTTAGGCATCGTATACCTGTTCTTCTTGATTGCTCTGTGGCAGTTTTTCTTTGTGTTGTTCGCCGCCACTGCAATTGCATCCTTGCTTGTCGCTGTATTCCTGTCCGTGCGAGCGTCCATGCTTGCACGAGCTCCTGGCGTCATCGAAGTACAAGAGCAGAACGGCAGCCATGTCTGCACAATTCATCCTTCAGCATACGACCGGATTGGCCTCATCGCGGTCTACTTTCCACTGATCGCCTACTTAGTGGTGTGGCTCTTTATGGCAAATAATGCTATGCTGGCTGGCCTGGATTTCATGGACGTCCTTGGACTCGTCATGCTCCTACCTCCAGTTTTCCTTATTTTCAAGTTTGCTCCGAAGTTGGAGTGGTTTGCGAAATCACACCTAGAGAGATTCGCCAAGAAGGCGACGGACAAACTCAGGATTCCCGAATTTTTAATCCAGTCCGATACAAAAGGGCGGGAATTGGCAAAAGCTCTGTCCGGGCAGTGGTCTCCCTCGTTCACAGAACGCTACCTTCAACGACTCGAAATGGAGCCGACGTTGCTCCTTACTGAGAGGGCTCAACTTGAGGTGATCGAAGAGTTTAGAAAACCAGGAGTGCACGATCTCAACCTCCTCTCCACCGCCGAGGATCACTGGAAGGCCGTCGATGCGTTGGTTAAGATCGCCTCCGAAACCGCTATCGTCCTCAAAGATGATCAGATGAAGAGCGACGCTGCATTTCTCGCTAAATCCCTTCGCGATCCCGAACTGTCCAACCTGCTGGAATTTCGAGACTTCGGGGAATTTTACGATGTTATGATGGCAATTCAGAAGGATGCAGAGAAGCTTCTGGAGGGCCGACTTCCTTCAATGCCCCATTAGGAAGCTCTCGATTCGCGATCAGAATCAGATGAGATTGCCCCGTGGGGGTGGAGCGACTGGTTAGGAACGTAAATTCCTGCTAGATTGAACCTACTGAAAACGGGTCCTCACTGAGGGCTCCTGCCAAGTAAACTCAACCGAATGGCGCAACTGGAGAATATTGAGGCGATTGAACGACGGCTGTGGAGTGCAGCCGACAATCTCCGCGCCAATTCTAACCTCGCCAGCAACGAGTATTTCCTGCCCGTGATGGGCCTTATTTTCTTGCGCCACGCATACAGCCGCTACCTTGCGGTCAAGCCAGAGATCGAGTCGAAGCTCCCTTCACGAGGAGGCGTTGTTCGACCACTCACCAAGGAAGACTTCTCTGAACGCTCCGCAATCTACCTGCGACCTGAAGCTCAGTTCGACTACCTCGTCGAGAATGCGAGCAACGCCAAGCTGCCCGAAATGGTCATTGCGGCGATGGAGTCCATCGAGAAGGACTACCGGACTCTAGAAGGCGTTTTGCCGAAGCAGGAATACCAGGAGCTCGACTACACGATCCTAGGCGACCTGGTTCGCAAGCTCAACCCTGACGAGCTGAAGAAGGCCGATGGCGACATCTTCGGTCGCATCTACGAATACTTCCTCACCCAATTCGCTGACCAGGGAGCGCACGATGGTGGCGAATTCTTCACGCCGATCTCGCTGGTTGGGTTCATCGCCAACGTCCTTGAACCTGAGGGAGGCATCGTCGCGGACCCGGCTTGCGGTTCCGGCGGCATGTTCGTTCAGTCCGCTCACATTGTCGAGCGCAAGCATGAGAACCCGGCTGAGAAGCTCACCTTCCGAGGCTACGAGAAGAACAAGACGACGGCCAACCTCGCCAAGATGAACCTCGCCGTTCACGGGCTCGAAGGCTCGATCTCGTCCGGCAATGACGCCAACAGCTACTATAACGACCCCCAAAACCTCTTCAAATCATGCGACTACGTCATGGCTAATCCGCCGTTCAACGTGGATGAAGTGGATGCCGAGAAGGTCAAGAATGATCCACGCTTGCCGTTCGGTCTCCCCGGAGTCAACAAGGGCGGCAAAGTCAGCAACGCCAACTACCTCTGGATTCAATACTTCTACAGCTACATGAGCGACCGGGGGAAGGCAGGATTTGTTATGTCGTCCCAGGCTTCCAGCGCGGGCCGTGACGAAGCCAAGGTGCGGGAGCGACTGATCAAGTCCGGGCACGTGGACATGATGGTCGCGATCCGATCCGGGTTCTTCTACACCCGAACCGTTCCTTGCGAGCTGTGGTTCCTTAACAAAGCGAAGCCCGAACAGTACAAGGACAAGGTTTTGATGTTGGACGCTCGAAACGTCCATCGCCGCGTGACTCGCAAGATTTACGACTTCTCGCCCGAGCAACTCCAGAACCTTCTGAGCATCGTCTGGCTCTACCGAGGTGAGACAGGTCGTTTCTGGAAGCTCATCGAGGAATATCTGGAGCGGTCAGTCGTTGAACTCGAAGCATCAGTATTTCCGCCTCGTGAGAACCCGATCGCAAAATTCCAGACCGCACTGAATGCAGCCGCAGAGCTAGTTCTGCCCTTCGTGCAAGCTCAGGAAGGGCATGAGGTCTCCACAGCCCTCGTACAAGATTTCGTGGCGACTCAAACGGACATCCAGCGAGAGATTGAAGTATTGCTTGACGTGACGCCTCGAAGTCGCCAATCCCTTGATGGCTTTGGGCGGAACGAACATTCCGGTGTGAGTGACATCATCCATCACCACGTCGAAGGAGTACGCGATCTCATTAGATCTATGGATCACAGCGCAAAGTTGTTGGGTCGCCTGATCGAGATTGCAGAAAAGGAGTTTGGAGCAAAGGAGGCCGATGCCTGGGCGAACACCAAGGTCACCAGGGCCAGAAAGGAACTGGAAGAGCTTCGGGTGGTTGGGGTAAATCAATTAAAGCTGGCTCGATACTTCTCTCGCCAGGCTCGATGGCTCCTCGAACGCTTTCCAAACGGAGAACTTGTGGATGTCGAGGGCCTTGTAAAGCTTGTTGGCCCCTCTGAACTAGAGAAGAACGACTGGTCACTCACTCCGGGCCGCTATGTTGGGGTTGCCCCAGAAATTGACGACGAGGACTTTGATTTTGATGAAGCCATCACCGCTATTCACGAAGAACTGGCTGGACTAAACGAAGAGGCCTTAGGCCTCGCTGCAACCATCAGCAGGAACTTCAGGGAGTTAATCGGATGACATCGCAGACTTGGCCGCGATTGCCAATTTCCGAAGTTTGCGAGCTTGCCGTGGATTGTGTGAACAAGACCGCTCCGACGGCAGATGTAGAGACTCCGTTCAAGATGATTCGAACCACCAACGTGAAGAACGGATTTGTGGACACTGACGATGTTCGCTTTGTAACTGAGGAAGTGTTCACCAAATGGACAAGGCGATCCAAGCCAGAGTGTGGAGATGTGATCCTCACTCGCGAGGCACCCTTAGGTGAAGTTGGTCGATTCAGATCACAAGGCCAAGTAATGTTGGGGCAGCGGCTATTTCACTATCGGGCGAACCCTAGCCGAATCCACCCGGAGTACCTCGCATATGTGCTCCAGTCTCCAGAAGTACAGGGGCGGATACGTTCAAAGGGTTTTGGAGCAACGGTTGAGCACGCGCGGGTTGGTGACTGCGAAAATCTGTTAATTCCAGTTCCAGAATTGTCAATCCAAGAGACGATTGGAACGACTTTGGCAGCGTATGATGACCTGATACAGAACAATCAACGACGGATCAAGTTGTTGGAAGGGGCTGCGCGGCTGATCTATCGCGAGTGGTTCGTTCAACTCCGCTTTCCCGGTTTCGAACATGCGAGAATTGTAGAAGGCATCCCTGAAGGTTGGAGCAAAGTCACTTTAGGCGACCTCGCAGATGTCGTAATGGGCCAGAGCCCGGATTCAAAATTCTACAATGATGTTGGGGCCGGACTTCCATTTCACCAGGGAGTGAAGGATTTTGGACTCAGATATCCAACGACCAGGATGTATTGCAGTGGGCCTGGTCGGGTCGCCGAGGAGGGCGACATCCTCGTGAGCGTTAGAGCTCCAGTCGGCAGACTCAACTACGCCAACTCCAAAATGGTGATTGGGCGGGGCCTCGCTGCCGTACGTTCCAAAACTGGAAATCAAGGGTTGCTATTCCAACTTCTGAAGGGTTTCTTTTTCAAGGAGGACATCATTGGATCGGGCGCTATTTACGCTGCTGTCACTCGCTCGGAATTTCTTGGCATTGAGTTGCTCAGCCCGCCACCATCCGTTGCTGAAGAATTTGGCTCAATCATCGATCCTATCGAGAAGCAAATCCGAAATCTCGGGGAGTCCAATGAACGTTTAGTGCGGGCTCGTGACTTACTGCTTCCTCGCCTTATGTCAGGAGAGATTGAGGTTTGAATACATCTGCACAACCGTCTACAATAACATGACCATGAAGAAGTCGAAGCGATCCCAAATCTCCGTTCAAGGAACTGCCATCACCGTGGTTTCGGGTGGTCATGGCGACTTTATCTCGCTCACCGACATGGCGAAGAAATTCGGTGGTGACGACTTGATCTACAGCTGGATGCGGAACCGGAACACGGTTGAGTTCCTCGGGATTTGGGAGACGGTTCACAACCCCGACTTTAAAGGTGGCGAATTCGAGACCTTTAAAAAGGAAGCCGGATTGAACGCATTCCATCTGACTCCTCGCAAATGGATTGACGCGACCGGGGCTATCGGAATTGAATCGCGACCCGGACGCTATGGGGGCGGCACTTTCGCTCATCAAGACATCGCGTTCGAGTTCGGAACGTGGCTGAGTCCAGAGTTCAAGCTCTATCTGATCAAGGAGTTCCAGCGGCTCAAGGAGGCGGAAGCCGAGCGACAGAGCCTGGAATGGAACGTGAATCGGGCACTCTCAAAGGTCAACTACCGAATCCACACCGATGCGATCAAGGAGCATCTGATTCCACCCTCCCTGACAACGAAGCAGCAAGGATTTGTCTATGCCGATGAGGCTGATCTGCTCAACGTCGCTCTGTTCGGAAAGACAGCCAAGCAGTGGCGAGACGAGAATCCAGGACTTGAAGGGAACATGCGCGACCATGCTTCCGTGGCTCAACTGGTGGTCATGGTGAACCTTGAGAGCATGAATGCCGAACTGGTGCGCCAGGGACTCTCACAGTCTGAACGCCTCGGGAAGCTACGAGAAATCGCCGTTCAACAGTTGAAGTCGCTTGCCTCGATCAGTCTACGAGCTATTGACCGCGGACCAACTTTACCGGTCGGTGAGGGAGACGAAGAATGAAAGCAGTCGAAGCCAACCTGCTGAAGTTCATCCAGAGCGGCGAGCAGTTTGTGATCCCGATCTACCAGCGAACCTACAGCTGGCAGGAACCGGAGTGCGAGCAGCTTTGGCAGGATATCGTCCGATCAGCCGCCGATAGTTCGATCACGGGGCACTTCGTTGGTTCGGTGGTTTACATCGAGGAGGCTCAGTCGAACGCTTCAAGATGGTCGCCATACCTCGTGATTGACGGTCAGCAGCGATTGACCACTGTAAGTCTGATCCTTGCTGCGCTAGCGGATGCTCTTGGTGAAGGTGAAACCTCCGACGGTTTTGCGGCAAGGAAGATTCGCAACCTGTACCTAACCAATCCTGAAGAGACAGGCGAGCGAAGATACAAGCTCCTCCTCAGTCAGACCGACAAGCCCTCCCTTTGTTCGATTGTGAGTCAAGCTCCACTTCCAAAGGAAAGCTTAATTCGCATCAAGGCGAACTATGAGTTTTTCTTGAAGCGGCTCAGGGGGTCGCAGGAGCTACGGGATCGAGTCTGGGCGGGATTGGCCAAGCTGATGATCGTGGATGTGTCCCTTACCCGGGGGCAAGACAATCCTCAGCTCGTCTTTGAAAGCCTCAACTCGACCGGACGTGAACTCAGCCAAGCCGACCTCATCCGCAATTACGTGCTCATGTCTCTGGAGCCAGATCTCCAAACACGCCTTTACGAACAGTATTGGCGACCGATGGAGGTTGAGTTCGGGCAGGAAGGCTACGTGTGGCACTTCGACGGCTTCATGCGGCACTACCTGACCGTTCGCACCGGTGAGATTCCAAACGTCCGTGATGTCTACTCGGCGTTCAAGACCTACGCTCAATCAGGCAAGGTTGAGGGAGTCGAGGCGATTGTCAACGAGATTCGAGACTACGCTCGGTTTTACTGTGCGATGGCCCTTGGAACCGAGACCGATCCTGACCTCAAGTTGGCCTTCCACGACTTGCGCGAGCTTCGAGTGGACGTCGCGTACCCGTTCCTGCTGGAGCTATACGCCGACTTCAACGTCGGGCTGCTTTCCAAATCGGACTTCCTTGCGGCGGTCCGACTCGTTGAGAGCTACGTGTTCCGCCGTGCGATCTGTGAGATTCCGACCAACTCCCTCAACAAGACCTTTGCGACCTTCGGGCGTGACTTGAAGAAGGATCGTTATCTCGAAAGCATCCAAGCGAAGTTCCTGCTCCTGCCCTCTTACCGTCGTTTCCCGCGAGATGACGAGTTTCGGCGTCAGCTCCAGGTTCGCGACTTGTATCACTTCCGGAGTCGATCCTACTGGCTTCGCCGGATGGAGAATCACGACCGCAAGGAGCGGGTTCCAGTGGATGAGTACACCATCGAGCACATCATGCCTCAGAACGATGACATGCGCTCTGAGTGGAAAACCATGCTCGGCGAGGAGTGGGAGCGCGTCCACGGGATGCGTCTTCACACGCTCGGAAATCTGACTTTGACTGGCTACAACACGGAGTACAGCGACCGACCGTTCCACGAGAAGCGCGACATGAAAGGCGGCTTCGCTGAGAGCCCGCTTCGGATGAACGCTGGCCTGGGATCACTAGAAGTCTGGGATGAGGATGCGATTGTAGCGCGAGCCGAACGACTGGCCGAAGTGGCCAGCAAGGTGTGGGAGTCTCCAAAAGCGGAGTCACTGAACCTCAACGAGTTTCAACCTCCGAAGCAAGCAGAACCGACACAATACACGCTTGATTCTTATCCTCAGCTGAAGTCAGAGCCGGTCAAGAAGCTCTTCGATGCGATTCGTAAGGAAATCCTCGGGCTCGACCCGGTAGTGGCGGAAGTCTGCAGATTCGGCTATGTTGCCTACAAGGCAGAAACCAACTTTGTCGATGTGGAGCCGCAATCAAAACGGCTGAAGCTCTTCCTCAACATTCCTTTCCCGGACCTCAATGATTCGCGCGGCATCGCCCGAGATGTTACGAAGATTGGCACATGGGGTAATGGTGATGTTGAGGTTATCTTTGATAATCTGGAAGAGATTCCATATATCATGAGCCTAGTTCGCCAGTCATTTGAGCGACAAATTAGCGCAGGAGACCAATGAGCCTCAACGAAGACACACTCGTCCAACAAACTTCCGCAGACTATCTGCGGGATGCTTTGGGTTGGGAGTCGGTCTTCGCTTACAACCAGGAAGACTACGGCGATGGGAGCTTTTGGGTCGCAAAGATCAGCGCGAGGCAGTTCTCCTTCGAGACATGCGAGAGGCCCTTCAGCGGCTCAACCCTGACCTTCCGGATGCTGCTTATCGAGACGCGGAGCGGCAGCTCACCGAAGCTAGCGCAAGCCTCTCCCTCCTTGCGACAAACCAAGAGAAGTACAACCTGATTCGGGATGGCGTCCTTGTGACCTTCCGGGACGACCAGGGCAACCTTCAAAAGAAGAGGCTCGGCATCATCGACTTCGAGAACCCAGACCAGAACCGCTTCATAGCGGTTCGGGAGCTTTGGATTCAGGGCGATATCTACCGCCGCCGCGCGGACATCGTGGGCTTCGTCAACGGCCTACCTCTAATCTTCATCGAGTGCAAAGCCATTCACCGAGACTTGAGGCGAGCCGTTGAAGAGAACCTGAACGACTATCGCGACACGATTCCGCACGCATTCCACCACAACGCCATTGTCTTGATTGGGAATGGTGACAAGGGCAAGCTCGGTTCGCTAGGGAGCAAGTACGCCTTCTTCCACGAATGGAAACGTCTTGAAGAGACGGAAGCTGGCGTCGTGGACATGGAAACCCTTTTGAAGGGTGTCTGCGACAAGCGGAACCTCCTAGACCTCGTCGAGAACTTCATCCTCTTCGATGAAAGTTCTGGCAAGACCGTCAAAATCGTCGGCAAGAACCACCAATTCCTAGGGGTCAACCGTGCGCTTCAGGCTGTTCGCGACCGGGAAGCTCGTCAGGGCAAGCTTGGCGTGTTCTGGCACACCCAGGGCAGCGGGAAGAGCTACTCAATGGTGTTCTTCACCCGGAAGGTCCATCGAAAGCTCGGCGGCAACTTCACCTTCCTGGTGGTCACGGATCGTGATGATCTCGACTCTCAGATTTACAAGACCTTCGCTGGCTGTTCGGTCGTCAAGGGCAAGGCAGAGGATCATCGGGCAACGTCCGGCGCACACCTTCGCCAGATGCTCGCTGACCATAAGAGCCACGTCTTTACGCTCGTCCAGAAGTTCAACAAGGACGTGAATCCTGAGGAGCCCTGGTCGGGGCGCGATGACATCATCGTCATTAGCGACGAAGCGCACCGAACCCAATACGGCCGTCTCGCGCTCAACATGCGCAATGCCCTTCCGAAGTCGAGCTACGTCGGCTTCACGGGAACCCCGCTTTTCAAGAGCGATGAGATCACGCGTCGAGTCTTCGGCGATTACGTCTCCACCTACGACTTTCAGAGGGCCGTCGATGATGGAGCGACCGTTCCTCTGTTCTTTGACGCCCGAGGAGAGAAGCTCGGGCTGGCTCATACCGAGCTCAACGAGAAGATCGCCGAAGTCCTTGAGAAGCTCGACGAGTACGACCTCGACGTAAACCAACGCGCCCGGCTGGAGAACGACCTACAGCGTGAATATCACGTGATCGCTGCGCAACCTCGGCTGGAGAGGATCGCCGATGACTTCGTGTGGCACTACTCGACCGCCTGGGAGAGCGGCAAGGCCATGCTGGTCTGTATCGACAAGGTGACTTGCGTTCGCTTGTACAACCTCATCATCCCTCGCTGGCAAAAACGCATTTCCGAACTTGAAGCCGAACTTCGAGCGATCACGGACGAGCAAGAGGTGGTCTTCCGTCAGCGGCAAATCACTTGGATGAAGGAGACCCTGACCGCTGTCATCGTCAGTGAAGAGCAGGGCGAAGTTGCCAAGTTCCGCAACTGGGAACTGGACATCGGACCTCACCGCAAGTTGATCAAGCAAGGGTTCTCCTTGCCGGATGGAACCTCACTCGACGTTGAATCGGCGTTCAAGCGAGAGAATCATCCCTTCCGTGTAGCCATCGTTTGCGCCATGTGGCTCACTGGCTTCGACGTTCCTTCTTTGGCGACTTTGTACCTGGACAAGCCACTCAAGGCTCACACCCTCATGCAAGCCATTGCCCGTGCCAACCGGGTGAACGATGGCAAGAACAATGGCCTCATCGTTGACTACTGCGGCATCCTCAAGAATCTCCGTAGTGCCCTTGCGACCTTCGTTGGTGAAGGTGATTCTGGACGGTCTGGCGGCGACACGGGAGAGGACGAACCAGCTCGCTCCAATGAGGAGCTGCTAGCTGATCTTGCCGAGACAGTTGAGTTCGTGCGGCATTTCCTTGCGGAACGCGGGGCCTCGCTTGAAACGATCATCAGCGAAACCGGCTTTGCACGAAACGCTGCGATCATCGCTGCGAAGGAGGCTGCGAATGAGTCGGACTAGTGTCGAAAGCAGTTCGAGGTTATGGCTCGTGAGGTCTTCAAGAAGTTCAAGTCTTGTATCACGATTGACGGTATCAACGACTTCAAGCACGCCTACGATGCCATAAACGTCATCTACAAGAGCCTTCAGGAAGACCGAGACGACGCCGACATCAGCAAGATCATGAGAGACCTGCATGCTGTCGTTGCAGACGCTGTTCGGCCAGTTGAGGAGGGTGTGTGCAAGGAGGAGCGCAAGCCTTACGACATCTCGAAGATTGACTTTGAGAGGCTGCGCCAAGAGTTCGCCAAGAGCCCGAAGAAGAACACGACCGTTCAGGAGCTCAAGACCATCATCGAGCGTCGTCTTGCCAAGCTCATGAGAGAGAACCCACTCAGAGCTGACTTCCAAGCTCGCTATGAGGAGATCATCGACGGCTACAACTCGGAGAAGGATCGGCTGACCATCGAGAAGACTTTCGAGGCCCTCCTGCGCTTTGTGGAGGCTCTCGACGGCGAAGAGCAACGCCACGTACGTGAAGGTCTCGATCCTGAATCCGTGGTCATGTTTGATCTTCTGATGAAGCCCGAACTCAGCCCGAAGGAGATTGCCCAAATCAAGCTGATCGCTGGGCAGCTCCTGTCCAACCTCAAGCGCGAGAAGCTCAAGATCGCACAATGGACGGAGAAAGAAGCAACTCGCGATGCGGTGCGCTCAACCATCTTTGACTTCCTTTACAGTGACCAGACTGGATTACCTGACGCTTACACCGAACCGGAGATTCAGGAAAAAGTCGAGGCGGTGTTTCGCCACGTGTACTACGCTTACCCAACCGTGCCTTCGCCGGTTTTTGCGAGAGCCTAATGCCTATTTCCTCGTCCGCCCAAGCGAGCAAGCATGATATCGATCTTCTGCATTTGACCGTTAATGATCAGGCGTTACTGGCTAAGTTAATCTCGCTGATCTTGATTGGCCGATTGACGCATGCAGAATGGATCATTTCGGGAGCCGAGAAACCGAACCCAATACCTTCAAAGGCCCAAGTTCAGGAAGCGATCCGCCACCTCAACTGCCCCATCCCTACCGTGAAGGACGAGCATGGCAACGATGTCCCACACTCTGATGTGGTGCATCGAGATGGTTGGATGTTGCAGCTGATCACCTGGATCACACACAGAAAGGATTTCCCCGACTCCCTCTTGAAGGCACCCCATAGTCACGCAGCGGGCAAAGGATTCGACGGTCTCCTCATTCAGCTTGATAACTCGACGGTTGAATACATCAAGCTTTTCGAAGACAAGGCATCAGATTCCCCAAGGGCAATTGTCCGAGATGAGGTATGGCCGGAGTTTAAGTCCTATGAAAGCTGTGAACGAGACGGAGAGATGACCGCCGAAGCATCGAGTCTCCTAAAGCAGGTCGCAGGATTGGACGTAGCAGAACTCACGGCTACATCAGATTGGTATCACATGAAGCGCTATTGCGTTTCAGTCGCTACGTCTAAGTCTAGACTCCCCACAAGAAGTGAGGTCTTCAAAGGATATGAAGAAAGTATCTCTGGTGCTACTGATCGGCGCAGCGCACGACTTCTTGTAGTAGACGACCTTCGCTCGGAGTTTCAGGCAATTGCTGATGCAGCGATTGCTTTTCTTGCGTCGATGGGAACCCGCTGACATGTACGATCAAACGACAGCCGATCTCATTCGTCGTATTCCGACCGTTCGGGGCTTTGATTCGGAGAGAATGCCAGAATTACTTACGGCTTGCTATGCGCAGATATCCTCGTCAAGGCTGCTTTTGGCAGAGGGAGAAAGTGATACTGACCTAGATGAGGCCCTGCAGGACCTCAAGGCGCTTGCCCAAGCTTTACAGGTCTATGCAGCACTCACCATAGACCCTCGGATGCGAGAGTCGGCAGCATTCGTTTCGGCATCCGCTCATCAACTTCTGTTTAAAGCCGACCGCTTGAAGGGCGAGGACAATTCTGGAAGAGTCCAGTTGAACGCAAGTTCAGTCCCTGCTGAGATTGCTTGCGCTTTGCTTTTCTTGGCAGCCGGTTACCCAGCCGACTCAGCTGAGGCTGCATCAGCGATCCAAGGCTTTTCAACAGAAGGAGACCCTCGAAATGAGGTGCTTCGGGCACTAATTGCGCTTTGTAGAGGCAACTTGCGGGCTGTTGGCGGAGGACAAATCGGAGTAAATCCTGAGCTCCCCACGGAAGAACAGGCAGAATTGTGTCTGTGGGGGAAGCTGCTACGGGCGATTCAACTGTTAGCTAGGCGAATGTCGGAGCCCGGCCCTGCCGCTGCGGCCACCTACGAGGAGTTTGTTGTCCAATGTGAGGAAGTTGTTTCCATGTCCATAGCAGAACTGGAGCTCCCGAACGAGCTACAGATGCCTCAAGCTGTCTACGCCGGCTATGCTGCCCCACACCACATCGCAACACTATTGTTAGGTGCAGGTAATGGACTTAATGAGCGCGCATTGACCGACGTTGCTGATCCAGTGGGCCCCGACTCCGATCCTTGGAGAAGCTTTCTCGATCAAAGGCTTAATGAGCGCCCATATATGTGGACAAACCACATGGAAGCGGTGGCTGATGGACTACTTGACCGAGGAGTTTCAGCGGCGATCAGTTTCCCAACTGGAGCAGGTAAATCCACGCTTTCCGAGTTAAAGATTATTGCCACGGTGCTATCAGGTTCAAAGGTCATCTATCTTGCGCCGACCCTCGCACTTGTAGGTCAAGTGTCACGGAGTCTAAGGAATCTGCTATCCGAGGCAGAGGTGGACGAAGACGAGGTCGAAGACCAGCTCTTCAATATGCCTGATGCTGTGCTCGAGAAAATGGTATCTGTAATGACCCCGGAGCGCTGTTTACTGCAGTTGACCTTGCAGCCAGAGGCATTCGAGGATATAGGACTTATTGTTTTTGATGAGTGTCATTCACTTCACTTGGCCAAAGAGAGCCACCAGCAGCGCCCGATTAGCGCGATGATCGGCCTACTCAGCATGCTAGAGCTTGCCCCTGACGCCGACATTTTAATGATGTCTGCGATGATGGCAAATGGAGATTCCATAGCCGAATGGTTAAGCTCCTCATTTGGTAAGAACTGCCTCGTTTTCAATGCAGCTTGGAAGCCAACCAGGCAGGCGCGCGGGAGTCTGGTTTTTCGACAAGAGGAGATAGCTGCGGCGCGAGCGCTGGTCTGCCCCCATTCTTGAAGACATCTTAGGATGAGTGCTCCTGGGTTGTTAAG
>ERZ761609.270-NODE-270-length-66977-cov-916.102672_pt1 | contig 66977 bp, 68 predicted proteins | sample MGYA00511163_ERZ761609 | MGnify/ENA primary metagenome ERZ761609 (study PRJEB28899, sample SAMN02445070) | bioreactor sludge metagenome | biome: EBPR sludge | place: Australia: Brisbane, Thorneside Wastewater Treatment Plant | collected 2011-12-16 ... | reverse complement strand
CGCCGACGTCGGCGAAAGCTTCGGTGTCTGGCAGATGGGCAGCGACCCCGAACTGCTGCAGATTGTCGGCACGGCGAACATTGCCTGTGGCTTCCATGCCGGCGATCCGCTGCTGATGCGGCAGACGGTGCGGCTGGCACTGGCGGCCGGCGCCAGCCTCGGCGCACACCCCTCGTATCCCGATCTGCAGGGTTTCGGACGGCGCCCGATGCGGCTGCCGCCGGGCGAACTCGAAGCGCTGCTGATCTACCAGATCGGCGCGCTGGCCGGTATCGCGCAGGCTGAGGGCGGGCGCCTGACGCACGTCAAGCCGCACGGTGCGCTGAGCAACATGGCCTGCGAGGACGCGGTTCTGGCAGGCAGCGTCGTCGCTGCCATCCGCAGCTTCGACCCGGCTCTGATCGTCCTCGCACCGGCGCTTTCGCAACTCGCGCTGGCCGGCGAGGCAGCCGGTCTGCAGGTGGCGAGCGAGATCTTTGCTGACCGGACTTACACCGATGCCGGCAACCTGCTGCCACGCAGTCAAGCCGGTTCGCAGCTACATGCGGCGGCCGAGTGCGTGGCGCACGTGCGGCGCATGCTCGACGCCGGCGGCGTCGTCAGCGTCGGCGGCAAGTGCATTCCGACCGAGGTGCACAGCATCTGCGTCCACGGCGACGGCGCACAGGCGGTGGCGGTTGCAAGCGCCGTCCGGCAGGCGCTGCTGGCTTGTGGAATGCGTCTGCTGCCGCTGCCGGAGGTGCTCGCGGCGGCCGACCCTGCTCGTCCGGCAACGATGGTCTAGAATGGCGGCGTGGCTGCGGCGGGTCGGCACCCGACGCCGCAAGCTCCGCTGTCGGGTCGCCTGGCCGTCGAACAACCGCGAGGGTTTCCCCGCATCTACCGGAAGGACGCTGATGCCTCACAGAATTCTCAAGGTTCCCGAGCGGGGAATGATTGAAGCCTACGAGCGTCTGCTCGCGGCGCGTGGCTTCCAGGCGGATTCGGCGCAACGGGACGCCGCCGAGCGGCTGCAGCGGCTCTATTACGAGCTGCTGTCGTTCAAGGCCGGGCGGCGCAGCACCTTGCGGCGACTGTTCTCGCCGCCGGCGGTGCCGAGCGGCGTCTACTTCTGGGGCGGCGTCGGCCGCGGCAAGAGCTTCCTGATGGACTGCTTCTTCGATGCCGTACCTTACCGGCGCAAGCGCCGGATCCACTTCCATGCCTTCATGCACGGCGTCCATGGCCAGCTGAACGAGCTCAAGGGCGAGAGCGATCCGTTGCTCAGGGTCGCCGAACGCATTGCCACCGAGGTGCGGCTGCTCTGTTTCGACGAGTTCCACGTTTCCGACATCGCCGATGCGATGATTCTCGGTCGTTTGCTCGAGGCGCTGTTCGCTCACGGCGTCGTCTTCGTCATGACTTCGAACTACCCGCCTGACAGGCTCTACCCGAACGGGCTGCAGCGCGAGAATTTCCTGCCGACGATCGCCCTGATCAAGTCACGCCTCGACGTGCTGGTGATCGACGCCGGCATCGACTATCGCTTGCGCACGCTCGAGCAGGTGGAGATCTTCCATTACCCGGCGGACGCGGCTGCCGAGCTGAAGATGGCGGAGTACTTCAGTGCCATTGCCGGCGGCGCCGGTGAGCCGGGCGGCAGCATCGAGGTGCTCGGGCGCGACATTCCCACCGTGCGGCGCGGCAACGGCGTCATCTGGTTCGACTTCCGGTCGCTCTGCGGCGGGCCGCGTTCGCAGAACGACTACCTCGAACTGGCCCGCGGCTACCACACGGTGCTGCTTTCCGCCATTCCGAAGATGTCGGCGAGCATGGCTTCCGAGGCCCGCCGTTTCACCTGGCTGGTCGACATCTTCTATGATCACAAGGTGAAGCTGATCGCCACCGCCGATTGTGGTCCCGATTCGCTCTACACCGAGGGGACGCAGGCGAGCGAGTTCTTTCGCACTGCCAGCCGGCTGACCGAGATGCGCTCGCGCGACTACCTCGGGCTGCCGCACTTGTCGTGAGCCAACGGCGCGGCTCCTCAGCTTGCTGGCGGTGGCTGCTGTGGCTGCTCTTCCTGCTGCCGGCGCTGGCCGGCGCGCAGCAGGAGTTGGAGATCATCAGCCTGCGTCATCGTCCCCTCGATCAGGTGCTGCCCGCGTTGCGACCACTGCTTGAGGCCGGCGGCACGCTCTCCGGGATGGGCGACCAGCTGTTCCTGCGCGCTTCGCGCGCCAACCGCGAACAGATCAGGCAGGCTTTGGCAGCGATCGACACGCCGGCGCGGCGTCTGCTGATTCGCGTCAGCCAGAACCGCCAAGCGGTGAGCCGGGAGCAGGGCGCGGGGCTCTCCGGGCAGGTGGTGCTTGACCGCCACGGACGGGTCGTGCAGCCAGCGGCCGGCAGTGGCAGCGGTGCCACGCGCATCGAGATCCGCCGTGGAGATTCGGTCATCGTGGGCGAGGCCGGCGATTGGCGCGGCTCGGGCAGCAGCGGCAGCACGCAGGCGGTGCAGGTGATCGACGGCGGACGGGCGTTCATCCACGTCGGTCAGTCGTTGCCGGTGCCGCTGCGGCAGCTCGTCGTCGGGCAGCGTGGTGCCGTTCTCAGCGAGACGGTCGTCTATCGCGATCTCGGGCAGGGCTTCTACGCGCAGCCGCGGCTGGTCGGCGAGCGGGTGACGCTGGAGATCAGCCCGCAGGCCGATCTGCCGGCGCAGCGTGGCTACGGCAGCAGCGATACACAACGCCTGTCGACCACCGTTTCCGGTCGCCTCGGCGAATGGATCGAACTCGGGGGCAGCAGTCAGCAGGCCGACTTCACCCGCCAGGGCAACCTGCACGGTTCTGCTGGCCAAGCGAGTGAGCGGCGCAGCGTCTGGCTGCAGGTCGAGGAACTGCCCTGAAGCGCTCGGCCGAGTCGGTCTAGAACAGGTCGAGGTTGACGCAGAGCCGGTTGCAGCCGGATTCGCGCGCGCTTGCCAGCAGTGATGCAAGGCGCTCGATCAGGGCGGGGACATCTTCGCCGGTGTATTCGCTGACGCCGCCGCTGATCGTCAGGCCGGCATCGCCACCTTGCGTGCTGCCGGTTTCGATCGTTTCGCGCAGTCGCTCGAGACCGACCATGGCTTCGTTGACCCGCACGTTCGGCAGGATGATCAGGAAGCTGTCGGCGCCATGGCGACCGATCATGTCGAACTCGCGCAGGCTGTGGCAGAGCAGCCGGGCAGCGCGCGCCAGAACTTGCTCCTCACCCACCGCCTGGCAGCGTGCGGCGAACTGGTCGATGGCGATCAGGGCGACGGCGAACGGGGTGCCGTAACGTTGTGCGCGGCGGCTTTCGTCGTCGAGCAGGATTTCGATGTGGCGCTGATTGAAGACCTCGGTGAGCGGGTCGTGTGTCGGCAACTGCTGGCGGTCGCCGACGACGCGGCCGCGATGTTGCCGGTCGGCCAGGAGCAGCAGCACGCGGCGCAGGCTGCCGTCTGCGGCAAGAACCGGAAATGCGCTGGCGCGGCACCAGACGACGCCAGCGCCGGACTGCGTCCGGATGCCGACGGCACGCTGGTGAACGGCCTGCAGTGTCGCCCGTACCTGGATCTCGGGGCGCTCTTCGTCGCCCAACGGTCGTCCGTTCTCGTCGATCCATTGCGGTGCGCCGTCGCCGAGCAGTTCGTCGGCGGAGGCGTTGCGCAGTCGCCGCGTGCCATCGGCGGCGAAGGCGACGAGCGCCACCCCGAGGCTGTCGAGCAGCGCAGCGTAGCGGCCGATCTCGGCGTCATCGGCACGCAGATCGACCAGCGGCAGGCGGTGCGGGGTAGCGGACATCGGCGGGCAGGCGGGGTGGGCGGTGGGTATGCCTATGCTATAACAAAAATACCCTCCTGCGCCGCCTGCAACAGGGCGCGGCTGGTCGCCGCAGCGGGCAGCCCGCGCTGCCCGCGAACGAGTTCAGGCGGCGGCCAGCGCCTGTTCGAGGTCGGCGATCAGATCGTCGATGTGTTCGATGCCGATCGACAGCCGGATCATCTCTTCCGACACGCCGGCCTTCGCCAGTTCGGTCGGACCGAGTTGGCGGTGCGTGGTCGATGCCGGGTGGCAGGCCAGCGACTTGGCGTCGCCGATGTTGACCAGCCGGGTGAAGAGCTGCAGCGCGTCCTGGAAGCGGGCACCGGCCAGCGAACCGCTGCAGTCGGTGCCTTTGACGCCGAAGGTGAGAATCCCGGAAGCCTTGCCGTCCATGTACTTTTCGACCAGCGGATGGTCGGGATGATCAGCGAGACCGGCGTAATTGACCCATGCCACCTTGGCGTGCGCGCGCAGGTACGCGGCAACCTTCTCGGCATTGCTGCAGATGCGGTCCATGCGCAGCGGCAGGGTCTCGAGACCCTGCAGGATGAGGAAGCTGTTCATCGGCGAGATGGCTGCGCCCATGTTGCGCAGCGGCACGACGCGCGCGCGGCCGATGAAGGCGGCCGGACCCAGCGCCTCGGTGTAGACCACGCCGTGGTAGGACACGTCCGGCTCGTTGAGACGCTTGAACTTCAGCTTGTGCTCGGCCCAGGGAAAACGTCCGCTGTCGACGATCATGCCGCCGATCGAGTTGCCGTGACCGCCGATGTACTTGGTCAGCGAGTGCACGACGATGTCGGCGCCATGCTCGAAGGGGCGGCAGAGATAGGGCGAGGGAACCGTGTTGTCGACGATCAGCGGCACCCCGTGGCGGTGCGCGATCTCGGCCAGCGGCTCGAAGTCGGTGACATTGCCCAGCGGGTTGCCGACCGATTCGCCGTACAGCGCCTTGGTCCTGCCGTTGATCAGCCTTTCGAAACTTGCCGGATCGGCATGGTTGGCAAAGCGGACATCGATGCCGTACTGTGGCAGGGTGTGCGCGAACAGGTTGTAGGTGCCGCCGTAGAGCGTGGACGCGGAAACGATGTTGTCGCCGGCTTCGGCAATGGTCATGATGGCGTAGGTGATCGCCGCCTGTCCCGAGGCCAATGCGAGGCCGCCGATGCCGCCTTCCATCGCCGCCACCCGTTTCTCGAGCACATCCTGCGTCGGGTTCATGATGCGCGTGTAGATGTTGCCGGCGACCTTGAGATCGAAGAGATCGGCACCGTGCTGGGTGCTGTCGAAGGAGTAGGAAGTCGTCTGGTAGATCGGCACGGCGACTGCCTTGGTCGTCGGCTCGGGGCTGTAGCCGGCGTGGACGGCGAGGGTTTCGAGTTTCATGCGGAGTCTCCCGGGAAGGTTGGCGTGCTGCCTGAAGGGGCGAATCTTAGCACCTCCACCGGCCACGGGCGCGCAGGGCAGGGCAGGGCAGGATGCGTCGTGGTGCGCCGGAGATCCGACTGAGCTATACTGCGGCTCCCGAGGAGTCGTCACGTCCTCTTTTCGCCCGGAGGGCGCCATGACGCTTGCAGCCGCACTTGCCTCCACGCTGGCGCCGTCCGCGCGCGCCGATCGGCCCCGGCACGGGGGCCAGCCGACACTGTCGCGCGCACTGCTGGCCGGTGCGTGCTGGCTGCTGGCGATGCCGGCACCGGCGCAGTCTGTCGATGCGCCGGTCGCTGCCACGGACGGCGTCGCCTCTGCCGCCACCAGCGAGGCGCCGGCGCCCAGGCAGCGCGACCGCTTCTACTTCCAGACCAGCCTGTATACGGCACATTTCCACCCCGACGACGAGCACAACAACTCGCAGAAGCTGGTCTACGCTGAATGGCGGCTGCCGCAGCGCTGGCTCGAGGGGCAGGTTCTGGTCGGCGGTTCGTACTTCGAAAATTCCTACTATCAGTCCTCGCAGTTCGTCTTTGCTGGCTTGCTCTGGCGACCCGCCGAATCGATGCAGGAGCTCTACCTCAAGCTGGGCAGCCGGTGTCGTGCACGGCTACAAGGGGCAGTACCAGGACAAGATCCCCTTCAACGGTTCCGGCTATGCGCCGGCAATCGTTCCGGCGGTTGGCTACTGCTACCAGCGGGTGTGCAGCGAACTCGTCCTTTTCGGCACCGCCGGCGCGATGCTGACGCTCGGCGTGACGCTGCCCTGACGGGACGCTTCGCGGCGCGTCCGTGATCGATTGCGGCGCCGGCGCTGAAGATGCGCGGCGCGGCACCGGCGAACCCTTCGGGTCGGATTCTGCCGCAACGTGCCGGTCGAGCAGTCCGACAAAAGCAGCGTAGGCAAGCAACAACACCGCCAGTGCGAGCGTCAGGCGGCTGCTGAAAGATGCGCTGCCAGTCATGCGCTGCTGTCGTCGAAGCGATAGCCGACTCCCCAGACGGTGACGATGCGGCGCGGCTCGCGTGGATCGTCCTCGATCTTGGTTCGCAGGCGATTGATGTGCGAGGTCACGGTGTGCTCGTAGCCGTCGAGGCTGCCGCCTGAGGCGACGCGTGCAACTGCTCGATCCGCCGCAGCAGGGCGCACTCTCGCCACCAGTTCGAGCATTGAGGCGTCGAAGACGCCTCTGTGGAAGCCGAATGTGAGCACGCACCCGCCATGCCGGGAAGGCGACGTCCCGGAGTCCTCAGCGAAAGATCACGGCTCGGTGATCCTTTTCCCCGGGTGCAGGCGCCCGACGCGATCGCTGCGTGCCTGAGGAAGCCGAGCCGCGCGTCGGGATCGCCACCGCACGGGCCGCGGTCGGCGTCGGGCGGCCAGTCGCCAGCGAAGTCGCCGCTGCTGGCGATGCTGCATCGCGCAATGACCGGCACGAAAAATGGACTGGAATCGGCAGACCTATACAAACGACACGGGCTCGTCGTCAGGGGACTGGCGGTCGACGCTCCGGAGGAGACGAAATGCCGGAGATGGTTTCCGGGCAGGCGCTGGATACCTTTCCGCGCCTGCTGGTCGAGCATGCTCGAGTACGCGGCGGCAAGCCGGCGATGCGCGAGAAGGACCTGGGTATCTGGCAGTGCTGGACCTGGGCCGATGTCGCCGATGAGGTGCGCGCGCTCGCCAGCGGTCTCGCCGAGATGGGTTTCCGGCGCGGCGACAATCTGGCGATCGTCGGCGACAACCGGCCGCGCATGTACATGATGATGACCGCCGTCCAGTGTCTCGGCGGCGTGCCGGTACTGCTCTATCAGGATGCGGTGGCGAGCGAGATCGCCGCCGGTGCCGCCGACGACGTCAGCGTCATGCTCTACACCTCGGGCACCACCGGCCAGCCGAAGGGCGTTCGCCTGACGCACGCCGCCTTCATCAGTGCCGCCCGCGGCGGTGCTGCTTTCGACCGACTGAGCGCTGACGACGACATCCTGTCCTACCTGCCGATGGCGTGGGTCGGCGACCACCTCTTCTCCTTCGCACAGGCCATGCTCACCGGTTTCACGATCAACTGTCCGGAGTCGGCCGAGACGGTGATGGACGATCTGCGTGAGATCGGTCCGACCTATTATTTCGCCCCGCCGCGGGTGTGTTCGACGCCGATGGCCACCTGAAGATCGTCGATCGCGCGGAAGGATGTCGGCAAGCTGGCGAATGGCGCCATGTACGCACCGAACTACATCGAGAACAAGCTGAAGTTCTTCGCGCACATCAAGGAAGCGGTGGTCTTCGGCGACCGCCGCGAGATGGTCTGTGCCGTCATCAACATCGACGTTGGCGCCGTCGGCAACTGGGCCGAGCGACGCGGCCTCGCCTATTCGGGCTACACCGACTTGGCGGGCAAGCCGGAGGTGTGTGGACTGGTCCAGGAATGCATCGAGAAGGTGAATTCCGAACGGGTGGGCGAAGGGCCGCTTGCCGATTCGCAGATTCACCGTTTCCTAATTCTGCACAAGGAACTCGATCCGGACGACGACGAACTGACGCGAACGCGCAAGGTGCACCGCAACTTCGTCGCTCTCGACCTGCAGAACGTCTCGCTCGCCTCTGGTGGCGTCAAGGCACTCACCGGCATTTCCCGCACCTTCCAGAACATCGCGCCGTTCAAGGGGATGAGCGTCATCGACAACCTGATGGCCGGGCGCAATCTCATGATCCGGGCCTACGCGCGCCGCGATGGCAAGGCGGCGATCGCGCAGACGCTGGAGAAGGTCTATTCCTACTTCCCGCGGCTGCAGACGCGGCGCAGCAGCCAGGCCGCCTACACCTCGGGCGGCGAGAAGCAGATGTACGCCATCGGCCGGGCGCTGATGGCCAGTCCGCGCATGGTGCTGCTCGACGAACCATCAATGGGCTTGGCGCCGCAGATCGTCGACGAGGTGTTCGCCATCGTCAGGGACCTGAATCAGAAGGAGGGTGCGACCTTCCTGCTGGCCGAACAGAACACCAACATGACTCTGCGTTACGCCGATTTCGGCTATATTCTCGAGAATGGCCGCGTCGTGATGGAGGGGGCGGCAAGGGACCTGGCGGCGAACGAGGACGTCAAGGAGTTCTATCTCGGCCTCGCGTCGGGCGGGCGCAAGAGTTTTCGCGACGTCAAGCACTATCGCCGACGCAAGCACTGGTTGTCCTGAGCGGCCGCGCAGCAAGCGCTGTGAGCGAGCGAACGACGGCACGGATCATGGGGATGGGCGAAGAGTGAGCGAGCGCGCAACGCGGCCCATCGGCCGCGCAGCAGATGGCTGCACCACCGCCGCGGCGATGAGCAGGACAAGCACGTCGCTGTTGGCGTCGATCGGCACACTTCTGCTGGCGATTGCGCTGCCGGCCGCTGCGGCGCCAGCGGCCGGCAGCGCCCGGCCGATACCGCAGCCGGGGGACTGCGTGATCCTGCGCGAAGGCGGCAGCGGCTGGCTGCTGAAGGCGCCGACCTACTGGTTGCGTGGTACGATCGACCGGCTTGTACGCGAGCGACGGATGGCCGCGCTCTGTCCGCAGATCGGCAAGCCGATGGCGGCCTTCACGCGCGCCGACCATGCGCGCATGGCGGCGGCGGTACCCTGCGTGACGAGCGCAGCGGACGTCGGCGAAATCGAGGTGCTGCGCGTGCATGTGCGGGTGGATTCGTGGGAAACGCCGTGGTCACACCAGAACATGGCTCCGGGCTGGCTGTTTCGCGGACAGTTTCTCGATCAGACGCTGCACAAGGGATTGGTGATCGACATGGATGCCAGCTGGCTCGAGTTCTGCGAGGCGGAATCTTGAGCGGCGCACCGCTTTGCGGGGTGCGCGTTCTCGACCTGACGCGCCTGCTCCCCGGGCCGGTGGCGACGCTGCATCTCGCCGACCTCGGGGCGGACGTGATCAAGATCGAGGATCATGCGGCCGGCGATTACGCGCGCATTCTCGGCGACGGCCCGGACGGCGTCAGCATCTTCTACCGCTGTGTCAATCGCAACAAGCGTGGCTTGCGGCTCGATCTCAAGCAGGCGCAAGGCAGGGAAGTCTTCCTGCGCCTCGTGCGCGACGCCGACATCGTCGTCGAGAGCTTCCGGCCGGGGGTCAGCGACAAGCTCGGTATCGGCTACGCCGACCTGCGGGCGATCAATCCACGTCTCGTCTACTGTGCGATCACCGGCTATGGCCAGACGGGTCCGCTGGCGATGGCGGCCGGTCACGACCTCAACTACATCGGTTTTGCCGGCGTTCTCGATCAGATCGGTGTCGATGGCGGCCAGCCGGCGATCCCCAACCTGCAGGTGGGCGATCTGCTCGGTGGCGCGCTCACCGCGGCGATGGGCATCCTGGCGGCACTCTTCGACGCCCGGCGCAGCGGTCAGGGCCGTCTGGTCGATGTGGCGATGAGCGAAGCGGTGCTGGTGCACAACCTGTTTCCCTTCTTCGCCGTGCAGACCTCGGGCCATGTGCCGGCGCGCGGTGGCGATCAGCTCAGCGGCGGCGATGCCGGTTACGGCGTCTACGCCACCGCCGATGGACGCTACATGGCGGTGGCGCCGCTCGAAAGGAAGTTCTGGGACGTCTTCTGCGACGCCCTCGGGCGGGCCGACTGGAAGCCGCGGCACGCGGCGCGCGGCACCGCGGCCGCTGCCTTGCGCAGCGAACTCGCGGCGCTCTTCGCCAGCCGGGACCAGGCCGGCTGGAGCGATTTCTTTGCCGGCATCGACTGCTGCGTGACGCCGGTGCTGTCGGTCGATGAAGCCCTCCGCCATCCCCATTTCGCCGCCCGCGGCATGGTCGTCGAGGCCGACGGCGTGCGTCAGTACGCGCCGCCGCTGAAGCTCTCGGGCTGGGTCTTCGCCGTCGAGCGGACAGCCCCGTCGCCCGGCGAGCATGCGGTGGAGATCCTGCATGAGGCCGGTTTCACTGTCGACGAGGTGGCTGCCCTGCAGCAAGCGTCGGTGATCTGAGGCCAGAGCAGCTTCCCGGCTGGCGCGCGTTTCCCGCGGCACCTGCCACCGCGGCGGGTGCGCGTCCGCCAGCTTCAGGTCTTGGGCGGATCTTCCTGCGGCTGCCTGGCCTGCACGGCTGCTGTGGCGGCCTTCTGCATCTGTTCCTGCATCTGCTGCAGCAGCGTCAGCGGCCACAGCGCGGCCTGCTTCAGGGCCTCGTTGCCGCTGCCGGCTTCGACCAGACTGCCGCCCTGGGCTTCTTCAGCGGCGCCGGCCGTAGCGTAGCTGCCCGCCATCTGGCCCATCGCGCGCACGGCGTTGAGGGTCACGCACTGCATCTCGAGCCCCTGGATCGTCATCTGCAGCATCGACAGGTTCATCTTCAGCCAGTTCTCGACGGCCTTGAGGTCCCGGATCTTTTTCTCGATGTCTTCGACGTTGAGGGTCGGGGTGACCATGCCGGGCATGGAGACACCCATGCTGCCCCACATTTTCCTGGCAAAGCTCAGGGGATCTGGTACGGAATTGAGGTTCGACATTTTTCTGGCTCCGGTGTGATGGGGTGGCCCATCTTAACAAAGTTGCGTGGGTTCGGGCGGCTGCCGCCGCCGTTCGCTTTGCCGGCCTGCGGCGGCCGACGGTGGTGCAGCTTCAGACACGGTAACAGTAAAGGCGGGTGTGCCGGCGGTCGTCGACATCGATTTCGTGCGTCGCGGCGACACCGGGCACGGCGAAGCTGTTGCTGATGAAGAGGCTTCCGGGGCGCATCTCCCGGCCCACCTTCTCCCACAGGGCTGCCATCGGCGCCGGCGAGAGGAAGGCATAGACGACATTGTAGGCGGCCAGGTCGGTCTGCCATAGATCGGCCCAGCGCCATGCACAGTTGGCGCTGGCGGCGGTGCGCACGCGACCGACCAGCCAAGTGGCCGGTGCGTTCTCGACACCGGTGAACGAGGCCTCTGGCCGCGCTGCCGCCAGAGGCTGGACGATGCTGCCGATGCCCGCGCCGAGATCGAGGAAGCGCAGGTCATGGTACTCGCGCGTCAGCGCCGAGAGCGCCGCGACGGTGCGGCGGCTGGAGAAGTAGAGCGGGATCTGGCCGGACAGGGCGCCGCGATAGACGAGCAGCAGCAGCATGAAGGCGAGCAGGAACCAGCCTGGGTCGATCTGCAGCAGCGAGACGCTCCAGGCCAGCGGAGCGAAGATGGTGTGCAGGATCCGCCACCACCAGGGTTGCCGGCTGAGGGTGGCGAGGAGCAGGGCGACCCCTCCGGTGGCGAAAGCCGTCTGCGGCCACGGCAGTTCTTCGCCGCGGATACCGTAGTAGGGCCAGGCGAGTGAGAGGACGGCGAGCACGGCGGCGAACTGCAGCGCCAGTTGCCGCAGCGGTCGCGTCAACGCTGCTGCGGGCGCGTCGCCGGGGTCCGGTAGGGGGGCAGGCAGGGACAAGCAGTGGCTCCTCGAGGCTGAGCGGCGCATTGTATGTCCAGTGCCGGTTCCTGCGCTCAGCTTGCGGTTGTCGCGGCGGCTGCCGCCGGCAGTAGAAGCGCTCGCAGTGCCTCGCGCCGGGGCCGCATTCTCTGCACCGACGCCGCTTTGACGTGCCCGAAACCGCGCACCTCTTCGGGCAGCGCGGCCAGTTCGATGGCGGTGGCCAGCGTCGTCGCGTCAAGGCGTGCGAGCAGCAGTTCGATGTCGGCTTCGTAATCGGCGAGCAGTTGTCGTTCCGTTTTCCTTTCCTCGCTGCCGGCAAAGGGATCGAAGGCGGTGCCGCGCACGCCCTTGAGCGCGCTCAGTGCGCGCAGCACGCGCATCATCCACGGCCCGTAGCTGCGTTTTCCGACCCTGCCGGTCGCCGGATCGGCTTTCGCCAGCAGCGGCGGCGCCAGGTGAAAGCGGATCCGGAAGTCGCCCTCGAACTGCTCTGCCAGTTGTTGCCTGAACGCGGGGTCGGCGTGCAGTCGTGCGACTTCGTACTCGTCCTTGACTGCCAGCAGCTTGAAGTAGCTGCGCGCAACCGCCTCGCTCAGGCCGGTCGACCGCAAGGGCAGTTCGCTCGCCCGCACCCGCTCGACCAGCCGGCGGTAGCGTTCGGCGTAGCGCGCATCCTGGTAATCGGTCAGCGCAGCGATGCGGCGGCTGATTGTTTCGTCGAGGCTGGCAGCGAGCCGGTGTGCCGCCGGCTCGCTGGCCGGAATCGTCAGCCGCCGCACCGAATCCGGATCGTGCGCCGCCCGTCGGCCCCAGAGGAAGGCCTGGCGGTTCTGCTCCACCGCCGTGCCATTGAGTTCGATGGCGCGGTCGATGGCCGCCAGCGACAGCGGCACCAGCCCGTTCTGCCAGGCAACGCCGAGCAGCAGGAGATTGCCGTAGATGCCGTCGCCCATCAGGCGGCGCGACATCTCGGCCGTATCGAGGAACAGCGAGCTGCCCGCACCACAGGCCTCGTCAATCTGCTCCTGCAGGCGCTGTTGCGGGAACTGCCAGTCGGGGTTGCGGGTGAATTCGGCGGTGGGCGTTCCGGCGACGTTGATCACCGCCCGGGTCTTGCCGGCGAGAAGCTTCGACAGTGCTTCAGCGCTGGCACTGACCACCAGATCGCCGCCGATGACCGCGTCCGCCTCGCCGGTGGCGATGCGTGCCGCGTGGATGTCCTGCGGCCGGTCGGCAATCCGCAGGTGGGAGAATACGGCACCGAACTTTTGCGCCAGGCCGGTCATGTCGAGCACCGAGACGCCCTTGCCGTCGAGGTGCGCGGCCATGCCGAGCAGGGCGCCAAGCGTGACGACGCCGGTACCGCCAACGCCGGTGAGGAGGATGTTGAACGGGCGTGCGGTGCCGGCCAGCGGCGGTTCCGGGAGGGCGGGAAAGGCAGCGGTGCCGGTGGCGACGGCGCTGCCGCGACGCAGCCTGCCGCCTTCGACGGTGACGAAGCTCGGGCAGAAACCGTTCACGCACGAGAAGTCCTTGTTGCACGAGGACTGGTCGATGGCCCGCTTGCGACCGAACTCGGTCTGCACGGGAACGATCGACAGGCAGTTGGACTGCACACCGCAGTCGCCGCATCCTTCGCACACCGCTTCGTTGATGAACACGCGCCGGGCCGGATCGGCGAGCTTGCCGCGCTTGCGCCGGCGGCGCTTCTCGGTGGCGCAGGTCTGCTCGTAGATGAGGATCGACACACCGCGATGCTCGCGCAGTTCACGTTGCACGGCGTCGAGCCGGTCGCGGTGATGCACCGGCGTGTTCGGCGCCAGGTCGCGTACCTGCCGGTACTTCGCCGGCTCGTCGGTGACGATGACGATGCGGCTGATTCCTTCGGCCTCGAGTTGGCGCGTCAGCTGGCCGACGCTCAACTGGCCGTCGACCGGCTGTCCGCCGGTCATCGCGACGGCGTCGTTGTAGAGGATCTTGTAGGTGATTGAGACGCCGGCTGCCACCGACTGCCGGATGGCCAGCAGGCCGGAATGGAAGTAGGTGCCGTCGCCGAGGTTGGCGAAGATGTGGCGGTCGCCGGAGAACGGCGCCTGGCCGACCCAGGTCACGCCTTCGCCGCCCATGTGGGTGAAGGTCGCGGTATTGCGATCCATCCACGTCACCATGTAGTGGCAACCGATGCCGGCGACGGCGCGCGAGCCTGCCGGCAGGCGGGTCGAGGTATTGTGCGGGCAGCCGGAACAGAAGTACGGCGTGCGCTGAATGGCGGTGCCGCCGGCGATCGGCGGCGTCGCTGCGGCGAGACTCTGCTGCTTGGCTTCGAGCAGCTGCAGGCGGGCCTCGATTGCCGGCGAGGTGAAGAAGTGGCCGATGCGCGCTGCCAGTGCGCGTGCCACCTGCGCCACCGACAGCTCGCCGGCTGCCGGCAGCAGCCAGTCGCCGTGGCGCAGGTGGCCGCTGCCGGTCGGCAGCAACGACCATTCGCCCTTCTCGTCGAACTTGCCGACGACGCGCGGCCGCACATCCTCGCGCCAGTTGTACAGTTCCTCCTTCAACTGGTACTCGAGCAGCTGTCGTTTCTCCTCGACCACCAGGATCTCCTCGAGGCCCTCGGCGAAGCGGCGCACGCCGTCGGCTTCGAGCGGCCAGACCATGCCGACCTTGTACAGCCGGATGCCGATCCGGGACGCCAGTTCGTCGTCGATGCCGAGCTCGTCGAGTGCCTGACGGACGTCGAGATAGGCCTTGCCGGCGGTGATGATGCCGAGGCGCGCGGGGCTGGCGGGATCGTTGCTGTCGATCAGCACACGGTTCAGGTGGTTGGCCCGGCAGTAGGCGAGTGCCGCGTACAGCTTGTGGTTGAGCAGGCGGGCTTCCTGTTGCAGCGGCGGATCGGGCCAGCGGATGTTGAGACCGTGCGGGTCATTGGTCGGCATCTCGAAGTCGTCGGGCAGGCGAATGACGGTGGCCGCCGGGTCGATCGCTACCGATGCCGAGGTTTCGACGGTATCGGCAAGCGCCTTCATCACCACCCAGCAGCCCGAGTAGCGGCTCATCGCCCAGCCGTGCAGGCCGTAATCGAGATACTCCTGAACGTTGGCCGGGTAGAGGACCGGCATCATCACCGCCTTGAAGACATGCTCGGTCTGGTGTGGCAGCGTCGATGACTTCGCCGCGTGATCGTCGCCGGCGATGACCAGCACGCCGCCCTTGCTGGCGGTGCCGGCGGCATTGGCGTGGCGGAAGACGTCGCCACAGCGGTCGACGCCGGGACCCTTGCCGTACCACATGGCGAAGACGCCGTCGTAGCGGCTGCCGGGGAAGAGCCCGAGTTGCTGCGTTCCCCAGACCGCGGTCGCTGCCAGGTCCTCGTTCACCGCCGGCTGAAAGACGATGCGGTGGGTGTCGAGATGCGGCTTCGCTTTCCACAGGGCCTGGTCGAGACCGCCGAGCGGACTGCCCCGGTAGCCGGAGATGAAACCCGCGGTATTGAGACCGGCCGCTGCATCGCGCAGTGCCTGCAGCATCGGCAGCCGCACCAGTGCTTGCGTGCCGCTGAGGAAGACGCGGCCCGAGGTCGCCGTGTACCGGCTATCGAGCGTGATCGACAGCTCACCCATGGTGTCTCCTCCTTTTCTGGCCGCCGTTCGCCGATGCGGCGATGCTTCGGCCCGGCACCGGCAAGTGGCGCTGCGCCGGCGTCTGGCCCGCCCGTTACCTCGTCTGACCGTTGGCCGGCGGGCTGGTTGCTTTGCCGGCGGGGCTTTTCGCGCATCAGGCCGGCGGCAGCATCTTGCCCGGGTTGAGCAGGTTGTCCGGGTCCAGTGCTGCCTTGATCGCCCGCATGACCGCCAGTGCCTCGTCACCATGCTCGCGCAGCATGAAGCGTGTCTTGCCGATGCCGATGCCGTGTTCGCCGCTGCAGGTTCCATCCATCGCCAGCGCCCGCTCGACGACGCGCTCGTTGATCCACTCGGCCTCCTGCAGATCGTGTCGCTTCGCCGGGTCGACGAGAACGACGAGGTGAAAGTTGCCGTCGCCGACATGGCCGAACAGCGCCACCGGAATCGATACGCGGGCGATGTCCGCGCTGGTCTCGCCGATGCACTCGGCGAGACGGGAAATCGGTACACAGACGTCGGTCGGAAAGGCGCGACATCCCGGCCTGAGCTGCAGGCAGGCGAAGTAGGCATGGTGGCGGGCGTGCCACAGGCGCGTGCGGTCTTCGGTGTGCGTTGCCCAGGCGAAATCCTGGCCGCCGTGGTTGCCGGCGACAGCCTGCACCACCCCGGCCTGTTCGCTGACCGACGCCGGGCTGCCATGAAATTCGAAGAACAGCGTCGGCAGCTCCTTCAGCGCCGTGTGGCTGTAGCGGTTGACTGCGGCCAGCGTCAACGGGTCGAGCAGCTCGATGCGTGCCACCGGGATCCCCGCCTGGATCGTCTCGATGACCGTGTCGACGGCGCCGGCGACGCTGGCGAAGGCGCAGACCGCCGCCGACATGGCTTCCGGGAGCGGCTGCAGGCGCAGCGTCAGCTCGGTGATGATGGCGAGCGTGCCCTCCGAGCCGATCAGGAGACGCGTCAGATCGTAACCGGCGGAGGACTTGCGTGCACGGCCGCCGCTGCGCAGGATGCGCCCGTCGGCGAGGACGGCGGTGAGGCCGAGGACGTTTTCGCGCATGGTGCCGTAGCGGACGGCGTTGGTTCCCGAGGCGCGGGTCGCCGCCATGCCGCCGAGCGAGGCATCGGCCCCCGGGTCGATGGGAAAGAAGAGTCCGCTCCCTTTCAGTGCCGCGTTGAGCTGCAGGCGAGTCACTCCCGCCTCGACCGTGGCGTCGAGGTCCTCAATGCGCGTTGCAAGAATCCGGTTCATCCGCGCGAGGCTGATGGTGATGCCGCCGGCGGTTGCCAGCACCTGCCCTTCGACCGAACTGCCGCTGCCGAAGGCGATCATCGGCACGCGATACTGTCGACACAGGCGGGCGACTTCCGCCACTTCCTGCGTGCTGTCGACGAAGACCACGCCATCGGGCAGTGCGGCGGGGTGTATCGATTCGTCGCGCCCGTGCTGCGCGAGAATCGACTCGCCCTGCGCGAAGCGCGCAGCGAAGCGCTGCCGCAGACCGCTGCTGACTGCCGGCGGCAGCGGTCGCCGTGCGGGGGGGCTGGAGTGGCTCATCTTGGTTCGCTCGCGGGAACTGGATGCCGGCCGATTCTACGCCGTCGGCCGCCAACCGTGCAGCAGTTGCGGTTGGCCGCCCGGCCATCGGCGTTCGCATGCCGCCAGGGCGAAAAACCATTTGACAATCCGTCCTTCGAGCTTCAGAATTGCGGGTTCTTGGCTGGAGGGATACCCAAGTGGCCAACGGGATCAGACTGTAAATCTGACGGCTCTGCCTTCGAAGGTTCGAATCCTTCTCCCTCCACCACAAGCGCCGCTGCTGGTGATGGCGTTCAATCGTTCTTCGGGTAATGGTTTTGCGGGTGTAGCTCAATGGTAGAGCTGAAGCCTTCCAAGCTTATGACGAGGGTTCGATTCCCTTCACCCGCTCCAGGCTGCAGCCGCAGAATTGCTTCAGGCTCCTCGATTATCGATGCCCATGTAGCTCAGCGGTAGAGCACTCCCTTGGTAAGGGAGAGGTCGACAGTTCAATTCTGTCCATGGGCACCAGCGATTGGTGCTGTAGGTTCATTGTTAACTTCTAACGTCTTGAGGTACCGGTAATGGCCAAGGGAAAATTTGAACGCACGAAGCCGCACGTCAATGTAGGCACGATTGGACACGTGGATCACGGGAAGACGACGCTGACGGCGGCGATCACGACCATTCTGGCGAAGAAGTTCGGTGGAGTGGCGAAGGCGTACGACCAGATTGACGCGGCGCCGGAGGAGAAGGCGCGTGGGATCACGATCAACACGGCGCACGTGGAATACGAGACGTCGAAGCGTCACTATGCGCACGTGGATTGCCCGGGTCACGCGGACTACATCAAGAACATGATCACGGGTGCGGCGCAGATGGACGGGGCGATTCTGGTGGTGTCGGCGGCGGATGGCCCGATGCCGCAGACGCGGGAGCACATTCTGCTGGCGCGGCAGGTTGGTGTTCCGTTCATTGTGGTGTACCTGAACAAGTGCGACATGGTGGACGATGCGGAGCTTCTGGAGCTGGTGGACATGGAGGTTCGCGAGCTGCTGTCGAAGTACGAGTTTCCGGGTGATGACATTCCGATCATTCAGGGTTCGGCGCTGAAGGCTCTGGAAGGCGACACGGGGCCGCAGGGTGAGGGTTCGGTGATGGCGCTGGCGGATGCGCTGGATGCGTACATTCCGACACCGCAGCGCGCGGTGGACAAGCCGTTCCTGCTGCCGATCGAGGATGTGTTCTCGATTTCCGGTCGCGGGACGGTGGTGACGGGTCGTGTCGAGCGTGGTGTGGTGAAGGTGGGCGAAGAGGTAGAGATTGTTGGCATCCGTCCGACGGTGAAGACGACGTGTACGGGCGTGGAGATGTTCCGCAAGCTGCTTGACCAGGGTCAGGCGGGCGACAACGTTGGTGTGCTGCTGCGCGGGACGAAGCGTGATGATGTGGAGCGTGGCCAGGTTCTGGCGAAGCCGGGATCGATCAAGCCGCACACGCACTTCACGGGCGAGGTGTACTGTCTGTCGAAGGAAGAGGGTGGTCGTCACACGCCGTTCTTCAACAACTATCGTCCGCAGTTCTACTTCCGCACGACGGACGTGACGGGCGCGATCGCGATGCCGGAGGGTGTCGAGATGGTGATGCCGGGCGACAACGTGCAGATGACGGTGAAGCTGATCTCGCCGATCGCCATGGAAGAAGGTCTGCGTTTCGCGATTCGCGAAGGTGGCCGCACCGTCGGCGCCGGCGTCGTCGCCAAGATCATCGAGTAGTTCCGGTAAAGGTTCATGGGCGGCGCCGATCTGCGGCGCCGCCGTAGTTCTGCCGCAGGGGTATAGCTCAACTGGCAGAGCGTCGGTCTCCAAAACCGAAGGTTGGGGGTTCGATTCCCTCTGCCCCTGCCACACATGTAACCAAAGCGGACGAGATGGCCGATAAATTCAAGTTTGCGCTGGCGGTACTGCTGCTGATGGCCGGCATTGCTGGCTTCTACCTCCTGGCGGAGCAGGCGATGATCCTGCGCGTGCTCGCCGTCATGGCCGGCACCGCTCTCGCCGTCGTGGTCGCCTGGAAGACCGAGCAGGGGCGGCGCTTCTTCGACTTTGCGCGTGACTCCGTGACCGAAGCGAAGAAGGTCGTCTGGCCGTCGCGCAAGGAGACGATGCAGACAACCGGCATGGTGTTCGCGTTCGTGGTGGTGATGGCCCTTTTTCTCTGGCTGACCGACAAGAGCCTGGAATGGCTGATGTATGACCTGGTCCTCGGGTGGAGAAAATCATGAGCATGCGCTGGTACGTCGTACACGCCTACTCGGGCTTTGAGAAGAGCGTGCAGCGCGCCTTGCTGGAGCGTGTTCAGCGGCAGGGGATGACGGAGCATTTTGGCCGCATCCTGGTGCCGGTGGAAGAGGTCGTCGAACTGAAGATGGGCCAGAAAAGCATTTCCGAGCGCAAGTTCTTCCCCGGCTACGTGCTGGTGGAAATGGAAATGAACGACGAATCGTGGCACTTGGTGAAAAGCACGCCGAAGGTGACGGGTTTCGTCGGTGGCACGGCCAACAAGCCGAGCCCGATTTCCGAGAAGGAAGTCGCGAAGATCATGCAGCAGATGCAGGAAGGCGTGGACAAGCCACGGCCGAAGGTGCTGTTCGAGCCTGGCGAGGTGGTGCGTGTCAAGGAGGGGCCGTTCACGGATTTCCATGGCGCCGTCGAGCACGTGAACTATGAGAAGAACCGGTTGCGCGTGTCAGTGACCATCTTTGGCCGGCCGACGCCGGTGGAACTGGAGTTCGGACAGGTCGAGAAGGCCTGATTCCGGCCTCGGTCGCGGTGCGTTGAGCGCGCTCGATGCACCGCAGCAGTGCGGCTCTAGGGCCGCGTTTGTCGTTTGGGGAGCGCTCGCGCGAGCGCGTTCGAACCCGCTCACAGGAGTCGTACGGTGGCAAAGAAAATCATTGGTTACATCAAGTTGCAGGTGCCGGCGGGGAAGGCAAACCCGTCGCCGCCGATTGGTCCGGCGCTCGGTCAGCGGGGCCTGAACATCATGGAGTTCTGCAAGTCGTTCAATGCGCAGACGCAGGGGCTCGAGCCGGGATTGCCGATTCCGGTGGTGATCACCGCCTTCGCCGACAAGAGCTTCACCTTCATCATGAAGACGCCGCCGGCAACGGTCCTGATCAAGAAGGCGATCGGAGTTCAGAAGGGTAGCGCCAAGCCGCACACGGCCAAGGTCGGTACGCTGACGCGTGCGCAGTGCGAGGCGATTGCGACGCAGAAGATGCCCGACCTGACGGCGGCTGACATGGAAGCAGCGGTGCGCACCATCGCAGGCAGTGCCCGTACGATGGGCGTTACGGTTGAGGGAGTGTGAGATGGCAAGCTTGAGCAAACGTCAGAAGGCGCTGCAGGGCAAGGTCGAACGTACCAGGAGCTATCCGGTTGCGGAAGCGCTGAAGCTCGCCAAGGAGTGTGCGACCGCCAAGTTCGACGAGTCGATCGATGCCGCGGTCTGCCTCGGCGTCGATCCGCGGAAGTCCGATCAGATCGTGCGCGGCTCGGTGGTTCTGCCGGCCGGTACCGGCAAGACGATCCGTGTCGCCGTCTTCGCCCAGGGCGACAAGGCGGCTGCGGCCAAGGCGGCGGGTGCCGATATCGTCGGCTTCGAGGATCTGGCGGCCGAGATCAAGTCCGGGGTCATCAACTTCGACCGCGTCATCGCCACTCCGGACGCCATGCGCGTGGTCGGTCAACTCGGACAGATCCTCGGTCCGCGCGGGCTGATGCCGAACCCGAAGGTGGGGACGGTGACCATGGATGTCGCCACGGCGGTGCAGAACGCCAAGGCGGGACAGGTCCAGTATCGTACCGACAAGGCCGGCATCATCCACAGCACGATCGGTCGCGCGTCGTTCGACGCCGACAAGCTGGCGAGCAACCTCAAGGCTCTGGTCGACGCGTTGATCAAGGCCAAGCCAGCCGCATCAAAGGGGCAGTACGTGCGCCGCGTGGCCGTCGCGAGCACGATGGGCCCGGGTGTCCGCGTCGATGCCTCGACGCTCTAGGAAGGGAAACAAGGAATCGGGCCTGGCGCCAGGCGCCTGGCCCCGGCAAGGAACTTTGTAGGGCTACCGGCAGGCGTACGCGCAGTGCCGGTAGATCGTCAAAGACCGCAGGTGTCGACGACGCTCTCTTGTCGCGACTTAAGTGTGTGAGCGGCCTGCGTAGACGGTGTGCCCGGAAAAGGATTTCGCAGCGACGGACTTCAGGCCTGTGCTGCCACCCCTGATCATGGTCGCCGTGGGTGCGGTGCATCCAGCCGGATGTGCCGTTTGTTGACTTGATGGGAGGAAGGGCCTGTGGGTCTCAATCTTGATGATAAGAAAGTCGTCGTAGCCGAGGTGGCGGCAAAGGTCGCCACGGCGCAGACCATCGTTCTCGCCGAGTACAACGGCTTGCCGGTGGCGCATCTGACTCGTCTGCGCGCCCAGGCACGTGCTTCGGGCGTCTACCTGCGTGTGGTGAAGAACACGCTGGTACGGCGGGCCGTCGAAGGCACTGTCTTCGCCGGGCTGGCCGAGCAGATGACCGGACCACTGATGTACGGCATGTCGGAAGATCCGGTTGCTGCAGCAAAGGTGCTCAACGATTTTGCCAAGACCAATGACAAGCTGATTCTGAGGGCCGGTAGTTTTGCTGGCCAGGTGCTCGACAAGGCCGCCGTCCAGGCGCTGGCGTCGATCCCCAGCCGCAACGAGTTGCTCGCCCAGTTGCTGGGAGTCATGCAGGCGCCGGTCACCGGTTTCGCCTGTGCGCTTTCCGCCTTGGCCAAGCAGCGTGAAGAAGCCGTTGCCTGAGTGCGCAGTCAGCTTTTTTTGTTTCCAGATCTAGGAGTTAGTGATTATGGCTATTAGCAAGCAAGACATCCTCGATGCCGTTGGCGCGATGACTGTCATGGAACTGAACGACCTCGTCAAGGCGTTCGAGGAGAAGTTTGGCGTCTCGGCAGCATCGATGGCAGTCGCGGCGCCGGGCGCGGCCGCCCCGGTGGTTGAGGAACAGACCGAGTTCACGGTGGTTCTGGCAGGAATCGGCGAGAAGAAGGTCGAAGTCATCAAGGTCGTTCGCGCGGCGACCGGTCTTGGCCTCAAGGAAGCCAAGGATCTCGTCGACAGCGCCCCGAAGGCGGTCAAGGAAGCCATCTCCAAGGCAGACGCGGAAGCCCTCAAGAAGCAGCTCGAGGACGCCGGAGCGAAGGTCGAGGTCAAGTAATACCGGCAAGGCAGGCTGGGCTGGCGGCCTACCGGCTGCCAGCCCTTTTCTGCTTTTCCGGAAACGGCTGTGCGTTCGTGGTCCTGGGACGCACTGCCTTGCAGCGTGCAAACGCAAGAACGACTGGCTCTGGCTCGAGCGAAACTCCTCGCTGCCAGCCCGCCGGCCAGTCATGTTGCGTTTGTCCGTTGCGAACCGGCGGATGTGGCTTCCCTCGCCGGATCGCTAGAGGATTTGCCCTGTGAGTTCGGAGCGACCATGACCTACTCCTATACCGAGAAGAAGCGTATCCGCAAGAGTTTCGCGAAGCGTGCCAGCGTGCTCGAGGTGCCCTTCCTGTTGGCGACGCAACTGGAATCCTTCACCGCCTTCCTGCAGGCCAGCGTGCCTCCAGGACAGCGCCGGAACCAGGGGCTGCAGGCCGCTTTCTCCTCGATCTTTCCGATCGTCAGTCACAGCGGCAACGCGCGCCTGGAGTTCGTCAGCTATACGCTGTCCGAGCCGGCCTTCGACGTTACCGAATGCCAGCAGCGCGGACTCACCTTCGCATCGGCTCTGCGGGCCAAGGTGCGGCTGGTGATACTCGATCGCGAGGTGCCCGATACGATCAAGGAGGTCAAGGAGCAGGAGGTCTACATGGGCGAGATCCCGCTGATGACTTCCACCGGCTCGTTCGTCATCAACGGCACCGAGCGGGTGATCGTTTCGCAGCTGCATCGCTCGCCGGGCGTCTTCTTCGAACACGACCGCGGCAAGACACACAGTTCGGGCAAGCTGCTGTTCTCGGCGCGGGTGATTCCCTATCGCGGGTCGTGGCTGGATTTCGAGTTCGATCCGAAGGATCTGCTGTTCTTCCGCGTCGACCGTCGCCGCAAGATGCCGGTGACGACGCTGCTCAAGGCCATCGGCCTGACGCCGCAGCGGATTCTCCTCGAGTTCTTCGAGTTCGACACCTTCTACATCGGCAAGCGGGTGACCGAGTTCGCGCTCGTTCCCGAGCGCTTGCGCGGCGAGGTCGCCCGTTTCGATTTCAACGACTCGTCGGGCAGGCTGATCATCGCCAAGGACAAGCGGATCACGGCCAAGCACATCCGCGAACTCGACGCTGCCGGCATGAAGCAGGTGGCTGTTCCCGACGACTTCCTGATCGGGCGCGTGATCGGTGAAGACGTGATCGACGAGAACACCGGTGAGATTCTCGCCAACGCCAATGACGAGATCACCGAGACGCTGCTGGCGAAGCTGGTCGAGGCGGGCGTCGAGTCGCTGCATACGCTCTACATCAACGATCTCGACCGTGGTGCCTTCATTTCACAGACCCTGCGCACGGACGAGACGCTTTCGCGCCAGGCGGCGCGGGTCGCCATCTACCGCATGATGCGACCGGGCGAGCCGCCGACCGAGGAAGCCGTCGAGATTCTGTTCAACGGGTTGTTCTACTCCGACGACCGCTACGACCTGTCGGCTGTCGGCCGCATGAAGTTCAACCGCCGCGTGGCGCGCAAGGACGTGCTCGAGCACAAGGTGATGGTCCGGCAGGCGCCGGCGAAGCGCGAAGCCATCGTCAAGCTGATCAACGAGGTGGTCGGCAATTCGGTGACTTCGGTCGAACAGGTGCTTGCCGAGTTGAGCCACGGACCGCGGGCCGTCGCCGAGAACCTGACACACGAGGCCGCGTCGAGCCTGCTCGAGGCGCTGAAGGGTCTCGGTGTCGCGGGAGAGGTGCGCGAACAGCTGACCCTGTCGCCGCGCGATGTCGTCGAAGTGATCAAGTTGCTCGTCGAGCTGCGCAACGGCCGCGGCGAGATCGACGACATCGACCATCTCGGTAACCGGCGGGTACGTTCGGTCGGTGAACTGGCGGAGAACCAGTTCCGCGCCGGCCTGGTGCGCGTCGAGCGTGCGGTCAAGGAGCGCCTGTCGCAGGCCGAGTCGGACAACCTGATGCCGCATGATCTGATCAACGCCAAGCCGATCAGCGCCGCCGTGCGCGAGTTCTTCGGTTCGAGCCAGTTGTCGCAGTTCATGGACCAGACCAACCCGCTGTCCGAGATCACCCACAAGCGTCGCGTCTCGGCGCTTGGCCCCGGCGGTCTGACGCGCGAGCGCGCCGGATTCGAGGTGCGTGACGTGCATCCGACGCACTACGGGCGGGTTTGCCCGATCGAAACGCCAGAGGGTCCGAACATCGGCCTGATCAACTCGCTGGCGCTCTTCGCGCGCACCAACGAGTATGGTTTTCTCGAGACCCCGTACCGCAAGGTCGTCGACGGCCGCGTGAGCGATCAGATCGAGTACCTGTCGGCGATCGAGGAGGGGGCCTACATCATTGCCCAGGCCAATTCGGAGATCGGCGAGGAGGGGGCTCTGCGCGATCAGCTGGTCACCTGTCGCGAGAAGGGTGAAACCATTCTTGCCGAGCCGGCGCGTGTGCAATACATGGACGTTGCGCCGAGCCAGATCGTCTCGGTGGCGGCCTCGCTGATCCCCTTCCTCGAGCACGACGATGCCAACCGTGCGCTCATGGGAGCCAACATGCAGCGGCAGGCCGTGCCGTGCCTGCGCCCCGAGAAGCCGCTGGTGGGGACGGGCATCGAGCGGACGGTGGCGGTCGACTCGGGTACCGCGGTACAGGCGCTGCGCGGCGGGCTGGTGGACTACGTCGACGCTTCGCGTGTCGTCGTTCGCGTCAACGACGACGAGACCGGACCGGGCGAGGTCGGGGTCGATATCTACAACCTCGTCAAGTACACCCGATCCAACCAGAACACCAACATCAACCAGCGGCCGCTGGTTCGTGTCGGCGATCTGATCGCCAAGGGGGATGTGGTTGCCGACGGCGCTTCGACCGACAAGGGCGAACTGGCGCTGGGCCAGAACATGCTGGTCGCCTTCATGCCCTGGAACGGCTACAACTTCGAGGATTCGATCCTGATCTCCGAGCGCGTCGTCGCCGAGGATCGCTTCACCTCGATCCACATCGAGGAACTGACGGTCGTCGCGCGTGACACCAAGCTGGGGCCGGAGGAGATCACGCGTGACATCGCCTCGCTCGGTGAGTCGCAGCTCTCGCGTCTCGACGAGTCGGGAATCGTCTACATCGGTGCCGAAGTCGAGGCTGGCGACGTGCTGGTGGGCAAGGTGACGCCCAAGGGCGAAACCCAGCTGACACCGGAAGAGAAACTGCTGCGGGCGATTTTTGGCGAGAAGGCGTCCGACGTGAAGGACACCTCTCTGCGCGTGCAATCGGGAATCTCCGGTACGGTCATCGATGTGCAGGTCTTCACGCGGGAAGGCATCGAGCGTGACAAGCGCGCGCAATCGATCATCGACGATCACTTGCGCAGCTACAAGCTCGACCTTGCCGATCAATTGCGCATCGTCGAAAGGGATGCCTTTGCGCGCGCCGAGCGAATGATTGTCGGCAAACCGGCAAACGGTGGTCCAAAGCGGCTGGCCAAGGGGACCCCGGTCAGCGCCGAATACCTCGAGGGCATCGACCCGCATCACTGGTTCGACATCCGCATGGCGGACGAGGAGGTTGCGCAGCAACTGGAGTCGCTGCGGGAAGGTCTCGAGCAGACCCGCAAGGGCTTCGACGTTGCTTTCGAAGAGAAACGCAAGAAGCTGACACAGGGCGACGAACTCCCTCCCGGCGTGCAGAAGATGGTCAAGGTCTATGTTGCCGTCAAGCGCCGCCTGCAGGCGGGCGACAAGATGGCAGGCCGGCACGGCAACAAGGGCGTCGTCTCGCGCATCGTGCCGGTCGAGGACATGCCATACATGGCGGATGGGCGCCCGGTCGACATCGTTTTGAACCCGCTCGGGGTGCCCTCGCGGATGAACGTCGGCCAGATTCTCGAGGTCCATCTCGGACTGGCGGCGAAGGGGCTGGGAACGAGGATCGGCGACATGCTTCGCCGCCAGGCCAGCGCCGAAGAGGTCCGCGGATTGCTGGACCAGATCTACAACGGGACCGGCAAGCCGGAACGGCTCGACGAGCTCAACGACGTCGAGATTCTCGAGATGGCGGGCAACCTCGAGGCGGGCGTACCGTTTGCGACGCCCGTTTTCGATGGTGCCAAGGAATCGGAAATCAAGGCGGTCCTGGCGCTCGCCGGGATGCCGCCATCTGCCCAGATGACGCTCTACGATGGCCGCACCGGCGAGCAGTTCGAGCGGCAGGTCACCGTTGGCTACATGCACGTGCTGAAATTGCACCATCTGGTCGATGACAAGATGCATGCCCGCTCGACCGGGCCGTACTCGCTGGTGACGCAGCAGCCGCTCGGTGGCAAGGCGCAGTTCGGTGGCCAGCGCTTCGGCGAGATGGAGGTGTGGGCGCTCGAGGCGTACGGGTCTTCCTATGTGCTGCAGGAAATGCTCACCGTCAAGTCCGACGACGTCAATGGTCGGACCAAGGTCTACGAGAACATCGTCAAGGGTGATCACAAGATCGACGCCGGCATGCCGGAGTCGTTCAACGTCCTGGTCAAGGAAATCCGTTCGTTGGCGATCGATATCGATCTGGAACGTTTCTGATCTGTTGGCAAGGGGGTGGGCGAGCACCAGGGTGCTGCGGCATCAGGGATCGCCACCCCAGACGGCTCACTCCTCACTGGAGCAAAAGATGAAAGCATTGCTTGATTTGTTTAAGCAGGTGACGCAGGAAGAGCAGTTCGACGCGATCACCATCGGTCTCGCCTCGCCGGACAAGATCCGCTCCTGGTCCTATGGCGAAGTCAAGAAGCCGGAAACGATCAACTACCGGACCTTCAAGCCGGAGCGTGACGGACTCTTCTGCGCCAAGATCTTCGGCCCGATCAAGGACTACGAGTGTCTCTGCGGGAAGTACAAGCGGCTCAAGCATCGTGGCGTGATCTGCGAGAAGTGTGGCGTCGAGGTGACGCTGGCGAAGGTTCGTCGCGAGCGCATGGCGCATATCGAACTGGCCAGCCCGGTGGCGCACATCTGGTTCCTGAAGAGCTTGCCGAGCCGCCTCGGCATGGTGCTCGACATGACTCTGCGTGACATCGAGCGGGTGCTCTACTTCGAGGCCTTCGTCGTCTTCGATCCAGGGATGACGCCTCTCGTCCGCGGTCAGCTGCTGACTGAGGATGACTATCTTGCCAAGGTCGAGGAGTACGGCGACGACTTCTCTGCCGCCATGGGCGCGGAAGGAATCCGCGAGTTGCTCCGCTCGATCGATCTGACGCGCGAGGTCGAGACCCTGCGTGGCGAACTCGAGACCACCAACTCGGAGACCAAGAGCAAGAAGTTCTCGAAGCGGCTCAAGGTCCTCGAGGGCTTCCAGAAGTCCGGTATCAAGCCCGAGTGGATGGTGCTCGAGGTCTTGCCGGTGCTGCCGCCCGACCTGCGTCCGCTGGTCCCGCTCGACGGCGGTCGTTTCGCGACTTCGGACCTCAACGATCTCTATCGTCGGGTGATCAACCGCAACAACCGTCTGAAGCGACTGCTCGAGCTGAAGGCGCCGGAGATCATCGTGCGCAACGAGAAGCGCATGCTGCAGGAGGCCGTCGATTCGCTGCTCGACAACGGCCGCCGCGGCAAGGCGATGACCGGCGCCAACAAGCGCCCGCTGAAGTCGCTCGCCGACATGATCAAGGGCAAGGGCGGTCGTTTCCGGCAGAACCTCCTGGGCAAGCGGGTCGACTATTCCGGGCGCTCGGTGATCGTCGTCGGCCCACAGCTCAAGCTGCATCAGTGCGGGTTGCCGAAGCTGATGGCGCTCGAGCTGTTCAAGCCCTTCATCTTCAACCGCCTCGAGGTGATGGGTCTGGCGACCACCATCAAACAGGCGAAGAAGATGGTCGAGACGCAGGAATCGGTCGTCTGGGACATCCTGGAGGAGGTCATTCGCGAGCATCCGATCATGCTCAACCGGGCGCCGACGCTGCACCGGCTTGGCATCCAGGCTTTCGAGCCGACGCTGATCGAGGGCAAGGCGATCCAGTTGCACCCACTGGTCTGCGCTGCCTTCAATGCCGACTTCGACGGGGACCAGATGGCGGTGCACGTGCCGCTCTCGCTCGAGGCGCAGATGGAGGCGCGGACGCTGATGCTGGCGTCGAACAATGTCCTCTCGCCGGCGAACGGCGAGCCGATCATCGTGCCGTCGCAGGATATCGTTCTCGGCCTGTACTACGCGACTCGCGAGCGCGTCAACGCTCGCGGCGAGGGCATGCTTTTTCCCGATCTCGCCGAAGTGACGCGCGCCATGCAGGCCGGTGAACTCGACCTGCACGCGCGTATCGTCGTGCGTATCGCCGAGTACGAGAAGGATGAAGCCGGCGGCTGGCTGGAGAAAACGACGCGCTACCAGACGACCGCCGGGCGCGCGCTGCTGTCGGAGATTCTGCCCAAGGGCCTGCCTTTCAGCCTGATCGACAAGACGCTGAAGAAGAAGGAGATCTCGCGGCTGATCAACGCCGCGTTCCGCCGCTGCGGTCTCAAGGAGACGGTCGTTTTTGCCGACAAGCTGATGCAGAACGGGTACCGATTGGCCACCCGCGCCGGCATCTCGATCTGTTCCGACGACATGCTGGTGCCGGCACAGAAGCGCGAGATCATCGCTGCCGCGGAAGCCGAGGTGAAGGAGATCGAAAGCCAGTACACCAACGGTCTGGTGACCAACGGCGAGCGTTACAACAAGGTGGTTGATATCTGGGGCCGTACCGGCGATCAGGTGGCCAAGGTGATGATGGACCAGCTCGGCCACGAGGAAGTGCTCAATCGCCAGGGCGTGCAGGAGAAGCAGGAGTCCTTCAACTCGATCTTCATGATGGCCGACTCGGGGGCGCGTGGTTCTGCGGCGCAGATTCGCCAGTTGGCGGGCATGCGCGGTCTGATGGCGAAGCCGGACGGGTCGATCATCGAAACACCGATCACCACCAACTTCCGCGAAGGTCTCAACGTTCTGCAATACTTCATTTCCACCCACGGCGCACGCAAGGGTCTCGCCGATACCGCGCTGAAGACTGCCAACTCCGGTTACCTGACGCGCCGCCTGGTCGACGTGACGCAGGACCTGGTCGTCATCGAGGAGGATTGCGGAACCGGCAACGGGGTCACGATGAAGGCGCTGATCGAAGGTGGCGAGGTGATTGAAGCCCTGCGCGAGAGAATTCTCGGCCGCGTCACGGCAGCCGACCTGATTCACCCCGATACCCAGGAGACGGTGATCGAAGCCGGCACGCTGATCAGCGAGGACCACTGTGATCTGATCGATCAGCTGGGAATCGACGAGGTCAAGGCACGGACACCGCTGACCTGCGAGACGAGATACGGTCTCTGCGGCAAGTGCTACGGGCGTGACCTCGGCCGCGGATCGCCAGTCAATGTCGGCGAGGCGGTGGGCGTCATTGCGGCGCAATCGATTGGGGAGCCAGGCACCCAGCTGACCATGCGGACCTTTCACGTCGGCGGCGCAGCCTCGCGTGCCGCGGTTGCCAGTCACGTCGAAACGCACAGCGCCGGGGTGGTCCGTTTCACCTCGACGATGCGCTATGTCACCAGTGCCAAGGGCGAGAAGATCGTCATCACACGTTCCGGCGAGATCCTGATCACCGACGACAACGGTCGCGAGCGCGAGAAGCACAAGCTTCCCTACGGCGCAACGCTGCAGGTCGAGGATGCGCAGTCTGTCAAGGCGGGCGCACGGCTGGCCAGCTGGGATCCGCACACGCGACCGATCATCGCCGAGTATTCGGGTCTGGTGAAGTTCGAGAACGTCGAGGAAGGCGTCACCGTTGCCAAGCAGATCGACGAAGTGACCGGTCTGTCGACGCTGGTGGTCATCGATCCCAAGCGTGGCGGCAAGATGCCGAGCAAGGGACTGCGGCCGCAGGTGCGTCTCTTCGAGCCCGATGGCGAGGAAGTCAGGATGCATGGCAGCGACCATCCGGTGACGATCACCTTTCAGGTCGGTGCCATCATCAACGTTCTCGACGGTCAGCAGATCTCGGTGGGCGACGTCCTCGCCCGCCTGCCGCAGGAGTCGGCGAAGACGCGTGACATCACCGGAGGTCTGCCGCGCGTCGCCGAACTCTTCGAGGCACGCACACCCAAGGACGCGGGCATGCTGGCCGAGTTCACCGGCACCATGTCCTTCGGCAAGGATACCAAGGGCAAGCAGCGACTGGTCATCACCGATCTCGAAGGCATCACGCACGAGTACCTGATCCTCAAGGACAAGCACGTCCTGGTTCATGACGGACAGGTGGTGAACAAGGGTGAGCTGATCGTCGACGGTGCGCCCGATCCGCACGACATCCTGCGCCTGCTGGGGGTGGAGGCGCTGGCGGTGTACATCACCGACGAGGTGCAGGACGTCTATCGTCTGCAGGGCGTCAAGATCAACGACAAGCACATCGAGGTCATCGTGCGGCAGATGCTGCGCCGGGTGAACGTGCTCGAGCCCGGTGACACCAAGTTCATCAAGGGCGAGCAGGTCGAGCGGGCCCATCTGCTCGACGAGAATGACCGCATGCTCGCCGAGGGCAAGCTGCCGGCAACCTACGAGCACGTGCTTCTGGGCATCACCAAGGCTTCTCTGTCGACCGATTCGTTCATCTCGGCGGCGTCTTTCCAGGAGACCACGCGTGTGCTGACCGAGGCCGCGATCATGGGCAAGCGCGACGAGTTGCGTGGTCTCAAGGAAAACGTCATCGTCGGTCGCCTGATCCCGGCCGGCACCGGCCTCGCGTACCACAATACGCGGCGGAAGAACGCCGCTGGCGAGGACATGGCCGGCGGTGCCGGCCTCGGGGCAGACGAGTTGCCGTCAGCGAGCGAGGAAAGCCCGCAGGATGTTCCGGTAGCTTGACTTGCTGCGCGATAAAACCTAGAATCGCCGGTCTTTGTCGCCGCCGCCCTTCGCTCGCGGTGGCTTGTCGTGAATTTTGCCAAGGCGGCCTTTGGTCCGCCTTGGTTTTTTGCAGACGGCGTGTGCCTGGCACCGTGGGCGCTGCACTGAACATAAGGGTGGAAACATGCCAACCATAAACCAGCTGGTGCGCAAGCCTCGCGAGGCCATCCGCACCAAGAGCAAAGTCCCGGCGTTGGGCAATTGTCCGCAAAAGCGCGGCGTCTGCACTCGTGTCTACACGACCACGCCGAAGAAGCCGAACTCCGCCCTGCGCAAGGTCTGCAAGGTCCGCCTGACGAATGGCTTCGAGGTCATCTCGTACATCGGTGGCGAAGGCCACAACCTGCAGGAGCACTCGGTCGTCCTCATCCGCGGAGGCCGCGTCAAGGACCTGCCGGGCGTACGCTATCACACCGTTCGCGGGTCGCTGGATACGCAGGGCGTGAAGAAGCGCAAGCAGGGTCGTTCCAAGTACGGTACCAAGCGCCCGAAGGCTGCCTGAGTTCCGTCCGATTGAGGGCCGCTCCGGATGGGCGGCCGGGGAGGGCGAGGCGGCTGCCGCTGCCCTTCCACCGAATTGTGACTATGAGAGGTTGCTATGCCCCGTCGTCGTGAAGTGCCCAAGCGCGATATCCTGCCGGACCCGAAGTTCGGCAACGTTGAGGTCTCGAAGTTCGTCAACACGATCATGAAGAGCGGCAAGAAGTCGGTTGCCGAACGCATCGTCTACGGCGCCTTTGACCAGATCGTCACCAAGAGCGGCAAGGATCCTCTGGAGGTCTTCAACGCGGCTCTCGGCAACATCAAGCCTCTGGTCGAGGTCAAGAGTCGCCGCGTCGGTGGCGCCAACTACCAGGTGCCGGTCGAGGTGCGGCCGAGCCGTCGGATCGCGCTGGCGATGCGCTGGCTGCGCGACTATGCGCGCCGGCGCTCCGAGAAGTCGATGGGGCACCGTCTGGCTGCCGAGATGCTCGAGGCTTCGGAAAGCCGCGGCGCGGCGGTGAAGAAGCGTGACGAGGTGCATCGCATGGCCGAAGCCAACAAGGCCTTCGCGCACTTCCGGTTCTGAGGTACCCCAGCAGCGCTGGTGGCCGGCGCTGACTATCGTTCTTTATTAGTGAAGGTCTACTACTGTGGCACGCAAAACCCCAATTGAGCGGTACCGAAACATCGGTATCAGCGCCCACATTGATGCCGGCAAGACGACGGCGACCGAGCGTATCCTCTTTTACACCGGGATCAACCACAAGATCGGTGAGGTGCACGACGGCGCCGCGACGATGGACTGGATGGCGCAGGAGCAGGAGCGCGGCATCACCATCACCTCGGCGGCGACGACGTGCTTCTGGAAGGGCATGCAGCTCGACCGTCCGGAGCATCGGATCAACATCATCGACACGCCGGGACACGTGGACTTCACGATCGAGGTGGAGCGTTCGATGCGTGTCCTCGATGGCGCGTGCATGGTCTATTGCGCCGTCGGCGGCGTGCAGCCACAGTCGGAGACGGTCTGGCGGCAGGCGACCAAGTACAAGGTGCCGCGCCTGGCCTTCGTGAACAAGATGGATCGCCAGGGCGCCGACTTTTTCAAGGTCGTCGAGCAGATGCGCGCGCGCCTGAAGGCCAACCCGATCCCCATCGTCATCCCGATCGGCAAGGAGGACTACTTCGAGGGCGTCGTCGACCTGGCCAAGATGAAGGCGATCTACTGGGACGAGGCCTCGCTGGGAATGAAGTTCGACTATCGCGAGATTCCCGCCGAACTGCAGGCCGAGGCCGAGGAGTGGCGCAGCAAGATGGTTGAGGCGGCGGCCGAGTCGTCCGAAGAGTTGATGGACAGGTACCTCGAAGAGGGTGATCTGAGCGAGGCCGAGATCATCCATGGTCTGCGGCAGCGGACCATCGCCTGCGAGATTCAGCCGGCGCTTTGCGGGACTGCATTCAAGAACAAGGGCGTGCAGCGCATGCTGGATGCGGTCATCGATCTTCTGCCTTCGCCCGTAGACATTCCGCCGGTGACCGGCGAAAAGGAGAACGGCGACCTCGATACGCGTGAAGCATCGGATGCCGCCAAGTTCTCCGCCCTCGCCTTCAAGCTGATGACCGACCCCTACGTCGGGCAGCTCACCTTCATCCGCGTCTACTCCGGTGTGCTCAAGTCCGGCGATACCGTTTACAACCCGATCAAGGGCCGGCGCGAGCGCATCGGCCGCGTGCTGCAGATGCACGCCAACAATCGCGAGGAGCTGAAAGAGGTCTTGGCGGGCGACATCGCCGCTTGCGTCGGCCTCAAGGAGGTCACCACGGGGGAGACGCTGTGCGATCCGGCAGCGGTCATCACGCTCGAGCGCATGATATTCCCGGAGCCGGTGATCCACGTCGCGGTCGAGCCAAAGACCAAACCCGACCAGGAGAAGATGGGCATCGCCCTCGGTCGCCTGGCGCAGGAGGATCCGTCTTTCCGTGTCCGCACCGACGAGGAGTCGGGGCAGACGATCATTTCCGGCATGGGCGAATTGCACCTGGAGATCATCGTCGATCGCCTGAAGCGCGAGTTCGGCGTTGACGCCAATGTCGGCGCACCACAGGTGGCGTATCGCGAGTGCATCAAGAAGGCGGTCGAGCAGGAAGGCAAGTTCGTCAAGCAATCCGGTGGTCGCGGCCAGTATGGTCATGTCTGGCTGAAGATCGAGCCGAACGAGCCTGGCAAGGGTTACGAGTTCGTCGATGCGATCAAGGGGGGCACCGTGCCTCGCGAGTACATCCCGGCTGTCGACAAGGGTTTGCAGGACGCCATCACCAGCGGTGTGCTGGCCGGCTTCCCGGTGGTCGACGTCAAGTTCACGCTGTTCGAAGGCTCCTACCACGATGTCGATTCAAACGAGAACGCCTTCCGCATGGCTGCAGCGATCGCCTTCAAGGACGGCATGCGCCGGGCGTCGCCAACCCTCCTCGAGCCAATGATGGCGGTCGAGGTCGAGACGCCGGAAGATTACATGGGGAACGTGATGGGGGATCTGTCGAGTCGTCGCGGCATGATTCAGGGCATGGAAGATCTGCCGGGCAACGTCAAGGCGATCAAGGCCGAGGTGCCCCTGGCAGAGATGTTCGGTTATTCGACCACGCTTCGTTCCTTGAGCCAGGGTCGCGCAACCTACTCGATGGAGTTCAAGCATTATGCCGAGGCGCCGAAGAACGTCGCCGAAGCAGTCATCAACAAGAAATGACCCTGTTTTGAGGATAAGGTAATGGCCAAGGGAAAATTTGAACGCACGAAGCCGCACGTCAATGTAGGCACGATTGGACACGTGGATCACGGGAAGACGACGCTGACGGCGGCGATCACGACCATTCTGGCGAAGAAGTTCGGTGGAGTGGCGAAGGCGTACGACCAGATTGACGCGGCGCCGGAGGAGAAGGCGCGTGGGATCACGATCAACACGGCGCACGTGGAATACGAGACGTCGAAGCGTCACTATGCGCACGTGGATTGCCCGGGTCACGCGGACTACATCAAGAACATGATCACGGGTGCGGCGCAGATGGACGGGGCGATTCTGGTGGTGTCGGCGGCGGATGGCCCGATGCCGCAGACGCGGGAGCACATTCTGCTGGCGCGGCAGGTTGGTGTTCCGTTCATTGTGGTGTACCTGAACAAGTGCGACATGGTGGACGATGCGGAGCTTCTGGAGCTGGTGGACATGGAGGTTCGCGAGCTGCTGTCGAAGTACGAGTTTCCGGGTGATGACATTCCGATCATTCAGGGTTCGGCGCTGAAGGCTCTGGAAGGCGACACGGGGCCGCAGGGTGAGGGTTCGGTGATGGCGCTGGCGGATGCGCTGGATGCGTACATTCCGACACCGCAGCGCGCGGTGGACAAGCCGTTCCTGCTGCCGATCGAGGATGTGTTCTCGATTTCCGGTCGCGGGACGGTGGTGACGGGTCGTGTCGAGCGTGGTGTGGTGAAGGTGGGCGAAGAGGTAGAGATTGTTGGCATCCGTCCGACGGTGAAGACGACGTGTACGGGCGTGGAGATGTTCCGCAAGCTGCTTGACCAGGGTCAGGCGGGCGACAACGTTGGTGTGCTGCTGCGCGGGACGAAGCGTGATGATGTGGAGCGTGGCCAGGTTCTGGCGAAGCCGGGATCGATCAAGCCGCACACGCACTTCACGGGCGAGGTGTACTGTCTGTCGAAGGAAGAGGGTGGTCGTCACACGCCGTTCTTCAACAACTATCGTCCGCAGTTCTACTTCCGCACGACGGACGTGACGGGCGCGATCGCGATGCCGGAGGGTGTCGAGATGGTGATGCCGGGCGACAACGTGCAGATGACGGTGAAGCTGATCTCGCCGATCGCCATGGAAGAAGGTCTGCGTTTCGCGATTCGCGAAGGTGGCCGCACCGTCGGCGCCGGCGTCGTCGCCAAGATCATCGAGTAGTTCGGCGAAACCCTTCGGCGGCGCTGCGGTGCCGCTGCTCGCTCTTTGGAAATCGACCATGCAAAGCCAGAAAATCCGTATTCGCCTGAAGGCCTTCGACTATCGTCTCATCGATCAGTCCGCGCAGGAGATCGTAGATACCGCCAAGCGTACCGGAGCAGTCGTGCGCGGCCCGGTCCCCCTGCCTACCCGCATCCAGCGCTATGACCTGCTGCGCTCGCCGCACGTTGACAAGACCTCGCGCGATCAGCTCGAGATTCGCACTCACCTGCGGTTGATGGACATCATCGATCCGACCGACAAGACCGTCGACGCCCTGATGAAACTCGATCTGCCAGCAGGCGTCGATGTCGAAATCAAGTTGCAGTAAGGGCTTCTAGCGGCTATAATCGCCGCCTTTCGCCGGGCAGACCGCAGCTTGCGCTGCCCGTTCCTTTTGTGGTGCTCGCCGGCCAATCGTAGCCGGTCAGAGGAGAATAAGCATGAGTCTAGGCCTTGTAGGGCGCAAGGTCGGCATGACGCGCATCTTTACCGACGATGGTGTCAGCATCCCGGTAACTGTGCTCGACGTGTCGAACAATCGCGTTGCCCAGATCAAAACGCCGGAAGTCGACGGCTATCCTGCCGTCCAGGTCGCTTTCGGCAAGCGCCGCCCCTCACGTGTGAACAAGCCGATGGCCGGGCATCTTGCCAAGGCTGGCGTCGAGGCGGGGCACGTTCTCAAGGAGTTTCCGGTCGCTGTCGCCGATCTTGCTGCGCTCAAGGCGGGCGATCAGATCAGTGTGACGATATTCGTCGTCGGCCAGAAGGTCGACGTGACCGGGCAAACGATCGGCAAGGGCTTTTCGGGTGCGATCAAGCGGCACAACTTCAAGTCCCAGGGCGCGGCGCACGGCAACTCGGTGTCGCACAAGGCGCCGGGATCGACCGGCATGGCCCAGGACCCGGGGCGGGTCTTTCCCGGCAAGAAGATGGCCGGTCACTTTGGCGACGTCAAGCGCACGCAGCAGAATCTCGAAGTCGTCCGCGTCGACGTCGAACGTCAGTTGCTCCTGCTCAAGGGCGCGGTACCGGGCGCCAAAGGATCGGACGTGATCGTGCGGCCTGCAGTCAAGGCGGGGGCATAAATGGAACTCAAGCTGATTAATGAGCAGGGCCAGGAGGCAAGCCGCCTCGAGGCATCGGATACGCTGTTTGGTCGCGAGTACAACGAAGCACTGGTGCACCAGGTTCTGGTTGCGTACCAGGCAAACGCCCGTGGCGGCAATCGCGCACAGCGGGATCGTCATGACGTGGCCCACACCACCAAGAAGCCGTGGCGACAGAAGGGCACAGGCAGGGCGCGGGCCGGGATGTCGTCGTCGCCGATCTGGCGTGGTGGTGGTCGGGCGTTTCCGAACCTGGCGGATGAGAACTTCAGCCAGAAGCTCAACCGCAAGATGTATCGCGCAGGAATGGCATCGATCCTGTCGCAACTGGCGCGCGACGACCGCTTGGCGGTCGTCGACAGTCTGACCGTCGAAGCTCCGAAGACGAAGCTCTTCGCCGCCAAGATCAAGGGCATGGGTTATGACTCGGTACTGGTGATCACCGACACGCTCGACGAGAATGTCTTTCTCGCCGCGCGCAATCTGCCGAATGTGCTCGTTCTCGAGGTGCATCAGGCAGATCCGGTTTCGCTGGTCCGCTTCGGCAGGGTGCTGATGACCCGGGCTGCGGTGGCAAAGTTTGAGGAGATCCTGGGATGAATGAAGAACGTCTGTTGCAGGTGCTCCTGGCACCGCAGATCTCCGAGAAGGCTACCTTCGTTGCCGACAAGCATGAGCAGGTGATCTTCCGCGTTGTTCCCGATGCGACCAAGGCCGAGGTCAAGGGCGCTGTCGAACTGCTCTTCAAGGTCTCCGTCGAGTCCGTGCAGGTGGCCAATGTCAAGGGCAAGAAGAAGCGCTTCGGCCGAGTTGCTGGTCGTCGCAGTGGCTGGAAGAAGGCTTTCGTCTGCTTGAAGCCCGGTCAGGAAATCAACTTCGTTGATGGAGGTGGCGTCTGATGGCTCTCGTCAAAGTCAAACCGACTTCGCCGGGCCGGCGCGCCGTGGTCCGCGTCGTCAACCCGAACCTGCACAAGGGCGCGCCGGTTGCCGGACTCTTGGAACCGCAGTCGAAAAAGGCCGGCCGGAACAACAACGGCCACATCACGACGCGGCACCAGGGTGGCGGCCACAAGCAGCACTACCGACTGGTCGACTTCAAGCGCACCAAGGACGGTGTGCCGGCGAAGGTGGAACGTCTCGAGTACGACCCCAACCGCACAGCGAACATTGCGCTGCTGTGCTACGCCGACGGCGAGCGTCGCTACATCATTGCCCCCAGGGGATTGACCGTTGGTCAGCAGGTGTCGAGCGGGTCGGAGGCGCCGATCAAGGTCGGCAACGCGCTGCCTATTCGCAACATCCCGGTGGGCACGACGATCCATTGCGTCGAGATGGTTCCCGGCAAGGGCGCGCAACTGGCGCGATCGGCGGGAACCTCGGTGCAGCTACTGGCGCGCGAGGGCGTGCACGCCCAGTTGCGCTTGCGGTCGGGCGAGATTCGTCGCGTCCATGTCGAGTGCCGGGCGACGATTGGCGAAGTGGGTAATGAAGAGCATAGCCTACGTTCCATTGGCAAGGCTGGCGCGACCCGCTGGCGCGGTGTGCGGCCGACGGTTCGCGGCGTCGCCATGAACCCGATCGATCACCCGCACGGTGGCGGCGAAGGGAAGACGGCAGCGGGCATGCATCCGGTCAGCCCGTGGGGTACCAAGACCAAGGGCTATCGTACCCGTCGCAACAAGCGTACGACCTCGATGATCGTGCAGCGCCGGCAAAAACGCTAAGGGATAGAGAACCATGGGACGTTCCGTTAAAAAGGGCCCGTTTGCTGATGCCCATCTGATCAATAAAGTGAGCGCGGTCCGCGCGACGGGCGACAAGCGCCCGATCAAGACATGGTCGCGTCGCTCGACGGTCCTGCCGGACTTTGTTGGCCTGACGATCGCCGTGCATAACGGCAAGCAGCATATCCCGGTGTACATCACCGAGAACATGGTCGGGCACAAGTTGGGCGAGTTTTCGCTGACTCGTACCTTCAAGGGCCATACATCCGGCAAGAAGGCCAAGAAGTAGGGGAATGAATATGGAAACTCGTGCTGTTTTGCGCGGCGTGCGGCTGTCGAGTCAAAAGGGCCGGCTGGTGGCAGACCAGATTCGTGGCCTGCCGGTAGACAAGGCGCTGAGCATCCTTGCCTTCAGTCCCAAAAAGGGTGCCGGGATCATCAAGAAGGTGCTCGAGTCGGCGATCGCGAACGCCGAGCACAACGATGGTGCCGACATCGACGAGCTGAAGGTGAAGACCATCTGCGTCGAGAAGGGCATGGTGCTCAAGCGCTTCACTGCGCGGGCGAAGGGGCGTGGCAACAGGATCGTCAAGCCGACGTGTCACGTCTTCCTGACCGTCGGCAACTGAGGAACAAGAATGGGACAAAAGATTCATCCTACTGGCTTTCGTCTGGCCGTCACCCGCGATTGGTCGTCACGCTGGTACGCCAACAGCAAGGACTTCGCCGGGATGCTCAACGAGGATCTGCGTGTTCGCGAGTATCTGAAGAAGAAGCTGAAGCACGCCTCGGTCGGTCGCATCCTGATCGAGCGCCCGGCCAAGAATGCACGCGTGACCGTCTTCTCGGCGCGGCCAGGCGTGGTGATCGGCAAGAAGGGCGAAGAGATCGACAACCTGCGTGGCGCACTGCAGAAGATCATGGGTGTTCCGGTACATGTCGGGATCGAGGAAATCCGCAAGCCCGAACTCGATGCGCAACTGATTGCCGATTCGATCACCCAGCAGCTCGAGAAGCGGATCATGTTCCGCCGGGCGATGAAGCGGGCGATGCAGAATGCCATGCGCCTGGGTGCGCAGGGGATCAAGATCATGAGTTCCGGCCGCCTCAACGGGGCGGAGATCGCCCGTCGCGAGTGGTATCGCGAGGGCCGGGTGCCGCTGCACACGCTGCGCGCCGACATTGATTACGCAACATCCGAAGCCCTGACGACCTATGGTCTGATCGGGGTCAAGGTGTGGGTCTTCAAGGGCGAGATTCTGGCACGCCATGAGCAGGCAGCGGCTGCAGCCGACAGCACCCTCGAGGACCAGCGGCGGCCGAGGCGCGGCGGTGCGCGGCCCGCCGATACTGCTGACAGAGGCCGCCCGGCGACGAAGGGCGCGGATGAGGTTGCCAGGGTAGAAAGCGCACCCGGGGAAGCCAAGGCTCCCGTGAAACGAGTTAGAAAGGCAGGAACAACAGATGCTGCAGCCAGCTAGAAGGAAGTACCGCAAGGAGCAGAAGGGCCGCAATACCGGCCTTGCCTTACGCGGGGCCAAAGTCAGTTTTGGCGAGTTCGGGCTGAAGTCGATCGGCCGCGGGCGGCTGACCGCCCGGCAGATCGAGGCGGCGAGGCGTGCCATGACCCGCCATATCAAACGGGGTGGCCGCATCTGGATTCGCATCTTCCCGGACAAGCCCATTTCCAAGAAGCCGGCCGAGGTTCGCATGGGAAGCGGCAAGGGAAATCCGGAGTACTACGTGGCGGAGATCAAGCCGGGCAAGGTACTCTACGAGATGGATGGCGTCAGTGAAGGCCTGGCGCGCGAGGCCTTCGCGCTCGCCGCTGCGAAGCTGCCGATTCCGACGGTGTTTGTAACGCGCATGGTGGGATGATCATGAAAGTCAGTGAACTCAGAGCAAAAACGGTCGATGAGCTGAACCAGGAACTGCTTGCCCTGCTGAAAGCACAGTTCGGATTGCGCATGCAGCTTGCCACCCAGCAGTTGACGAACAATAGTCAGATCGGCAAAGTGCGCCGTCAGATCGCGCGCGTGCGGACGCTTCTTCGTGAAAAGGCAGTTCAATGAGTGAGACCAAGAGCAGCAAGCGTACCCTCATCGGGCGCGTCGTCAGTGACAAGATGGAAAAGACGGTGACCGTACTCGTCGAGCGTCGCGTCAAGCACGCCATGTACGACAAGATCATCGTTCGTTCCAGCAGGTATCACGCGCAGAACGACAACAACGAGGCGAAACTCGGCGACACGGTCGAGATTCAGGAGTCACGGCCGTTGTCGAAAACCAAGTCGTGGGTCGTCAGCCGGCTGCTCGAACGGGCTGTGGCGATTTAGTTCTTGCGTTTGTCTTTGCACCGGCTATAATGCCGAGTTTTCCCGCGCCCGACCGCAGCAACCAGTCGAGCGTTTCTCCCCTAGCGGGTTCCAAGACTGACCGCCGTCGCGGGCCAAGTTGGAGTGACAGATGATTCAAGTACAGACTACTCTCGACGTCGCCGACAACACTGGTGCTCGCTCGGTGATGTGTATCAAGGTGCTCGGCGGCTCGAAGCGTCGCTACGCCGGCGTCGGTGACATCATCAAAGTGGCGATCAAGGACGCCGCTCCGCGCGGGCGCGTCAAGAAGGGCGACGTCTATAGCGCCGTCGTCGTACGCACGGCAAAGGGTGTTCGCCGGGTGGACGGTTCGCTCGTCAAGTTCGACCACAACGCCGCAGTGCTGCTCAACAACAAGATGGAGCCGATCGGTACGCGTATCTTCGGGCCGGTGACACGCGAGCTGCGTGGCGACCGCTTCATGAAGATCGTCTCTCTGGCGCCGGAAGTGCTGTAAGGAAGGTCATGGAAAAGATTCGTAAGGGCGATGACGTGGTCGTCATCGCCGGCAAGGACAAGGGCAAGCGGGGAACCGTTCTGGCTCGTTCGGATGCCGAGCATGTTCTCGTCGAGGGGGTGAACCGCGTCAAGAAGCACGTCAAGCCGAATCCGGTCAAGGGCGTCGTCGGCGGCATCATCGAAAAGGAAATGCCGCTGCATGTCTCGAATGTGGCGCTTTACAACCCGGCGACGCGGAAAGCGGACCGGGTCGGCTTCAGGAAGCTTGAGGACGGCACGAAGGTGCGCTTCTTCAAGTCGAACGGCGAAGTCTTGCGGGCATAAGGATCAGTCATGGCGCGTTTGCTGCAGTATTACAAGGATACGGTGGTTCCCGAGCTGACCGAGAAATTCGGCTACAAGTCGAACATGGAGGTCCCGCGGATCATCAAGGTGACGCTCAACATGGGCGTTGGCGAAGCGGTGGCGGACAAGAAGGTGCTCGAGAACGCGGTCGGCGACATGGTCAAGATCGCCGGGCAGAAGCCGGTGATGACCAAGGCACGCAAGTCGATTGCCGGCTTCAAGATTCGTACCGGTTACGCCATTGGTTGCATGGTGACCCTGCGCGGGCCGCGCATGTTCGAGTTCATTGACCGCCTGGTGACCGTCGCTCTGCCGCGCGTCCGCGACTTCCGGGGCATCTCCGGTAAGGGTTTCGATGGCCGCGGCAACTACAGTATGGGTCTCAAGGAGCAGATCATCTTCCCGGAAATCGAGTACGACCGGATCGACGCGCTGCGCGGCATGAATATCAGTGTCACCACCACTGCCAAGACCGATGAAGAGGCGCGTGCCTTGCTTGGCGCGTTTAAATTTCCTTTCAGGAACTGAGACGAAATGGCGAAAATCGCTGTGATCAACCGCGGGGAAAAGCGGCGCAAGGTTGTCAAGAAATATGCCGGGAAGCGAGCCGAGCTGTTGGCGGTGATTGCTGATCAGAGCCTGTCGATCGAGGACCGCTTCGAGGCCCGTCTCAAGATGCAGGCGTTGCCGCGCAACGCCAGCCCCGTCAGGCTGCGCAACCGCTGCGCGCTGACCGGCCGCCCGCGCGGCGTCTTCCGCAAGTTTGGCCTCGCTCGTGGCAAGCTGCGCGAGTTCTTCATGCAGGGCGAAGTACCAGGCATGGTCAAGGCTAGCTGGTAGCAGGAGAAAACAGAATGAGTATGAGCGATCCGATCAGCGACATGCTGACCCGCATCCGGAATGCCCAGATGGCGAGCAAGGTGACTGTCGCCATGCCGTCGTCAAAGGTGAAAATCGCCATCGCCCAGGTCTTGAAGGACGAAGGCTACGTCGAAGACTTCTCGGTCGATCCCAACGCCGGCAAGCCGGTGCTCGAAATCGGCCTCAAGTACTATGCTGGCCGGCCGGTAATCGAGCGTATCGACCGTGTCTCGCGCCCGGGACTTCGCATCTATCGGGGCGCGGGTGATATTCCACTGGTGATGAACGGTCTTGGAGTGGCCATCGTGTCGACTCCCAAGGGCGTGATGACCGATCGCAAGGCCCGCGCCAGCCACGTTGGCGGCGAGGTCCTGTGCTTCGTCGCGTAAGGGGTAGCCATGTCCCGTGTTGCCAAGAAACCAATCATCCTGCCACCGGGGGTCGCCGTTGCGGTGAGCAGCGAGCGGATCTCCGTCAAGGGGCCGCTCGGCTCGCTCGACTTTACGAGCAATCCCGCGGTGACCGTCGAGCAGGAGGGCGGAAGTCTCGTCTGCAAGCCGGTTGCCGGTGCGCCGCAGGCAGATGCCTTGTCGGGTACGGTGCGTGCCGTCGTGGCCAACATGGTCACTGGCGTCAGTTCCGGTTTCGAGCGGAAACTGAATCTCGTCGGCGTCGGTTATCGTGCGCAGGCCCAGGGCGATACGCTGAACCTCACGCTGGGGTTCTCGCATCCAGTAGCCTACAAGTTGCCGGCCGGGATCACGGCCCTGACTCCGACGCAAACTGAAATCGTGATCAAGGGTGTTGACCGCCAACTCGTCGGCCAGGTCGCGGCGGAAGTACGCAATTATCGCAAGCCGGAGCCCTACAAGGGCAAGGGGGTGCGCTATGCGGACGAGGTCGTCGTGATCAAGGAAACGAAGAAGAAAAAGTAAGGGTGCTCAGATGATTGACAAGAAACAGGCGCGTTTGCGCAGGGCCCGCAAGACCCGGGCCAAGATTGCCGAACTGAACACAGTGCGCTTGTCGGTGCACCGGAGCAATTGCCACATTTATGCGCAGGTGATTTCCCCTTGCGGGTCGCGGGTGCTGGCCTCTGCGTCGTCGCTGGAACCCGGGGTGCGTAGCATGCTGCCCAATGGGGGCGACATCAATGCAGCTAAGACGATCGGTCTGCTGATTGCCGAGCGCGCCAGGAGTGCGGGAATCGAGAGCGTCTCCTTCGACCGCGCGGGCTTCCGCTACCACGGCCGGATCAAGGCGCTGGCGGATGCAGCGCGTGAAGGCGGTCTCAAGTTCTGATCGCAGAGTGCAAGGAATTGGAGTAATCAATGGCTAAACCGCAAAGCAGGAAACCTCAGCAAGCCGAGAAGCCCGACGACGGCATGCGCGAGAAGATGATCTCGATCAACCGCGTGACCAAGGTCGTCAAGGGCGGTCGGATTCTCGGTTTCGCCGCGCTGACCGTTGTCGGTGACGGCGACGGGCGCGTCGGCATGGGCAAAGGCAAGTCCCGCGAAGTGCCGGTGGCGGTGCAGAAGGCGATGGAGGAAGCACGTCGCAACCTCATCCGGGTCAGCCTGAAGAACGGTACGCTGCAGCACACCGTGGTCGGACATCACGGCGCCTCTAGGGTGATGATGCAGCCGGCTCCGGAGGGAACCGGGATCATTGCCGGGGGTGCCATGCGGGCGGTGTTCGACGTCATCGGCATGACCAACGTGGTAGCCAAGGCGCATGGTTCGACCAATCCCTACAACATCGTTCGTGCCACCATCAACGGTCTGCGTGCAATGACCACGCCTGCCGAAGTCGCTGCCAAGCGGGGCAAGTCGGTGGCCGAGATCCTGGGGTAAGAGATGGCTGAAAAGACAGTGAAAGTGACCCTCGTCAGGAGCCTCATCGGCACCAAGGAGTCGCATCGGGCGACCGTTCGGGGCCTGGGCCTTCGTCGCGTCAACAGCAGTTCCTTGCTGGAGGACACGCCGGCGGTACGCGGAATGATCAACAAGGTGTCGTATCTCGTGAAATGTGAGCGCTGAGATGGAACTCAATACCGTACAGCCAGCCGATGGTTCGCGGCCGGCGAGAAAGCGCGTTGGCCGCGGCATCGGCTCCGGTTTCGGCAAGACCTGTGGCCGTGGTCACAAGGGGCAGAAGTCGCGCGCCGGCGGGTTGCACAAGGTCGGCTTTGAAGGCGGTCAGATGCCGTTGCAGAGGCGCTTGCCGAAGCGCGGCTTCAAGTCGCTCACGCGGTCGCGCAACGTCGAGGTGCGCCTCTCGGAGATCGCGCGCCTGCCGGTCGAGGAGATCGACTTGGCAACGCTCGTCCAGGCCAACCTCGTCGCGCAGAACGTACTCTCGGCGAAGGTGATTCTCTCGGGCGAGATCGACCGCAAGGTCGTCCTCCGGGGCGTCGGCGCGACGGCTGGTGCTCGCGCAGCGATCGAAGCCGCCGGCGGCAGCGTTGCCGAATGAACCGCGGTCAGGGGTGAGCTTTCTTGGCAACTAATGCGAACACGGTCGGCAAGGGCGGCAAGTTCGGCGATCTCAAGCGCCGACTGTGGTTCCTGCTTGGCGCGCTGGTGGTTTACCGCATCGGTGCACACATCCCGGTGCCGGGGATCGACGCGCGCGTCCTGAGCGAGCTCTTCAATCAGCAGCAGGGCGGCATGCTGGGCATGCTGAACATGTTCTCCGGCGGTGCGCTGTCACGCTTCACGATCTTCGCCCTCGGGATCATGCCGTACATCTCCGCGTCGATCATCATGCAATTGATGACGCACGCCAGCCCGCAGCTCGAGGCACTGAAGAAGGAAGGCGAGGCGGGCCGCCGCAAGATCACGCAGTACACGCGTTACGGCACAGTCTTTCTGGCACTGTTCCAGGGGATCGGCATTGCCGTAGCGGTCGAGGCGCAGCCAGGGCTGGTTCTCGAGCCGGGAATGATGTTCCGCTTGGTGACCGTCGTGACGCTGCTGACGGGTACGATGTTCCTGATGTGGCTGGGGGAGCAGATTACCGAGCGGGGCCTGGGCAACGGCATCTCGATCATCATCTTCGCCGGCATCGCCGCTGGTCTGCCGACCGCCATTGGCGGGCTGCTGGAACTGGTTCGTACGGGCGCCATGCATCCGCTGACAGCGATCGTGATCTGCGTCTTGGTCGTTCTGGTGACTGCCTTCGTCGTCTTTGTCGAGCGCGGCCAGCGCAAGATTCTGGTGAACTATGCGAAGAGGCAGGTCGGCAACAAGATTTATGGCGGGCAGAGTTCGCACCTGCCGTTGAAGCTGAACATGGCGGGGGTGATCCCACCGATTTTCGCCTCGTCGATCATCCTCTTCCCGGGCACCCTCGCCGGCTGGTTTGGCTCGGGCGAGTCCATGCGCTGGCTGAAGGACGTTGCCGGGGCGCTGTCGCCGGGGCAGCCGATCTACGTCATGCTCTATGCCGCGGCCATCGTTTTCTTCTGTTTCTTCTATACCGCGCTGGTCTTCAACTCCAAGGAAACAGCCGACAATTTGAAGCGCAGTGGGGCCTTCGTTCCTGGTATCCGGCCGGGCGACCAGACCGCGCGCTATATCGACAAGATTCTCATGCGTCTGACCCTGGTCGGCGCTGCCTACATCACGATCGTCTGTCTGCTTCCGGAGTTCCTGATTCTCAAATGGAACGTGCCGTTTTACTTCGGCGGTACTTCACTGCTGATCATTGTCGTGGTGACCATGGATTTCATGACTCAGGTTCAGGCCTATGCCATGTCGCACCAGTACGAGAGCCTGCTGAAGAAGGCGAACTTCAAGGGCTCCGGTCTACCGGCGAAATAGGATGGCAAAAGAAGATTTGATCGAAATGCAGGGAGAGGTCGTCGAGAACCTTCCCAACGCCACTTTCAGGGTGAAGCTCGAAAACGGTCACATGGTCCTGGGTTTCATTTCCGGAAAGATGCGAATGCACTACATCCGGATACTGCCGGGTGACAAGGTGACGGTGCAACTGACGCCCTACGATCTGAGTCGCGCGCGAATCGTCTTCCGCGCGAAGTGAAGAATCTCTACGCAACAAATCGGCTAGAGGCTGGTTGCGCCTCCGGCCGGAGAATCAGGAGTGAATCATGAAAGTGCTGGCATCCGTGAAGCGCATCTGCCGCAAGTGCAAGATTATTCGGCGGCATGGCATCGTGCGTGTGATCTGTTCGGATCAGCGTCACAAACAGCGGCAGGGTTGATCGCTGCGAGTCACTGTGGTGAGTCGTAAGTCGGTCGCAGGTATAATTCGAAGTTTCGATTTTTTTGGGGTGAATCGATGGCCCGCATCGCAGGCGTAAACCTCCCTAACCACCAGCATGCCGAGATTGCGCTGACCGCAATCTACGGGATCGGGCGTTCGCGCGCACAGAAGATTTGTGATTCTGCTGGGGTTGTGCGTTCAACAAGAATGAAGGACCTGAGCGAGGCCGAGCTGGAACGGCTGCGCGACGAGATCGGCAGGTATACGGTCGAAGGCGATCTGCGCCGCGAAGTCACGATGAGCATCAAGCGACTGATGGATCTCGGCTGTTATCGTGGCCTGCGGCACCGCAAGGGGCTTCCTTCGCGCGGTCAGCGCACGCGCACCAATGCGCGTACGCGCAAGGGCCCTCGCAAGCCGATCGCTGGCAAGAAATGATTAGCAACTAGGACCCGAAGATGGCCAAAACCGCTGCAAAAGTTCGCAAGAAAGTCAAGATCAGGAAGAACGTGGCTGAGGGTGTCGCTCACATCCACGCCTCTTTCAACAACACGATCATCACGATCACCGATCGCCAGGGCAACGCTTTGTCGTGGGCGACTTCCGGCGGCGCCGGCTTCAAGGGCTCGCGCAAGAGCACGCCCTTTGCGGCACAGGTTGCTGCCGAAGCTGCGGGCCGGGTGGCGGTCGAGTGCGGAGTGAAGAACCTCGAGGTTCGCATCAAGGGGCCAGGTCCCGGGCGCGAATCGTCGGTGCGGGCACTCAACGCGTTGGGGATGAAGATCACGGCGATCACCGACGTCACGCCGATCCCGCACAACGGATGCCGGCCACCCAAAAGGCGTCGGATTTAAGGAGAAGAAAAAGTGGCTCGTAATCTCGATCCGAAGTGCCGCCAGTGCCGCCGTGAAGGCGAGAAGTTGTTCCTCAAGGGAGAGAAGTGCTTCACGGACAAGTGTGCGATCGAACGTCGCTCGTACGCGCCGGGGCAGCATGGCCAGAAGTCGGGACAGCGCCTGTCCGACTACGGCGTGCACCTGCGCGAGAAGCAGAAGATTCGTCGCATCTATGGTGTTCTCGAAGGACAGTTCCGCAAGGTCTATCAGGAGGCCGACCGGCGCCGCGGGGTGACGGGTGAAGTCCTCCTGCAGTTGCTCGAGTCTCGTCTTGACAGCGTCTGCTACCGTATGGGTTTTGCCGCTTCGCGCTCGGAATCGCGGCAGGTCGTCCGCCACAATGGCGTTCTGGTCAACGGAAGGCGAGTCAACATCCCTTCCTACCAGGTGCGTCCCGGGGACGTGGTTGAGGTGTGCGACAAGGCGAAGGCGCAGCTGCGCGTCAAGGCAGCACTGGCCGCGGCCGAGGCCCGGGGTTTTCCGGTCTGGGTCGAGGTCGACGCCAAGTCCGCCAAGGGAACCTACAAGGCGCACCCCGAGCGCAGCGAGTTGCCGCCGACGATCAACGAGAGTCTGGTGATCGAGCTGTACTCGAAGTAACGGCGTCAGAGCTTGAAGGAATCAGGCAAAGGACTGTACATGCAAAGCAGTGGACTGTTTAAACCGCGCATCATCGATGTGCAGAGCTTGTCGCCGGTGCATGCACGAGTGGTGATGGAGCCGTTCGAGCGCGGCTATGGGCACACCCTGGGCAATGCGTTGCGCCGGATCCTCCTCTCGTCGATGCCCGGCTACGCGCCGACCGAAGTCAGTATCGAAGGGGTGCTGCACGAGTACTCGACGATCGACGGCGTTCAGGAAGATGTCGTCGACATCCTGCTCAACCTCAAGGGGGTGGTGTTCAAGCTGCACAACCGGGAAGAGGTCGTGCTGCACCTTCGCAAGGAGGGCAAGGGTGTCGTCAGGGCTGGTGACATCGAGGTCACACACGACGTCGAGATCATCAACCCCGAACACGTCATTGCCCACCTCTCGGCTGGTGGAAAGCTGGCGATGGAGATGAAGGTCGAGCGTTCGCGCGGCTACGTGGCCGGCAATCTGCGCGACATCGGCGACGGCTCCAAGAGCATCGGCAAACTGGTGCTCGATGCCTCGTTCAGCCCGGTACGGCGCGTCAGTTATGCGGTGGAGAGCGCTCGTGTCGAGCAGCGCACCGACCTTGACAAGCTCGTCATGGACATCGAGACAAACGGAGCGATCGAACCCGAGGAAGCGATCCGCACCGCGGCGCGCATCCTGATGGAGCAGCTCTCGGTGTTCGCCGACCTCGCTGGAACAGCGATGCCGGTCGAGTATCAGAAGACGATCCAGGTCGATCCGCTGCTGCTGCGGCCGGTGGACGATCTCGAACTCACCGTCCGCTCGGCCAACTGCCTGAAGGCGGAGAACATCTATTACATCGGTGATCTGATTCAGAGGACCGAAAACGAGTTGCTGAAGACACCCAATCTCGGACGCAAGTCACTCAATGAAATCAAGGAAGTGCTGGCTGCTCGCGGCCTGACGCTGGGAATGAAGCTCGAGAACTGGCCGCCGGCCGGCCTCGACAAGTGAGCAGTCAGAAAAGAACAGGAAGGAATTGATATGCGTCACCGTTTGGGTCTTCGCAAACTGAACCGGACCAGCTCTCACCGGCTGGCGATGCTGCAGAACATGAGCGTGTCGCTGCTGCGTGCAGAGGTGATCAGGACGACTCTGCCGAAAGCCAAGGAGCTGCGGCGGGTGCTTGAGCCGATCATCACGCTTGGCAAGAAGCCGAGCCTGGCCAATCGCCGCTTGGCGTTCGATCGCCTGCGCGACCGCGACATGGTGGTGAAGGTATTCGACGAGCTCGGACCGCGTTACGCGACGCGCAACGGCGGCTACCTGCGGATTCTCAAGTGCGGGTTCCGCGATGGAGACAACGCGCCGATGGCGCTCGTCGAACTGCTCGATCGGCCGCTGGACGAGGGCGAAGTACAGCCTGCAAAGCCGGCCTGATCCGCCGCCTGCGAGGGACATGACAACGAAGCCAGGCTGGGTGCCTGGCTTTTTTTCGGCTGCCACTCGTGCTACTGCGGCATGCCGTCGTCCCGGGGGCCAGCCGTTTCCTCGAGCTGCTGCAGGGTCCACATGTGCGCGTAAACGCCGGCTGCCTCGAGCAGGTGCTGGTGTGTTCCGCGCTCGATGATGCGGCCCGAATCCATCACAAGGATCTCGTCGGCATTCATGATCGTCGACAGCCGGTGCGCGATCACCAGCGTCGTGCGGCCGCGGGCGGCGCTGTCGAGGCTCGCCTGGATCGCCTTTTCGGTCTTCGAGTCGAGAGCGGAGGTCGCTTCGTCGAAGATCAGCACCGGCGGGTTCTTCAGCAGCGCCCGGGCGATCGCCACACGCTGCTTCTCGCCACCTGAGAGCTTCAGTCCCCGTTCGCCGACGCGCGTCTCATAGCCCAGTGGCAGCTGGTCGATGAAGGTCGTGAGCTGTGCTGCCGCCGCCGCCGCGAGAACCTCCTCGCGGCTTGCTCGGGGGTTGCCGTACTGGATGTTGTAGTAGATGCTGTCATTGAACAGCACCGTGTCCTGCGGCACGATGCCGATTGCCGCTCGCAGGCTGGCCTGCGTCAATTGGCGCAGATCCGTGCCATTCATCTGGATGGCACCGCCACCGACATCGTAGAAGCGGTAAAGGAGGCGCGCGAGCGTCGACTTTCCCGATCCGGATTCGCCGACGACGGCGACCGTCCGGCCGGCAGGAAGCGAGAAATCGACTCCGTACAGAATCTGGCGGTTGGCATCATAGGCGAAATCCACGGCGGCAAAGCGGACCGCCACAGCCCTGGCGGCGAGGTTGACGGCATCGGGGGAATCGGCGACTTCCCGATTCACTGCCAGCAGGTCGAACATGCGCTCGATGTCGGCGAGTGCCTGCCGGATCTCCCGGTAGACGACGCCGAGGAAGTTCAGCGGCATGTAGAGCTGGATGAGAAAGGCGTTGACCAGGACGAGATCACCGATCGTCATGCTGCCGTCGACGACCCCGCTGGCAGCCCGCCACATCATCGCCGTCACCCCGAGTGCGATGATCCCCTGTTGCCCAAGGTTCAGCCACGAGAGCGAGACCTGGCTACGCGTCGCAGCGTCTTCCCAGAGTTGCATCTGTTGATCGTAACGCCTCGCTTCGTAGTCTTCGTTGTTGAAGTACTTGACGGTTTCGTAGTTCAGCAGGCTGTCGATCGCTCGCGTGTTGGCTGCCGAATCGGTTTCGTTGAGGTTGCGGCGCAGCGTGATTCGCCAGTTGCTGACGGCTACGGTGAAGATCACGTAGGCGCTCAGGGAGGCCACCGTGATCAGGGCCAGAGCGATGTCGTAGCGAAGCAGCAGGATGGTGAGAACGATGCTGATCTCGACCAGGGTTGGCAGAATCGAGTAGAGCGTATAGCTGATCAGGCTGGAGATCGATCGGCTGCCGCGCTCGATGTCGCGCGACACGCCACCGGTCTGCCGTTCGAGATGAAAGCGCAGCGACAGTTCGTGCAGGTGGCGGAAGACGTCGAGAGCGATCCGCCGGACGGCGCGCTGCGTCACGCGCGCAAAGAGGATTTCACGCAACTCGGCGAACAGCGAAGCGGAGAAACGCAAGGCACCATAGAGTAAAAGCAGCAGGGCGGGCAGGACGAGAAGCTGCTGCTTGCCGCCGAGATCGTCAATCACCTCCTTGAAGACCAGCGGCACGCTGACGTTGGCGACTTTGGCGCCAATCAGGCACGACAAGGCGAGCAGGACGCGCCACTTGTACTGCCAGAGATAGGGAAGCAGCCTGCGGATGGTCGCTCCGAGGTGGGTATCGGTAGCCGCTGGGCCGTCGCCGGCTGGGTAGGCTGAAGCAGTGCGGCGCATCGGCAGGCAGCTCATTCGGGTCAGTGACCCCGCCAGTATGCCCTGTTGTCGCGTCTGCTCTCAAGCAGACGTCTTCCTGGCGAAAAAATCGCTTGCATTCCCGGCGTTCTCGCCCTAACATTAAAACGAACGTTTGAACGAATCCGGCTGCCCCTGGGTGCCGGCGATCTTGCGCTTGCACTTTTTTGGGGCGACCACGCAGATGTCCGAACAGAAGACCAGCAGTGATACCCGCGACCGGATCCTCGATGTGGCAGAGCGCCTGTTCATGGAGAACGGCTACGAGGCGACATCGATGCGCATGATCACCGGTGCAGCCGAAGTCAATCTGGCAGCGGTCAACTATCACTTCGGTTCGAAGGAGGCGCTGCTGCGCGAGGTCTTCCGACGTCGGCTGGGATGGCTCAACGTGAATCGCCTGCAGGCCCTTGATCGGCTCGAGGCACAGGCCGGTGGCGGGCCGCTGAAGCCGTCGCAGATCCTCGAGGCCTTCTTCGGCACGCTGCTGCGCATGGGTGAGGACAAGGCTCTCGGCGGGATGACCTTCCTGCGGCTGCTTGGCCGCACGCTGACCGAGCCCGCCGAGTTCATCCGCACTTTCTTCGCCGGCGAGTATGCCGAGGTGATCGACCGCTACAAGCAGGCGCTGTATCGGGCTCTGCCCGACGTGCCGCAGGCTGAAATCGTCTGGCGCCTGCATTTCATGCTCGGCGCCATGTCCTACGCGATCGCCGGAACCGATGTCCTGCGCGTCGTCACCGGTGTCGAAGTCGGTGATCTGGCTGGTGAGCGACCGCTCCAGGACGACGACACGGTCCTCGCCAGGCGGCTGGCACAGCGTCTGATGCCGTTCCTGCTTGGCGGCCTGCGGGCGCCACTGCCGCAGTTCGACGAGCCAGCAAGAATCCAAAAAGAGCTGCCGACCCAGGCGGCCAGAGAAAGCAGACCCGGGATCTAGAACCCAAGACCAATCACAGGAGAAACAGCCATGATCGCGACGATCATCTGGAGTTCAATCGGTATCACTCTGGCGAGTCTGGCCGTGCTGTTCAGCGTCCGTCCCTTGCGACGGGCGCTGGTCAGCCGACCGATCTTTCGTACCTACAAGCGGATTTTGCCGCAGATGTCGGAAACCGAGCGCGTCGCGCTCGAGGCCGGCACCGTCTGGTGGGACGGTGAACTGTTCCGTGGCGATCCCGACTGGAACAAGCTCCTCGCCTATCCCGTGCCGAAGCTGACGGCAGAAGAGCAGTCATTCATGGACAACGAAGTCGAGCGGGCCTGCGCGCTGGTCGATGACTGGCAGGTCACCAGCGAACTCTGCGATCTGCCGCCGGAGGCTTGGCAGTACATCAAGGACAAGGGTTTCCTGGGCATGATCATTCCGAAACGCTACGGTGGTCTCCAGTTCTCGGCCTACGCGCACTCGCAGATCGTCACCAAGCTGTCGACGCGCTGTTCGGCGCTGTCGGTGTCGGTGATGGTCCCGAACTCGCTCGGCCCCGCCGAGTTGCTGCTGCACTACGGCACCGAAGCGCAGAAGAACCACTATCTGCCCCGTCTGGCGAAGGGACAGGAGATTCCCGCTTTCGCGCTGACCAGCCCATGGGCGGGATCCGACGCCGGGTCGATTCCCGATGTCGGGATCGTCTGCAAGGGGATGTGGCAGGGCAAGGAAGTCCTCGGCATGCGGGTGACCTGGGACAAGCGCTACATCACCCTCGGGCCGGTATGTACCATCCTCGGCCTGGCCTTTCACCTTTACGATCCGGATGGCCTGCTCGGTGGCAAGAAGCACGTCGGCATCACCTGTGCGCTGGTGCCGCGCGAGACGCCTGGCGCCGAGATCGGCCGCCGCCATTTCCCGCTCAACGCGATGTTCATGAACGGGCCGACGCGCGGCAAGGATGTCTTCATGCCTCTGGACTACGTCATCGGCGGTCCGGCGATGGTTGGCCAGGGCTGGCGCATGCTCATGGAGTGCCTGGCTGCGGGCCGTTCGATCTCGCTGCCATCGTCAAATACCGGCATGGCGCAACTCACCGCGCGCAGCGTCGGTGCCTATGCGCGGGTGCGCAGCCAGTTCAAGATGGCGATCGGTCGCTTCGAGGGCGTCGAGGAGCCGCTGACGCGGATCGGTGCCTATACCTACATGATGGATGCCGTGCGCAAGATGACTGCCGGCGCCATCGACCTCGGCGAGAAGCCTTCCGTGGTTTCGGCGATCGCCAAGTATCACGTCACCGAACGCGCCCGGCAGGTGGTCAACGATGGCATGGATATCGTCGGTGGCAAGGGCATCTGCCTTGGTCCGTCGAATTTCATCGGCAGGGCCTATCAGCAGATACCGATCGGCATCACGGTCGAGGGTGCAAACATCCTGACGCGCAGCATGATTCTTTTCGGCCAGGGAGCCATCCGCTGCCATCCCTACGTGCTGAAGGAGATGAAGGCGGCGTTCGACCCCGACGCGCAACAGGGTCTCCAGGATTTCGACCGCGCGCTCTTCGGTCACGCCGTGTTCACCGCCCGACACGCCTTCAGTGCCCTGCGCAAGGGTCTCACGGGTTCGCACTTCGTCTCCGTACCGGCCAACGTCGCACCGGAAACGCGGCGCTACTATCAGCAGCTGACCCGCTTCTCGTCGGCGTTCGCCTTCCTTGCCGACATCTCGATGCTGGTCCTCGGCGGCGAACTCAAGCGTCGCGAGAAACTGTCGGCGCGCCTCGGCGACATCCTGTCGATGCTCTATCTGTGCTCGGCGACGCTCAAGCGCTATGAGTCGGAAGGGCGCCAGCAGGCCGACGCGCCGCTGATGCACTGGGCGATATGGGATGCGATGTACAAGACGCAAATGGCCTTCGACGGTGCCATCGCCAACTTCCCGGTGCGCTGGATCGGCCGCCTGCTGTACCGAATGGTGTTCCCGCTCGGCCACCCCTACGACGTTCCGTCTGACCGCATCGGGCATCGGGTGGCCAAGCTCCTGATCGAACCGTCGGCAGCCCGCGACCGCCTGACCGCCGAAACCTACCTGCCGAAGAGCGAGTCGGAAGCAGTCGGCGCGCTCGAACTGGCGCTGCTGGCGACGATCGAGGCCGAACCGATCGAAGCGAAGATTCGCGCGGCGGAGAAGAGCGGGCTGCTGGTGGACAATCCCGATGCCAATGTGCGCGATCTCGCCCATGCCGCGTTCGCTGCCGGCATCGTGTCGCCGGCCGAGTATGCCGTGCTCAAGAGGCGCAACGAGTTGCGGGACATCGTCATCCGTGTTGACGACTTCCCGCACGATCTCGGTCGGACGCGGCAGCAGACGCTGCTGCACAAGGCTGCCGCCTGAAACGGCGACTGGCACGGCAGCGCGAGCTCAGGAGCGGGTCTCCTCACGTCGCGCTGCTGGCCGCGGGACTGGAACAGGGAGAAGGAAATGGCATCTGAGCCGGTATATGTCGTCGATGGAGCGCGCACCCCATTCCTCAAGGGACGCAGCGCCCCGGGTCCGTTCGCTGCCAGCGACCTGGCGGTACAGGCCGGGCGTGCGCTGCTGATCCGCCAGCCCTTCGCCGCTCCGGATCTCGACGAAGTGATCCTGGGCTGCGCGAGCCCGTCGGCAGACGAGGTCAATATCGGTCGCGTCGTCGCCTTGCGGCTCGGTTGCGGGCACCAGGTGCCGGCGTGGACGGTGATGCGCAACTGCGCCAGCGGCATGCAGGCGATCGACTCGGCGATGGCAAACATCCGTAACGGGGTTTCGCAACTGGTGCTTGCCGGTGGCGTCGACGCGTTGTCGCATGCCCCACTGCTGTACAACGAAGTGATGGTCCGCTGGTTTGCCCAGATGATGCAGGCGAAGAGCATCGGCCAGAAAGTCGGCATGTTCACCAGGCTGCGTCCGGCGCAGCTGCTGTCGCCGGTGGTCGGTCTGTTGAAGGGGCTGACCGATCCGGTGGTCGGCCTGCTGATGGGGCAGACGGCGGAGAACCTGGCCTGGCGCTTCGCGATCACGCGCCAGCAGATGGACGAGTTCAGCGTGCGCAGTCACCAGCGGGCGGTTGCCGCACGCCAGGCGGGCCGTTTCGGCGAAATCGTGCCGCTGGTCGACGGCAAGGGACGGGTCTATCTCGAGGATGATGGGGTCCGCCCGGACTCGAGCATGGTCGGGCTGGCCAAGCTGAAGCCGTTCTTCGATCGCCGCTATGGGCGGGTAACCCCCGGCAACAGCTCGCAGATCACCGACGGTGCCGCTTGGCTCATCCTGGCTTCCGAGGCTGCGGTCGAGAAGTGGCAGCTGCAACCGCTCGGCAGGATCACTGACAGTCAGTGGGCCGGTCTAGACCCGGCACAGATGGGACTGGGCCCGGTGCATGCCGCGACGCCGATCCTGCAGCGGCAGCAACTCGCGCTCGACGACGTCGACCTCTGGGAGATCAACGAAGCCTTTGCCGCGCAGGTGCTCGGCTGCTTGGCCGCCTGGGAGTCGGACGCTTACTGCCGCGAGCAACTCGGCCTCTCAGGTGCACTGGGTTCGCTGGCCAGCGAGCGCCTCAATGGCGACGGCGGTGCCATCGCCATTGGCCATCCGGTCGGAGCTTCCGGGGCGCGCATCGTCCTCCACCTGCTGCATGCGCTGCGTGCTGCGGGCGCGCGCCGCGGCATCGCGGCGATCTGTATTGGTGGCGGTCAGGGGGGCGCGATGCTGGTCGAGAGCATGGCAGCAGGTGCCGCATGAAGCTGTTGACGGAAAACGACTATCAAGGAAAGGTCATGAACCCCGAAACACACAGCTACCGTCACTGGCGGCTCGAAGTCGATGCGCAGGGTCTTGCCTGGGCGACTCTCGACAAGGCGGGCGAATCCACCAATTCACTGTCGAGCGCGGTCATGGAAGAGCTTGCACGGCTGCTTGACGAGCTCGACCGGCACCCGCCGAAGGGCCTGATCTTCCGCTCCGGCAAGGCCGCGGGCTTCATCGCCGGCGCTGATATCCAGGAGTTCACCCAGCTCGATACACCGGCGAAAGGCATCGAGCTGGTGGCGCGTGGCTGGCAGCTCTTCAACCGCCTGGCGGCGCTTCGCTATCCGACCCTGGCGCTGGTGCGTGGACACTGTCTCGGCGGGGGCCTTGAACTCGCGCTCGCCTGCCGTTACCTGCTGGTCGTCGATGAACCATCGACGCGCATGGGGCTGCCGGAGGTGATGCTGGGCATCGTTCCGGGCTGGGGCGGCATGCTCCGCCTGCCCGAACGAATCGGCCCACAGGCGGCGCTGGACTTGATGCTGACGGGCAAGACGATTGATGCGAAGAAGGCGAAGCGCCTCGGCCTCGCCGACGACTGCGTGCCACCGCGCGTGATGGACGGCGCCGCAGCCATGCTGGTGCTCGCCGGGCAGCCACGGCGGCGTCCGCCGCTTGGGCAACGTCTGCTCAACGGGCCGCTGAAGAGCGTCGTCGCCAGCGGCGCGAGAAAGCAGGTCGCCCGGCGTGCTCGCCGCGAGCACTATCCGGCGCCCTACGCGATCATCGACATCTGGGCGCGCCATCGGGGCAACGCGCTGGCGGCGCCACAACTGATCGACAGCATCGTCCGCTCGCCGACCGCACGCAACTTGGTGCGCGTCTTCTTTCTCCAGGAGCGCCTGAAGAGCTTCGGCAAGGCAAGCACCTTCACGGCCGGCAGCGTGCATGTCGTCGGCGCAGGCGTCATGGGCGGCGACATCGCCGCGTGGTGCGCCCTGCGCGGGCTGACCGTGACGCTGCAGGATCAGGGGATGGAGCGGATCGCGCCTGCGTTGCAGCGGGCCTACGCGGCTTGGGGGCAACGCATCAGGGACGCCCGCGAGCTGCGGCGGGTGATGGATCGCCTGATTCCCGATCCTGAAGGGCATGGAGCCAGTCGGGCCGACGTCGTCATCGAGGCCATCCACGAAAACCTGGACGCCAAGCACGCACTGCTCGCCGGTCTTGAAGCGCGCATGCGGCCGGACGCGGTACTTGCCAGTAACACCTCGAGTCTGCGCATCGAGGATCTGCGGAGCGTGCTGGCGAGGCCGGAGCGCTTGGTCGGCATCCACTTCTTCAATCCGGTGGCGAAGATGCCGTTGGTCGAAGTCGTCGCCGGTGCCGGAACGGATGCCGAAACGGTCCAGCGAGCGACCGCTTTCGTTCGCCAGATCGACCGCTTGCCGCTGCCTGTGAAAAGCGCGCCCGGTTTTCTCGTCAACGCGGTTCTCGGCCCCTACATGCTGGAGGCGATGCGCGCCGTCGACGAAGGGATCACGCCAGTAACCGTCGACGAGGCGATGCTGGCTTTCGGCATGCCGATGGGGCCGATCGAGCTGGTCGACATGGTCGGCCTTGACGTTGCGCTGGCTGCCGGCAGGAGCCTTGCCGGCAGCGGGGAGGAGCCGCCGCGCTGCCTGCTCGAGCGCTTCAACGCGGGTCATCTGGGCCGGAAGAGTGGTCGCGGCTTCTATGACTACGCCGGTGGCAAGGCGGCCAAAGGTCCGGCGGCTGCGGTGCCGGCCGGACTGGCAGAGCGCCTTGTTCGTCCGCTGCTCGCGAGAACGCAGCAGCTCGTGGACGAGGGCGTCGTCGCCGACGCCGACCTGGCTGACGCCGGGGTGATCTTCGGCACCGGTTTCGCCCCCTTCACCGGCGGGCCACTCAACTACCTGCGGAGTCAGGATGCCTGAAGTCCTGCCCGTCCTGCCCGACAGGCAGCCGATCCTGCGCGTCGTGCCGATGCCTTCCGAAGTGAACCCGCAGGGCGACGTCTTTGGTGGCTGGATCATGGCACAGGTCGACGTCGCCGGCGCCATCCCGGCGATGCGCCGTGCGCGTGGGCGTGTGACGACGGTGGCGGTGAACTCCTTCCTTTTCAAGCAGCCGGTGTCGGTCGGTGATGTTGTCAGCTTCTTCGCTGAAGTCGCCAGCACCGGCCGCACCTCGATCACCGTCAGGGTCGAGGTGTACGCCGAGCGTCACCCGGCGCAGCCGATTACCGTGAAGGTGACCGAAGCAGTGCTGACCTACGTCGCGATCGATCACCATGGGGACAAGCGAGACCTGCCTGTCCTTCCTTGACCTCTCCGGCGCCGACTGGCCGGCATCGATCAGCTTTTCGCCGCGGCTTGTCATCGGACCGACCTGCGGTCCATTCAGCCATTGGTTGGCCACTGCTTGCATTGTCGAGAGTTGACGCAGGAAGTAGACGACGTATAATTCAAACGTTCGTTTGACAGGCCTGGTGCAGGGCCGTTGCGGGGCGTTCCCGACGGACACAGTGGACCCATAACAGGAGAACAGCTTGAGCAACTTCATAGTACGCAAGGCCGCCGTACTCGGGGCGGGCGTGATGGGCGCACAGATCGCCGCGCACCTCGCGAATGCCGAAGTGCCGGTGGTGCTTTTCGATCTGCCGGCTGCCACCGGTGATGCAAATGGAATTGTTCGCAAGGCCATCGACGGGCTCAGGAAACTCGAGCCGTCGCCTTTGGCGAGCAAGGACCGCGTCGCCTACATCGACGCCGCCAACTACGGGCAGCACCTGGAGCAACTCAGGGAGTGCGACCTGATCATCGAAGCGATCGCCGAGAAGATGGAGTGGAAGGATGATCTCTATCGCAAGATCGCGCCGTTCATCGCTCCCACGGCGATCATCGCTTCCAATACTTCCGGCCTGTCGATCAACCGCCTCGCCGAGGGTCTGCCGGAAGCGCTGCGCGCGCGCTTCTGTGGCATCCACTTCTTCAACCCGCCGCGCTACATGCAGCTCGTCGAACTGATCGCCACGCGCGGCACCGACGCGGCATTGCTCGACAATCTCGAATCCTGGCTGGTCTCGCGTCTCGGCAAGGGAATCGTGCGCGCACTCGACACGCCGAACTTCGTTGCCAACCGCGTCGGTGTCTTCTCGATCCTGGCGGTGATGCATCACACGCAGCGACTCGGTCTCGGTTTCGACGTTGTCGACTCGCTCACCGGTCCGATCATCGGCCGCCCGAAGAGCGCCACCTATCGCACCGCTGATGTCGTCGGCCTCGACACGCTGGCGCATGTCATCAAGACCATGCAGGACACACTGCCGGCAGATCCCTGGCACGGATACTACGGCGTACCGGCCTGGCTGGCAGCGCTGATTGGCAAGGGTGCGCTGGGCCAGAAGACGCGCGCTGGCATCTTCCGCAAGGACGGCCGCGCGATCAAGGTTCTCGACCTCGGCTTGCAGGACTACCGGGATACCGCCAGCGAAATCGATGCAGGCGTCCTCGCCATCCTGAAGAACCGTGACTCGGCGGCCCGGTTTGCCCAGTTGCGCGCCAGCGAGCATCCACAGGCAAAGTTCCTCTGGGCGATCTTCCGCGACATCTTCCACTACGCTGCTTTCCATCTCGCCGACATCGCCGACAACGCACGCGATCTCGATTTCGCGATGCGCTGGGGCTTCGGCTGGGCACAGGGTCCGTTCGAGACATGGCAGGCAGCCGGCTGGCGGGCGATCGCCGAGGCGGTGCAAGCGGACATCGCAGCCGGCCGGGCGATGAGTCCGGCACCCCTGCCAGCGTGGGTCTTCGGCCGCGTCGCCGATGAGGGCGTGCACGGCGCGCAGGGATCGTACTCGGCCAGCGCCGACGTCTATCGTCCGCGCTCCGCCCTGCCGGTCTATCAGCGCCAGATCTTTCCCGAGCGCGTGCTGGGCGAGAAGGCAGTCACCGGGGAAACGGTCTGGGAGAACGACGGTGTGCGTCTGTGGACGCTGCCGCAGGTCGATGCCGGAATTGCCATCGTCAGCGTCAAGTCGCGCAACCACACACTTGGTCGTGACGTCATCCTCGGCATGCAGGAAGCCGTTGCCCGCGCCGAGGCCGACTATCAGGGGCTGGTGCTGTGGCACGAGGCACCGTTCGCCTTTGGTGCCAACCTGAAGGAAGTGGCCGAGGCGCTCGGTGCCGGCGACTTCGAACTGCTCGAGAAGTACGTCGCCGAGTTCCAGAACACGTCGATGGCACTCAAGTATGCCAAGGTGCCGGTTGTCGCGGCAGTGCAGGGAATGGCGCTCGGTGGTGGTTGCGAGTTTCTCATGCATGCTGCGAAGCGGGTGATCGCCCTCGAGAGCTACATCGGCTTGGTCGAGGCCGGCGTCGGACTGATTCCCGCGGGCGGTGGCTGCAAGGAGTTTGCCATCCGCGCTGCGCAGTCGGCGGCGAGGACCGGCGGCAACGATCCGTTCGAGTTCATCCAGCCGGTGTTCATGACCATCGCCATGGCGACGGTCTCGAGGAGTGGCGCACAGGCGAAGGAACTGGGTTTCGCGCTCGACGCGGACAAGCTCGTGTTCAACGCGCACGAACTGTTGTACGTCGCACTGCGCGAGGCGCGCGGCCTTGCCGAAGCCGGCTACTACCCGCGCCTGTCACCGCGCGGGGTCAAGGTTGCCGGACGTACCGGCATTGCCAACTGCGAGATGATGCTCGCCAACATGAAAGAGGGCGGCATGATCTCGGCGCACGACTACGCCGTCGCGCGAGCCGCCGCGACCGCTCTGTGCGGTGGCGAGGTCGAAACCGGATCGCTTGTCGACGAGAGGTGGTTGTTGACGGTTGAGCGCAAGCTCTTCGTCGAACTGCTGAAGAACCCGAAAACCCAGCAGCGTATCCAGCACATGCTGGAGACCGGCAAGCCACTGCGCAACTGAGCGCGAGGAGAACAGAACATGAGCAAACAGATTCAGGACGCCTATATCGTCGCCGCGACCCGCCTGCCGGTCGGCCGGCGCAAGGGCATGCTCGGCCATGTGCGTCCGGACGACATGCTGGCACACGCCATCCGGTCGGTGATGGCGCAGGCGCCGGGTCTCGACCCGGCGCTCGTCGAGGATGTGATCGTCGGTTGCGCGATGCCGGAGGCAGAGCAGGGGATGAACGTCGCCCGTATCGGCCTGCTGCTCGCCGGTATGCCGAATACCGTTCCCGGTGTCACGGTGAATCGCTTCTGCGCCTCCGGGCTGCAGACCGTCGCCATGGCGGCAGACCGTATCCGCCTCGGCGAAGCCGACGTGATGATCGCCGGAGGTACCGAGACGATGTCGCTGATGAACCAGATGACGGGCAACAAGACCGCCCTCAACCCGCTCATCTTCGAGAAGGAAGAGAACTACGCGATCGGCTTCGGCATGGGCATCACTGCCGAAAAGGTTGCTGCGCAGTGGCAGGTCTCGCGTGAGGATCAGGATGCCTTTGCCGTTGCCTCTCATCAGAAGGCCTGCGCGGCGATCGATGCCGGCCATTTCCGGGCCGAGATCACGCCCTATGCAGTACGGGCACGGGTGCCCGACCTGCAGAGTGGTGAGGTCCGGGTCAAGGAGTATCTCGCCGAGAACGACGAAGGTCCGCGCCGCGACAGCAGCATCGAAGGGCTTGCCCGGCTGCGGCCGGTTTTCGCTGCCCGCGGCTCGGTGACGGCGGGCAACAGCTCGCAGATGTCCGACGGTGCGGCCGCCGTGCTGCTGGTTTCGGAAAAGGTTCTCAAGCAGTTCAACCTGCAGCCGTTGGCGCGTTTCGCCGGGTTTGCGGTGGCTGGCGTTGCCCCCGAGATCATGGGCATCGGTCCGCTCGAGGCGATTCCGCGGGTCCTCAGGCAGGCCGGAATCGGCCAGCACGAGGTGGACTGGTTCGAACTCAATGAAGCGTTCGCCGCGCAGGCGCTGGCGGTGATCCGCACGCTCGATCTCGATCCGGCGAAGGTCAACCCGCTCGGTGGGGCCATCGCCCTCGGTCATCCGCTTGGTGCGACCGGCGCCATCCGCACGGCGACCCTGGTGCATGGCCTGCAGCGGACGCGGCAGCGCTACGGCATGGTGACGATGTGCATCGGCACCGGCATGGGCGCCGCCGGCCTGTTCGAATCGATGCAGTAAGTCGGCCGCGCTCCTGCAGCATCGGCGCGATCGGCCCTCGTCCGGCATGCGGGCGGGGCCCGGTCGCTCCGTCCGTCAGGCGAACGAAAGTGCCGGCGCGCCGTGCTCTGGCATAATGTCGGGCGCAAACGATCGGAAGGCGCGCAATGGATCTCGATCTACTGGACAGTCTGGGCTGGCGCGAAGGCTTGATCGCGATCATCGCGCTGCTCGTCGTCTACATCATCATTCTCTTCATCCGCGTGCGCCGTCTGCAGCGCGCGACGCCGGCGATCCCGTCGCTGGCGGCACAGTCGGCAGTGGCCGCCTACGCGGCCATCCAGCAACCCGAGCCCGAAGCCGCCCCGGCCCCGCGAGAGGCGCCCACGGCAGCGGCCTCCGAGTCAGCGCCGGCGGCTGCAGCCGGAACGCTTGCCGGGAAACCGGATTTCGCCTGGAACGAGCCGCCGCCCGAGATCCCCGGCCAGGCGCTGATCGATGCCCTGCAGCGGGAGCTTTACCAACTGCGCTGTGAGGTTGATGAGTTGCGCGCCGAGGTGCTCGCCGCGCGCGAGGATGTCCGGCGCCAAGCCGCGCAAGCCTCGGTACCACCGGCATCACTGTCCTACAACGACGCCATGCAGATGGCGCTGCAGGGTCATGACGCGACCGCCATTGCGCATCGCTGCGGCATCGCGCGCGCCGAGGCCGATCTGGTCGTCGCGCTGGCGCGTAACCGCCGCCCGGGCGCGTAGATGTGCGCCGCCTTCGCCCTGGGCAATTGACGCACAGCATGAGTGGCCCGACGCAGCTCCTGCCAGCGGCAGCAATGGCCGTTGCGACAACCGACAGGCCGGCCGCCGTCGAACGCCGGTTGCGGCGTCAGATGGGAATTGCCGGGCTGCTGGTCGTGCTGCTGCTATTGCTGCTGCTCGTCGACCACCTGTTCCTGGCGGACGAGACGACGAGCAGCCCCTTGTTCACGGAGCCGGTGCCGGTGCGGAAAAAGGAGCTGCCGCCGAATGCTGAGCCAGCGCCCGTCGAGACGCCAGCGGTGCCGCCCGTGATCGCCGAGCCACAGGCCACCGGGGCGGCGATCGAGGCGCGGGTTGCCGCGGCCGAAGCTGCCGCCGTGGGAGACCATGAGGACTTGTCCGGCAGCACCGCTACGCTGCGGCAAGCGGCGGCACTGCCGCGCCCGCTATCGGGGCCGGGTTTGCAGACGAGCCCGTTTGTTGACCTGCGGCGTGCCGAAGAGGTGCAGGCACGGTTTGCCCAGGCGGGTATTCCGGTCGGCGTCGAGGCGCGTCTGCAGGTCGGCCCGTTCCGCGACCGGGCGGAGGCCGAGGCGGCGCGGCGCGAGCTGCGGGCGCAAGGAGTCGAGGCAGTGATCCGGCCGTCAGTCAGGGCGGCGAAGCCGTAGCGGCCTGGTCCTCTGTGGCCGCCAGTTGCCGCCGCAGGCGCCGCGCAAACACCAGCATTTCCTTTGCCGCCTGGACGTCGCCTCGCCTCTTGGCAACGGCGATCCCCTCCTCGTATGCCGCCAGTGCCTCGCCAGGCTGATTGCTCTCGCTCAGTGCCCTGCCGAGCAGCTTCCACGCTGCCGAATGGTTGCCGTCTCGCTCGACTGCTTCCCGCAGGCATACTGCCGCCTGCGCAGGATTGCCCGCCCTGAGATGCTCGCTGCCCAGAGAGTAGCGCAGCAGCGCGCCGTCACGCGGGCCGCCGAGCAGTTTCTCGAGGTTGTCAATGAGTGAGGTCGTCGTCATGGCTGCAGCAGGTCCGGAAACAGGGTACGTGCCGCGAACAGCAGGCATTGCGCGCTCAAAGCAGCCATCCTGCAGGCGAAAAAACCGCGACGGTTCTGCCGTCGCGGTTCCGGAAGACTAGAAGCTGTAGGTAGCCTGCATGGCAAGAACGTTGACGTTGTTGCTGTAGTTGCCCTTGAGCCAGCCGTAGGCCGCGACGTTGGCTGCCTGGGTCGCGCTCATGCCGCCGCTGTCGTTGATCGAGGAGTCCCTGACCCAGATGTAGCTGTAGCCGACATCGAGCACCAGCTCCTTGGTCGGCTTGTACTGCGCGCCGATTGCCAGCCAGGTGCGGTCGTTGTCTGGCAGCCGCGGAGTGCGGTATTCGGAACTGTCCACAGGCGACTGGTCGTAGGCGATACCGGCACGGAACTTCCACTGGTCGTCGAGCTGATAAGCCGCGCCGAGCGCAACCCGCCAAGTATTCCGCCAGTTTTCCTCGGTGCTCGACAGGGTATTTCCGGCAGCCGCGCCATCGGTACGGACGAAGGTCAGATCCTGGATTTTTGCCCAACCGGTCCACGAGATGTCACCCATCATCTCCCAGCGATCGCTGAGTCGCTGCCAGGCGCTGAGGATGGCGGTGTCGGGCAGCTTGATGTCGGACTTGACGTTGCCGTTGTACAGGCCTGCGGCAAGCGCCGCGTTGGCGCGGGCATTCAGAGCCGGAGGCAGGGTGGTGACCGTCGGTCGCCAGAACTTCACGTCACCGGTGACCTTGAAGTCGATCGCCGAACGATACGACAGGCCGACCCGGGTGGCCGGAGAAGGCTGGAACATGGCGCCGAGGTTGTAGCCCCAGGCCCAGTCATCGCCTTCGATCCTGGCCCAACCCTCGAGGTTGCGCAGGGCACCGGCCGGGCCGCACAAGGCCGGAGCCCCGAGCCCGGAACATAGGGCGCCGCTGGCGTTCACATTGTTGCTGAAGGTGCCCTCGAGCTTCTGTGCGTTGATTCCGAGGCCGAAAGCCCACACTTCGTTCGGCTTGAACGAGATCGACGGGTTGATGTTCATCGTCTTGACGTCCGAGTTGAGCCCGCGGAAGCGGCCCATCCAGCCCTTGTCATACTCGGTGGCCAGCCCAAAGGGGCCATTGACGCCCAGGCCGACGCTGATTTGATCGTTGATCGGCATCGCGAAATACATGGCCGGAACAAACGCCCAGCCACCCGCGTCACCGCCGTTGCCCGCAGCGCCGTAAATCCCGACCGGGTTGATCGAACCATCGTTGCTGAACTTTGCCGATGGCTTGATGGCGCTCAGCACGCCGACGGCCTGCATCTTCCCTTTTGGTAGATAGGCCATCCCGGCGGGATTCCAGAAGATGGTGCTGGCGTCTTCCGCCACGGCGGCCGATCCGGCGAAGGCGACGCCGAGGCCACTGGCATTCTGCTCCATCAACTGGAAACCCGAGGCGCCAGCGTATCCCGACAAGGACACGGCGATCAGCGCCGGTATCGTTCGAACCACGAAAAACCCACTCTTAAGCATTTCCGAGTCTCCCCCAAGAAAGATTGTCGACGGTGGCCATGCGCCCAACAAGCTGCTCCATGCACCGTTCGTGGGATTGTACATGCGCAGTCCGGCAAATGTTTCAGATGCTTACCATGCGCGTTGTTTTTTTGCAACGCAAGGTGCTTCCCTGTGCGCCACTCGCGAAGATGGTCCTCTCGGTGCTTGCGGTTTAATATCGCTGCTTTCAACTCGACTCCTCGTGGAGGACCGTACCATGACCAGAACGATCATCTCGACGCCGCTGGCACCCGCCGCGATCGGTACCTACTCGCAGGCGGTACGGGTCGGCGACACCGTTTACCTCTCCGGGCAAATCGGCCTCGACCCGGCGACGATGAAGATGGCTGACGGTATCGATGCCCAGATCGTTCGCGTCTTCGACAACCTCAGGGCGGTTGCCGAGGCGGCTGGCGGCTCGCTCGCCGATGTCGTCAAGCTCAATGTTTACCTCACCGATCTGATCCACTTCACGACGGTGAACGAGGTGATGGGCTGTTACTTCGCCGAGCCTTTCCCTGCCCGCGCCGCCGTCGGTGTCGCTTCGCTGCCACGGGGTGCCTTGGTCGAGGCCGACGCCGTCATGGTCGTCGGCGGCTGATGTCGGCAACGGATGCGATCGATGCTCCGCCAGCAATCCGCAACCGGCTGCGCCGGCTCGGGCTGGAGCGGCCGGAGGATCTCATCCTGCATCTGCCGTTGCGCTATGAAGACGAGACGCGCATCACCACCATTGCCGAGGCGGCAGCGGGGGGTGCCCTGCTCGTCGAGGGCCAGGTTCTCGACCTTGCAGTCGGAGCTGCGCCGCGGCGTCAGCTCGTGGTCCGGGTTGCCGACGGCAGTGGCGGCGTTCTCGCCCTGCGCTTCATCCGCTTTCACGCCAGTCAGCAGCGGGGTCTTGAAGCGGCCAGCGCGACAGGGCGCAGGCTGCGCATCTTCGGCGAGATACGGCACGGCTTTCACGGCCCTGAGATGGTCCATCCCCGCTATCGCATCGTCGCCGCCGATGAGCCACTGGCGCAGACGCTGACGCCGGTATACCCGACGACCGCTGGTCTCGGTCAGGGTACGCTGCGCAGACTGATCGCCCGCGCGCTCGCCGGTGCCGATCTAACGGAGCTGCTCGACGCGGACTGGTGTCTTGCCCAGGCGCTGCCGTCGTTTGCCGAGGCGGTGGCGCTGCTGCACGCGCCACCGTCGACGGTTCCCGAATCGACCCTGCAGGATCGCAGCCATCCCGCCTGGCGACGCATCAAGTTCGACGAACTGCTGGCACAGCAACTGTCGTTGCGCCGCGCCTACCTCGCGCGGCGCCGGCAGCGGGCGCCGGCAGGGCAGCTTGAGCGCTCGTAGATCGGAAGAGCACACGTCTGAA